>Ga0209515_10006102_pt1 | contig 15197 bp, 16 predicted proteins | sample Subgroupgradi54m_FD_187454 | JGI IMG/M metagenome (GOLD analysis project Ga0209515, IMG submission 187454) | Subsurface groundwater microbial communities from S. Glens Falls, New York, USA - GMW60B uncontaminated upgradient, 5.4 m (SPAdes)... ...
TGAGTTGTTCTTCATTATAAATATTCGGAAGGACCGTCACAACGCTAGGCTGAGCCAAAATAAATTTAAGCGCAACTTGTCCCAACGTTCTATTTTTATCTTCCGTCAAAAATTTAAGTTGTTCAATTTTCTGAAGCCCTTCGATTAACCATGATTTGGACCTGTGCGACCTATGATCTTTTTCATCAAATTTTGTTTCAGCCGTATATTTTCCTTCGAGCATTCCGGATGAATGCGGAACACGAACTAATATTCCAACTTGATGTTCTTCCGCGATCGGGAAAAAATCACGGCCGGGTTCCTGTTCCAAAAGATTATAAATAGTATGAAGTCCGTCAATTTTCCGTTCGGTCATCAGTTTAATTCCTTCTTCACGCCAGCCGATGGCCGGGCCCAAGGCCGCGCCGTAACTTAAAATTTTTCCCTCAGTCTTTAATTGCTCAAGCGCGGAAAAAAGATCGTCATTTAAAACCGCGTCCATTTTTGAATTATGAACCTGATAAAAATCGATATGGTCTGTTTCGAGTCTTTTGAGTGACTCTTCACAAGCAAAGCGAATATAATTGGGGGAAAAATCCTGAGGAATTTCTTGCTGGCCTTTTCGTTCTCCAGCAAAGTGATAAAAATCGTAGCCAAACTTCGTTGAAATTGTGATTTGGCTTCGCTTGTTTCTGAATGCCTTGGCCAGCAACATTTCACCCCGGCCGTTTCCATAAGTGTCGGCCGTATCATAAAATATGATTCCGTAATCAAACGCGCGCTGAAGTAGCCGGACGGCTTCATCTTCAGATTTATTTCCCCACCAACCCGTCGAAACTGTCCAGAGGCCGAAGCCAATTTCGGAAGTAGCGACACCGCTTTTAAGGAATCTTCTGTATTTCATTGTCTGACGGACCTCGGTTTTTTGTCAAAACGTAACCTGTTGGGCAGGTATTTGTTAGGTAAGCAATAGATTGTACTAAATTAAGGTATAGTTGTCTATCGTTTCGCCCGCCTGATTTAACTCAGAACCTAATTAAATAAATTAATTAAGTTGGCCGGTTTGACGCCACTTAAGTCGTGTGCTACCTTTACTTTGTAACAATCGAACAAGGAGGATTTTAGGGATGAAAGCGGGTAAATTTTTAATGGTTCTGTCCGTTCTACTTCTTAGTTTTTCCATCACGACCCTGGCTGAAGAAAATGAAGATCCCGATTATGCAGTTCCCGCAATCAGCGATTTGCCCATGCTCAGTTTTCCCAATTCAGGTCCTCAAATGTTGACGTCGACTTTAAAAGAAGACATTAATCCTTTTCCTACGGCAGAGCAAATTAGATGGTTTGACATTAACCGGGATCTACAGGTCAATGATTTTGATATAGACCAATTCCAGAGAATTGTAGAAAGTCTTCACGGAGAAAAATTAAGCGGTCTTCAGCTTTCGATCCGCTTTCAGAGCGCCCAGAAAAATCAAAGAGAATCATTTCCTATTTCGTATGATTTAGATCGGGACGGAATGTTTACTCCTTACGATGTGGATTATTTCACTCAGGTAGTCAATAAACTGGACGCGGGCGCGTCGCGCGGAAATCAATTAATTCGGAACTTCAAAGTCCAACTCAATACCAAATAATAGTCATTCTGACCCTAGGAACAGGATGACAAAGTTTCTTAATCGCCCCGCCGCTCCGTAATATGATGTCGAATATCAATTCCTTTGGCTAAATAAATTACGTCTTCCGCAATATTCGTTCCCAGATCGCCGATTCGTTCCAGATTGTGAGCAACCATGATCAAGCTGACTGCCTGCGGAATCTCAATTTCATGTTTCTTCATGGCTTCTTGTAACGAATTATAAGTCTGGTCGTTCAAGGTATCCAGTTCGTCATCCCGCTCACAAATTTCTTTGGCTTTTTTAGCATCGCGCGCGATAAAAGCGTCCAACGATTCTTTGACCATCGCAATCGCAATTTCCGCCATTTTGGGGATACTGAGATAAGATTTGAGCGGCACTTCACGGTTCAGAGAAATTGCTTTCTCGGCAATATTGACTGCTTGATCACCAATTCGTTCAAGGTTGCCGTTGATTTTGAGCACCATCGTGATGAACCGAAGATCCACTGCAGTCGGCTGACGAAGCGCGATTAACTCATGACTAAATTCGTCGATTTCGATTTCAAGAATATTGATTTTCTGATCTTGCTCGATAATTTCTTCGGCAAGTTTTGAATCACGTTTAACCAAGGATTCGATCGATCTCCGGATTGCTTCCTCAACCAACAGTCCCATCTTAAATAATTTATCTTTTAATTGCACCAACTCTTCGTCAAAATGCCGCTGCATATAGGTCTCCTTTATGAGTCAATCAACCGAATCTTCCAGTTATGTAATCTTCCGTTTCCTGACGACTCGGCCGGGTAAAAATCAGGTGCGTTGAACCAAATTCAATTAATTCTCCTAAATAAAAATAAGCCACATCATCACTGACTCGTGCTGCCTGCTGCATGCTATGCGTGACAATCACGATTGTATAATTTTTTTTAAGTTTGCGCATCAATTCCTCAATTCGTTCTGTAGCAATCGGATCGAGCGCTGAGCAGGGCTCATCCATTAACAAGATCTCCGGCTCAACCGCAATCAGCCGGGCAATACACAGTCTTTGCTGCTGTTCACCGGACAAAGAAAGAGCGGACTGAGACAAACGATCTTTCAAATCCTCCCACAATCCTACAGCTTCCAAGCTGCGTTCTACAATTTCGGGCAGCTGTTTTCTGGAAGCAAAATAATGAATTGAAGGACCGTAAGCAATGTTATCAAAAATCGAAATTGGAAACGGGTTTGGTCTTTGAAACACCATTCCAACATTTTTTCTGAGCTTCACTAAATCGATTGATGGTTGATATATATTCTGGCCATTAATGACTACTTCCCCCGTAATTCGGACACCGCTGACCAAATCATTCATCCGATTCAGACATCTGAGCAGCGTAGATTTACCGCAGCCGGACGGACCAATGATTGCGGTAATCTTAAGCTCAGGCACTTGCAGCGTTACATCCTTGAGCGCCTGAAATTGACCGTAATAAAGACTCAAATTTTTAATGTCTATTTCGGAATCAACCATAGCGGCCAGAAACATACCCTTCAGTTCTTTTATCTTTGGGGACGGTAAAAATTTTCTCTGCCTGATCAATTTCCACCAGTTCGCCCATTAGAAAAAATGCTACCCGATCACTGACGCGGGCAGCTTGTTTGGTATTGTTCGTCACCAAGATCAAGGTATAGCGTTTTTTCAATACCTGCATGGCCTCTTCGATCTTGGCCGTGGAAATTGGATCCAAACCTGAACACGGTTCATCAAATAAAATGACCTCCGGCTCAAGCGCCAAGGTTCGGGCAATGCAAAGCCGCTGCTGCTGTCCGCCTGAAAGTTTCATCGCTGATTGGTCGAGCCGGTCTCTTACCTCATCCCACAAAAAAGCAGACTTTAAACTCCGTTCCACGATTTCATTCAAACGGCTCTTACTCCATACACCATGACGTCTCGGTCCGTAAGCCAGATTGTCAAAAATTGAAATCGGAAGCGGGCTTGGAAGCGCAAACACCATTCCGACTTTTTTACGAAGTTGAAACACATTCCATTTCCGGTAAATATCCTTACCGTCGATGAGAACTTCGCCTTTATGTTGATAACGTGGATCCAAATCGTTTAAGCGGTTTAAGGTCCTTAAAAAAGTTGTCTTTCCGCTGTTGGCAGGACCGATGATTCCTAAAATTTCGTTTTGATAAATCGAAAAATTGACATTCCTTAAAGCGGAACCGCCGCCGTAAGCAACGGAAAGATTTTGAACCTGAACTTTTTCGATCTGGCTTACCATTGTTTTCTGGCCCTGAAATAACTCCGAATGACGACGGCTACTAAATTCGCGATGATGATGAGGCCCACAAGCACCAAAGCTGTTCCGTATTGAAGTTCCAAACGAACGTTAGGAACTTGTGTGGACAAAACATAGAGATGGTAAGGAAGTGCCATGGCCTGATCAAAAATTGATTTCGGCAGTCTCGGTAAGTAAAATGCAGCTACAGTAAATAAAATCGGCGCCGTCTCTCCTGCCGCGCGGCTAATGCTCAAAATGGTTCCGGTTAAAATTCCCGGAAGCGCGTGAGGAAGTACGGCGTGTCTGATGGTTTGCCACCGGGTAGCACCCAAAGAATAACTCACTTCTCGAAATGAATTAGGCACCGATTGGAGCGCTTCCCGCGAAGCCGTAATAATAACCGGAAGCACCATCACGGCAAGAGTCAGAGAACCGGAAAGGATAGAAGCGCCGAATTTCAAAAATCCGACAAAGAGTCCCAGGCCAAAAAGGCCGTAGACCACTGACGGCACACCGGCCAAATTCACGATGGCCAGTTCGATAATTCGAGTCAGTAAATTCCGTTTGGAATACTCAGACAGGTAAATGGCTGAAAAAATTCCAATGGGAAGTGCAAAAATTAAAGTCCAGATCACCAAATAAAATGTTCCAACAATTGCCGGGAATATACCGCCGGCTTTCATTCCCATTCTGGGCATCGACGTCAAAAATTCAACACTTAAAACACTTGAACCCCGGGCAATGATAATTGCGACAACCAAAATCACAGGCGTAACAATGATCAAGGTTGATAAAAAAAGAGACGCAAAAACAATTTTCTCCTGAATTTTTGGATTAATCCAAGCTTTCATCCCACCACCTGCTTTCTCGCCGCAGGCGGATTTTCAGAATTCAAATTTTTTGAAAATAGGCCTTTCAGGCCAAAAGCAGATGGTGGGATCATCAACGCGCCTTTTTCCCGTGAAGCGAAAGATCCGCGGTTAAATTAATCATGAACGTGATTGTAAAAAGGACAATGCCGATCGCAAATAAAGCAGAGTAATGCTGGCTTCCCTGAACTGTTTCCCCCATTTCAGCTGCTATGGTAGCCGTCATGGTTCTGACCGGCTGGAAAAAACTGTGAGGAATAATAGCAGCGTTTCCGGTAATCATCATAACGGCCATGGTCTCGCCAATCACACGGCCGATGCCGAGCATAATAGCGGCAATAATTCCGGACGAGGCGCTTGGAAGAACAATTCTTCGGATGGTCTGCCATTGGGTTGCGCCCATGGCAATAGAACCTTCGCGGTAACTTTTCGGAACCGTGTTGAGCGCATCTTCCATAATACTCACAATCGTCGGCATCGCCATAAAAGCAAGCATCAACGAACCTGAAAAAGCGGTGAGGCCGGTGGAAATGCCAAATAATTTTTTGACCAGGGGAACCAATGTCACAAGACCGATAAAACCAAGAACAATACTGGGAATCGCGGCCAGTAATTCAACTCCGGCTTTTAAAATTTCTTTAAGCCATCCTGGGGCTATTTCTCCAATGTAAATAGCGCAGGCAATTCCAAGCGGCACCGAAATAACCGTTGCTCCGGCAGTCACCCACAGGGAACCTAAAATGAGGGAAAGAATTCCGAGACGAGGCGGTTCTGATATCGGATACCAATGCGTTCCTAAAAGGAAATCGAAAACACCGAGATCCTTGAACAGCATCAACCCTTCTTTTAATAAAAAAATGAAAATCAGCAGGACGAACAGAATGGAAGCAATTCCACTGATGAAGATCAAGCTTTCAACAATGAATTCGTAATATTTCCGCATGCCTCATGATTTAGGTTGGACTTGAACTTGTTCTTTTTTAAGCGGGACGAAATTTGTTTCAAGTACGATCAATTGTCCTTTGTCACTGAAAACAAAATCAACAAATTGTTTCACAATTCCTTCGGGCTGACGAGGAAGATAAAAATGAAGTGGCCGTGACAACGGATAAGTTTCATTCGTTGCTGTTTCGACGGACGGAGCGACATAAGTATTGGTGTTTGGATTTAAAACTCGAAGCGCTTTCACCTTTGAAGTCAAATACCCCAAGCCAAAATAACCAATCGCGGCCTTGCTGCTGGAAACTTCCTGTTCAAGGGCTTGAGAAGACGGCATCATTAAAACGCTTGCGGCAAATTCTTCCGGACCCTCTTTTTTTCCCTTTCGGACAACGTCTTCTAAGACGTAAACATGCGTTCCTGAATTTCGTTCACGAGAAAGCACCAAAATAGCTTCGTCTTTACCGCTCACTTCTTTCCAGTTGGTAATTTTTCCCGTGAAAATATCCGAAAGCTGGTCAAGGGTAAGCTCTTCAACCGGATTGTCTGGGTTAACGACCATTGCAATCGCGTCAATGCCAACAGTCATCTCTTTGACATCAAGATTTTTTGATTTGGCCAATTTATATTCTTTCGGACTCATGTCTCGAGAGGATTGAGCAATGTCACAAGAACCATTGATGAGCGCGGTAATGCCGGTTCCCGATCCGCCGCCGGTTACGGCGATCAAAGCATTTGGATTTTGTTCCATAAATGATTCAGCCCAGGCCTGCCCCAGATTGACCATGGTATCTGAACCTTTAATCTGGATGGAATTAGTTTCCTTAGCGAACGCCTGAAATTGAAAGAGGAGAAAAAGAAGAAGGAAAAAATGAAGAAAATAGATTACTCGACGCATGAATGGCTCCCTTTTTGTGCCTACTTTAATCAGAATCATCTTAAAAGACAAGCGGATTTGCCCTACTTTACATACATTTTACATAGGAGTCTTCAGCCTTTAATAACACCCAGTGGACGCATGCGAACCAAGCGCCTTGCAATTCCGGCTTCGTGAATGACATGAACCACATCGTTCACATTTTTATACGCGGCGGGTTGTTCTTCGGCAATTCCTTTCGCTCCTCTTCCCATCACAACAATTCCTTTGCGCTCAAGCTCCTGTTCTATATTTCGTCCTTTGGATGTGCGCACAGCTTCAGAGCGGCTCATCATACGGCCGGCGCCATGACAAGCTGATCCAAATGTTTCATCCAAAGCTTTCGCTGTGCCGAGCAGCAAATATGAATTTCTTCCCATATCACCCGGAATAATAACGGGCTGTCCCAAATCCCGATAAGATTCGGGGAGTTCCTCATGATTTGGCGGAAAAGCCCGTGTGGCTCCTTTTCTGTGGATGCATAATGTTTTTTCTTTTCCGTCTATTTTATATTTTTCAAATTTTGCGATATTGTGCGCTACATCATAAATCAAATTGAGTTCCATCGCCTGCCAGCTTCTTTGAAAGACCCGCTCAAATACCTGACGCATCAGATGCATTAAACATTGGCGGTTGGCCCAGGCGTAATTTGCGGCTGCACGCATTGCCGAAATATATTTTTTTCCTTCGGGCGAGTAAACCGGCGCGCACGCCAATTGAAGATCGGGCACTTTAATGTTGTACTGGGTAAGGGTTCGTCTCATTTGTTCCAAAAAGTCATCGCAAATCTGATAACCAAAACCGCGCGAGCCGGAATGAATCATAAGGGTCACTTGACCTTCCGCCAATCCGAACCGTTCCGCCGCTGCTTGGTCATAAACTTGATCAATGACCTGAACTTCAAGAAAATGATTGCCGCTGCCCAAGGTTCCAAGTTGATTAGCGCCGCGCTCATAAGCGCGCTGCGAGACCGCATCAGGGTCGGCGCCTTCCAAACAACCACCGGCTTCGGTATGCGCTAAATCATCTTCTATTCCGTAGCCGTTTTTAACGGCCCACTTGGCGCCTTGCAAAACCACTCTTGAACGGTCCTGATTTGAAACACGAATATCACCCGATTGTCCGACGCCGCACGGAATTTGATGAAACAGCGTTGCAACCAGTGTTTTTAATTTTGGCTGAACCTCTTCAAATGTGAGATTACTTCGAATGAGACGAACACCGCAGTTAATATCAAAACCAATTCCGCCCGGAGAAATAACCCCGCCTTGGTCCGGGTCTGTCGCAGCGACTCCGCCGATTGGGAATCCGTAGCCCCAGTGAATATCCGGCATGGCCAAAGAATATTTCACGATTCCGGGAAGGTGCGCAACATTGGCAACTTGGCGAAGCGCCTGATCTTTTTTAACTGTTTCCAGCAATTTTTCGTCGCAGATAATGCGGCCGGGGACACGCATACCCGGATCAAATTCAAGCGGAATTTCCCAGCGGTAGTCATCAATTTTTTTAAGCGGAATTTCTAGAGCTGCCGGCATGGAGATTATTATAGCACCCGACCGTCATTGCGAGGAGGCCGTAGGCCGACAAAGCAATCTCAAGCAAAAGTGTCATTCTGAGGCGAAGCGTTCGCCGCAAAACTTGGCGTAATCCGTCCGGACGAATGGACGAATCTCGCCGCGACTTTCGGCGGAAAGGATCTGCAACTCGTAGATTGCGTCGCTCACTTCGCCGGACGACCGTCCGGCATCGGAAGACTAAGCGGCTGTCCGCTGCTCGAACAACCGGCGTTCGCCCGCAATGACGCAGCGACCAGTCAGTCAAATATCTAAAATCACTTCGGCGAGATATCTAGCGTTTTCTTTGGCCAGTTTAAAATGATGAAGCGTAACGGCTTTGACTTCGCGGCCTAAAGCGTGTTTTGTATTGTTGAGTTTCTCGCCGGAAATTTCGGCCTTCAATTTTCTGGGACTTAAATCAACTTTAAATTCCTTAAAAAGCAAATGCTTGGTTTCAAAGATAAACAGCAATTCTTTGAGCCATTTGAGAAATAATTCTTCGCCGTTTTCCGCGGAAAGTTCGAGATGTAACGTTTGGGTAGGTTTTATAGATTCAAGATCGACGATGACGCTGAAGAACGCTTTAGCGGCTTCTTCAAACACTTCATGAAATTCATTTCCCCAAGCGCGAATTCCAATGTCTGCGGTATGATCAAAGGTTTCAAACCCACGAGACATATTAATCGTTCATCTCCTCCCCCCTTGTTCGCCAAAAAGTCCGCCACAGACCTTGGCGTGATTCGTCGGATTGCGCCAGCCTTTGGCGAACGTTGGCGCAATCCGTCCCAAAACGCTTTGTGGATGAATCTCGCCGCGTTTTGTGGCGGATGGGGGAGGACCAAGGTGGGGGGGGTGTTAACGAAATCCATTCTTACCCCCATCCTAAGCTTCCCCCATAAAGGGGGAAGGAATAAATACAATTAATAAACCTCAACACGTAACCTTTGTTCGGCTTTCAGCTTTGCGACAAACGAATCTGGACTACCCAACTCTAAGCCTATTTTTTCAAGCACCGGGAAAATACCGGCTTCCATTCCTTTAAGGCCGCAGAGATAAACGGCGCTGTCCGGTTTTTTGAGGACTTCTTTCAACGTATTTTTATCTTGATACATTTTAACCTGAACATACATTTTGTTTTCGCGCGTCGCAACAATTTCAGGAATTGGATTTTTCTCTTCTCGGCTGATGGCTTTGATGTAGGAAAAATTTTTGTGCTTCTGATAAACACTAAATTCGTCATTGTAGAGAACAACGTCGTCGTAAGCCACTCCAAAATACAGCCACACGCGTCCTTGATATCCCGATTTAAACATTTCCTTGAGCATTCCGCGGTAAGGCGCGATGCCGGTTCCCGTCGCAACAAAAATGAGATCTCTTTTTTGATAATCAGAAGGCAGTAAAAAATGTTTTCCGACCGGCCCTGTCAAGTGCACTTCATCTCCCGTTTTTAAATCACACAAATAATTACTGGCGATACCGGGGACATTTTTTTCACCTGTTTTTGGATTGTTCCAAAAATGACGAACCACACACAACGACACGGTCTGATGATCGCCCGAATCCCCTTCTGACTCGGAAGCAATGGAATAGAGCCGGAGTTTGTGGGGCTTTCCGGTCGAGGGGTCAATGCCCGGAATTAAAGTACCGACACTCTGACCGGGCTGGTAAGAAAGTTTTTCCTGATAACGAAAAGTCACATGACGAACTTCGCTGCGAAGATTCGTCGCGGGAGGCGTCAGCCGCCTGTTCTCAATGGTTTTCGCAACGAGCGGCTTTTGAATGGAATATAAATTAACCTGAATATTTTCACTCATGATAAAAAGAAAACGAATAACAGCTAACAGAAAACGGAAAAAAAGAACGTCATTGCAAGAAGGCCGTTAGGCCGACACCGGTTGTTCGAGCGGCGGACGGCCGCTTGGTCTTCCAGTGCCGAACGGTCGGTTCGGCGAAGCAATCCCGGTTTGAGATTGCTTCGCTCCCTTCGGTCGCTCGCAATGACGATTGTTTTTGTTAATTTCTTAAACGGAAGAACCTGCGGTGCTTGATGTCTTGATCGCCCACCAAATCGCAACGAGGGCCAAAACTGAAGCAACAACGAAACTGATCCAACTGAACGCCCCATAATGAGCGGGCGCTAACATTCCAAAAAGCATCGGGCCCGATAAAAATGTGTTGGTTCGTGAAGCCAAAAGGACCCGTTTGCGAACTCCAGGCAATTTATCTTGCAGAACTTTGCCGGATAACATGGCTTTCTGAGCCGGCCAAATGACGAACCACACATTGAACCACATGATTGTCCCGAACAACATCCCGAGCAAAATCCACGTTGCCCGACCCGTTAAGGAACCGTCAAAACTTTTGAACAAACTGTTTGAACCGAAACCCTGGCCGGGCGTATACATATAAGTCATCGCAAACAAAATCAATCCGGCAATAAAGGTAATCATCGCGCCCCAGCGAAACCACCACAATGCGCGCGGCATCAATTTGGGATTCACCGCTTTCTTGGCCGCGTCGTCCAACGCGCTTTGGAGCGGAACGTTGACAAAATTAAAAAAATAAAGATGCCCAATCCAGGTAATGCCGGCGATGACGTGAATCCACCGTACAAGTAACGATAAATTGGTAAACCAATCGGAAATGGCCATGTGCTCCTCCCCGTATCTGTCATTCTGAGCGAAGCGAAGAATCCCGATTGGGGTCCTTCGTCCCTTCGGGACTCAGGATGACATAGTTTAATTAGTATTGCTTGCTAGTTATTGTAGGCGGCTTGACGGTTTTGTCAATCCTGAGGATTGCTGCCGCTGAATTCACGATCTAATCTTAACTGCCCGCAAGCAGCATCAATGTCACGACCCGCTGTTTGCCTAACGGTAACATGGACATTTTTATTTTCCAATGATTTACGAAACAATTCCACTTGAGCGGGATCTGGTGATTTATAATCCATTTCTTTGATCGGATTATAAGGAATTAAATTGACTTTGGCGCCTAACCGTGCGGCAAGGCGGCCGACGCCTTGTGCTTCCTTGGTAGAATCATTGATTCCGCTAATGAGGGTATATTCAAATGTAATTTCCCGCTTTAACGTTTTATGAATTTTTTCCAGAGATTGAATTAATTCGTCCAATTTATATTTTCGGTTAATCGGAACGAGATAGCTCCTTGTTTCTTGATCACTTGAATGAAGAGAGACCGATAACCGGACTCGGCCTCTGGAATCATGAACAAATTTTTCAATCATGGGCGTGAGCCCGCTGGTGGAAACCGTAATTCGTCTGCCGCCCAAACCAAAACCCCATTTTTCCGTTAATATTTCAATCGCTTTCATGGTGGCTTCATAATTGTCAAGCGGCTCGCCCATTCCCATAAAAACGACGTTCGTCACCGGTTCTTTAATGTGGCGGCTGATCAGCGAAACCTGTTCGACAATTTCGCCCGCCGTTAAATTTCGTCCGAATTTTCCCTTGCCGGAGGCGCAAAAGGTACACCGAATCCGGCAACCCAGCTGGGTTGAAACGCAAACCGTTCTTCTGCCGGATTGGGCAATCAAAACACTTTCCAATAAATGTCCGTCTTGGGTTTTCATCAGGTACTTAATTGAATCCCGATTGCCAATCGCAAAATCCTGTAGGGGCGGGGTTTCCCCGCCCGGGCGCGGAGACCGCGCCCCTACAACTTCAACCAGTTCCAGAACGGAAACTTCAGAATGTTCTTTAAGCTTATTCCGCAGATCCGGTGAAAGATTTTTCATTTCGGAAAAATCAACGGCGTTCTTTTTGTGAAGCCAATCTAAAATTTGATCGGTCCTGAATCTGGGCAAATCAAAAGATTTTAAAAATGCGGCAAGTTCTTTGTAATTCAGTGATCTGAGCTGGGTTTTGAAAGAAGAAACCATTCTAAGTGTTACTTTCTTAATTTATAGCCGGTCTTAAATAAATAAACCGTAAAGATATAAAGGCTGATAAAAAAACAGAAGACAACCAATAAACATTGTGCGATCGGAATATCCGAGGAACCGAGCATTCCATAACGCATTCCGTTCACCATATAAAAAATCGGGTTAAAAGTTGTGACGATCTGCAGCGCTTTGGGAAGCATTTTAACTGAATGAAAAACGCCGCCGAAGAAAACCAACGGCGTAATCACGAAGGTGGTGCAGATCGTCAGATGCTCAAACTCTTCCGCAAAAAGCGCAACAATCGCTCCGATGGATGAAAAAGAAAGCGACACAAAAAGCCACATGGTCAAAACAATGAAAGGATGATGAATCGGAGTTCTTGCAAAGATGAGCGAGACCAAATAAATTCCGGAGCCGGTAACGAAACTGCGTGCCAAACCCCCGATCAAAATAGCGGACACCATTTCAAAATAAGAAAGCGGCGAAACCAAAATTTCCTGAATGTGACCCGCCCATCGGGAAATAAACAAGGAACTTGACGTATTGCTGTACGAACCTTCCACCACATACATCATAATGAGTCCGGGAATGAGAAAATTAAGATAAGGCATGCCGTTAATCTGCTGAATTTCTTTTCCGATCGTAAATCCAAAAATAGTGATATACAGAAAACTGGAAACAAGCGGCGGAAAAAGGGTTTGAAAAAAAACGGACGTGAAACGGATGATTTCCCGCTCAACCAAAGATTTAAAACCGACCAGCCTGCTCATCCCGCCATCTCTTTGTTTCGTCCCGCCAACGAAATTGAATTGCCCTCCGGGCAAAAACAGACAGCGGAACGAAGCTTTTTCACAGACAAAAGAGCGCACGACTTATTCATTCCAGCGTGCTCTTTGCAAAGAGGTGGTGGGATCATTTTCACTACTCCTGGTTAACCGGAAAAATACTTCTTCAAGCGTCGTTTTTTTAACATGGACGTTCAACACTTCTATTCCATGCGCATGAATGGTCTTCAAAAGTTTGGAGAGTTTTTTATTTTCATCCGGGATCCGCATAATATCTCCGCCGTTCATCATCTCAACCCCCAGCTCTGAAAAATCGGCTGGAATATCATCAAGCTTGCGGTCCAACTGAATTTCGATTGTATTTTGGCTGAGACGTTTCATCAAACGCTCCTTATCATCCACTTCAACCATGTTTCCCTTATTAATCACGCCGATCCGGTTGCACAATTTTTCGGCTTCTTCAATATAATGAGTGGTCAAAAAAACAGTAACCCCTTTTTTGTTGATTTCCCGGAAAAAATCCCAAAGACGATACCTCAATTCCAAATCAAGGCCTGCAGTCGGTTCATCTAAAATTAGAATTTTGGGCTGATGGATCAAAGCCCGCGCAATCAAAAGCCTTCTTTTGAGGCCGCCTGAAAGTTTTCTAAAATCAAGTTTCCGGTAGTGTGAAAGACCAAATTCCTTCAGCAATTGATCCGCACGTTTTTTTGCTTCGGGCTTCGGAACTCCAAAGTAGCCAGCTTCATATATTAAGATCTGCTCAGCCGTAAGAAAAGGGTCGAAATTAAATTCCTGTGGGACTAAACCGATTAACGCACGCGCATTCCGGTAATCACCGGTTACATCATGTCCGAAAACGCGCACGATTCCCTCATTATAATTAGCAAGTCCGGTAATAACACTGATCGTGGTGGTTTTTCCGGCACCGTTCGGGCCGAGAAAACCAAAAAAATCCCCCTCGTTAACTTCAAAAGAGATTTCTTTCAGGGCCTGAAATTTTTTATAAAACTTGCTGAGGCCTTTGATTTCAATCGCAGGAGGATTTGCCATGAAGCAATTATAACATGAGGTAGAAGGTCATTGTCATCCCCGAATGTTTCTTGTGTCATCCTGAGTCCCGAAGGAACGAAGGATCTACGCTCAGGGCAGGCTCCGGCCGAAGAATCTACGGACGTAGATCCTTTCCGCCAAAAGTCGCGGCGAGACTCGTCCATTCGTCCGGACAGATTACGCCAAGTTTTGTGGCGAACGCTTCGCTCAGCCCTGATTCTCATTAATATTAATTGGAAATCAGGACAGTCCCTGTGGGACAGGATGACAAGATAGTTAAGCATGCGGGAATGACAGGCGGGTTTGGGACGTTCTCAACCAAATTCAAATTCCCGAAGACACTCTATCGCGGCTTCCGGCTGATCGGTTTTTAAAACAATGCAGCCAGACGTTTGGCTTGAAGCGGCTGTGCAATACGCGTATTGAATGTTAATGTCGGCATGCCCTAATTTTTGAGCAATGCGGGCCAGAATACCGGGTTGATTGTCGACCGCCAACACAACCACATTTTGTTCCGTAACATACATTTCTTCCTGCTCCAAGAGCAGGAGCGCTTTGGTTGGATGATCCAAAACCATGCGGACAACGGCATTGTCCACGGTATCATGAACGGACATCGCCAAAATATTCACATTGGATTCTGCAAGAACACTAGAAAGATTGGCAAGGATGCCGGGACGGTTCGGCAGAAAAACGGAAAGCTGTTTTTGAATTGGCAAATGTTCCTCCCCTTAACCAAATAACCGTTCGCCCTGTGCCCAGTTTTCACCGGAAACTTCATCGAAAACAATATAAGTATGATCCTTCGGTTTAGAGGCGTGTTTCAATAAGGATTCACTGATGTCATGGGAAATTTTTTGTTTTTGATCTTTGGTAAGTTTTCCGACGACTTTTACATTGACGTACGGCATGCAAGGGCCTCCTTCGGAAGTCATGATCCCATCACCTGCTTTTTTCCGCGAAGGCGGAACTTTCAAAAAAAAGGCCTTTCAAGCCTAAAGCAGATGATGGGATAATACCACCCCATGTTACCAATTTCATTCATTTTTGTGCATTAATAAAACCGGCGCTTGGGCCGATAACCAATTCATGATCCTACCATCTGCTTTACAAGAGTGCGCTAAGTTTCATTTTAAGAAGTGCACTCTTGTGTGTTTCGCGGTGAAACCGCGAAGAAAGCAGGTGGTGGGATGATCCTACCATCTGCTTTACAAGAGTGCGCTAAGTTTCATTTTAAGAAGTGCACTCTTGTGTGTTTCGCGGTGAAACCGCGAAGAAAGCAGGTGGTGGGATGATCCTACCATCTGCTTTACAAGA
>Ga0209515_10006103_pt1 | contig 15197 bp, 18 predicted proteins | sample Subgroupgradi54m_FD_187454 | JGI IMG/M metagenome (GOLD analysis project Ga0209515, IMG submission 187454) | Subsurface groundwater microbial communities from S. Glens Falls, New York, USA - GMW60B uncontaminated upgradient, 5.4 m (SPAdes)... ...
AGCGTAGAGGAAGGCGCAATAATTGGTTTAGGTTTAAGCTCAAAAGGAGACGTTGAACTGGCAATCGCTGCACTTGCACTGCAAAGCTCTTTGATTTCCAGAGAAGTTTTCTCCGCTCTTGTACTAATGGCACTGTCTGCCACTATTATATCGCCGTACTTGTTCAAACGCATGTTGCTTAGCTACGAGGCAAGAAAAGGAATCAAGAGCTCTTTACATTTAACTGGGCGATAAAAAGTGAAACTCTACACTGGCACTGGCGACAAAGGCAAAACTTCCCTAGCTGCTGGGTTGCGCGTGGACAAAACAGACGCTAGAATAGGTGCGATTGGCGCTGTTGATGAACTTAATTCCTTCGTAGGGCTGGCGCGTTCGTTAAGTAAAAGTAACCAAGAAATTCTTGAAATAATTCAGCGAGATTTATTTTCAATTGGCGCTGAACTTGCCGGAGCGCGTAATGAATTTCAAAAAATATCCCAGGATAATATTTCCGCGCTTGAAAAAGAATTAGCGCAGTTGGAAAAAACCATTCCGGAACTGCACAATTTTGTTCTTCCAGGCGGAACGCAGTACGCCGCAGCGCTTCACGTTTGCCGCTCTGTTTGCCGCAGGGCAGAGCGGTCTATAATTAAATTAGAGCAGAGCCAACCAGTTAGCCAAGAGTTGAAAACATATCTCAACCGCTTATCTTCGCTTTTCTTTGGCTTGGCGCTGGCAGAGAATAAACAAGCAGGGGTAAAGGAAACACCTTGGAATGCAAAATAGCTATAGTCTATACACTACTTCTAGGAGTGGCTTTTTGGTAACGAGCCGCTTGTCGGGGAATATTTTTTTGAGGTGGCTTAACATGCTGGCGTTGAACTCATTTCTAGAGGCGACTAGTACGTGTATAGTTCGTTTTTTTCCAGCTTTTTTGGCAAGGTACTCGGCTACTTCTTTTGCTAGTCTGTCGCTTAGTCCATTTACATTTCGTATCTCTGGTCCTACATCGAACTCACTTACAATTGGTTCTCCGTTGGCGTCTAATAGAAAGTCAATGCTTCCAAAGCCAAATACGTCTTGTTTTGCTAAGTCTGTTCTTCTTCTCTTTATGCGTTCTATCAATGCTCTTCTCACTTTCTGCGCTTCCTTAACAACTTTTTCTTTTAACTCTCCTTCCAGTGGCTCAATTTTTCCAGGGTGCTCTGCAGTTACAAACTGCTCTTTGTCTGGTATAAATAAGCCGGATAAATTGCCCCTGGTTAGTTTTTTAGTAGCCCGCCTTATGTATCCTGGAATGATTTTATCCCCAACAACGTAAACGCGAATATCGCGAATGTACCCATCTGGAGGAACTACAAATTGCTGGTAGAATTCGTGGTCGTGTGACGGCGTTATGTCTTTTATGCTGCGTGGAATTACAAAACTTATTCCTGCACCGCGGTGCCCAAAGTGCTGCCCTTCTTCGTCAAAGCTCACTTTTTTCACCCACAATGGAATATCCTCGGGCAGCTGCTGGCCTATTAGCGCAGTTGTTTTTCTCCCATCTGGCATTGTCAAGTGGATAACTGCCGGCGGTACGCGTACGCCCATGTCATGCAGCATAGCGTGAAATTTGGAATGAGTTAGTGATAGTTCTTCAATTAAGTCGTGGTTTACAAGTTGCAATTTTCCGCTGGAAATAGCGTTGTTAATTTGTTCTTTTCTGCCAGAATTCCAAACACTGCCATGGAACTCGCTTAAGCCACTTCGTTCAAATAAAACCGAAGGTTCCCGCGCAAGCCGGTCAAACTCAAAATGTTTAGGCGCTATGCGGCTCATTTCTAGCATTACGCTAACTGGTAACCCTGGCCTTGCCTGTGGTTTTTCATCCATAGCTCATCTATCGCTCTGTAAAGTATTAAATCTTTCTCACTTATTTTCAGAAACTTTAATAACTACACTTCTTCCGAACTCTTCCACGTGATGATAAGTTTAGATCTACTGAGCCGTATTCGGGGTTAGGTGCTTCGCACCATATCCGTACCTAGGCTATGAGGACAGACGGACGGACTGACACAAAGATTCCTTTTTTCTTTTCACAAAAGAAAAAAGTCTCTTTGAGACTACCCAAAAAAGAAAAGGAGTGTGCCTGACCAACATAGTGGTTAGGTATTTGACGAATTCAAAAATCGATTTATTCTAATTAATTTCATTTAAGATAGCAAAATAACCTTGTTAAATTGTGGTATTTCTACGAAAAAATCAGTTTAAATTACGTGGCCGCCTAATGTCATTTAGTAAATTTTACGAAGGTGTTAGAAAAGAATATGGCTATGTCTAAACAAGATTTAACTCGCAGGTTGTCAAACATGAAGGCTAAGTTGGCTGAACTTGAGAAAGAAGCGCTTAATGACCCGCTTAAGCGAAATTATAAACTTCATGCAGAAATAGCAGAGTTAAAGAAAAAACTCGCCAAGTGAGCTAATTTTTGTTTCTTTTCTTTTTTTAGGTGTAAGCCGATAAATTTATGTGGGTTGTTTAATGCAAAACTTCATGCAACTTGCACTTAAGCTGGCGAAAAAGGCAAACCCGTATCCCAACCCGCGCGTTGGAGCGGTGCTTGTGAAAAACAGCAAGATAATAGGCGCAGGTTATCATAAGAAAGCAGGTTGGCCACATGCAGAAATAGAAGCAATAGAAAATGCCAAACTTATTTCGGACAACGGCCAAGCTGTAAAAGGCGCCACTCTTTATGTTACGCTGGAGCCGTGTTCGCATACAAATAAACGTACTCCTCCCTGCACTAGAGCTATAATTGCCAATTCGATAAAGCGCGTTGTTTTTGCAATGAGCGATCCGAATCCACTTGTCAACGGCGCGGAAGAGCTGCGCAGCGCTGGCATTAAAGTAAAGGGGCCAACTGATGAGAAAAAGGCAGCGGCAATGAACAAAACATACCTTATGGCGACCAGCAAAAAGAGTTAAATTGCCGCCCCTGCTAGTTTTATAATATGGTTCTGGAACTTGCAATACTTGCAACTATTATTGTCAGCGCGGTTTCGCTTGTTGGCATACTTACTTTGCCGCTTGGCAAAGATGGGACTGAAAAGCTGCTTTTCTTTATAGTTAGCTTTGCAGCTGGAACGTTACTAGCTGGAGCGTTTTTTGACTTGTTGCCTGAGGCAATTGCAGCCGCGTCTTCAACTTCTGTGTTTGCAGCTACGTTGGCTGGCATGCTAGTTTTCTTTTTGCTTGAAAAGATTATCGTGTGGCACCACCATCATGGTCCACATGGCAAAGACGTCAAGGAAAAGCCAGCTGGCTGGCTTAACTTGATTGGAGATGGTTTACATAATTTTTTTGATGGGGTTGCAATAAGTGCAGCTTTTCTCTCTTCAACTACGCTTGGCTTAACTACTACCCTTGCGGTTGTGCTTCATGAAATTCCGCAAGAAATAGGCGATTTTGGCTTGCTGTTGGCAAGTGGGTTTTCAAAACGCAAAGCAATAATGTTTAATTTGATAAGTGCAGTTACCGCGGTTCTTGGTGCAATTGCATTTTACTACTTTTCATCCATAGTTCATGGCATTGAGCCACTAGCATTGGCGTTTACAGCTGGAATGTTTATCTACATTGCCGCGGCAGACGTAATTCCTGAGCTGCATAAGGAAAAGCAAATTACAAATTCTGCGTTGCAGTTTGTCTTTATTCTCCTTGGCATTACGCTTATCTGGCTAGTTGTGAATTTTCTAGGCTGAAACTAGTTCTAACTTTTTAGGCTGAAACTTTTTATACCTAACTGTATTTGTTTTCTACATGGATTCTAAAACAAAATACATTTGCAAAGGAACTTGCCACGGCGTTTCGCCGCGGGCGAAGAAGTGTGGCGCCAAAAGTTGCACTCACTTTGGCAAGCCACTGGTGAGAGTTAAGAAATGATTTCTTTACAGCAGCTCAAGGCCGACAAGCGCTATTCAGTGCTTGCAGCGGTGTGGGTTTTGCTTGCGTACAACTTATTTGTAGTTAGTGGCAACTCAAGTTTTTTGCTACCTGCGGTGATTGTAATTTTGTTTACTGCGTTTGTGGATGTTGTTTTTGTTCATTTTATTTTTAAGCCGCGGGAACTTCTTAAATCATTAGAGTTTGAATTCCCTTTATCTGCTTTGGTTAGCGGCTCGATAATTGCGGCAGTGATTACACCGGCATTTAATACGATTTACATTCCCCTTACAGCAGGGGTATTTGCAATGGGCTCAAAGCATTTGCTGCGCATAAAAGCGGGGCATATTTTCAACCCTGCTAATTTTGGAATTTTAGCTGTAACTATTTTTTCCCTTTTGCATTTTGTTCCATCTTCGCAGACGTGGTGGGCGGCTTCGCCGTTTTGGCTTGTAATTATTCTGGGGTTGTTTGTTGTTTACAGGATTAATGGCTGGCTTGCATCTGTACCTTTTCTAGTTTTTCTTTCCCTTGCTGGGTTGAACAGTGGAATTTCTTTGGCTTCAGTGCTTGGGCCGTTTATTTCTGGTTCTTTTCTTTTCTTTGCAGGCATAATGTTAATTGAGCCAATGACTTCTTCGCGCAGCCCGAATGCAAAAATAGCTTATGGCGTAATTGCTGCTGTTTTTTCCTACTTTTTAGCTTCGCCGTTTCCGGATTTATCCTTTGTAGGCGCACTTGCGCTGGCCAATATCGCGGCGAAGCCGCTTGACAAGTACGTGCACTAAGCTTTAATTTCCCTATTGCTTTCCTTTCTTTATGAAATTTTTACCGCGTGCCAAAGCAAAAGGGCAGATTGGCTTAGAGTATATGGTTTTGTTTGGCTCAATTTTATTTGCCGTATTAGGCATCGCTTATTTTTTCTACGGGGATTTTCAAGTACAGAATCGAGAATTCCAAGCAAGAGTAGCGGCTGACAAACTTGTCAATGCAGCTGATGCAGTAGCCAGCCAAGGTGTTGGGTCGACAAAGAGAGTTATTGTGTTTTTTCCCGATGGGCTTGCCAATGCAACTGCTGGCGGAAGGGAAGTGTTTTTGCGAGTGTATGCTAAAGGTGGTTTGACTAGTGATGTTGCGCGGGTTTCAATTGCAAACATAACTCGAGTTAACCTGCCTATAATTTCCAGCAGGTATTCTTTTTTAGTTTCTTTTAACACGAGTGGAAATGTTTCAATAGTGCTGGAATAAGAGTTGGAGCAAGGATAGATGATGGATGTAAATGGAAAAATTCGAGGCCAAGTTAGTTTAGAATTTCTAGCAATTTTCGGCGTAGTTCTAATAATATTTGTTTTTGTCCAGGTTAACGTTTATTCGACCCGCGCTTTTATTGAAGCGCAAACTGCAGGAAACCACGCTGCAAGAATTGCCGGAGAAGTTTCTAATTTGTTGTCAAACGCAGCGCATTCTGATTCAACTGTTCAATTTTCTCTGCCGTCATTTTTATCCACGGGTTTTAATTACACGGTAACTGTTTCAAACAATTCCCTTGTTATTAACTGGAATGAATTTGGCCGGCATAGCGATTTAGTTAATTTTATTGAAGCTATTTCAGTTGCAAATGCAACTGATTCTACGAATTTTACTTTATCCGCAGGTAAAACTTACCGGGCAACTGGTGAAAATGGAGTTGTTACTATAGTATGAGTAGTATAGCAAGCCGCGAAAGTCTTCCGAGTTATACTGGCGGCTTGAGCATCGGGCATAGCCCGATGACTCAGACACAAGCCAGCGGGCTTGTGCTGATGCTAGATAGCAAATTGCATTTTGCTGATGCAAAATGGCTTGCAAAATGCAAGTCAAAATGCATCAGCATTTTGCAACAGCAGCAATCTAGTCGGATTACTTCTGCAGTTTGCTATATTGGCTGCATTAACCGGAAGCGGTTCAGGGGGCAAATTTTTGGAATTGACGTTATGCTGGCGCTTTTGATATTCTATGTCATTTTTGCTTCAATTTCAGTTGCACAGCGGGAAGTAGAATTACGGGGAGATGAATTTGACCAACTTTCCCTAAGCGCAAGAGTTGCATCTTCTTATTTGATAAATTCTCCAGGAAGTCCGAGCGGGTGGAATACGACTACGGTGCAAGTGATTGGCATTTCAAGCGACCGCGCTATAATTTCTACGGAAAAGCTTTCCCTTTTTTTGAATTTATCTCAGGTAGATTTGAACAAAACTCTTGAGCTTCTTGGAATAAGCGGAGATAGTTTTTACTTTTACCTTTCTGACATAGACGGCAACTTAATTCAAATTAATTCGTCAAATTTCAACGGAACCGCGCAAATTGGAAGTGATTTTTCCCTGCCATTTTCAGCTGCAGCTAGGAGCATTGTTGTTTACAATTCCAGCAGGGCAATTATGTACTTAAAGGTTGGTAAATCATGAGAAAAAAAGCAGCTATATTTACAATTGATGCAGTGCTTGCGCTTTTCATACTTATGCTGTTTCTCTCAAGCTACGCTGCTCTTTATGATAAAGAAATTTCAACTTCGGATACTGAATTATCCGCAACCGGACAAGGGATTCTTCTTTCGATGGAAAAAACCGGCGTTCTTATTGACTTGGCAAAAGGCAAAAAGTCAAATGCAGACGCGGAAGATTTTATCAACTCTTCGCTTCTTCCTTGGATGGCTGCGGAGTTCAATTTATCAACGTATGAAAATAAAAGCGGCGGGTTCGAAGAGAAGCGGTTTGTCACGGCTTCAGTTGGCAAAATTGCACAGCCCAGGACAATGGTGAGGCGCGTAGGCTATGTGAACAAAGCATCTGGGCAATTTACAATTGCGCAGTTAATAGTTGGGATGAGGTAGTGTATTGTTATAAGTAATGCGCGTATGAACTGAGGTAGTTTTGTTATGAATGTTCGTGGAATTTTTTTCACAATTGCAATGTTCTCTCTACTTTCCGTGTTGATATTTGCCATTATAGCGCAGCGTGAAACCGTCGAGCGCTCGCACCAGTCTTTTCTCCTTGTTGAAAAAGCAACCTACGCGTGGCACGACATATCTGAAGACATTCGCGATGTAACTGACCTTAATGTTACTCAGTTAGACAAAATTCTGAACATAAATGATGCGTTGCCTGCTGAAAAGGATATTGCCGCAGTTGCTTCGGGCTACGCTTCCTTTATACGTGCAAATTACACTTCGCCGGATTTGAAGGTTAGCTTTCAAACGTCTGAAGGTGAAGAGATTACGGATTTCAGTTGTTTAGGTAAGAAAAAGTGCAGTGATAAAAATGTGCAGTTTAACGTTCTACCGTTCAACATAACGTATGGCTATCCAGACTGGAACAAGAAACTTTTGGAAGTCAACTGTGGACAAAGCAGCTCACCCTGTTCATTTGCTTATGTTCAATGGCTTAACATTACGGTTAATCTTTCAAATTCAAGTTTTACGTGCAATCCACAGGTGTACAATAACTGCACGTCTGGCGACATTGAATGGAATGACTTCGACAAGGTTTTTGACTGTTCAGGCAGCAAGGTTGAATGCGTGAATTATTCTCTTCGTGTTATAGATGCCGGCGGTCAGGTATATGCGTGCCCTGGAGTTTACGGGGATAATAACGGCAATACAAAGAAGGTAAACTGCGATAGCGCGGTGTTGAACTGGATTGACGACCACACTGCTGATTTGGTTTTTAAAATTCCATCGTGCCAGCTTAAACTTTCATTTGGCAAAAAAGGTTTGTTTAAAATTAAAGGAGATAAAGCTGACCAAGATTGTGATCCGTACATGAACACGTCCGTTACATTTACGTTCAACACGACTAACTTCACAACTAATTTTGCCAGCATTTTAGTTGTAACTGATACATTGCTCAACAATTCAAAGACAAGTGTGCTACGCTGAATTGCCATCTAGATTGCTATATTATTATACCTGAACTGAGTGTTTTACAATATGCCAGACCCTTACCGCATTGACACCATAATCGACCGCTTTTTAGAATATGTGCGCCAGAATCGCAAAGTATCCTTGAAAGATACTGCGTCAGTGCTTGGGCTTACTGTTGAACGTGCTGAACAAATTGCTACGCTGCTTGAGTCAAATGATTTAATAGAAATGCGTTACGGCCTAACGGAGATTATGCTCCTTTCAAAACAAAAGCAACCGCAAGGCGAAGCAACAAAGTCAAACGAAAAGGAAACGTCAAAGAGCCGTGCAATTGAACAAAGCAAAGAGTTGGAAAGAGAAGTTCTTACTGCGGAAGGGCTGTTGAAATTTTTTGAAAAAGACATTGAGCGCAGGATTGCCAAGGCGGAGCATTTGATAAGTGACATTGAACACCAGGATAAACTTTCAGCTTCTGACCTTGAAGAAATCAAGCACGAAGTACAGTTGGCACTTAATCAACTTGCGGCCTTTTCCCATGAGTTAAAAGGTTTGTCTGAAAAAGAAGAGAAATTTTACGAAGAATTAACGAAATTCAAGAAGAAGCTCGATGGCATTAAGCCTGGAAAAATTGCCAAAGAAACCACTGCGCCAGTTGCAGCTGGTTTACCTGGCAAGATAAAGAAATTGCTGCAGCAGATAATTAATTTCGTTAAATCAGTATCGCAGGCAATGTCAAAACACATGCGTGCCGCAGCCATGCAAACTAAGAAACTTTCAAAGCTCAAAATAAATAAAAAAGAGCAGAAACAAGCTAAACAATATTCAAAGAAGAGGCTCACTAGTTCCAAGCAGCCTGCGATTACTTTTCTAGGCCATGGTTTAGATGTTTTCAAGCAGCATGCTGAAAAGGTAAATGTTAAAGCAAAAACTAGAAAGCTAAATAAACGGAAATCTAAAAGAATTTTGGAGACTAGGGTTGACAAAATTAGGCAGCATTACTGGAGGAAAAGAGCATGAAAAAAGATAATGCTAGCGAAGAAATAGATAGCCGTGCTGGCAAAAATGTTGAAGAAGATGCTGGCAAAAACACTGGCAATGATGCTGGCGAATCAGTTGGAGCCAACGAGCAAGTTCTTGCAGAGTACATTGTATCTACGGGTGGAGAGTTTGCCACGATTTTAATCCGAAGGAGCAAAGAAGAGCTTGTTGACATATATGAAGTTAGGCATGCAAAAGTAAAGGAGGCAACGCAAGTTGCGCTTGATTGGCTAAGGGAAAAAATTGTCGAATCAGTTCCATTGAAAGTTTCAGAACTGCTTGACCCAAGAGAAGCTGAAAGTGTAAGATTCCGCGTTTACGAACGTGCAAAAGAATTAGTATCAAAAGAACTAGCTGGCTTAAACCCACGCGAAGAAGATTTTGTTGTTGGCAAGTTAGTCCATGAGATGCTTGGCCTTGGAGAAATTGAATTGATCTTAGCTGATGACAATTTAGAAGAAATTGTAGTTAATTCAGCGCGCGAGCCAATATGGGTTTATCACCGAAAATTTGGCTGGCTCAAAACAAATGTTTACATGCAATCTGAAGAGCAGATACAGAATTATTCTTCAATCATAGGCCGTAAGGTGGGAAAGCAGATTTCCAACCTATCGCCGTTGATGGATGCGCATCTTCTTTCTGGAGACCGGGTTAACGCTACGCTATTTCCCATATCTACCAAAGGAAACAGCATAACGATACGAAAATTCGCTAAAGATCCATGGACGGTCATAACGCTTATCGATAACAAAACCCTTAACTTTGAAATTGCCAGCTTGTTTTGGCTTGGTGTCCAATTTGAACTTAATATGCTGATAGGTGGGGGTACGGCAAGCGGAAAGACTTCATTGCTAAATGCAATACTGGAGTTTACCCCGCCAAACCAGCGGATTGTATCAATTGAAGACACGCGGGAACTTGTGCTTCCCGAATTTCTTCACTGGACTCCTTTGTCAACACGGCAAGCCAATCCCGAAGGAAAAGGTGGAGTTGAAATGCTTGACTTAATGGTAAATTCACTGCGTATGAGGCCTGATCGGATAGTAGTTGGAGAAATTCGCCGCCAGCGCGAAGCAGAAGTTATGTTTGAAGCTATGCACACTGGCCACGCGGTTTATTCTACAGTGCATGCAGATAACGTTGCTCAAGTCAAGACGAGGTTGGTTAATCCGCCTATTGCTTTGCCTGAAAGCGTCTTAGGGGCTCTTCACTTAGTGGCTGTGCAGTACCGCCAGCGGCGAACTGGAATAAGAAGAGTATTTGAAATTGCAGAGGCGGTGCCAAAGCCAAATGGAACGGTTGATTTCAATACAGTTTATAAGTGGGATGCACGCAAGGACGTGTTAGTCAAGGTTGGGCAGTTTAAACGCGTGATGGAAGACCTTTCACTGCATACTGGGTGGACGACGCGAGAGTTAAGTCAAGATTTAAAAGAAAAAGAAAAGTTGCTTCACTCAATGAAGAAGCATAATATGCTTAAGATAAACGAAATTGGAAAAGTTGTTGCAGAATATTACCGCAATAGAGAATACGTTTTGTCCATTATGAATAAAGATAAGGGGTTCGGAGAAATAATGCTTTCGTAGGTGTGGGCGTTTAGCGGGTAGATGAATAGATAATTAGATTTTTGTTAGGTGAATAAGGTGCATAAATTGTGATTCCGTTTTTACTAGTTCCTGAACCGTCGTTGAAGCCGCTTGTAAAAAATTTGCTACCACTGTCGACCCGAATATCTAATCTTTTTCCTTTTCTAAAAGAGAACCTATTCCAAGCAGATATGCATTTTAGACCAGTAGAATATATTGCGCTTTCGCTGGCCGGTGCAATTACGAACGGCGTGTTTTTTTTAGTTCTTTTAATGGCCGTTGGCTTAATTGCCCGAACAGACTTATTTGCTATATCAATTGCACTTGGTCTGGTAATGTCGCTTTTTTCGTTTTTCACAATACTTTTTTATCCATCGTTAACTGCTACTGGCCGCGCTAGGGAAATAGACCGTTACTTAATCTATGCAGTTAGGCACATCGTTATACAGTTGCGGTCAGGCGTTCCACTTTATAATGCACTTGCAGCTGTAACAGTTGATTATGGCGAAGCTTCTAAAGAATTTCGCAAGATTGTAAGGAGTATAAACAGCGGCGCATCTGAACTCGATGTAATATCTGATGCAGCCGGGCATTCGCCCTCTCTTCATTTTCGCAGGGTATTTTGGCAAGCTGCAAATTCACTTAAAGTTGGTGCTGATGTTTCGCTTGGCCTCGTATCACAATTAGATGACTTAACAAAAGATAGAATCGAGCAAATAAAGCGCTTTGGCCAAGAGCTGTCTTCATGGTCTGTGTTCTATATGCTTGGGGCAATTATATTTCCAAGCTTAGGCGTAACCGTGTTGATAGTGCTGACGAGTTTTCTAGGAGTTCAGCTCCCGTCGTTGATATTTGGAGTTATACTAGCCGTGCTTGTGATTTTTCAACTGTTCTTTATGAATTTAATCGCGTCCAGGAGGCCGTTTGTATAAAATGTTCAAAAAAGCCTATGCTATTTTATCGAGATTGTTTCCTACGCCAGTCCACGTTGCTGTGGATAAACTAATAGTTCAAGGCGGGTTTAAGCTGCTAACCCAAAGGCAATTTTTGGGATTCGCGCTTTTCTTCTCACTTTCAGCTGCGGTTGTTTCATTTTTTGTCGCGCAACTTCTCTCTGCTGATACTACGATACATTTCCTTGCGCCTGTTGCTGGCATTGTTGTTGCCATAGTGCTAGTTTATTTTATGCTGCTTGCAACTGCAGATGCGCGGGCACGGGAAGTTGAGCTTTACCTTCCGTATGCATTGCAACTTATTTCGTCAAATATACGCGCTGGCCTCACACTGGAAAATGCACTGTGGGGTGCAGCAAAGCCTGAATTTGGCCAGCTTAGTGTAGAGGTGCAGCGAGTGTCGCGCGACGTGTTTACTGGCATGCCCGTATCCAAGGCGCTTGCTAGGATGACTGAAAGAGTTAGGTCAACGGTGCTTGAACGCGCAGTTAAATTAATAGTCCAAGGCATTTCGCTTGGCGGAGAAATGGCTACGCTGCTTGACTATGTTGCAGATGACATTCACAACATTCAATTATTGCAGCGTGAAATTGCCACCTCAACAATAACTTATTCCATTTTTATTGTGTTTGCCGGGGTTATAGCTTCTCCTCTTCTATTTTCAGTTTCAGTATTCTACGCTGAAATAAACGAGTCCACAATAAACAAGCAAGCCAGTGCGGGAAATGTAGATCCAGCTGCACTGCAAAAAGCCGGCCTTTCGGGAATTCCGGTTATTGGAGTCGGCGGAACCAAATCACTCCCTGCGAGTGACCTTCACAATTTTGCACTTGCTAGTGTGATAATAACAACTATTTCATGCGCGTTTATAGTTGGGTTAATGCGGTATGGCAAAGCAACGCGAGGTTTACCTTATGTTCCAGTTTTTCTCGGAATTGGGCTTTTCCTGTTCTTTTCATCGCTTTCGCTTTTGAACGGACTATTTGCCCCATTGCTAGCAACAGGTTAATTTACCTGTTCCAAAATGCAATTTGCTATAAACAATCTACAAAAGATTCTGGACTATTGAAAAAGCTACTGTACTACTTATTCTCCTCTTCAACAACGTGGTCAAACAAATCTACTAGCATCGGCTTAAGCACGTCGCGCGGCCGCGGATGGATTAATACAATTGTATCTACGTAGTTTGCCTTTAGCTTTGGATTGATGAAGTTCACAAACCTGGCAATTAGCTCCGGCTTATTGTGCTGTTCCAACTCTGAAATGGAGTCAATGATGCAAAATGATTTTTCTTCTGGCAAATAGCGCATTTTTTCAACGAGCATAATTCCCAAATCAGTCAAAGAACTTAACGGCTGCACAAACGTGCAATTTTCATGTTTTCCTTTTTCAACATTAAGCTGGCGATACAAACAAGCTATGGCTGAATGGTCAAGCGCTTTACATGCCGCGCTCACTTTAGTGCAGCCCCAACTAAGCGAAACAACTAACCCATGCCTGTACCCTCTTTTTGCCAAAGCGCGGATAATATCTGGCGCATCTTCAGAACTTGCCTTGCTTCCGCAATCTACAAGTACGGTAGTGCCCCCTTGCAAATAACGGAGCCACTCTGCTGTTGTTTTATCTGCTGGTCCTTTTGTTTTATTAGTCAGCCGATTTGTTTTAGCCAGTCTGTTTGTTTTTACAGATTTACTTGTTTTGTTTATTTTTCCGCTTTTCATTGGTCTAACCGCCATTTTAGTAACCATAATTCACAAGCAATATTCGCTAGTTAGATTTAAAAACCACTTGATGTTAATAATTGCAGTTAAAACTTATGAGGTTGATTGAATGAGTAAAGGACAAACTGCTTTAGAGTATTTAGTTACATATGGTTGGGCTATTCTTGCAATTGTTATAATCGCAGGAGTACTATGGTACTTAGGTGTATTCAACCCAGCTAGATTTGCAGGCGACAAGCAATGCAGCGGCTTTAGCGGTGGATTCCTATGTCAAGATTTTAGTATGTCAACAGCCGGATCACTTACGATAGTGTTGAACAACATCGCAGGCGGAACAGTTACAATAACTTCAGCCGGATGCTTACCAACCAGCGTAGCTGCAAATGCTAATTCCACTTGCACAATTGCGGGCTTTCCAGCTGGAACAGCCGGCACTAGGTTCAGCCAGCAAACCGTTACAGTAAACTATACTGATACGCGCAGTGGAATCGCACACATTGCACGTGGATTTGTAGCTGGAACTTACGAATAAAGTGTTTGAATGAGTTCCGGGGTTTTCTCCGGAACTCCCTTAGTTTTTTATTTTTTTGAATTTTTCATTTCTTGGTGAACGCAATGGGTAAAGGTCAAAAAGGACAAACTGCATTAGAATATTTAGTTACTTATGGTTGGGCTATTCTTGCGATTGTTATAATCGCAGGAGTACTATGGTATTTCGGCGTATTCAACCCATCTAGATTCGTTGAAGAAAGAACATGCGGCGGTTCAACTCGCTTTGCCTGCCTCGACTATAAAGTAGACACTACTGGAACGTTGACAATCGTCCTTGGAAACAAAGGCGGCACTTCTATAACTGTAAATGGAACCACTCCATCTAGCTCCGGCTGTGTTGGTTCAAGCGTATCCTCGGATGGAAACTTCACCTGTACTGCGGCTAGCTTTGTGCCTGCTGGTTCTGCGGGAAGTTCGTTCGACCAAAAGAGTTTCCAAGTCACTTTCGTTGACAGGCAAACTGCACTAAGCCACACTGACTCGGTATTCGTAAAAGGAAAGTACGAAGCTGGCTAAAAACCTTACGTTATATTTTTTCAAGTATTGTCTTCTGTTTTTCCATCCTCTTCGCCAGCTTTGTGAATAATCTAACTCCAACTCCAGTTGCTCCTTTGCTGTAATAACCGCTTGGCGAATTAGCCCAAGCGGTTCCTGCCACATCTAAGTGAGCCCATTTACTATTGCCAACAAAAGCTTTGAGGAAAGCAGCGGCTGTAATTGTGCCTGCGCCACCGTCAGGCGCGCCGAGGTTTTTTACTTCTGCTACGTCGCTTTTCACTTTTTCTTCGTAATCCGCCCATAGTGGAAGTTCCCAAGCGCGGTCTCCACTTTCTTCTCCGCATTCTTTCACCATTTTTACTAGTTGTGAGTCGTTGCCCATTAGCCCGCTTGCAGCATTGCCCAACGCAACTACGCATGCTCCGGTGAGGGTTGCAATATCGACAACGTAGTTTGGTTTCAATTCCTTTACAGTGTAACTAAGCGCATCTGCCAAAATTAGCCTGCCTTCGGCGTCTGTATTCAATATTTCGATGCTTTTGCCGTTGTAAGCGCGGACAATGTCGCCTGGCTTTGAAGCTGAGCCGCTTGGCATGTTTTCAGTAGCGGCGAAAACGCCGATTACGCGAGTTGCAATGTTCAGCTCGCTTGCCGCTTTAACTGCACCAACAACTGCACACGCGCCGCACTTGTCGAATTTCATCTGGTCCATATCTTTTCCAGGCTTGAGAGATATTCCGCCGCTGTCAAAAGTAATTCCCTTGCCTACAAGCGCCAAAGTTTTTGCATATTTTGCCGGTTTGTATTCCATTACAACCATCACTGGCGGTTCAACTGACCCTCGCGCAACCGAAAGTAAAGCGTTGCAGCCCATTTTTTCCAAATCTTTCTTTTCAAAAACTTTCACAGAAACATTTTTGCATGCATCGGCAGTTTTCCGCGCCCACGAAGCAAGCGCAGTTGGCGTTGCAACATTAGCAGGCTCGTTGGCCATTTCGCGAACATAGTTAACGGCGTTGCCTGCAATTGTTCCTTCTTGGATTCCGCGTTC
>Ga0209515_10006105_pt1 | contig 15195 bp, 13 predicted proteins | sample Subgroupgradi54m_FD_187454 | JGI IMG/M metagenome (GOLD analysis project Ga0209515, IMG submission 187454) | Subsurface groundwater microbial communities from S. Glens Falls, New York, USA - GMW60B uncontaminated upgradient, 5.4 m (SPAdes)... ...
TTTTTCTTTTTCGATGATCGGAATTGTCCTTTCAAGCAACCTGCTTGAGCTTTTTATCTTCTGGGAACTGGTAGGATTGAGCTCTTACCTTTTAATCGGACACTGGTATCAAAAACCAGCTGCTGCAGATGCAGGCAAGAAAGCATTTTTAACAAACCGGGTCGGTGATTTTGGGTTTCTGATTGGCATATTACTCCTTTGGACTTTTTCTTCCTCAACAGGAATCCGGACTCTTAATTTTTTACAGCTCACTGCGACAATTACAAACTTCGCTCAGACTTCATCCGCCAATCAAACTTGGCTCACTGTAGCAATGCTCTTAATTTTCTCGGGCGTTTTAGGAAAATCGGCTCAGTTTCCGCTTCATGTTTGGCTTCCGGACGCCATGGAAGGCCCGACTCCGGTTAGTGCTTTGATTCATGCCGCTACAATGGTTGCAGCAGGTGTTTATCTTTTGGCGCGGATGTTTCCGCTGTTTGCCCTCTCACCCGTAGCGCTTGAGGTGATTGCCTATACCGGAGGGTTTACGGCTCTTTTTGCGGCGACTCAAGCGATTATCCAAAAAGATATTAAACGAATTCTTGCTTACTCGACACTAAGTCAACTTGGCTACATGGTTATGGCGGTTGGTTTGGGAAGTGCGGGCATCGGGATGTATCACTTAACCACACACGCATTTTTCAAAGCACTTTTATTTTTAAGCGCTGGTAGCATCATTCATGCCACAGAAGAGCAAGACATTACGGCAATGGGCGGGCTTCTCAAAAAAATGCCGCTGACTTCCGCCGCTTTTTTAATCGGTTCTTTTGCTTTAATCGGCTTTTGGCCTGCAAGCGGTTTTTTCAGTAAAGATGAAATCCTGTCTTTGGCTTTTTCACAAAACCGGTTTTTGTTCTGGACTTCGGTTTTTACGGTATTTATGACGGCTCTGTATATGGGCCGCACCATCTCTCTTGTTTTTTTGGGTTCTTCCAAAAGCCGAAAAAAATTACACGAACCTACGCAAAAAATGATTCTCCCGCTTGCACTCCTTTCTTTCTTTTCTCTCGCAGCGGGATTCCTTGGACTCCAGAGATTTGTCCATAGTGAAACATTGGGCCGCCACGTGGAAACAAATTCCTTTGTGATTTCGCTTGCAACCTCTTTAGGTATTTTAGGTGTTTGTGTTGCTTTTAGTTTTTACAAGATTCGCGAGAAAAAGCGAAAACAATTTTCTGAAACTTTCGGCTGGCTTAATGAGATTTTGGTTCGAAAATATTATATGGATGATCTTTATGATTTAATCCTTCGCTACATTCAACAACCGCTTGCACAATTCTTAAACTGGTTTGAAAAAAGGATTATCGTGGAAGGTGTTGTTAACCAAGCCGCTGCAGGATTTACTGCCAAAGCCGGCAATCACTTAAGAAAACTTCAAACAGGAAGAATCCAAACTTACTTATCTGTTTTTTGCGCCGGCGTCGTTGTTATTATTTATTTCTTAACCATCAGAACGTTACATCAATAACATGCTGAACGCTTACTCGCTCGTCCCATGGCTTACGTTAATTCCCTTGCTCGGAGCGGGAATTATTCTTCTGCTTCATCCCAAACGAACTTCTGAAATCCGTTTCATAGCTATCGGAGCGACCGTTTTCACTTTGTTGCTAGCTGTTTTTTTCTTCTTTGCTTATAAACCTCTCGTCAACGGTTACCAATTCACGGCTTTGATCCCCTGGGTTCCGAGCCTCGGGATTTCCTATCATGTCGGGCTGGATGGAATCGGAGTGGTTATGGTTTTACTCCACGCGATACTTTCCGTGTGCGGCGCTTTTGTTTCGCGTTCAATCGGGCAAAATGTAAAACAATATTTTATTTTTTATTTAATTTTGGTCGCAAGCATTTTTGGAGTATTTACCTCACTTGACCTCTTCTTTCTTTACCTCTTCTATGAAATAGCGGTCATTCCTTTGTTTCCTTTAATTGGTATGTGGGGAAGCCAAAACCGCGAATATGCGGCTATGAAACTGACGCTTTATATTTCACTCGGCGCTGTTATCGCGCTTGTGGGTTTGCTTTCTATTTATCTTGCTTCTGGACTCCAAACGTTTGACTTGATTTTGCTCAGCCAACAAGCTAAAACGCAGGCTTTCTCAACTTACTTTCAGCTCTGGTGTGCGCCGCTTCTTATTTTTGGATTTGGGGTGGTGGCATCTCTCTGGCCTTTCCACAGCTGGTCACCCATAGGCTACGCGGCGGCCCCGACGGCTGTCAGCATGCTGCATGCGGGCGTGCTTAAAAAACTGGGGATTTTCATTATTATTCGCCTTGTGCTCACGCTTCTTCCTGAAGGGGCGAAGTTCTGGCTTCCTTTGGTGGCTGTGCTTTGTGTCGTGAATATTCTTTACGGAGCTTGGGCTGCGATGGCTCAAAAGGATATGAAATTTGTCATTGGATTTGCCAGTGTAAGTCACATGGGGTACGCCTTTCTCGGAATTGCTTGTCTCAACCAAATCGGACTTACCGGAACTGTGTTTTTCATGTTCGCGCACGGAATTATGGCAGCGCTTTGTTTTGCCTTGATCGGATTTATTTATGACCAAACCCACACCAGAATGATTCCTGATCTCGGCGGACTCGCCAAACAACTGCCTTTTATCACGGTTTGCTTTGTGATGGCTGCTTTTGCTTCAAGCGGTTTGCCTGGTTTCGCCAATTTTGTTTCTGAAATCTTGATTTTTTTTGGGGCTTGGGAGCGGTACCGATGGCAGACGATTCTCGCTATTTTTGGAATCGTAATTACCGCCACTTATATGCTACGGATGGTACAGAATGTCTTTTTCGGAGCTCCCCGTACGGAATGGGCTAAGCTCAACGATGCAAAAGGGTTTTTTGTGAAATTACCATTTGGATTTTTGGTTGCAGTGCTTTTGATTTTCGGATTTTGGCCTTCTCTTTTGTTAAATGTGATTCGCCCTACTACCGAAGCATTGATCGAAGCGCACGCCTCAATTTTTGAGAAACAACCCATTGCTTTAGTTGAAAATACACCGATGATTAAAAAAGAAAACCGATGAACGAGTTTATTGTGCAATCGCCTTGGACTATGTTTGGGCCGGAAATCGGACTTACCGCTCTTATTCTTATCGTACTTTTTTTCGAATTGTTCAGCAAAGTAAGTGCTTCAAATATTATCCGCGGCTCTATCTTGGGGGCTTTTTTTATTTTTATCATTTTGCTTCTCTTGTGGCCGATGTCTGGAACCGCGCTTTATGGAATGTTTCAACTGAACTCCCTTTCCATCTTTTTAAAGGGACTTTTTCTCAGCTCTTCTGTTTTGACTTTATGTATGGTCAAGGAATATAGGGAAAGCTTGGGAGAACGCTTAAGCGACTTTGTTCTCCTCATTTTAGTCGCTACGCTTGGCGCTTTCTTTCTGGCATCGGCAAATGATCTCATTACGCTTTTCATTACGATTGAATGGATGACTATTTCGCTTTACGTTTTAACTTCTTATCTCAAAACAGACGAATACGCTTTAGAGGCCGGAACTAAGTATTTGATTATGGGTGCGTTTTCATCCGCACTTTTCCTCTACGGAATCAGTTTCGTCTACGGAACTGTTGGGGGAATTCATTTTGATCAAATCCGAATGGCATTGCCGCACGTTCAACAAATACCACTTTTTCTCGTGGGACTTCTATTAATTCTCGCTGGAATTGGTTTTAAAGTATCAGCCTTTCCCTTCCAACTTTGGGTTCCGGATGTGTATCAAGGCGCTCCAACTCCGGTAACGGCTTTTCTTTCGGTTGCTTCAAAAACAGCCGGATTCGCCGCCTTAATTAAAATCCTTTTTGTTGCTCTTAACCCAATCCAATTGAATTGGTCCGCTTTGATCGCTTTTCTTTCGGCGACAACTCTTCTTTATGGAAACTTGGGGGCTTTGGGTCAAACCAATATGAAGCGCCTCTTTGCTTACTCAAGCATCGGGCACGCCGGTTATCTTTTGATGGGAATCGCAAGCGGGACTGAAATGGGAATTGGAGCAGTATTTTTTTATCTTGTCGCCTATGCCATTTCAAATTTAACGGCTTTCCTCGCGATTGTGATCGCTAACCGCGAACTCAAAAGCGGTGAAATCGTCGATTACCGCGGCCTTGGGGAAAAATCTCCTATTTTAGCCGGCGTTTTTTTTCTTTCCTTGCTTTCGCTTGGCGGAATCCCGCCGCTCGCCGGTTTTTTTGGAAAATTTCTTGTCCTGCAAGCCGCGGTATCTCGAGGATATGTTTGGTTGGCAACTCTTGGAGCTGTCAATGTTATCATCTCTCTTTACTACTATCTTTCGGTGGTCAAGGAGATGTACTTCAAGCAAAGCGGGTCCGTTGAAAGAAAAATTAAGATTGGAAGGCCGGCTAAAGTTTTATTAATCCTGCTTGCTATTGTTACTATCGGGATAGGTATTTGGCAAGAACCTGTTCTTTACCTTTCAAAATCTGCAGCTCACACTTTATTCTAAAAAAAGAGCCAGCTTCCTAGGATGTGGGAGGCACTGAATCCTAGAAAAACTGGCTCTTTTGCACTTGTCCGCCGCGGACTTAACTTAATTTAAATCAACAAACTACCCGAACAGATAGACGAACGAAGCGCCGACTGTGTCTTGATCCCGTCGTGTAGCTCCGTCAAACGGTCCTCTGAAACCCCGAGATCTGTTTGAATCACCGTAGTCATGCCGATACTCCAGACGGGTCAGAAGATTCTTGTAAACCTTAAAGTCTGCTGTGTACGTCATTTCGTACAAGCTGTTCAGGGCAAGCGTTCCGGTTCTAACGCCCTGGTCATCCCAGAACTGTTCCCAACGAGCAGCTAATGTCAGCCAATCGTTGACATCATACTTGGCATAGACGGCATAACCTTGCCAATCAGCTCCGCCACCTTCGATTCCTTTACCAAGTTTATTCTCCCAACCATAATCATAATTGCCCATTAAAGACAGCTTAGGCAGATCTTTAGGAAGAGGCTTCCAAGTCGCAACGGTATCAAAAAGAAGTCTCTGATCCATAATGTCTTCTACTTTTTGTGGTCCACCTATGAAATTCTCAGCGATGTTAAAATTCTCGTTAGGCATCCACTTTACTTGCGCTTCAATATCTTTATAATTGTTATTGTCAACAACCATATCCCAGCCGTTCACGAGACCGATGGTTGTCCCAACCTTACCGCCAAACCAATTGTACATGGCGCGGATACCCGTATGGGTGGCCGGTTCTGCAAGTGTAAACAGAAATGAGCGAGACGCGTTCCAATTCTGATAATTTTCAATTACCTCCGCTCCGATTAACGTTGCGAACTTACCTGCCCACACCGTCAAGCCAGAACCAATGGGCGCTTTAAGTTCAGCATAAGCTTCCTGAATCGAAAAGCTGCTGGTCGTATCAAAAGGAACGGATTGAACTACTCCCGCATCAGTGCCGTACATAAATTCCGTACGGAAACCAACACCACCTTTGTCTGGAGCTGGCCGGTAAAGATTAAGCTGTATGTTATTCACATCAAAGGTGTTCGATGCGCGGTCGAAAGCGCGAAGCGTGGTATTGCCGGTTGCATTAGTACCGCCCGCAGGAGTTGGAGGATTTGTAAAGTTCCAGTTAAAACTCGTATCTACAAAACCATCCATATTAATATCGCCACCTTTGGTACGGAGCACTCCTTCGCCAGGTGCTCCACCAGCAGGAGCCGCAACTGAAACTGCGCCTGGGGCTCGTTCTGCCTGAGTGACCCGTCCTTCCAACTGATCAACCTTTTGGGTCAACTTACCGACGGTTTCCATCAGCTCTTTGTTGCTCTTCATTAATTGATCAAAAGCAGCCTGTGAAACATCCGCCCACCCAAATGATGAACTGCTGAACAAAAATAACGCAAAAACCCCTATGGTTTTAAACAACCATTGTTTTCTCATTGTTTTCCTCCCTGGTTAGAACCTTTATTTTCCATAAAGTCTTGTTGTTTTTAAAAGTTATCCTAATTTAAATAGCAAGTTTGAACAAGACACCTTTATTAAGTTTGCTATATTATCAGACTTACAAACCTCGTGCCAAGTTAAAAAATAATTAAAATGAAACCCTAAAATAATATAAAGGGACGTGAAAATCGGAGTGATTAATAAAATAATTGCTACATTTTTGTATATAAAACTTCGGAATTGTACTTTAAAGTGGTAAATGCTCTCTTAAAAAGCTCTGTTGAGGCTAAACGGGCGGTAACGAAACGGGAGACGCACTTCTGAAAAACTAGGAAAAAGGGTTTCTACCACGAAGACAAAATAAAAGCGGCCTGGGAGATCTTAAACCCCGTGATCAATTTCAACGATAGCGGGCTGTGCTGCTTGGGCCAAACTAATTTCAAGCGGAGGAGTGCTCCAGGCTTCTTTCGTGCTGTGTTTTACCTGAACGCGAAGAACTGCCCTGCCGCCTTGAACTAATGAAGGCACGTTAAAAGAAAATGAGGGTTTGTCAAACTCTTGCCATCCGTTATTTTTATGATGACCTTTTGAATCAATGGTAATCAACTCATAACGATAACGTGTTTCCTCTGATTTAGCGAAACCATGTTGAACGGCAAGATCTAAAAATTGGATTTGATACCTCCCGGTTTCTACTTCAAACAAACGAATTTGATCTAGCGGAGTTACATGAGAAAACCAGTAACGGCCGATAATATCGCGCCGTGCGATTAATATATTGGAAAGCAACTTTGTATTTTCAGGATCTGAAAACTCTGCACTTTCAACGATTGAGCGTATATCCTCATCCGTAAATGACATCAAGAGTTTAGTTGCCCAGAAAGCATCCCCACGAGTTAATCGATTAAACACCTCAAAAGGAAGCTGAGTTTTCCATTCGTTTGGATTAAACCTGGAGTTGTCAAAATAACCAAGCGATGGATAAGCCACTTGACGATTTAAAGCATCCCATTTCTTTTCCCATGGTTTTTCTACAACTTTCAAAGTAGGTACTGTCTTACCAATTTCAAACCAATCTACAATGTGTTCATAACCAGCCACAGGAACTTTAGGGTGACTTGAAGCGCTTCCAAGCGTATCCACAAAATCAACCAAATAATGTTTAACGATGGGCTTGTCATTTTCCGTTTCTACAACATCCAATGTATTTCCTTGCCGGAAATCATAATGATTAAGCCAAGAACCGAAAACGCGAAGGGCTCTGAGTGAACGCCTATCTTCGTGAGGGATTAAATCTTCCGGATCGGTCTTCTGGCGTCCATCAAGATTCATATATCCTTTTGCTCCTTGGAGGACCTTGCCTGCCGAAGCACGAACAAGCCCTTCTTTGAATTTAGGAACACGATCCAAAATGTCTCCGAGAGCTTCCTGTGTCAACGATTCTTTAAATCCATCTTTATTGTAGTAAGTCGCTTTTGGATCTGATTTTAAAATCTCCGGGCTGAAATTAACCAAATAATACTCAGGAACGTGATATCCAAGGGCGTAAAAAAACTTGTGAGAAATAATTTCAGCAGAAGTTGCCATTTCTGGATTATCTTTGGGGTCAAATTTGAGCAAGTAACGGTCTCCCTTTTGATCTTCAATTAAAAGCTCTACGCTTGCACCTTTCACTTCTCCGCTAAGAACCCGCCACGGCCCTTTAGAGTCCGGCCCATGGCCTTTCGCGTTCTCAGGCCCTTCCTTTAATTCTGAAGGGGAAAGGTGCTGACGGGCATTGCGATTCACAAAAAATCCAGAGTCTGGAACCTCGTCAAAAGGATTGATATCGAGAGCTTCGTGTTTCTTAAGTAAAACTTTATCTTTGACTTGATCCAAGCGGAAAATTTGAGCAATTTGATCATAAAAAATCCGATCGAAGAATTCGCGGTAAAAAGAAGCTTCTTTGCTCTTGATGTTTCGATCAAGCTCCTCGGGCGCCATACCAAAACCGGACCGACAGAGTCCGATTAATGTAACAAACACGAATAGCGCAAAAACAATCGAAGTGTTTGATGAACGTTTTTTAAATTTTTTTCTTTTAATCATTCCCATATTAAAATGGCACCTTTGTTTGAGCGGCGAATTGTGATCCTTCGTCACCGTAAGCTAGGGTAATCGACAGAAATGTGTGTCGGCGGAATTTAACGTTCAAACCGCCTCCGTAAGAAAGTCTGAGTGTATCGATGCCGAATCTGCTGATTTCCTCAAATACTTCTCCAGCATCAAAAAGTGCGACCACATCTGCCGCAAAGTCACCATATTCATAAATATTATACCGATACTCAAAATTAGCTAAGGCAAGACCTTCCTCAAAAAATCGGTTGTAGTGATAAGAACGAAGAAGATCGCTCCCATTTGAAACATCAGACCCGCCCAACCGTGATAAATTATAAAATGGGATTTGTCCTCCTCCTAATTCCTGATTTTTCTCAGCAACCAAACGCACGGCGAAAATTCTTCTATCCGACAAAATAGGAAAATAATGAGCAACTTCCCCGGAAACTTTTAAATAGTGGAAATCTTGTCCATCAACTCCGTGAAAATAAGAAAATCCAAAAGATTCATGGCCTCCCCGTTTCGGGTCGCTTTCGCGATCCCGGTTATCATGCCCAAGTCCAGCCACAAGCCCGATTAAATCTCCTCCGTTGATTCCAGGAATTCCAGAAATCGGAAAATGTTCCTTGATTTTTCCGACTCGTTCACGATTCCCATTTCCGATATTCATCCTTTGAAAAATAAATGAAGCGGTACTTTCAACCGTCTGGGCTAAAGGGAGACCAAGCTTACTTTCAAGTACCAACTCTTCTGGTGCATAAGTTGAAAGGTTGCCCGGGCTTGAGTCTTGGCCGATTCCATAAAACCTTTCAGCTGAACTCCGCGAGTAATGAACATTTCCTTCGTGATACATATGAGCTAAAGGTAATTGAACTTCATAATGTCCGCCAAGCTCAACAGAGCTACCGGCAAAATCTTTATTTGGGGTCCATCCACCAAAAACATTGGCTGATACATAAGGTTGCTGTATCTTAAAGAGTTTATCCAGCTCAATCATAACCTCTGGACCAAAAGTACCAAAACTACCGTCTGTAGGAAATTTTAAACCTGGATGTATTCCGTGTAAGGAAAGGTCGTCCACGAACCAAATCGTTTTCTCATCCATATGCTCCTTCTCCACCCACTCGGCTGTCTTGCCTACACCATATTCGATAGGGCGAAGTGGCTGCTCCAAAATCCGTGCAAGAAACTGATTGTGGTCTCGTCTTTCGGCAACGTTTGGTTGATTTGCTTCTGGATATTTCAAAATAGAAACGTAAGGATCGTAACTAATTTCCTTTTCTGCGAGGAGAGAAGAGGCGTCGGCGAACAAGACAAGAAATAGAAAGAAGACAGCGCTTAAAACCAAAAAAAACTTTTTACTTAAAAACATATGAATTCGTTGCCCCTCCCTTGTTTAACTTTCCAGGGCGATGTAAGAGAAATGAAGACATTAAAAATCGCTCTATGAAAGTTAACAACGTCACTATCATAAAAGTATTGGGCATAATTTGCAAATACTTTCTGCGTAACAATTTAGTAAAATTCATACCTACATTGATCGTCTATTTTTCAAAAAAATTTAATGCTTAATAAGGTTACAACTCGAAGGCATTTTCAATCAACCGAATATTGGGTTTCTCCCCTTCCATTTGAATGGCTAGAACATCAAAACGAACCGATGGTTCAAGTTTTGGATGTCTGGCCAAATACCAAGACGCCAAACGAACTAATTGATTCTTTTTGCGTTCATCCACTGCTTCTTCAGGATAACCAAAGGTGTAATCGCGGCGGGTCTTGATTTCAACAAATACCAAAGCACCATGATGAAGAGCAATTAGGTCGATTTCCCCAAAAGGGGAACGCGCATTTCGCTCAATAATTTTGTAACCTTGTTTTTTTAGATAATCTTCACCAATTTGTTCTCCCAATTTTCCCGTAGTTTGATTCGATAGTTTAATATTCATGATTCGGTTGTTGAAGCAAAACGCGCCACCGGGCCAAAACTCATCCGATGAATGGGTGAAGGCCCTCGTTCTTCAAGAGCGGCTATATGAGCTGCTGTAGGATAACCTTTATGAAACCGAAAACCATAATGCGGATATTGAATGTCATAAAGCGTCATCATTTCATCCCGCGTCACTTTCGCCACAATGGAAGCGGCTCCAATGGAAACAACTTTTGCATCGCCTCGAATAATTGGAATTTGATGCATTGGAAGGTCAATTTTTAAATGCCCATCAATTAAAAGAAGATCGGGTGTAACGGAGAGTGCCAGCACGGCTTCCCGCATGGCAAGAAGAGAAGCTTGTAAAATATTAATTCTGTCGATTTCTTGTTCGCTAACGACGCCGATTCCGACGATGGTGTGAGAAATGATTTTCCAAAATAGTTTCCGGCGGGCTGCTGGGCTGAGGGCTTTTGAATCTCGGATTCCTTCCAAATGAACCGCAGCGGGAATGATACAAGCAGCTGCTACCACCGGCCCTGCCAAGGGGCCACGACCTACCTCATCAACGCCTGCTAGCAGGCGAAAACCTTCATGGTGCAGAACTGACTCCACCCGCGTGTATCTGCTGTCCACGGTGGCAAGCTTCAAAAAATGAGCGGGCTGAAATTTTTAATCATGCTTTTTTCTGAGGTAATAAAGTTTGGCGCGGCGAACTTTTCCTTTAGTCACCACTTGGATTTTTTCAACGTGCGGCGAATGAACTAAAAAACCTTTCTCCACCATATCGTCTCTTATCTCTTTTAAAACCGTAAAAGTTGCGTTCGTACCGCGGCCGCGCTTGCGGATGACCGTTCCCTGAAAGAGCTGAGTTCTGGTTTTATCTCCCTCATGAACCTTAATATGAACTTTAACCTCATCTCCCACTTGAAATTCGGGAATCTCTTTTTTTAAATACTCTTTTTCAATTAAATCAATTTTTTTCATGAAAACCTCCAAATACTCCTTCCTATTTTTTTACTTTTGAAATCAAATCTGGGCGAAATTTTTTTGTAATGCTCTGCACTTTTTCCTTACGCCACGATTCAACCGCACGGTGGTTTCCGGAAAACAAAACTTCCGGCACTTTCCAACCTGAGAAATCCCGTGGGCGCGTGTACTGTGGAAAATCAAGCAATCCGCTTGTAAAAGATTCCGATGTCAAAGAATCTTGATTGCCCAATACGCCCGGTACCAAACGAATGATAGCATCAATGAAACAAAGTGCCGGAAATTCCCCGCCGGTCGTCACAAAATCTCCAAGAGAAATTTCCTCATCCGCTAAATGTTCGTGGACCCGCTCATCAATTCCTTCGTAATGGCCGCAAATAAAAACCAAATGTTTTTTGCGGGCAAGGCTGGCAGCGATAGATTGATTGAATACTTTTCCTCTGGGCGAAACTAAAATCCTAAAACCGCGTTTTCCAATTTTCTTAAGACAGTCAAAGATCGGTTGAACCATCATGACCATTCCGGCACCGCCGCCGAATGGTTTGTCATCACAAGTCCTGCGTTTGTCGAGCGCGTAATCCCTTAAATTATGAATCTTAATTTGGACTCGCCCGCGTTTTTTGGCTTGTTTCACCATTGATTCATCAAGAGGCGCTTCCAATAATTTTGGAAAGAGCGTGATAATATCAATTTTCAGGCGAGATTCCTTCATTAATCTCTAACTCGCTTGCGCACCTTGTTTTTTAAGAAGACTTTTCACCGTCTCAGTCGGTTGCGCTCCTTTTGAAATCCAATTTTTAATCCTGTCTAATTTCAATTGGATTAGAGGTGGATTTTTCCGGGAATCATAATAACCAACTTCCTCAATAAAACGCCCATCTCGCGGCATTTTGGCATCAGCAACCACAACACGCCAATGCACTTTCTTTTTCGTCCCAAAACGTTTTAATCGAATACGAACAGCCAAGTTATCCTCCTTTAGTAAAACTTTCTTTATTCTTTCTCTCGCTTAATGGAAGCGCCCAATGCATTTAATTTTTCTTCAATCCGCTCATAACCTCGGTCTAAATGATAAATACGATGAATCTCGGTTTCGCCCTGAGCGACAAGGCCAGCCAATACTAAAGCCGCACTTGCTCTTAAGTCTGACGCCATCACCGGAGCGCCACTCAAATGATTCACGCCGTGCACAATGGCGCTTGACCCTTCTAAAAATACTTTGGAGCCCATACGGTTTAATTCGCTGACATGAATAAAACGATCCGGATAAATTTTTTCTGTAATCACGCTGATGCCCGGTGTAATCGTCGCAAGCGCCATCATCTGCGCTTGAAGATCCGTCGGGAAACCCGGATAAGGAAGCGTTGTCACTTCAACGGGTCGAAGCAACCCGTTCCTGCGAATTCGAATCGAATTTCTGGTTTTATTAATGATAACTCCGGCTTGTCTTAATTTATCAAGGAGCGCATGATTGTGTTCTGGGTTACAATCCCTAATCGTCACATCGCTTCCCCGCACCATCGCTCCGGCGACTATAAAAGTTCCTGCTTCAATCCGGTCGGGGATAATCGCGTGTTTAGCACCATGAAGCTTCCGAACCCCTTGGATCTCAATCAAATGGGAGCCCTGTCCCTTAATTTTAGCTCCCATTTTAACGAGAAAATCAGCTAAATCAACTAGTTCCGGCTCGCAAGCTGCATTTTCAATATAGGTGTTTCCGCGCGCAAGCACTGCGGCCATCATCACATTGGCTGTAGCCAAAACGGAAGAACCATAGCTTCCCCCTAAATAAACGTCTGCGCCGCGAACTCCTTTTTTGGCATACGCTTTCACATACCCATGTTCAATCGTAATGTCGGCACCAAGCGCTTCAAGGCCCTTTAAATGGAGGTCGATGGGCCGTGCTCCGATCACGCATCCGCCGGGCAGAGACACCTCCACTTGCCCCAAACGACCCAGAAGCGGCCCTAAAACACAAACAGAGGCGCGCATCGTGCTCACCAAGTTGTAAGGGGCTACGTGCTTCAGGTTGTTTCCGGGTTTAATTTCAACAGTTCCGTTAACATAATTTGCTTTTGCACCTAAAACACGCAAAAGCTTAACCATAGTTCCAACATCGCGCAGGTTGGGAACATTTGTAATTTGGGAAACGCCGTCTCCGAGAAGTGCCGCCGCCATAATCGGAAGCACGGCATTCTTGGCACCTGAAACAACAACCTCGCCTTTTAATTTTCTTCCGCCTCGTACAACGATTTTATCCATGGTTTCCTAAGCGCGCTGAAACGATTCTATCAATTCCGGAATTGTCTTTTGAAATTTGAATTGAATTAAAGTCGTTCAACTTTAAAATCTCTGAAATAATTTCTGCTTGCCCCATTCCTACTTCAAAAAAGAGAAATCCTCCCTTTCTCAAAATTGCATGAGCATTATCAATCATTCTTTTGAAAAATAGAAGTCCGTCGCTTCCGCCGTTCAGTGCTAAGTCAGGTTCGAATTCAATTTCAGGCTGGAGCGCGCGAAGTTCATGTTCCGTTAAATAAGGCGGATTGGAAATAATTGCATCAAAAGTGTCTTCAATTCCATTCCAAAGATCGGTTTGAATAAAACGGACCCTGTCGAAAACATTGTTCCGTTCAGCGTTCATTTTAGCATATCGAAGCGCTTCAGGCGAAACCTCTGTTGCCATAATCAACCATTGAGGGCGCTCCTGGGCTAAACTAATGGCGATATTACCTGACCCTGTCCCGACATCCAATAAGTTGAGTGGTTGTGCGCTTCTTTCTAATTTACGAAGAACAACGTCTACCAGAACTTCTGTCTCGGGCCGCGGGATTAAACATCCTTCTCCGATCTCAAGAACTGCATTTCGAAAAGGTATGGTGCGTATTAAATATTGTAGCGGATATCTTGAGGCTCGTTTCGCAAGCAATGTTTCAAACTCAGATTCATACTGTCTGTCCAACTCTATGTCTGAATCTAAGAAAAGCGAAAAACGCGGCCGCGCAAGCACATGTGAAAGAAGTTCCTCGGCCGAAATTTGAGCTTCAGGCACGCCGGCAGATTCCAAGAATCGAATCCCCTTTTTGAGGCATGTAGAAACGGTTGGTTTCATAAAGCTCCCAAACGTCTCATTCGGTCTTCTTTTGTTAATGCAGAAATCAATTCGTCAAGATTGCCTTCTAAAATATCGCCCAACGAATGAAGGGTAAGCCCGATTCGATGGTCGGTGACGCGATTATCCGGAAAATTATAAGTTCTAATTTTTTCACTCCTGTCACCACTGCCTACTTGCTTCTTACGATTTTCGGACATTTCTTTATGGAGTCTTTCACGTTCATGCTCATAGAGTCTGGCACGTAAAACACGCATGGCCTTATTTTTATTTTTAAGCTGAGACCTTTCATCTTGGCAGCGTACCATCAGTCCGGATGGAATATGAAAAATTTGAACTGCTGAATCAGTTGTGTTAACGCCTTGACCACCCGGACCGCCAGCGCGGCAAACTTCGATTCTTAAATCGTCAGGCTTAATGGTTACGTCCACTTCCGTTGCTTCAGGCAAAACAGCGACAGTTGCTGCAGAGGTATGAATCCGGCCGCTTGCTTCTGTGTCAGGAACGCGCTGAACTCGGTGTGTTCCGCTCTCAAACTGAAATGTTTTGTACGCACCGGCGCCGGAGACTCCAAAAATGACTTCTTTAAGTCCGCCCTTATCGCCTATATTAGTATCAATAACTTCCATTCGGAAACCGTGATTTGTAATATAGCGGCTGTACATTCGAAAAAGGTCTCGTGCAAACAGAGCAGCTTCCTCCCCGCCAGTCCCTGCTCTGATTTCTATGATAATATTTTTGTCTTGATCGGTATCAGTTCCTTCTAAGAGTTTCTCTTCAAGGAAATCTTCGAGTTCAGTACAATCCTTCAATAATTTTTCTTTTTCTTCCTGATACAGTTTTGAAAGTTCTTCGTCTTTTGTTTTATTTCCAAGCAAGGATTCCACTTCTTTAAGCTCTTGATTCATGCGCTCATATTTTTCGAATTCTTCAACAATAGGTCTGAGACGTGCCAATTCTTTGGAACAGGATTGGTATTTCGCTCGATCCTTAAATAGTTCTGGGTCGGCAAGCTGCTCTTCCAATTCCTTGGCGCGCAATTTGATTTTCTGAAGTTGTTCAATTAACATGAGGAATCAAGCAAAGCGTTAGGATTTACCCGCTTCGCGCAAAAGGAATTTAGCGCTTCTT
>Ga0209515_10006106_pt1 | contig 15194 bp, 13 predicted proteins | sample Subgroupgradi54m_FD_187454 | JGI IMG/M metagenome (GOLD analysis project Ga0209515, IMG submission 187454) | Subsurface groundwater microbial communities from S. Glens Falls, New York, USA - GMW60B uncontaminated upgradient, 5.4 m (SPAdes)... ...
CGCCGATACGGTCGAGCCGCACCTGCACCGTGGCGCCGCGGGCAGCACCTCGATGGCAGCGTAGCGGCCGGTGTCGCCTTCCGACTGCGCGCGCTGCGGAACACCCGAGACGATGACGGGCGGCAGGTGGGTCTCGACGATGATCTCGCCGGCGGCGCCACGGTGCAGGTGCGGCTCGACCGTATCGGCGCGCATGGCGGGGTAGTCGCGGGTCACGTCGCGCACGCCGTAGGGCAGACGAATCTGCTCGGGCGCGGCCGAACGCGCCGAGACCACCGTCTTGGTGGCGGCCGTGCCGCCGCGGCGCGAGGCGTCGCCGACTTCCACGGGCAGACGATCGAAGCCGGTGGCGATGACGGTGATGCGCACCTCGCCCTTCACGTTGGCGTCGATGACCGAGCCGAAGATGATGTTGGCCTCCTCGTGCGCGGCCTCCTGGATGAGCGAGGACGCCTCGTTGACCTCGTGCAGCGTGAGGTCGGGGCCGCCGGTGATGTTGATGAGGATGCCGGTGGCGCCGTCGATGGACACATCCTCGAGCAGGGGCGAGCTGATGGCCTGCTGCGCGGCCTCGAGGGCGCGCCGGTCGCCTGCCGAGCGGCCGGTGCCCATGAGCGCGCGGCCCATGCCGCTCATGATGGTGCGCACGTCGGCGAAGTCGACGTTGACCAGGCCGGGCACATTGATGAGGTCGGAGATGCCCTGCACGGCGTTGAGCAGCACCTCGTCGGCCTTGCGGAAGGCGTCGAGCATGGTGGTGTTCTGTCCGGCGACCGAGAGCAGGCGCTGGTTGGGAATGGTGATGAGCGTGTCGACCGCCTCACCCAGCAAGGCGATGCCGTCTTCGGCCTGGCGGCGTCGCTTCTTGCCCTCGAAGAGGAATGGCTTGGTGACCACGCCGACGGTGAGCGCGCCGCACTCGCGCGCGATCTTGGCGATGACCGGCGCCGCGCCCGTGCCCGTGCCGCCGCCCATGCCTGCGGTCACGAACACCATGTCGGCGCCGGAGAGCAGCTCGCGGATCTGCTCGATCGACTCCTCGGCGGACTTGCGGCCCACCTCCGGGTTCGCGCCCGCGCCCAGGCCACGCGTGACCGCGTCGCCGAGCTGGACCTTGAGTGGCGCGAGGTTGGCCTCGAGCGCCTGACAATCGGTGTTCGCAGCGATGAACTCGACGCCGTCGAGACTCGCCGCAATCATGGTGTTGACCGCGTTACCGCCGCCGCCACCCACACCGATGACCTTGATGCGTGCCTGCTTGACGTCGTCGAATTCGAGGAGAGCCATGGGTTTTCTATCCTCCCACTCCCGTTATCGAGGCCACGGGCGAGGGGGGCAAGTTTTCGGGCCGAGAAAAGGTAACCAGCGAGTTACTCGCGGCGGACGCGCGACAGGATGGCGCGCGCGGCGTGACAGGGTGGCAAGCCTGGAGGACGCGCGTGCGTGCTTTCGCCGGGTTGCGCGTGGCACTGCGCTTGCTCCTCGGGGATGCATGCGAAGAATGCTGAACCTGGTGGTGCTCCTGGCGATGACGATGTCGACGGCGGCCTGCGACTCTGCGCCCGGGCCGGCGAAGCAAGCGGAGGTCGCGGCCAGCCCGGTCGAGGTCGCGCCGGCGAAGATGCCGCCCGAGCGCATCGTGCCCTCCTTCAAGGACGACAAGCCGTATGGCCTGAAGCTGTACGCGATGCGGCCCGAATCCCGCTTCCTGCGCGCCGGCTGCCAGGCCGGCGACACCGTCATCGCCGTCGACGGTGAGGCCATCAGCGATGCCGAGAGCCTGCGCAAGATGATGGGCTCGCTGCAGTCGGGCGGCGGGGCGAAGCTGACCATCGTGCGCGCGGGCGTGCCGCTGCCCGAGCCGCTGGTTCTGCAGCGGTAGCCAGCCGCGCGCGCGGTGCCATGCGGCGCGCTTGTGATGCCGCGCACGACACCGTACGCGGCCCGGGCGGCGGCCGCGCGCGCGCATGCTAGAAGCGAGGAGGCGGATCGGCCGGGGTCTACGAGGGGGTTCTCATGGGTGCAGGTCGCTCGGATGGTTCGAACCAGCTAGGTGTCTCCCGCCGTCAGTTCGTCCAGCTCAGCGCGAGCTCGCTCGCCGCGCTGGGCGTGGCCGATCTCCTGCTCGCCTGCGCCGGAGCCCAGAAGCCGGGCGCGGGCGCTGCCGGCGCGCCAGGGCTGGGCTACTTCGCCCGCTTCGGCGTCGACGAGCGGCTGATCAAGGAGGCGCTCGCGGCCGCCACGTCGCGGGGCGCCGATTTCGCCGACCTGTTCTTCCAGCACCGCGTGAGCAGCACGCTCGTGCTCGAGGACGGCGCGGTCAATCGCGCCTTCGCCAACGTCGGCCTGGGCGTGGGCGTACGCGCGGTCAAGGGCGACCAGACCGGCTTCGCCTACACCGAGAACCTCTCGTTCTTCTCGGTGCTGCGCGCCGCGCAGACGGCCGCCGCGATCGCCAGCGGACCGGCGCGCCCGGGGCCGAGCTCGATCTCCATCGACGCCGCCCTGCCGCGTCGCTACGAGGTCGGCCGTGCCTGGGACACCGTCGGTGCGGAGGAGAAGCTGCCCAAGCTCGAGCTGATCAACCGGGCGCTCTTCGCCAAGGACAAGCGCATCGTCAAGGCCACGATCTCGTTCTCCGACGAGCACGGCGCGGTCATGGTGGCCGACTCGACCGGCCGCGTGGCCGAGGATCTTCAGCCCATGACCTCGCTGTACGCGAGCTGCGTGGCCGAGCAGGACGGACGCCGCGAGACCAACGGCTACAACGTGGCGCAGCGCGCCGGCTTCGACTACTACACCGACGCGCTGCTCGGCCAGGTGGTCGAGGAGGCGGTGGCGCGCACGGTCGTCCTGTTCGAGGCCAGCCAGCCGGCCGCGGGCGAGATGCCGGTGGTGCTGGCGGCCGGCTCGTCGGGCATCTTGCTGCACGAGGCCATCGGCCACGGCATGGAGGCCGACTTCAACCGCAAGGGCACGTCGATCTACTCCGACAAGATCGGCAAGCCCATCGCCAAGCCGTTCGTCAACATCGTCGACGACGGCACGCTGCCCAACTCGCGCGGCGCCATCAACGTCGACGACGAGGGCGCGGTGCCCGGGGCAACCCACCTGGTCCAGGACGGCGTGCTCACCACCTACCTGCACGACGCCATCTCGGCCCGGCACTACAAGGTCAAGCCGACCGGCAACGGCCGGCGCGAGAGCTACGCCTTCCCGCCCCTGCCGCGCATGCGCGCCACCTACATGCTGAACGGGCCGCACACGCACGACGAGATCATCGCCTCGGTGAAGAAGGGCATCTACTGCACCAACTTCTCCAACGGCCAGGTGCAGATCGGGGCGGGCGACTTCAGCTTCTACGTCAAGAACGGCTTCCTCATCGAGGACGGCAAGCTGACCCGGCCGATCAAGGACGTCAACGTGATCGGCAACGGGCCCAAGGTGCTCGAGCAGATCGACATGGTCGCCGACAACATGACCATCGACCAGGGCGGCTGGATGTGCGGCAAGGCGGGCCAGTCGGTGCCGGTGTCGCTGGGCCTGCCCACCGTGCGCGTGGCCTCGATCACCGTCGGCGGTGCGAACCATGGCTAGCCGCGCGGACGATTCCGGGAGCGAGGGTCCGACCCTGACCGAGCTGGCGCACCAGGCGGTCGCGCTGAGCAAGAAGCAAGGCGCCGCCGACGTGGCCGTGAGCGCCTACGAGAGCCGCTCGGTGGGCGTGACCTGGCGCGACGGCAAGCTGGAGGAGCTCTCCGACGCGACCACGCGCGGCCTGGCCCTCGACCTGTACGTCGCCGGCCGCTACTCCTCGGTGTCGACCAGCGACCTGCGCCCCGCGGCGCTCGCGCCGTTCATCGCTGACGCCATCGCGCTGGCGCGCGTGCTCACGCCCGACCCGGATCGGCGCCTGCCCGAGCCGGCGCTCTACGCAGGCCGATCGCGGCAGGACCTGGAGATCGACGATCCTGGCATCGGGAAGCTGGGGCCGCGCGAGCGCGCCGACGCGGCGCGTACGCTGGAGGCGAGCGCGCGGGGTGTGAAGGGCGCCGAGGCGTTCAACTCGGTGACCGGCTACTGGGGCGACACCGTGGCCGAGGAAGTGCGGGTGACCTCGAACGGATTCGAGGGCGCCAGCCGGCAGACCTCGTTCAGCGCGTCGGTCTCGGCCAGCGCCAAGGACTCCGACGGGCGACGACCCGAGTCGTACGCCTTCGCGGGCACGCGCCGGCGCGCCGACCTGCCCGAGCTGGAGAGCATCGGCGAGGACGCCGCGCGCCGCACCCTGGGTCGCCTGGGCCAGCAGAAGGGCAAGTCGGAGCGGCTCAGCATCGCCATCGAGAACCGCGCCGCGGCGGGGTTGTTGCGCATGCTGGTATCGGCGCCGCTCTCGGGCAAGTCGCTGCAGCAGAAGCGCAGCTTCCTCGAGGGCAAGCTGGGCCAGACCATCGGCTCATCCCTGCTCGACGTGCGCGACGAGCCGCTCCTGGCGCGTGGGCTGGCGTCGCGGGCGTACGACGGCGAGGGCATCACCACCCGGCCGCGCGCGCTGTTCGAGCGCGGCGTGCTGCGCAGCTACTTCATCGATACCTACTACGGGCGCAAGCTGCGCGTGGCGCCGACCACGGCGAGCACGAGCAACGTGGTGATTGCGCCGGGCACGAGCAGCCCGGCCGCGCTGCTCGCGGCCATGAAGGACGGCGTGCTGGTGACCGGCTTCCTGGGCGGCAACAACACCAACACCGGCGACTACTCGCTCGGCATCGTCGGTTTCCGCGTGCGCCAGGGGCAGGTGGCCGAGCCGATCGGCGAGATGAACGTCAGCGGCAACCAGCTCGACCTGTGGAAGCGCCTGGTCGCGGTCGGCAACGACCCGTTCCCGTATTCGAGCTTTCGTCTGCCGACGCTGGTGTTCGAGGACGTGCAGATCGCCGGCGTGTAGGGCGGCGGGCGCGGCGGGGCGGCGGGCTGGTTGGTCTAGCTTTAGAATGCTTCCTTGAACCAGCTGCGCATCTTGCGCCAGACGCCGCGGTCGGGCTGCTGGCTGCGGCCGCCGTTCATGCTGGTGAAGCGCTGCAGCTTGGCGCCGTACTGCACCAGGCCCACGCCGGTGGCGTAGGAGGGCGAGCGCACCACGTCGACCAGGCCGCCGATGTTCTTGGCCGAGCCGCGGCGCGCCGACATGCCGAGGATCTCCTCGGCCAGCTCGGTCATGCCTTCCAGCACGGTCGAGCCGCCGGTGAGGACGACGCCGGAGGCGAGCAGGTCCTCGAAGCCGGAGCGCGCGATCTCCTTCTTCACGTGGTCGAAGATCTCCTCGACGCGCGGCATGATGACGTTGACCAGATCCTCGCGCGGCACGATGCGCGGCGGGCGGCCCCCGACGGAGGGCACCTCGATGGTGTCGCCCGCGTTCATGAGCGAGGTCAGCGCGCAGCCGTACTTCTGCTTGATCTTCTCGGCGGCCTCGAGCGGCGCGCGCAGGCCCACGGCGATGTCGTTGGTCAGGTGGTTGCCGCCCAGGGGCAGCACGCTGGTGTGCACGATGGCGCCGTCGACGAACAGGGCGATGTCGGTGGTGCCGCCGCCGATGTCGATGAGCGCCACGCCCAGCTCGCGCTCGTCGTCGTGCAGCACGGCCTCGGCGGAGGCGAGCGGCTCGAGCACGATGTCGGCCACCTGCAGGCCGCAGCGGTTGCAGCACTTGACGATGTTCTGCGCCGAGGCGACCGCCGCAGTCACGATGTGCACCTTGGCCTCGAGGCGTACGCCCGACATGCCGAGCGGCTCGCGGATGCCGTCCTGCTCGTCGACGATGTACTCCTGTGGCAGCACGTGGATGATCTCGCGGTCCATGGGGATGGCGACCGCCTTGGCGCTCTCGATCACGCGCGCGATGTCGCCGTCGCGGACTTCCTTGTCCTTGACCGCGACGGTGCCGTGCGAGTTGAGCCCCTTGATGTGCCCGCCCGCGATGCCGGCGTAGACGGTCGAGATCTCGCAGCCGGCCATGTGCTCGGCTTCCTCGATGGCCTTCTCGATGGATTGCACGGTGGCGTCGATGTTGACGACCACGCCCTTGCGCAGCCCACGCGAGGCGGCCGTGCCCACGCCGATGATGTCGATGGTGCCGTCCTCGGTGACCTCACCGACGATGGCGGCGATCTTGGTGGTGCCGATGTCGAGCCCGACAATCAGTTCATCCCGCTTGGCCTTGGACATATCCTCGCCTCGCCTCACTGACGCGCGTCCGCCAGCTGGACCGTCACTCGGTCGGCTCGCGTCGCGCTGTCCAGGAAGATGGTCTTGCAGACGGCGCGCTCCTCGTCGGAGAGCGACGCCCAGATGGCGTCGAAGCGGCGCAGACGCGCCGCCAGATCATCGCCGCGCGCGCGGCCCAGCCGCACCGCCACGGCACCTTCGAGCGTGTAGAGCGTGAGCCCGGCGCGCGCCAGGTGCACCTCGCCCACGGGCGGGCGCTCCTGGTTCTCGTGCCAGCGGTGCGCGGCGGCCAGGGCTTCGCGCACGGCGGCCGCGCCGGCGTCGGGGTCGCGCGTGTAGGCCGCGCGGTCCATGCCGGTGACCACGACCAGGCCGTCGGCCTCGCCGCCCTCGAGGGTGGCGCGCTTGAAGGCGCGGCCGTCGCGGTCGACCAGGTAGGTGGCGTCCTCGACGATGAGCAGCCCGGCCGGCTGGCGCTCCTCGACCACGATGCGCAGCGCATCGGGCATCTCGCGGGTCACGCGTGCGTCGGCGATCCACGGGTTCAGCTCGATGGCCCGTGCGACCGTGCCGGTGGCAATCTTGAACAGATTCGTGCCCGGCGCGACCCCGGCGAGCTTGCGAACGCCGTCGCCGGTCACGCGCGTGTTACCGGCCACGATGACCTCGCGCACGGCAAAGCGCGGCGAGTGCGTCAGCCAGACCCATCCGCGCCATCCGGCCAGCCCGGCGACTCCGAAGATGCAGAGGACCGCCGCCAGCGGCGCGAGTTGCCTGCCGATGCTGCGAACGCCGCGTCCCACCGACGCCCAGTCCGGCGCGCGCAGCCTCCACGCGCGCCTCTGCCGCAGCTTCCTGTTGGCAGGCCGCCTGAGCATCTTTCCTTGATCCTGGCTATTCGTCGGCGCGCGCACGTGTGGCGAAATATCTCCACCATCTGTTTAGGCGCGCCTACACAACGGGGGCAAAAATCTGGCAGAAGAATCTTTCGATTCCACCCCCGCCAGACGTAACAGAAGTCACCCGAGGGGAGGAAGTCACCCGAGGGGACGGTGTTGACACTTTAACTTTCGGCCGGGAGTGTAGCGCCTCGGATCACTCCCGCCCCGCGAAGCGCGTGCGAGTTAACCTTCGGGGACGGAGCGATCGGCGACAGCGGGCCCGAAAAGCGGGTCGCGACCGCGACGAGCGGCCGGGAGTGTCTCGAACGGGGACACTCCCGAGCCCGAAAGTTAAGGTGTCAACACCGTCCCCTTAGAGGTGGAGGGTGGCGGCGTCGAGGACGCGTTCGACGACGTCGGCGTAGGAGATGCCGGCGTGGCGGGCGATCTTGGGCAGAAGGGAGGTCGCGGTCATGCCGGGGAGGGTGTTCACTTCGAGGAGGAAGACGGAGCCGGCGGAGTCGATGCGGGCGTCGACGCGGGCGTAGCCGGCGCAGCCGAGGAGGTGGTAGGCGGCGAGGGCGACGCGGCGGACTTCCGAGTCGACGGCGGGCGCAAGGGGCGCGGGCACGAGGTAGGTCGTGTCGTTGCGCAGGTACTTGGCCTCGTAGTCGTAGAATTCGGTGGCTGGCTTGATCTCGACCGTGCCGAGCACCTCGCCGTCGAGGACGGCGATGTCGACCTCCTGGCCGGGGATGAACTTCTCCAGCATGGTCTCGCCGTGGTGCGAGCGGGCCAGGGCGATGGCGGCGTCGAGCTCGGTCGCGTCGTGGACGATGGTCACGCCCACCGAGGAGCCCTCGCGCGAGGGTTTGACGACGACCGGGTAGCCATAGGTGGCGGTGGCGGCGCGAACGGCGGCTCCGTCAGCGGCCGGGGCCACCAGCTGCCACGGCGCGGTGCCCAGGCCGGCGTGGTCGAACGCGCGCTTGGACAGCACCTTGTCCATGGCGACCGCGGACGCGAGCACGCCCGAGCCGGTGTACGGGATGCGCAGGCACTCGAGGAAGCCCTGCACCGCGCCGTCCTCGCCGTAGGTGCCGTGCAGCGCGTTCCACACCACGTCGACGTGCGCGTCGCGCAGGAGCGCCGTGAGGTCGCTGCCGGCGCGCCAGTCGATGGCGACCGCGTCGTAGCCGCGCTCGACGAGCGCGGCGTGCACGCCCTTGCCGGTGTTGAGCGAGACGTCGCGCTCGGCGGACAGGCCGCCGACGAGCACGCCGATCTTCTTGCCTTCGAACTTGCGCTTGCCGCTCACGTTGCGTCTTCTCCTATGACCCTGACTTCCAGCTCAAGGCGCAGGTTGTGCTTGGCCTGCACCTCGGCGCGGACGATCTCGATGAGCGCGAGCAGGTCAGCCGCGCGCGCGCCGCCATTGTTGACCAACCAGTTGGCGTGCTTGGGCGACACCTGCGCGGCGCCCACGCTGCGGCCCTTGAGGCCGCACTCCTCGATCAGCTTGCCGGCGAACATGCCGGTGGGATTCTTGAACGTCGACCCGGAGTTGGCCACGCCGCTCGGCTCGCGCTCCTTGCGCCGGTCGCGCAGCGAGCGCACCTCGGCTTCGATCTCGGGGCGCGGACGCGGGCGCAGGCGCAGGACGCCCTCGACCACGATTTCATCCGCCGGCAGGTCTGACGCCCGGTAACGAAAGCCACACGCGGCGGCCTCGCGCACGACGCGCACGCCGTCGCGCAGACGCACCGACGCCACCTGCGTGGTGACGTCGACGAACTCGCCCAGGTACGTGCCCGCGTTCATGATGAGGCCACCGCCCACCGAGCCGGGCACGCCGCCCAGGAACTCCACGCCGCCCAGCGCCCAGGTCGTGGCCGCGTGCAGCAGGCGGCCCGTCGACACGCCTGCCTCGACGCGCACGTCCAGCTCGCCCACGCGCTCGAGGCCGCGCAGGTTCTTCGACGCCACCACCAGGCCGCGGATGCCACCGTCGCGCACCAGCAGGTTCGAGCCCGCGCCCACGGTGCTGGCGACCACGCCGCGTTCGGCTGTCGCGTGCAGCACGCGTTCGAGCTGCGCCTCGCTGTCCGGCTCGAACCAGACGTCGGCCGGGCCGCCGATACGAAGCGTCGTATGGCGCGACATCGGCTCGTCGAAGCGCAGCACATCCGGGTCGCCGGCGGCGGCCAGGAGCGCGTCGCGATCGGCGGGGGACAGCGGCAAGCCGGCCTCCGCTACGCCGTGGGGCGCTTGGGCGTCTCGGCCTGCGGCGGTGCCGAGGCCGCGGCCACATGGCTGGGCGCCGCGACGCCGGGTGCGCCAGGAACGCCGTTCTTGCTCGCTTCCGCGCCCGCGCCCAGCTGCGTCAGCAGCTCGCCGCAGGTCAGCTGGATGTCACCCGCGCCCAGCGCGATGACCACGTCGCCCTCGCGCACCGTCTGCGCCAGGTGCGCCGCGACGTCGGCGCGACGCGGCACGTGCGTGACGTCGTGGTGGCCGCGCTCGCGGATCATCTGCGCCAGGGCGGCGCTGTCGATGCCCGGGATGGGCTTCTCGCCCGCGGCGAACACGTCGCACAGCACGACCGCGTCGGCGTCGTTGAACGACGTGGCGAAGTCTTCCAGGTGGTCGCGCGTGCGCGAGTAGCGGTGCGGCTGGAACGCGCACACCACACGGCGGTCGTGGAAACCGGCGCGCGCGCCTTGCAGCGTGGCGCGCACCTCCATGGGATGGTGGCCGAAATCGTCGACGACGAGCACGCCCTTGGCCTCGCCGCGCACGGTGAAGCGGCGCTGCACACCCTGGAAGTGCTCGAATGCGTCGGCGATCTTCTGGAACGGGATGCCGAGGAAGTCGCACACCGCCAGCGTGGCCAGCGAGTTGAGCACGTTGTGGCGCCCGGGCATGCCGATGGTGATGCGCCCCAGCTCCTCGGCGCGCCGCCACGCCATGTACGTGGTCTTCATGCCCTCGTAGCGGATGTCGCGCGCGCGGTAGTCGGCCTGCGGCGCCTCGCCATAGGTGACGAAGCGCTTCTGCACCTGGGGCAGGATCGACTGCACGTGCGGATGATCCAGGCACAGCACGGCCAGGCCGTAGAAGGGCACGCGGTTGACGAAATCGACGAACGCACGCTTCACGTTGTCGTGCGTGCCGTAGTGGTCGAGGTGCTCGGCGTCGATGTTGGTGACGATGGCGACCGTCGGTGGCAGCTTGAGGAACGAGCCATCCGATTCGTCGGCCTCGGCGACCAGGTACTCGCCCTTGCCCAGGCGTGCGTTGGCCAGGCCGAGCGAGTTGACGCGCCCGCCGATGACCGCGGTCGGGTCGAGCCCGGCCTGCATCAGGATGGTGGCCACCATGGTGGTGGTGGTGGTCTTGCCGTGCGAGCCGGCGACGGCGATGGAGTACTTCATGCGCATCAGCTCGCCCAGCATCTCGGCGCGCTGGATGACCGGGATGCCGCGTGCGCGCGCGGCCTCGATCTCCGGGTTGTAGCCGCGGATGGCCGACGACACGACCACGACGTCCGACTCGCCCACATGCTCGGGGCGGTGGCCGTAGCTGATGGTGCCGCCGATGTTGGCCAGGTGGCGGGTGATCTCGGTCTCGCGCGCGTCCGAGCCGGAGACACGGTAGCCGAGGTTGAGCAGCACCTCGGCGATGCCGCACATGCCCATGCCGCCGATGCCGACGAAATGAATCCGCGTGTCCTGCTTCCTGAACATTGAGATGCGACGCCTCTGAGGACTAACGCCTCTGCGCTTCCAGCCAGTCCACGATGTCCCGCGCCGCCGCGGGCCGTGAAAGCGACTTCATAGCAGATTGCATGCGTCCGCGCGCGCCGTCATCTGCGAGCAGCCGGGCGAGCGCGTCAGCAAGTGATTTCACGTTGAGTTCCGATTGCTTGTACACCAGGGCCGCGCCCGCATCGGCGAGCGCGCGCGCGTTCACGGTCTGGTGGTCGTCGGCGGCGGTCGGGTAGGGAATCAGGATGGCGGGCCGTCCGACAGCAGTCAGCTCGGCAACCGTCGTGGCGCCGGCGCGCGCGACGACCAGGTCGGCGCGCGCATACTCGTTGGCCATGTCGTCGATGAAGTCGCGCACGTCGACCTGCGCGGCGACGGCCGGGCCAGCCGCCGCGTAGCGCGCGCGCGTCGCCTCCAGGTCGTCCTTGCCGGTCTGGTGCGTCGCCGTGAAGCGAACGCCGCGCGCGTGCAGGTCGGCGACGGCGTCGGCGAAGAGCGCATTCACGGCGCGCGCGCCCAGCGATCCGCCGAAGCAGAACACGTGCGGCACGGCCGCGTGCGCCGTGGCCGCGCCCGCCGCCAGCAGCCGCTCGCGCAGCTGCGCGCGGATCGGATTGCCCGTGAGCGCCGTCTTCTTCGCCGCGAAGTACGGGCGCGTCTCGTCGAAGGCCAGAAAGATGCGCCTCACCATGCGCCCGACCAGCTTGTTGGCCAGCCCGGGCACCGAATTGGGCTCGAGGATCGCCGTCGGCACGCCGCCCAGCTTCGCCGCCAGCACCACCGGCCCCGACGCGTACCCGCCCACACCGATGACCACGTCGGGCCTGAACTTGCGGATGATCCGGCGCGACTGCAGCAACGCACGCGGCACGCGCAACAAGCCGCGCAGAGCCCCCATCGCCCCGACCGTCTTCAACCCACTCGCGTCGATGAGCTCGAGCGGCCACCCCAGCTTGGGACACACGCGCGCCTCGATCCCGCGCGCCGTGCCCACGAAGAGAACCTCCGACGCCGCATCGCGCGCCTTCACTTCCTCCGCAATCGCAACGCCAGGAAACAGATGCCCGCCGGTGCCACCACCAGCGACGAGTACCCTCATGCCACTCTCCGGATTAGGGGACGGTGTTGCCAAATTAACTTTCGTGGCCAAGTGCGCGAATTCTCGAGGCGAGGTGCCGACGGAGTTTCGCAGGGTTACGACCGAAAGTTAATTTGGCAACACCGTCCCCTGGTTGAAGTAGGACTGGCGGGCCTTGGCGCGGAGGCTGGCCAGGGCGTCCAGGCGGGGGTCGTTCATGAGGCCTTCCTTGATGGACTTCATGGGGCCGGCGTACTTCCACGCGCCGTCGACGTAGACGAAGTTGAACAGGTGCTGCGCGCCGGCGTCGGTGTCGGGGCGTTGCGCACGCAACGAGTAGAGCGGTAGCAACTTGGTCTGCTCCTTGAGTGCGTATTCCTGGTAGCCGACGGCGTTTTCGTCAGCGACCTGGTCGAAGCGTTCAACGCGGAAGACGCGCAGTCCATTCTGCTGCTGGGTGCGGAGCAGATCGATCAGCGCGGCGGCGGCAGGAGGCCGCGCACGGTATTCGGCGATGAGACGGTCGGCAATCTCGGCCGGGTAGTAGCTCGAGAAGAACAGGTCCGGATCGGGCAGGACGAGACTCGTGCCCATCTCCGTCGCCAGGGACGCGGGCCCATGCGCGGCGGCGGCTGCGAAGTCGCTCATGAACGACTGCAGGCCGGCGGTGCCGTCGGCGTAGGCGTGCATCCGGGCCGGCTTCGGCCCCCGGCAGGCGGCCATCGTTGCGACCGGCAGCACGACCACGAACCAGGTCAGGAACGCGATTCGCCTCACGATTCGAGGCATCGTACGACGCGCGCCGCTCACCCGTGCGACACATTCCTCTTGAATCCGCTGACGCACTGCGTTACGCACGAATGATGACGAAGTTGATGCATCCGCAGGAAGCACTGTTCGGAGGCGAGAAGCCGTTCCCCGTGATCGCGTCGTGTGAGCACTTCGCGGGCTCGGAGAAGCTCATCACCAAGGCATTCGAGCTGCAGGCCAAGCTCGGGCCCATCTTCGACATCACCATGGACTGCGAGGACGGCGCGCCCGCCGGCCGCGAGAAGGAGCACGCCGAGATGATCGTGCGGCTCCAGAAGTCCGAGCAGAACAAGTTCAAGCAGGCGGGCGTGCGCATCCACGACTACACGCACGGTCACTGGAAGCAGGACATCGACATCGTCGTCGGTGGCGCCGGCGATGCCATCGCGTACATCACCATTCCCAAGCCGACCGCCGCGCGCCAGGTCGCCGACATGATCGAGTACCTGCAGTCGGTCGCGCACAAGGGCGGGCTCAAGCGCGAGATCCCGGTGCACGTGCTCATCGAGACGCACGGCGCGCTGCGCGACGTCGACCAGATCGCGGCCTTGCCGTGGATCCAGGTGCTCGACTTCGGCCTCATGGACTTCGTCTCCGGCCACCACGGCGCCATTCCGTCCTCGGCGATGCGCTCGCCCGGCCAGTTCGAGCACGCGCTGGTCGCGCGCGGCAAGGCCCACGTGGTCGCCGCGGCGCTCGCGCGCGGCGTCGTGCCGGCGCACAACGTCACGCTCGATCTGAAGAACACCTACGCCACCTACGCCGACGCGCGCCGCGCGCGCATGGAGTTCGGCTTCCTGCGCATGTGGTCGATCTATCCCGCGCAGATCCAGCCCATCGTCGACGCCATGGCGCCCGACTACGGCGAGGTGCAGACCGCGTGTGACATCCTGCTGGCCGCGCAGAAGGCCAGCTGGGGCCCCATCCAGCACGCCGGCGACCTGCACGATCGCGCCACCTACCGCTACTTCTGGGAGCTGGCGCAGCGCGCGCGCGTCTCCGGGCTCAAGCTGCCCGACGCCGCCGAGCAGGCGTTCTTCGCCGCCGCGAAGTAGACTGCGCGGCGATGCTCTTCGCCACGCTCGCCGCCATCAATGCCTTCATCGCCGTCGCCGCCGGTGCCTTCGGCGCGCACGGGCTCAAGTCACGCCTCACTCCCGAGATGCTGGTCACCTTCGAGACCGGCGCGCGCTACCACATGTACCATTCGCTCGCGCTCTTCGCGGTCGCCTGGCTGGTCACGCGCGGCGGCGCAGGAGTGAAGCTCGCCGGTCTTGGCGGCTGGGCATTTCTTGCCGGCATCGTGTTGTTTTCCGGCAGCCTCTACGCGTACTCGCTGACCGGCGTGCGATCGCTCGCGATCATCACGCCGCTGGGCGGATTGGCGTTTCTCGTCGGTTGGGTCTTGGTCGCCATCGCCGCGTCACGCTAAGTTGTCGCGCAAGTCGGAGGGCTTGCGATGGCGACCACGTGGCGATTCTCGGTGCTCGTCCCCGTCCCGTTCCTGCTGCTGGCCGCGTGTCAGCCGGCCGAACGCGACTCCGACTACGGCGTCGACGGCGCTCCGCCGCCCGCGCTGATCGACGCGGCTAGCGGCCCGGCCGACGCGCAGGACAACGGCTTCATCGACGCCGCCGGCAACGTGCCCGACTCCAGCGTCGTGCCGCCCGATCCCGATGGGGTCGTGTACGGCCACAGCTCCAGCATGCTGTACAAGATCGATCCCGAGACCTTCGCCGTCACCGAGGTGGCGCCGTTCCACTGGGCGGGCGGCATCGGCTTCGACCAGATGACCGACATCGCCATCGACAAGCACGGCCAGATGATCGGCGTCTCGTTCGGCAAGGTCTACCGCGTGGATCCGGTCACCGCCGAGTGCACCATGCTCGCGCCGCTCGATCACGAGTTCAACGGCCTGTCGTTCGTGCCCGCCGCCGCGGGCGACCCGATCGACGACGAGCGGCTCGTGGGCACCACGCTCGACGGCTCGGTCTGGCGCATCGATCCGATGACCGGTGCATCGACCATGCTGGGCAACTACGGCGGCGACCTCACCTCCAGCGGCGACATCGTGTTCGTCGACGGCTTCGGCGCGGTCGCGACGGTCAAGCACGCCAACTTCGGCCCCGACTTCCTGGTCAGCGTCGATCCCACCACCTTCGCGGCCACGCTCATCGGCGGCGGCACCGGCTTCAGCGACATCTGGGGCCTCGGCTTCTGGAAGGGCAAGGTCTTCGGCTTCTCGGGCCAGTCACAGTTCCTGCTCATCGACGCGACCACAGGCGCCGCGTCGCTCCTGGCGCAGGGCTCGAACGTCACCTGGTGGGGCGCGGGCGTGACCACCGCCGCGCCCGTCATTCCGTAGCCGTGGCTGACGAGGCCTGTCGCCGGATCGAAGATGGCTAGGTGATAGTTCTCGGTAGGCGGCAGGAA
>Ga0209515_10006108_pt1 | contig 15193 bp, 16 predicted proteins | sample Subgroupgradi54m_FD_187454 | JGI IMG/M metagenome (GOLD analysis project Ga0209515, IMG submission 187454) | Subsurface groundwater microbial communities from S. Glens Falls, New York, USA - GMW60B uncontaminated upgradient, 5.4 m (SPAdes)... ...
CGCGAATATACACGCGGTAGTGATCGACCAGCAGCAGCGCGAACAACAGCGCGAGGTAATTGATCGAGTAACGGAAAGTCTTGCGCGCCAGCTCGTCGCTGTAGTGGCGGTACAGCCGCACGGCGTAATACAGGAAACCCGCATTGAGGATCGCCGCGCCGATGAAATACAGCCAGCCGCTCATGTGCGTGGCGAACGGCATGATCGTGACCGCGACGAGCAGGACGGTGTACAGCAGGATCTGGAGCTGGGTGAACTCGCGCCCGTGGGTAACGGGCAGCATGGGGATGCCGACCTTGGCGTATTCCTTCTCGCGGTACAGCGCCAGCGACCAGAAATGCGGCGGCGTCCACAGGAAGATGATCAGGAACAGCAGCAACGCGTCCGGCGCGACCTGGCCCGTGATCGCGGTCCAGCCGAGCACCGGCGGCGCGGCACCGGCGGCGCCGCCGATGACGATGTTCTGCGGCGTGGCGTGCTTGAGAAACACGGTGTAAACGATCGAGTAGCCGATGAGCGAAATAAACGTGAGCACGGCGGTGAGCATGTTGACCCACAGCGCGAGAATCACCATCGACGCCACGCCGATAATGAGCGCGAACAACAGCGCCTCGCGCGTGGTGAGCGTGCCCGTGGGCAGCGGACGGCGGCTGGTGCGCAGCATGCCTTTGTCGAAATGCAGATCGAGAATCTGGTTGATCGCCGCCGCCGAGCCGGCGGCGAGCGCGATGCCGAGCGTGCCGAGCAGCAAGGCCGACAGCGGCATCGCCCCCGGCGTGGACAGGAACATGCCAACCACGGCGGTGAAGATAATGAGCGACACCACGCGCGGCTTGGTGAGCTCGTAGTATTCCCGGGCGAGACTCGCGAGACGGCGCGGGCTCGCGGCAGCGATGGACGAATGCGTTTTGCTTAAAGGTTCCATTTGGTGCGATTCTACGCAATCACTGTGTAACATGGTATGGATTAGGTCAAGTCAGTTTAATGCTTGAATTAGGGGGTTTTTCGAAAAAATGCCGGAACGCACGGGTCATGCTCAGCCGATCTGCGATATCCGCAGCAGGCGCGCCAGATCCTTGCGCATGCCGGTCGGGTCGGCGTCGGCCGGGTAGCTCATCATGAAATTGCCGAGTGGGTCCACCAGGTAAATTCGGTTCAGGTTGTCGAGCGGGCTTCCTGCGGGCAGCGTGAACTCGCGCGCCAGCGCATCGAATGCCTCCGGCGGGCTAATGACCGCGCGCATGCCGGGATAATCCTTGATGGCATAATTCAGCCAGTCGCGCGTCCTGGCGTCCTTCACTATTAACATGCTTTGAATGCGTTCCGCCTCTTTCCCCTGCGCCGCGATGACTTGGCGCATCTTCACGAGATTGCGTTCGCAGGGGCTGAGGCATTCCGCGGCGCTAAACGTCACCAGCATCCACTTGCCGCGTAGCTCGCTGAAGCGGATCGGCTTGCCGTCGAGCAGCACCAGAGCGGCATCCGCGACCGGACGCGCCGGCTGCACCAGGTCGCCGTGCGGGTGCACGGCTTCCGGACGCCAGCCGCTGTAATAGAGCGCGTAGGCGACGAGCATGGGAAGCGCAAACAGCGCGGCAAGCAATAACAGCTTGCGACGCGCGCCCGATAGATTGATGGGTGGGGTCATGGCTTGTCTTCCTCCTGCTGCTTCGCGCCGTCACGGCGCAGACTCATGAAAAAATAAATGACGACCAATCCCACGGCCATCATGAACCACTGAAAGGCGTAACCCTTGTGCACCGCGATTCCGGCATTGAGCCGGGTCCACTCGCGGGTAAACCCGCCGGCGGGACTTTCGGGGTCGAGCAACACAACCACCGGCTGCACCGGAAACGGCACGGCCGCGCGGTAACGCGCCATGTCCAGGTTCTGCCACACCGTTTGCCAGCCGCGGTCGAGCGGTTCGGGCTTGGCGAGCATGAAATTCTTTTCCGACGGCACGGTGGCCACGCCGATGATTTCCTGCAAGCCCCCTGGCGGATCGATCGCCGGCAGGTGGCGGCGGTCCTCGCCGAGCGGAACCCAGCCGCGATTGACCAGCAGGCGCACCTCGCTGTCCGGCAGTCGCAGCGGCGTGATCACCTCATAGCCGGCCTGGCCCTGATGGACGCGATTGTCGACGAGCACCTGATAGCCGGTTTCATAATAACCCCTGGCGATGACGCGGTAGAACTGCAGCTCCTCGGGGCGCTGCACGCGCGCCTCGACTTTGATCGTCAGGGCAGTGGCGCGTGCGTCGTATTCCGCCTGCAACTCGCGTTTCTCCTCGGCGCGCTGCAACTGCCAGTAGCCCAGGTACAAAAACAGCGGCAACAGCACCGCCATGGCCAGGCTCGGGACCAGTGCCGGTCGGAATTGCGGCGGGAGTCTCATGGCGCAAGGAAATCGTCGGCGAATTTCATGAATTCACGAGTGCCCCGTGCCAAAGGTAGCCGCTTCGGCAAAGAGCACATGTATCCGAATTGAGCAATGATTCCATGAGCACTCCTGCCGCCGTCTCCGAAAGAGCTTCGCCTCGGGATCCGGCGGCTAGTATAATGCAGCTTCTGTCATTCATTTCCCTGGAATCCTGCATGTTCATCAAGATCGTGGTCATCGTCATGCTGGTGCTCATTCTGGCCAGCCTGTTCTCCGCCCTGGTTTTTATGTACAAGGACAAGGGGCACGGAAACCGCACCGCCCAGGCGCTGACCTGGCGTATCGGTCTGTCGATCACGTTGTTCGTGCTGTTGATGGCCGGTTTCTATTTCGGCGTTATTCCGCGCCAGGGATTGGGTCTGTTTCGATAACGCCGGGTCACGGTCAAAAGCAAAAAAGGCGCTGCCATCCGGCAGCGCCTTTTTTATTTTACAGGCCGGAATCCGGAATCAGAACCAGTACACGAAAATGAACAGACCGAGCCATACCACGTCCACGAAGTGCCAGTACCAGGCAACGGCTTCGAAGCCGAAGTGGTGGTCCGGGCGAAAATGACCGGCCATCGAGCGGGCCAGAATCACGATCAGCATGATGGTGCCCATGGTCACGTGGAATCCGTGGAAGCCGGTGAGCATGTAGAAGGTGGCGCCGTAAACGCCGGTCTTGAGCGTCAGGCCCAGTTCCGTGTAGGCGTGGATATATTCAAATGCTTGCAGCGTCAGGAAGGTGATGCCCAGCGCCACGGTCAGAAACAGGCCGGTGATGAGCTGCGCGCGATTGTTCTTGAGCAAGCCCCAGTGCGCCCAGGTGACGGTGGCGCCCGAGGTCAGCAGGATCAGGGTGTTGATGGCGGGAATGCCCCAGGCCCCCATGGGCGAAAACTGATTCAGTCCGGGTATGGTGTCGTGAGGGACCGGCGCCGGTCCTTTCGGGCCCGCGGTCGGCCAGCTGGCGTCAAAACCGGGCCACAGCAGATCGTCGGCGCCGAGCCACTGCACCGCGAACTGGCGCACATAGAACAGCGCGCCGAAGAAGGCGGCGAAGAACATGACCTCGGAGAAAATGAACCAGGCCATGCCCCAGCGGAACGAGCGGTCCACCTGCTCGTTATAGGTGCCGCTTTCGCTCTCGCCGATCACCTGACCGAACCAGCGGAACATCATGTACACGATGAGGGCGGTACCGGCGAGCATGACCCAGGGGCCCGCACCGATGCCATTCATCAGCAGAATGAATCCGAGCGCCAGCGCAAACAGGCCGACCGAGGTGATGATCGGCCACGCGCTCGGATTGGGCAGGTAGTAGTTTGAATTGGCAGTGGACATGCTTATATCCTCATTCTCAATTATAAATATAAAATAATTTTGTCTGGTTTAACCGCCGGGCGCCGGATGGACGTGATCGTGGTGCTCGGCCGGCGCACCGGCCTGCGCCAGGGAAGTCCCGCCGTATTTCTGCGCCGACGCCTTGTCGATGTTGAAAAACGAATAGGACAAGGTGATGGTTTGCACGTCCCGGTCCAGTCCGGCGTCGACCACGAATCGCACCGGCATTTCGCGCGTCTCGCCCGGCTTCAGGGTCTGGCGGGTGAAGCAGAAGCATTCGATCTTCTTGAAGTGCGGCGCCGATTCGCCGGGCGTGACGCTGGGAATCGCCTGACCGGTGATTTCTTCCTTGGCCAGGTTGTGGACCAGATATTTCACTTCGTGGGTCTCGCCCGGATGCAGGTCCATTTTTTTCGTCAACGGCTTGAATTCCCAGGGCAGGCCCGAAGTGGCGAGCCCGGTGAACTCGACGGTGACCGTGCGGCTCATGTCGACGGGCTGCGCGGCCACAGTTTGCGCGTCGGTGCGCCCGGTCTTGCCGTTGATTCCCAGGGCCCGGCACATCACGTCGTACATCGGCGACAGCGCATAGCCGAACGCGAACATCGCCAACGTCACTCCGGCAAGCTTCAGCGCCAGCCGGCGATTGGCCGCGCGGAGATTGCGCGGTTGCGGCTTCCCGTCATGCATGGCGTCAGCCATCGTGTGTGATCCGTATTGGCCTTACTTGACGTTGGGCGCAACGGCGAAGCTGTGGTACGGCGGCGGCGAGGACAGCGTCCACTCCAGACCGTCCGCGCCTTCCCACACCTTGTCGGTCGCCTTGGCTCCGCCCTTCATGGCGCGGATCGCGATATAGAAGAAGATGAGCTGCGCCGTGATCGTGAAGAACGCGCCGACCGTGGACCACTGGTTGAACTCCGTGAACTGCAGCGCGTAGTCGGGAATGCGCCGCGGCATGCCGGCGAGCCCGAGGAAGTGCTGCGGGAAGAACGTCAGGTTAAAACCAATCGTGGTGAGCCAGAAGTGCCACTTGCCGAGGGCTTCGTTGTACAGGTGCCCGGTCCACTTCGGCAACCAGAAATAGATCGCAGCGAACAGGCCGTAGATCGTGGCGCCAAAGATCACGTAGTGGAAGTGGGCCACGACGAAGTAGGTGTCCTGATACTGAAAGTCGGCCGGCGTGATCGCCAGCATCAGGCCGGAGAACCCGCCGAGGGCGAATGTGAACACGCCGCCGATGGACCACAGCATCGGGGTTTCGAAGGTCATCGAGCCGCGCCACATCGTGGACACCCAGTTGAAGATCTTCACGCCGGTCGGCACCGCGATCAGCATGGTGGCGTACATGAAGAACAATTCGCCGGCCATCGGCATGCCGACCGTGTACATGTGATGCGCCCAAACGATGAACGAGAGTAACGCGATCGAGGCCGTGGCATAGACCATCGAGGCATAGCCGAACAGCGGCTTGCGCGCGAACGTCGGGATGATCTGCGAGAACACGCCGAACGCCGGCAGCACCAGGATGTACACCTCCGGATGGCCGAAGAACCAGAACACGTGCTGGAACAGCACCGGGTCGCCGCCGCCGGCGGCGTCGAAGAAGTGCGTGCCGAAGTGGCGGTCGGTGATCAACATGGTGATCGCCCCGGCCAGCACTGGCATGGCGGCGATCAGCAGGAACGCGGTGATGAGCCAGGTCCACGCGAACATCGGCATCTTCATCAGCGTCATGCCCGGCGCGCGCATGTTGAGAATCGTGGCGATGATGTTGATCGAGCCGAGAATGGACGACATGCCGAGCATATGGATCGACAGCAGCGTGAAGTCGGTGCCGATGCCGCCCTGCACGGAGAGCGGCGGATACAGCGTCCAGCCGCCGGCCGGGCCGCCGCCCGGCATGAACAGGCCGAGGATCAGCAAGGTGGCGGCAAAAGGCAGGATCCAGAACGACCAGTTGTTCATGCGCGGGAGCGCCATGTCGGGCGCGCCGATCATCATCGGGATCATCCAGTTGGCCAGTCCCACGAACGCCGGCATGGCAAAACCGAAGATCATGACCAGCGCGTGCACGGTGGTCATCTGGTTGAAGAAGTGCGGGTCCACCAACTGCAGGCCCGGCTGCCAGAGCTCGGAACGGATGATGAGCGACATGATGCCGCCGATGACGGCCATGATGAAAGCGAACACCAGGTACAAGGTGCCGATGTCCTTGTGGTTCGTGGTGAATAACCAGCGGGTAATGCCGGTGGGATGTGCTGCGTGATGATCTGCTGACATGTCTGGTATCTCCTCTCGGAATCCTATTCGTTACTTGCGCAGGGCTTTGGCCTGGGACGGTTGCACGACGTCGCCGGCCTTGTTGCCGAGAGCGTTGCGTTCGAAGGTGACGATCGCCGCCACGTCCGTGTCGCTCAGCTGGGCCGCAAAAGACGGCATCTGGGCACCGAACTTTCCGGAGGCGCGGCCATGCAACACCGTCTTAATGTGCTCCTCCACGGGGCCGGTGGCGATTTTGCTGCCCTCGATCGCCGGGAACACGCCCGGAATACCCTTGCCTTCGGGACCATGGCAGGCGGCGCAGGTGGCGGCGTAACCTTTCTTGCCCTTCTCCATCAACTCATCCTTGCTCCAGGTCTTGGCGCCGCCGGCGGATTCCGCCACGGTTTTGTCCTTCTGCATGGCGACCCACTTGGTGAAATCTTCCGGGCTCACGGCGCTGACAACGATAGGCATGAAACCGTGGTCCTTGCCGCACAGTTCCGCGCACTGGCCGCGAAAGGTCCCGGTCTCGTCGGCGCGGACCCAGAATTCATTGATGAAACCGGGTATGGCGTCCTTCTTCACGCCCAGTTGCGGCACCCACCAGGAGTGGATGACATCGTTGGCGGTGACGAGAAAGCGCACCTTCTTGCCAACCGGCACCACGATCGGGTTGTCCACTTCCAGCAAGTATTCCTTGTTCTTATCAGCGCCGGACTTGAAACCATCGGCAGAAAAACGCGGGGAACCAATTTGCTCGCGCGGGGTGGAGAGCGTGCTGAAGAAACTCACGTCCTGGTCGGGATAGTCGTATTTCCACTTCCATTGATAAGCGGTGATCTTGACGGTCAGGTCGGACTTGCTGGTGTCGCTCATTTCGAGCAGCGTCGCGGTGGACGGGATGGCCATGCTCACCAGGATCAGAAACGGGATAACGGTCCAGACGACTTCGAGGGTGGCATTGTCATGGAACTTGGCCGGCTTGTAACCACGGCTCTTGCGGTGCGCGAAGATCGAGTAAAACATCACGCCGAAAACAATTACGAATATGATCACGCAGATCAGCAGGATCATATTGTGCAGCTCGAGAATCTTGTGAGCGACGGGAGTGACGGGTTTCTGGAAATTGAGCGCGTACTCGGCAAACACCGCCGGCGCCGCCAACCACAGACCCAGACCCAGGATCAGGCGGGATACGATGCCTGGGAATTCTCTTATAAGTTTTCTGAACATGCCTATCTCCCGTATCGTCAATATCAATATATTCATATTCAGCAATCGGACTGTGTCCGCGCTATTCGTCTCCCGGTCGATCGACCGTGTGGCGCAAGGCCTCGTGCATCCGTATCACTAAGGAAGCTCTGATTAGTCATTCCCGCAAACAACATCCTCTTTCCTCGTCGGGAAAGTGAACGGGTCGTGCGTATGAGAAGACTCAGGCCTTCGCCGGTGTCTTTTCAGGCGTATCGCGCGGTCCATCCTCACTCACGCCTGCCATAACAATCCGGATTTCACCGTTTGACCCAGATTATTGATCTAGATCAAGCCATTTTTGGCGCGCGCAAATTAGCACATGCGTCAAATCGCCGCAACTCATGATTAAAGGCAAAAACAAGTGTTTTTCAAGGAATAAAAGCGACGCAAGCGCCGCCAACATCCGACCGGTTCAAATGGCCGTCGGAGTGAGATGCATTATCATCTCGCTTGGAAAAACCGGGTCAGGCGCGCCGTGATGGCGCGGCGACCGATAGGGGAATCGCGCCAGCAACGGCGCTTCGATTCTTTCATTCAAGGTGGCGATATTCTCGTCCACGTGCGTCATGGCCGGATCGATCTGGTTGGCGATCCAGCCGGCGAGCGGCACGCCTTCACGCCGGATCGCTGACACCGTCAGCAAGGCATGATTGAGGCAACCCAGGCGCAGGCCGACAACAAGAATTACCGGCAGGTGCATGGCGTATGCGACCTCCGCCATCGTCAGATGTTCGCCCAGCGGTACCTCCCACCCCCCGACACCCTCGACCACGAGCCACGGAGCCTTCTGTCGCAGGTGCTGGAAATTATCGAGAATTTTTTCCAGCCGGATTTCGATGCCGGTTTCGCGCGCCGCCAGATGCGGCGCCATCGCCGGGACGAAGGCGTAGGGATTGATCTCGGCGTAATCAGCGGAACCCCCGCTCGCGGCGAGCAGGCTTTCCGCATCCTCGCTGCGCGGGCCGCCGGCGGTGGCCTGGCAACCGCTCGCCACCGGCTTCATGCCCATGGCACACCGCCCTTCGCGCGCCAGCGCCTCGAGCAACAAGCAGGCAATCCGGGTCTTGCCTACGCCGGTGTCCGTCCCGGTGATGAACCAGCCGCCGCTCATCGTGATCTCCGTCCGATGCGGCCAACGGGAACCGCGGCGTACCCATCACGCGAACGAGCCGCCTCGGTCTCCGGTACCCAGGCATGGCCATACACCGCTTCATAGGTCGCCGGAATTTTCCCATTCTGCGCCAGCGACTCGTAGGCGGCGCGGAAACGCGCAAACCGCGCCTTGCCGGTCAGACCGCGAGTCCGGTTCAGCGCCACGTTATGAGCGCCGAGTTGCTTGATGTCACGCATCACTTCCACCACGCTGGCGTAGGTCAGCGTGAACGGCTCCATGTCCATGACCGGGTCGGCAAACCCGGCGTTTATCAGCATATCGCCGATGTCGTGCATGTCGATGAAGGCATGCACGTGCGGCGCATCGTCCGCCGCACGCCACGCGTCGCGCAACTCGCGCAAGGTGTCCGGCCCGAAAGTGGTGAACATGAGCAGCCCGCCGGGGCGCAATACACGCCGGGCCTCGGTGAACACGATCAGCGGATCGCACCATTGCAACGCGAGATTGGAGACGATCATGTCGACGGACGCCGAGGCCAGAGGCAGACGTTCGGCGTCGCCGCAGGCGAAGCCGCCGCGTCCGATCAGCCGGCGCCACCAGCCGGAATTGCGACGCGCCCGGTTCGCCATTGCCTCGACGATATCCAGGCCCAGCACACGCGCGCGGGGATAGCGTTTAATAATTTTCCTGGCGTCATAGCCGGTGCCGCAACCGATGTCGAGAATGACTTTCGGCTTGAGCCGCACCACCTCGAGCCGCGCGAGCAGGCGATCGGCGATTTCGCGTTGCAGCACCGCGACCGCATCGTAGGTATCCGTGGCATGCTCGAAGGACTCGCGCATGCGCCGTTTGTCGAGCGCCAATCCTTCAGCCATGCAGGAAATCCTTCAGCTTTTGCAGGAAATGCGAGGTGTGCGACAGAAACGGCGCGTGCCCGGCGCCGGGCACCAGTTCCAGCTGCGCCCGGGGCAACTGCGCGGCCAGAAACCGCGCCGCGCCGACCGGCACGATGCGGTCGCGTTCGCCATGCACCACCAGCGCCGGCGCCACGATGCCGGGAAGGGCGGCGCGGTGGTCCTCCTGCTTGAGCAGTTGCAGCCCCTGGTGCAGCGCCGCGGCGGGCGGTTCACCGTGGCGGAACATTTCGTCACGCAGGCGCCGCAGCACCGCGCGGTCCTCGCCGGCGGCCAGTTGCAGGCTCAGGAACCGATCGAGGGTGGCGGCGTAGTCTTGCTCGAGATTGAGCGCGAATTGTTCCAGCACCGTGAGTGACATGGCGTGCGGCCAGTCGGCCGACTGGACGTACTTCGGCGTGGCACCGACCAACACCAGCTTCGCTACCGATTGTGGATAACGTTGCGCAGCGGCAAGCGCCACGAAGCCCCCCAACGACCATCCGACCCAGATGGCCGGACCCGGAAGCACGTGCTGCACTTCCTCGGCCAGCGTTTCGGCGGTGAACGCGGGCGGCAGGAAATCGCGCGAACGCCCGTGGCCGGGAAGATCGGGAACCGTCACACGAAAATCGACCGAAAGTGCGCGTGCCACGTCCGTCCATATTCCACCGTGTTGCGCCCATCCATGGACCAGGACCACATCGGGTCCCTGGCCGTGCTGCTCATAATATAGAGTCATCCGGATATCACCGCTGCCAACGCTTCCAGAAGCCGGTCCACGTGTGTCGCCGTGTGCGCGGCGGAAAACGTGATGCGCAGGCGTGCCGAGCCTTCCGGCACCGTGGGTGGGCGGATCGCGGGGATCAGGATGCCGTGTTCGCGCAACCGGCGGCTGGCATCCAGCGCCTTTTTCGCGTCGCCGAGAATGAGCGGCTGAATGGGTGTCGTTGAGTCCGCCAGAACAAAACCGAGGCTTTGCGCGCCGCCACGGAATTTTGCCACCAGTTCACACAAGTGTTCGCGCCGCCAGCCCTCCGCGCGCACCAGCCGGAGACTGGCGCGCGTGGCCTCGGCCACGGCGGGCGGCAACGCCGTTGTATATATATAAGTACGCGCCCGCTGGATCAGGGTCTCGATCAGCGCCGCCTCGCCCGCCACGAAGGCGCCGAAGACGCCGAGCGCCTTGCCCAGGGTCGCCATGAGTATCGCCGGGGGCGCCAACGGTATCTCCAGATGTTCGAACGATCCGCGGCCATTTTTTCCCAGCACGCCAAAACCATGCGCGTCATCCGCGAGTAGTCGCATGCCGTGTTTCGAAGCCAAACGAGTTAGTTCCGCCAAAGGCGCGATGTCGCCGTCCATGCTGAAGACGGCATCGGTCGTGATGAGCCCCGGCCGCCGGTTGTTGGCCAGCATCTCCGCCAGCCGTTCTGCGTCGGCATGCGGATAACGGCTGACCTTCGCGCGGGTCAGACGCGCGGCGTCGATCAGCGAGGCATGGTTGACCCGATCCTCGAAAATAACGTCGTGGCGGTCGGTGAGAGCACTCACCACGCCGAGATTCGCCATGTAGCCAGTCGAGAACAGCAGCGCGCGCTCAGCACCGACGAAATCGGCCAGTTCTTCCTCGAGCGCATGATGGGCGCGGCTGTGGCCGCTGACGAGATGCGACGCCCCGGCACCGACACCATAGCGTTCGGCACCGGCACGGAAGGCGGCGACCACTTCCGGATGATTCGCCAGCCCCAGATAGTCGTTGCTGCAGAACGACAGCAACGACTCTTCGCCGACGCGCACTTCAGTCCCCTGCGGTGAATCCAGCACGAGACGCTCGCGATAGAGATGCCCGGCGCGGCGTTGCGCCAGCTCCTGTTCCAGTGTTTTCATGAAAAATGGCGCGGTAGTTGGCGCAGAGCGGTAAGGGCGAGCATGGGATTCAGGCGCGGTGGGATATCTCAATAAAAAAGTAGCCCGGCTCGCGGCGCTCGCTCGTCTTGATGTATAAATAGCGGCAGTTTAGTGTGCCACCCGCAACAGTCAACAATGATTAATTTAAATGGTTAACATTAGACTAAATAATATGCAAGCAGGTACTTGACGCGCATCACTTAAATCAAATACAGAGCAAATTAAAATGCCATATTTTCCAGGCTTTTTTATCTTCCGGCCGGCCTTCCATTGGGCGTTTGTGTTGTGTCGCCTTCATCTAAATACAGCAAGACGAGCGAGCGCCGCGAGCAGGGCCACTGTAATGCCTTGCATCAATCATGATGCAAGGAAGGATTGTCATCTTAATTGCCCACAAATTCCAATAATCGCTTGATTCTGCGCTGTAATTTCATCCAGGTCTGTTTTTTGGACGCATGTCCTATAAACTGAATATTGCGAAAGTCGCCATAATTTTTTGTAATATGCCAATAAAAAAGTCATTATATGACTTAGACTTGAAACAAAATCAACCTACTAGGGGGATATATTATGAAAATGCTAAGGCATTATTTCATCAGCGACAACCTAGACGACTTGGAAGTCTTTGAAGAGCAATTAGAAAACGCCGGTGTTTCCACTCCGCAGATCCATGTGCTCACTTCGCACGACGCCGAGTTAGCTCATCATGAGCATCTCCACCGGGTTCAGTCGATGATGAAGAGAGATGTGGTTCACTCAGCGTGTCTTGGCGCCGTGGTCGGTGTGTGTGCCTTCGTGCTGGTTCTTTCCGTCGCCTATTTTGCCGGCTGGACGGAGACCGCTGCCGGCTGGGTACCTTTTGTCTTCCTCGCTATTATGCTGTTGGGCTTTAGCGCGTGGGAGGGTGGGTTGTTTGGTATCCAAAATCCCAACCACCACTTTGTCCGTTTTGAGCAAGCTTTAAAAGACGATAAACATATCTTTTTTCTGGATCTCGAGCCCAGCCAGGAAGCGGTACTGGAGAGGGTGCTGAAATCTCATCCGAAGGTGGAACTAGCCGGGACGGAATCATACAACCACCACTGGCTTATCGAGTTTCAGAAAAAAGTACCACGTTTCTTTAAAGAAACGTGGCCATGACAGCAGGAACCGCTGTCTGATTCCTTTCTGAAAAGAGAGGCATAGAGCGTTAGTTGCTCTTCAGCGGGGGGTCGAATACAAAAGATCAGCCAGGTTCTCTCTACAGCTAAATCGCTCGGTCTCCGCTTACCGATGCCCCGCCGGATGTTCCACCGGTGCTTCGGATCCCGCACTGAAGAAAAATTTTTGTTATTCGGTTTCTGCCGGTTATTTCGGCCGTGCCACGACGTAGTCGACGGCGGTCTCAAGATTTCCTCGTGGAGCAGTCATGAAGAAAATACCGATCAAATTCAGCCTCATGATCACATCTGTCGCGCTGGCCGCGATGCTTGCCGGAGTGTGGCTCGCGGCAACATACCGGGAAAACGATTCGCGGGCCATGTTGCTGCCGGACCGGGTGATGACATTGTTTCCCGATCCGAAGCCACTGACGGCCTTTGCGCTCACCGATCATCAGAATCGGGTATTCGATCTTGCTCAATTGAAGGGTAAATGGTCCTTTCTCTTTTTCGGCTACACCTATTGCCCGGATATCTGTCCGACGACCCTGGCGATATTGGCCCGCGCGCGTGACAACATCGCCAAGAGTACGGCCGGTGCCGAAGATATCCAAATCGTTTTTATCTCAGTGGATCCCAATCGCGATACCGCCAGCAAGCTCAAGCAATACGTGGCCCATTTTCATGCGACCTTTCTTGGCGTGACGGGAGACAATTTTCAGATCGGTAACCTGGCTGCCCAGCTAGGCGCCGCGTATGAGGTTTCGATCACACCGGGCATGGAAAACTATCCCGTCTATCACACCGCGGCGGTATTTCTGGTGGATCCGCAGGCGCGATATCATGCCGTGTTCACACCGCCCCTTGATGCGGAGGTTATCAGCACGCGTTTCAAAGTGGTGCGAGAGCTTGAAACAGGAAATGCGACATGAGATGGCGACATCCGGTTTTCGTCTGCCTGATATTGGCGCCGACCCTCGTCGCCGCGGCGAGTGAAGCGGCGGGCGTTTCCGTGCGCGATGCCTGGGTGCGGGAAGCACCGCCCGGCATGACCATGATGGCGGGGTACATGGAGTTGCGAAACAACACATCACAGCCACAAGTACTCGTGGCCGCAAGCAGTTCCGACTTCGAGGCTGTGACGATTCACCGCACTATCGTTAAGAACGGCATGGCGGGTATGGTGCACGCTTCGCAGATCAAGCTTACCCCCAACGCGAGTTTTATCTTTACGCCGGGGGGATATCATCTGATGCTAATGAGCCCGAAACGGACACTGCGCGCCGGCGACCGGGTTGACATCAACCTGGAATTCCGCAGCGGCCTTCGTTTACCGGTCAGCTTCGAGGTTCGCAAATGAGAGCCGGCAAGCGTCAGAACGGTGATCGCTGCGGTCACTCGCGTAGATTGGCAAAACTAAGCTATCCAACCCCGCCATAAACGTTGAGTTTTACGGATTCGGGCGGCTACTTCGACTGTGCCACGATGTAGTCGACAGCGGCCTTGACCTCGGCGTTGCTCAGCGCCGAGTTGCCGCCTTTGGCCGGCATTACACCCGCGTTCCCCTGTACCCCATTGATGGCGCTGGCGTAGAGGGTATCGAGACCCTTGGCAATACGCTTCGCCCACAGGCCGGTATCACCCAGCTTCGGCGCGCCGGCAATACCGGCACCGTGGCAGACGACGCAGGTGCTTTGGTAAATCTGTTTGCCGTTGACCGCGGCTGGTGCGGCGGCCACGACGTGGGCGGGCTGCCGCGGAGTTTCCACCGAGGCAACATTGAGCTGGCCGATGGCTTTAGTCCGCTCGGCGACACTCGAACCGGCGCCCAGCAACGCGTGGCGATTCTGTCGGACACGGTCGGGGATATTGCGGTGATGGACCGCGAGAACAAAGCTAAACAGCACCAGTACTCCACCGATCCCAAGAATGATCGAAACCTTCTTCGCAAAGTGCTTGTCAGCCATCGATAGTTCCTGTAGTCAGGAGCGGATTCTTAAATACTTTTAGGTAGGTGGGCTCGCCGCAGCTTGAGCTAAGTACACTAGAATTATCCCGCCCCAAAGAATATTCCTCGCGTAAAGAAGGTGTAGTCCGCTTCGATTGCCATGAGGCCTATCAGCACCAGCAAAGCCCCCGTCGGGATCAAAATCGCACAGGCCAGTGCCATACGCTCCCAGGCCATGTGCATGAAGATGGAGACGATCAGGCCGGCCTTCAATAACATGAATATGATGATCAGGGACCATCTGAGGTAACCCTGGAGGTGGAGGTAGTCGACCATATAAGAGAACGCGCTGAGTACAAACAGCAATCCCCAGATCCAAAAATAAATGCTGATCGGATGTTGTTGTCCTTCTTTGTGAGCCATATTGTTGCCCCTTACCAAAGATAAAAGAATGCAAAGATAAACACCCACACCAGATCAACGAAGTGCCAATACAGACCCATGATTTCGACGATTTCGTATTTCCCCTTCCGGCCGGTCAGAAAGCCCGGCCGTTCGTTATCTAAATCTCCCCGTATAACCTTTACCGCCGTGATGATCAGGAAAATCACCCCGACCGACACGTGAAACCCATGGAAGCCGGTGATCATGAAAAAGCTCGAGCCGAACTGCGCCGCGCCCATCGGGTTGCCCCAGGGACGGACCCCTTCTTCGACGATCAGCTTGGTCCACTCAAAGGCCTGCATGCCGACGAAGGTGGCACCAAATAACGCGGTTACCACCAACAAGAAAGCCGTCATCTTTTTATTTTTTTCATAACCGAACTTGACGGCCATGGCCATGGTGCCGCTACTGCTGATCAAGATGAAGGTCATGATGGCGATCAGGATGAGGGGGATGTGATG
>Ga0209515_10006111_pt1 | contig 15190 bp, 11 predicted proteins | sample Subgroupgradi54m_FD_187454 | JGI IMG/M metagenome (GOLD analysis project Ga0209515, IMG submission 187454) | Subsurface groundwater microbial communities from S. Glens Falls, New York, USA - GMW60B uncontaminated upgradient, 5.4 m (SPAdes)... ...
CAGTGGAGACCAGACCAGACCACTCCATGGAGACCAGACGAGACAAGCGGAGACCAGTGGAGACAAGCGGAGACCCATGCCACCCAAGCCAGTGGGGTGCCATATCGTAAGGGTACCGGTGCGCATAGCTCCCCCTCGCGTTCCTGTGGGTGTGAAATTTTCACAAAGAGCATGGGAGCATTAGTCCCGGTAGTCCGGGACAAGGTGTCCCGCATGGCGAGAGACCCTTGACTCCATAAGGTCTGGTCTCCATGGGGGTGTGACATCCCGGTAGTCCGGGAGTGGGTGGAGTTATCTCTGAAAGTGCTCTGAGACGTTTCAGAGTTCAGCTCTGAAAGCCATTCTGAGACATCCTGAGGAAGAGGTAATTTGAGAGGTAAAAAACCTCAGAAAGTGTTTTAGAGGAACCCTATATAAGAACTATTGAAATTCTTATATATAGGGGTTTCAGAGTTTCAGAGGAGTTATTGTCAAGTAGAGGGTAGAGAGTCTTTGTTTTTCCACAGGTCGGCCTTCCCTTGGCGGCCGTCTTGGGCGAAGAGGGGGTCATGGGTGAGGATGTAGTAAACCTTGGAAGGTGTTTCGCCGGTGAAGACAGCGAGGGTGTCGCAGGTGGCATTAGGGTGGGATTGGAGGAAGGAGAAGATGGCGCTAGTGATTGTGGCTTTTTCGCCTTTGGAGGAGAGTTCGGCCCAATCGTTAGGGGAGGCTGTAGCGATGGTGGTGAGGCCGGCGAGGTTGAAGCCGAGGGTGTAGAGCAGGGGGGGAGTATCGCCCAAGTGGTTAGATTTCGTGACGCGGAGGCAGCAGCCGAGGAATTGGCCGCGTTTCTCGCTAGTGAGGCGGATGACGGTATCGGCGCCGGCGTCGAAGTGCATGGAGTTCCCTGTGATGATCGCCTTTCCGTTCCGCCTGGTCCAATAGGCTCCGGTCGGAACGGTGAGGCAGTAAACATTCCCGGAATAGGGCACTTGTTTGATATTGCCGTGCGTAGCGGTGATCCCTACTGTTTGTGATCGGCGGAGATTGACAGCGTATTTGACAGACTCTCTATCCCTTGTAGGCAGGTATCGACTGACCGTGCAGCCAACCCCTAGACTAAGGGCGAGCGCCTGGAAGTCGTTGGCGAGTTGAATGGATATCGTGCTGTACGTTCCGCTTCCCGGTCTACCTTTCGCATAGGAACCGTCCCCCTCCATCATGGCGTCTAACAGGATAGTGCGGAGATGCGGGGCTAGGCCGGCGATGAACTCCGGCATCCTTTTAGATGCTGCCCCCTTGCCGCAATGTTCGGTGAGCCAACGGGCGAACCAAGGGACTCTCCTTGTGGAAATGTGCCATATCGTTTTCTCTTGCGAATAGCCGGGGCGTGGCTTTGGATGCACGACAGAGAGCCGAGGGTCGAATCCGAGCGCACGGACTTGCGCCAGCATCCGTTTAGCTAGTTCCCCATCTGCTTGAGTGAGATTCGCCGCAGCGCGGCTTATCGAGCCTTCAGAGAGCCACCAGCCGAGATAGCGCACAAAGCCCCTTGCCTCAAAATTGGCTGGGCCGATTCGGAAGGTCAGTGGACTTTCCCCGCCGAAGTTGATTGCCGCACAGGGTAATAGTTGATTCTGCTTCAGGCTTCCCGCTGTATCCCAGGCCCAACTGCTGGGAAGTACGTTGCACACCCCCGCCGCGCGGGTACGCCGTTTTACAAGAAGGCGATGTGACGGTGTTAGCAGGGCATCTACTGATTTCCCGTCCAGGTGAACCATCTCCCCCGTGTACGGGTAGGCGTGTAGGTGTGTTGGGTGCTCCCATCGCCAAGTGTGTGTCTCGGGTTCATAGCACCCCACTAGATCGTCGAGCCTGACATCACCGTGAAACTTCCACCCGGCTTGCGTGAGAACCTCGGTATCCTCAGAGTGGCACCCGAAAGCGTGGGTGTCGTCGCCGCGAGGTGAATGGGCGAGGGCGATCCAGGTCTCGCTTGAGGCGTTAGCCATGTCGATGATGGCGTTAGCGGTATCGTCCTCCTTGAGACTACCCATGCCGACGCGGGAGATGGAGTCGTAGAGGACGATACCGCCCGGGCTGGACTTGGACCAGGAGCGGATTTTGCGTGCTAGGGCAGGGAGGCCGAGGCCGCGCGCCTTCAGGTAAGGGAGCGTGGGGAGTTTGCGGCCCAAGGCGAGGGCGAGTTGGGAGGCGCGTCGTTGGAAGTGGATGGCGGAGCGTTCCAGGTCGACGTACAAAGCTGGTGTGCCGGTTACGTCTTGCCACACGCGAGACTGGCCGCTGTTCAGGTCCGCTGCCGCCATGAGCAGGAACCAGGACTTGCCGGCCCCTGGCGGGGCGAACACGATGGTGCCGGTGCCCTCCTCGATGTGCGGGGAGAGGAAGAAGCGGCGAGGGGGTAAGGGGGCAGTGGTGTCGATGTCCTGGATGGTGAAACGGTCTTGCTCCCAGTCAGTGAGAGCATACAGGCAGAGGATGTCGAGGCGGTGCTGCAAGCCCTCCAGGGGCAGGAGTTCCTGAGCCATGCGGGTGAGGGAGCCGTGGGCGTCCTTGGCGAGCCTGCGGCGCTCCGCCGCCCGCCCGATGTTGAAGGTGTCGTGGGCGAGCACCTTGCCATCTTGGGCGACGGCGGCGAGGCCGTGGAGGCCGGTGTGTTCACGCCGTATCTCGCGGAGGAGCAGTTTGACTTCGCTGCCGGTCTCTCCGGTGAGCAGGATGGTGTCGGTGATGCCGTTATCGGAGAAAGCGTAGTTCACTTGTGTCTGCTCCTAAGTCCTTGGCCCTGCCGGTGTCCTCGCGCTTGCCGATGCTGGCGATGATAGTGGCGACCTCGCGTTCTGGCAATGGTGGGACGCACCGTTCCAGGTTGATCCGCCGCAGGCGGCGTCCCGACTCGTCGGGACCGTATTTCACGGAGAGGGCGCCGGCCATGCGCGTGAGCGTCACGTTGCGGTATTCGGTGATATTGCCTGTCCCCTCCACGCTTAACGGAGCCGAGGGTGGAAGTGTGGAGGTGGCGGTGAGGCTTTGCCACCAGGCGAGCAGCTTTGGCGGAGCGGCGGTCAAGTCTGAGAGAGGGACTGTCCAGGGATCGTAGCCTCTGACCCATTGATAGGGGCCGCCGCCCTTGGCCCCTGGGTGTTTTGGCGGCTCCAGGTTGGTGTTTGAGGGCGGTACTACCACGTAGCCGTTGGAGAGTAGGTCGATGTGCAGGCCATCGGCGTTTGTGTGTCTGAGTGGCGGCTGCTCGAAGGCGGAGAGGAAGTAGAAAAACTGGAAATTGCCGCGCCCCGTCCGCTGTATCCACGTGGTCGGGCATCGCACTACGTCTACCGCTGCTAATCTCGCCCACACCCTCTGGTGCTCATTGGTCGGCACGTCCGAGAGGTCTACGTCGACCACCACGATGGGTGATGCGTCTATTGGGGAGAGACATGCCCCAATGTTGGCCTCGGGGTGCTGTCGAAACCAGGTCTGCGCTTCTTCCCCCCGCCACGCCGCGTAGGTCTGCGCCGCTCCGCTGGCGTCCGGCCAGGGCGCTTTCTTCCCAGGCTTCAATGGGCGCACCGGTATGCAACTCATGGTAAGCTCTTTGACGGTTTCTAGTCCCGTGTAACGGGATTGCATGGTATACACCCCCCTTAGCTTATGCTATAGTATTCGTAACCGAAAGCAAATGCAAGAAGGAGGGGAGCGAGATGGGGGTACAAGTCTGCCCTGCTTGTGGGAATATCCTGGCCGATCCCAGGTCGATGTATTGCATCAATGAGTGCAGGGGATTGTATTTGTGGGAAACTATCGTTGAGCATCCTGGCCTGTCTGCTTGGGAGTTGCACATGCTCACCGGCATGTCGTATAAAGACGTTTCTTCCGGTTTGGAAAAGGCCCGCGCCCTTGGGTGGGTCAAGGGGGTGTCGGAGGAGCGGGAGCAAGGGGGTATCCGGTATCGTTATGCGGTTGCGGAAGAGGCAGCCTTTGTAACTATCGCTGAGGAGCACTCCATCCGTGTAAAAAGAGGCTACGCTGTCCGTTTGACAGCGGGTGTAGGATAGTGGCATGAGCACCGCTTCCACGAAGGCCGCGCTGAACCGGAAGTATGCCTTGGTCCGAGAGGCCCGCCGCAAGACGCGCCCCTACACCACCACGGGACGGCGCGCCCATGACTTCGAGCGCACCCCGCGGGGACTGGACGCCGAGGGCCTGCCGACCTTGGCTCCCAAGCACTCCAACGGACACGAGGGCATGGTGTCACTGCCGACCTACGATGCTCCTCAGTCCTCCCGCCGGCGCGCCTTCGAGCGCACCGTCCCCCACTGCGCCGAGTGCATGCAGACCGCCGCGCCAATGATGGTCTGCGCCGACTGCCTCCACATCGGGAAGCAGGGCCGCGTCTGCGCCCAGGGCATGTGCGAGCAGGCCCACCGCGCCAAGTACCACTTCCACCGGAGTCCATTTGGGAGTCCGGCAGATGGGTCCGTCGCTGTACCAAAGTTGCATGTCGGTGGCATTCCGCTAGGCGGCAAGAAGGGATGGTAGCGATGGCGAAGTTCCCAGGCGATAAGACCCGCAAGCACCAAAAAGAGTGCCTCGGCGTCTATGTTGTTGAGTGGGTGGACTCCATTGGCGATTCTTCTTGGAAATCTCGGAGTTTTCATCAAAATTGTAGGCTTTCAAAATGCTTGACTGTCGGGATGTTAATTGCCAAAAGCAAAACGAGAGTCACCTTGGCGCTGAATTACGACCACCTTACGGATAATATGGGGGACAGCATCACCATCCCCCGTGAGGCCGTGCGGAAGATGACCAAGATTCACACATTGAAGGTGTAGCGATGAACCAGACCAGCGCCCTCCCGCCCGTCGTGACGTTCATCATGCCCTTTAGACGTCCCAGTGGAGCCTGGATGTGGGCGGAGCACGACTGCAAGCAGTGCTGGCCCCCGCTGTGCTGGCAGCAGGAGCAGTTGCAGCTGCGGGCCATGGCGCGGATGCTGAGGGAGGCGCTGAACTGATGAAGCGTCCATTAGGCGGCAAGATATGAAGTACAGACGCTATCTCAACTTGGCCGCAGCGTCCGTACTTGTATTTGATAGTCTCATGGTATTCGCCTATTTTGTATATCGTTGGCATGGTAATGACGCTGACGGACATCCTACCTACAACATCACGCATGCCGCTTGGTTTCAGCCAAGCCTAATTTCTGTACTGGTTGTAACTGCAATTCTTGTGTGTTTAGTTCTCGGTTTTGTTATAACACCTGCGCAGACCGTTCTGAAAAGTAAACAGAGGGAGGAACTGATGCCTGACCCATGCGTCCACGACTGGAACTACCATCATGGAACTCCGACGGTCTGCGTCAAGTGTGGAATGACCTGGACTATGATGAAACGGGGGATAGCAATGGCGCGGGCGATTTCTCGGAATCCGCCTCCCGAGCTCCGTGAAGGCTGGATCGCGCATGGCTGACCCCACCGTCCTGGACAGCCTCCGCGCCAAGCAAGAGGCCACCGACGCGGAGAAGCGCGCCGTCCTGACGGCCTTGGCCCGCAAGACGTTCCTGAGCGCCACGATGCCCTGCTTCTGCGATCACGTGTGGGTGCAAGACCCGATCACCAAACGAGTTGACCGCTTCGAGAAGTGGGCGCATCTGCTGCTTTTGGCGACAGTCCTCAAGATCCGCCGCCTTATCATCATCGGCAAGGACAGGCAGGTGGGCATTTCCTGGTGCATCGCGGCCTACGCCTATTGGATCGCTATGGGGGGCAACGCCGTCGTCGCTCTTATCTCCCAGGGAGGCGATGAAGCCCAGAAACTCTTGGGGAAGGTCAGGTTCATCCATGAGCACCTGCCGCGCTATCTCCAACTGGAAATTGACGGCGAGTGGAGCACTGAAAAGGTAAAGTTCAAGAACGGTTCATCGGTTCAGGCGTATCCATCGACCGCCAAGGCAGGACGCAGCATCACCGGCTCCCTTGTGATCTTTGACGAGGCCGATCACCACGAATATCTCGGCGAGAACTACGCCGCCATCTCGCCTGCTATCGACATGGGAGCACTCTATGAAGTGGCGGGGGAACAGGCTCTTGGGCAACTCATTATGATTTCCACTGTCAACCCAGAGACAGTTCAGTCCACATTCAAGAAACTCCTGAAAGGCGCTCGTGACTACGAACCAGCTATCGTCGCCTGATGAAGCCCTGGCGAATAAGTTCACCAGGCTTTTCTTCCCCTGGCAACTGCGCCCGGGCAGGGATCAGGCGTGGTATGAGAGCGTCAAGGCGAGCGCCGAAGATCGTTTCAAGTTCGAGAAAGAGTACAGCGGCTCCCTTGAAGTTGCCCTCCGCGCACCGCAATCCCTCATGTATTTCGTCCGCGAGGCGCTTGAACTGATGGAGAAAAGTGTCCGCCCTCCAATGTTCAGCACTGGCGCGTTCAACGCCACCAACGTGTGGGAGAAGTTCGTGGCGGGCCAGCGGTATTGTGCCTTCTCCGACACCGCGCACGGCGTCGGCCAGGACAACTCCACCACTTGCATCTGGAACGCCACCAAGGGGGCGGTCATCGCCGACGTGGACTCGTCAATGTTGAAACCAGAAGAGCTTGCCTTGGAATCCTACCATCTGCTCAAGGACTACGAGTTCCCCCTGTGGGGCATCGAGGACAACGAAGCGGGGGGGCAGACAGTGCATGTGGCGAAGGACTTGCACTACCCCAACCTGTGGTTCAAGGAGATGGACACCGCGGGCGTCATCGGCAAAAGCTACCAGTACAGCGATACCGAGACCGTAGGCTGGCATACCAACCAGTTCAATCGTGCTATCCTGTGGGGAGACTTGGGCCGCCGAATCGCTGCCAACCAGGTCACGGTCTACTCCAAGACGGGCCTGAACCAGTTCTTCGAGATTATCCGAAATGCGGGCAAGGACGGTAAGAGCAAAATCCGTATCGAGGCGAGGTATGGGGCGCACGACGACTACCCCATCTGCGTGGCGGGTTGCATCCAGTTGGAGCCGTTCGTGAAGCGGCCCCGCGCCGCGGGCACGCCGCGCTCCTACCCCATCGAGGGAGGCTGGTAGATGGCTGACCGTCCCACGCCTGAGCGCATCGTGCGGGCCAAGGCGCACTGGTCGCGCCTGTGGAGCATAGCTCACTCGCAATGGCTCACGAGCGATAGCTATTACGCCCGGACTTACGGGGTGTGGCCGGCGGGCTTCAAGACTCCAAGCTATCACCCTTCCACCGCCACCAACACCATCGACCACGCCATCGATACTCAGTTCGCCTACGACCCGCATGTCCATCGCCCGCCCGCAGGCGAGGGCAAGAAGTACCAGGAGCGGGCAGACCGCATCGAGCCGTTCATCGCCGCCGTCATCGAGGAGGCCGGCAAGTGCGAGGTCATGCTACCCCAGCGTTCAATCGCCACGAACATGTGCATCTACGGCTACAGCCCCATCGAGGGCGCGGTGTTGGACAGGCGGGAATATGCGGAGAAGCCCAAGCGCAAAGTAGGGGAGCCTGCCGTGTCCTGGGAAGAGCGCCAGGAACTGTACGAGGCTATGACGCGGAACTGGAACCCGTTCCGCATCCGTGTCCCGCATCCGTCGACGATCCTTATGAACCCGCTGGATATGCAGCCCTCGGAGGCTATCAAGGTCCAGATGTGGTACGCGAACCAGGTCAAAGACCTGAGCCTCGAAAAGAAGAAAACGCGCAAGTACGCCGAGGAGTTCATCTACCCCGCTGGCGTTGGCGATTACGATCTGGTGGAGATCAGCGAGCACTGGACGCGGGAGTGGCATACCGTGCTGCAAGGCGGCGCGTTCATCTATCAGGAGAAGAACTCATGGGGCTTTCTGCCGTTTGCCCACGCCTACGCCGGCTGGGGACACCTGCTCGCGCTTGTCACGGGCGCGACGGTGAACAGCATGAGCGCGTCGATTGGTTGGAACCCCGGGCAGCTCGCCAAAGGCTTGCTCGACCCTATCCAGGAGTCGCTGAAAATCCAGGCCCAGGCCCTCAGTAGCCTGCACACCATGCTCGTGGACGCTGCCCGGCAGAAGTACGGCACCACCGAGGACGGCGCGGAGATCGCCCAGGCCCTCTCGAAAGACCGTGTGATTGAGCTTCCGAATGAAAAGGCGCTATGGAAACTCGACGGCCCTGACTTCCACCAGAGCCTCTTTGAGATAATCCAGATTCTTGAAAAGGATATCGAGTGGGGCACGTATGCCTCATCCCTCGCGGGCCAGCGGCAGACGGGCGTGAATACCGTGGGGCAGGAGACCATCCTGTCAGGCGCCGCCCAGCGCAAGTTCGCGTCGCCCAACAAGGCGATGGAACGGTTAATGACTATCGCGTCCGAGAACATCCTGCGGCTCGTGGACGTGGTGCTGGAAGAACCCATTGCCATGCACGGCATCACCATCAGGCCGGAGGACATCGACCACAACTACGTGCTGGACGTGACCTTCGAGCTGAACGACCCCACCCACCAGTTGCAGCGCGAGCAGAACGGCATGGCAATGGTCAAACTCCACTTGATCTCCGACCAGACCTTCCGCGCTGACTACGCGCGCATCGAGGACGAGAGCCAGGAGGAACAACGGCTCTTGGAAGAGGACGTTGCCAAGGACCCGCGCGTCCATCAGGAGCTTGCCCTGGAAGCCTCGAAGCAGATGGGCATTGGCGACCTCTACAAGTCCATTGTGGACCAGTCCCGCCAGGCGGGTCAAGGCGTGCCGATGGCGGGCGATCAGGGCGGTGCTCCCGCGCCCGTGCCTATCGCGCCGATGGGGAATCCCTCCGCCATGCCGCCGCAGCCAGGTTCGCCCCAGGCCGCAGCCGTCGCCGCCAATCAGCTTCGCCAGCCGCAGACGCCTCTTGTGATCCCGCAGCGCGGGACGCAGAACGGGAGGTAAGCGATGCCTCAGCGTGACGGCCCCAAGACCGATAACATCTTCACCAAGGCAGTGCTGGGCGTCGTGGCGAAGAAACAGCGCATGGCGGACATGCCACGGTCGCGCATCGCTCCATTCATGCAGGAGCAGGTGTCCCGCGACAAGCTCCGCACGATGCTGACCGAGGGCAACGAGGACTTCCGCAAGCAGTTCTTGGCCGACCACGGGCGGCAGCAGATGCTCGACCTGTTCAAGGGGAAGGAGGGGAGCAATGGCTGATCCAACGACAGCAGTGCCGAACGTCGGCGACCTTGCCTGGGACGGCGCGAAATGGCAGAGGTGGAATGGCTCGGCGTGGCAAGACATCACGCTGACCGATACGCGGTTTGACCAGTACTCCTACGTCTCCATGAATCCTGACGGGAGCATTGACGCCGTTCTGCGGGACGGTGGGCCAGACGAGCATATTGTAGGGGGCACATCGGTTGACAAAAAACCTTCCACCGCCGTTGCCGCCAATGCGTACACCCTTCCCGCCTTATCGGATGACGCCATCTGGAAGGCGGCTGGCTATACGAAACCAGACTGGTGGCCCGCAGGCGAGCAGGCGCCATTCACCAAAGAAGTCGATGACAAAGGCAAGCCGACAGGGACTTTCTTGCTCGATAAAGACCATGTGAAGTTCGTCCAAGACGAGGTGAACAGGAAAACCGCTGAGGCGAAAGCGGCGGCTGCTGCCGCCAAGACGACGGCGTACCCAGCTACTAACCTCGCCAAGACTGCCGCTGAGGTTGAGGCTGCCATCGCCAAGGGCAAGGCTGACGGTTCTCTGAAGGGCAACTACGTGGTGGAGTACGACGCCGGCTCCAACGGCTACTACATGAAGGCGTACCCAGCTACTAACCTCGCCAAGACTGCCGCTGAGGTTGAGGCTGCCATCGCCAAGGGCAAGGCTGACGGTTCTCTGAAGGGCAACTACGTGGTGGGGTACGACGCCGGCTCCAACGGCTACTACATGAAGGAAGTGCCGCCGACAGTCGTGGATAGCCTCAATACCATGATTGACAAGGCGCTCATCGCCAAGGACTGGGATCAAGCCCGCCGCCTAGACGACTTCCGCCAGCGCCCGTCGCCAGCGCAGGTCATGGACTTGGCAATCAAGTACGCGTCCTCGCCTGCCGACTACTTCTCGCTGCTCGGCATGGCGCGGGGGGAAATCGCCATCGATCCCGCCAAGGCTGGTCAAGCTCTGCGAGAGGTGGGCCGCGTCGCTCCCAACGCGCCGTTCCTGGATGCCGCCTGGAAGCAGGTCTTTGGCGCTGCCTATCCTAACCAGGCAGGCACAGGCGGCGCGGTGACAGACCCCAGCATTCCGCCTGGGATGGTCAAGGACGCGGCGGGCAACCTCATTCCAGCCCCAGGCTTGGAGTTTGGGCCGAATGGGGTCTTGCAACAGAAGGCTCCCAGTGTCGCGGCAAATCAAGGCGCTCCCCAAGCACCATTTACCGTTCCGGGAGCGCAGACCGCCTTCGACCGTGGAGGCGGGACGCGCGGGGCGCTCACGACGGTGGATCAAGGCGCGGCCCAGGCTGGCGCGGGGATGACCTTTGCCCAACCTGGCGCGCAACTCAACAACATCGCCGCAGGGCAGGGCAACCCACCTGAGTCCCAGGGCGGGCCACCGCTAATGACCTTCGGTGCTCCCGCCAACGTGCAGCTTGGGCCTCAGAACCAGACGCCTGAGCAAGCCGCGCTCCAAGGCGCCGGCATCTCGCCGGAGGCGACGGGGCTGCGACCATACTACGCCAACACGCCCGCAGGCCAGCAGCCTGGCGTCAACGCGCCCCACAATTTCCTCTCGCCGTCTCAGCTTGCTCAGGCCAACTACGGCATGATTTCACAGAGGCCGACTGCGCCAACGCAGGGCACAGGGGAGAGCGACGCTGATTTCCAAGGGCGGCAGGCCCAGTACGGGAGAGAGATTGCGGCATTGGATTTCGACTACGGGCCGAGCGGCGGCGGGCGCGCACAGCAATTTGCCGCTCCCGCGGGGCAGACGCCAGGCGACCTGTACCGCCAGCAAGCGGCTGGCCCCGGCTACCTGCCCTACGCCGTGCGGCAGGTGGGCATCCAGGGCGGCGCGCTCGGCCCTGTCGCGCACCAGTTCCCTGAGTTCGGCTCGCTCCGCTTCCCGTCAGGGCAGGCGTGGGAGAACATGCTGCCCGCCGAGCGGCAGGTGTTCCAGCGCACCATCGAGAACCAGGGCATCCCCTGGGAGGACTACCAGGCCGAGATGAACCAGGCCACGCGCTTCCAGCGGCCAGGGGCAGGCGGCGGGGGCGAGTTCAGAAGCGCGCCGGTGCAGGCGGGGAGGTTCTAAGTGCCTGACCCCAGCTACGCGCCCATCATCACGCCCGCGCAGGCGAAGCTCCAGGCGTTCGCTAGGGCGCGGCTGGCGCAGAACACGCCTGCTGCCCCAACTCAGCCTAATCTCCCTGGGCGCGGCCCGCTCACCGATGTGGACGCTACGCAGAGCGTCCAGCAACCATCGCCTAACGTGGGGATTGCGGGCCTGCCCTACAACGTGCCGGGGCTTGCCACGCCGACACAACCGTCGCGCTTTGGCCCTGAGCCGCGCACGAGTCCAGACCAGATCACGTACAGCCCGCAGCAACAAGCCCAGATAGCAGCTCGGGGGCCGAGGCCGCCGCAGAGCTTGGCCGACATCGCGCAGAATGTTGGCAGGTCAGGCTTGGCGGTTGCCTCGGTGCCCGTCCAAGCCGCCTATGATGTTGCAAGTGGTGTAGTGAAGGGCGCGAGAATGACTTATGGTGAATCCCGTAGTCAATCCCGCCCACACGGTGTCCCAGGGGAATATGCAGCCAATCACCCTGAGTTACAGCCTACCGGCTTGGTAGAAAGTCTCGCTACGGGCTTCACCTCGCCACCACCAGCGTCCGCGTCCTCACTCGCGCTCCTGGCGCTCCCTGGAATGGGCGCGGCGGACAGGCTCATGATCGGCGGGGCCGCTGAGGGCTTGCCACAGGTGCTCAAAAGCGCGGGCACCGCCTTGAACAAGATGGCGGGCAAGCCGCTCACGGTGAGAGAGGCGGCGATCAATGAACTACGCAAGATGCCGCGCGGGGCCATTGGGAAGGAGCCGCCCACAGGCGCTACGCCACTGCAAGCCCGCATGTCCAAGGCACTGATGTTGGTGCAACAGCAAGATGCAGAAAGCGCCGCTCGGATTGGCAGGCCTCCAATTGTCAACCCACTCAACGAACAAGTAATCCCGCTGAAACAGTACCTACAGGCGAATGACATTCCTTTTACTACACGTGGGAGTGGAGATACCCAAGTGGTCGAGTTTAGTGATGCTGCGAAACAAGAACTAGGGAAGGCCATCAGAAGTGGAGAGGTCAGCGTGGCCTACACTGGCAGGGCATATCGTGCCATGATCCCTGTTGGTGGCGACGAGATGCAACCAGTCTTTGGCTTGCGCTACAGTGGATTGCCCACACCCAACGCTGAACTGCAAGCCGCTAAGGGCGAGTTGGCGGATCTGCCGCGCGGGGCCATTGGGCTTCCCGTGGGGCCTGAGGCGAAGCCGCCAGCTCCCAAGTTAACGCCCGCCACCGCTCCCACAGGCGGTATCGCTGACATGGCGAAAGCAGAGACAGGGGAACCTCTACAGTTACAAGGGTATCGTTCTGAGGTTATTGGCGGGCAGAGCCAACGGGAGGGCGTGAGTTATGCGTTGCACCCGAATTACGCCGCTGCCGAAGGCAAGGCTGCTGCCCTTCCTGCTACGCTCTTGCGAAAGTTAGTGTCTCTTAAGAATCCATTGGTTGTTGATGGAGTACAGGGGGAGTTGCTGGATACATGGGCTGCTCAAGGCGACAAGGAAGCCATGCGGCTGGTAAAGATTCCTGACCAACACGGGGCGCCGCCCCCTGGATGGTATCGTGAGGCGGATGCCTACATTGCTAAAAAGGCTGCATCCCTTGGGCATGATGGCATTTTCTATCGCGCGCCATTAGCCCGCGCTGAGGTTGTTGAACTGCCGAGGGGAGGATTCGAGCTTCCAGCGGGGCCGGAGGGCAAGCCGCCTGCACCTACCGGAGGCATCGCGGACATGGCAAAGACCGTGGACGAAGCCTTCGGGCCGTCCGCCGCAGGCACGCCGCCGACGGGCAGCCCGCCCAAGCCGCCCACGATGACTGGCGCTGTCCCGCCTCCACCAGTCACACAAGGGGCCTACGGGCCAGTAGGTGGAGGGACGCCTCCCGGTGTCCCGCCAGGCGGGACCGCTGGGGCCGTCCCGCCCGCTGCTGGCGTCCCTGGCGGCTATCGCTCCGTGGACGAGTTAAAGCAGGCCATCATTGCATCACTTGACCTCGCTGGGCCGGCACGGAAGGCGCTTGAGGGCTTGAAGTCCGAGGAGTTGTCCCGTCGCCTCGGCATGTCTGCCCATCTCTTCGAGGGGGACATTGGTGCGAATACGATGAGGCAGTTTGGGCGCAACCTTGCTGGGCCGCTGGCCCCCGCCGCCGTTGAGTTGCCTGAACTTGGCCTCAAGCCGGCGGAGTATGACAGCCTCATCAACCACCTCAAAACAGTGGACTTCCAGCCTGTCACGGGCTTTACGCCTCACGCGGGCGGTGTTGACCAGTTGGCTATCCTTCGCACGAGCAAGGCACTCAATAAGGTGCTGTTGAACCAGGTTCCACAGGAGAATGAGCTAAGGTTGCTGGAAGCTGCCTACGGCCCTGAGTTCGTCCAGGCCATCCTGAACAAGCGGCCCCTGTGGGAGAAGTTGCAGATCATCACGGCCCGCATCATCAACGCGCCGCGCGAGATACTGGCCTCGATGGACTTCTCGGCTCCATTCCGTCAGGGCGCGGTGCTGTCCGTCGCGCACCCCAAGGAGTTCTGGGGCAGCTTCGTTCCAGGCATCAAGGCCATCGCATCGGACAAGCAGTTTGGGGCCGTCATGGACTCCATTTACGCCAACCCGTGGTACAAGGACATGGTGGACTCGAAGCTCTACCTGCCAGACCCCCGTAGTATCGCCAGCGGCGTGGCGGGCGCCGAGGAGCAATTCCCCAAGAGCTTCGCCGAGTCCATCCCGGGCCTCAAGCAGATGGTGGGCGCGTCCAACCGCGCCTACGTGGGGTATTTGAACAAACTCCGCTCAGACACTTTCGCCAACATTGTGAAAGGATGGGAAGAAGGGGGCAACATCGTGCTTAAGGAGGATAAGCGCCTGCTGGCCGATTTCATCAACAAGGCGACAGGGCGCGGCAACCTTGGTCCGCTGAACCGCATCGCACCCTTGATGAACACCGTCTTTTTCTCCCCACGCTTCGCCGCCTCTCGCGTGGAGTTGCTGGGTGCGCTTACCGGCCCATCGGGGCTGGCGAGCAAAGAAGCGGCCAAGACCATCCTGGCGGCGGCCTCTGGTGGCATCGGCCTCTTGGCGATGGCGCACTACTTCGGCAAGGCCAGCGTGGAGCTTGACCCGCGCTCCACCGACTTCATGAAGATTCGCGTGGGCGAACAGCGCATCGACCTGTGGGGCGGTTTCCAGCCCTGGATACGGCTGGCGGCGCAAGAGGTGACTGGGCAGCGGAAGGCGCAAGGCTCCGACCAGATACGTGACGTGTCACGGATACAAACGGCGTTGAACTTCACTCGCGGCAAGTTTGGGCCTGCGGCTGCGTTGACCGCTGATGTGGTGACTGGCAAGACCTTCACGGGCCAGCCTGTCACTCCTGGCGGCGAGGCCCAGAACATGCTTGTGCCTTTCGGCGTTCAGGACGTCACGCAGGGGGCGCAGTTGGCGGGCGGAAAGGGCGGGGCGATTGGTTCCCTGTCTCTCGTAGGGGTCGGCGTCCAGTCCCCCAAGGGCGTCACCTCGTACCAGGACATCGTATCGCGCCAGAAGTTCAACATGCCCTACAAGGACTTGGGCAAGGACGACAAGCGCACCGTGGACGCCGACCCTCGCGTGGTGGCGGCGCAGGCCCAGCAAGCCCCGCCTGAGTTCAACGCCAAGGAGTACGCGAAGGGCGCGTGGGCGCAACTGGCGACGCGCAAGGGCGAGTTGGAGACAGGCTTGCGGAAGGCGATTGACGACGGTGTCTCAGGGAAGAATCTCACCAAGGCCGTCCAGGAGTTCAAGTCAGCCCGTTTCCAGGCTGCCAAGGCCCTCATCACGCCTGAGATGACGGCGGCTCGCGCCTACCCCGCCACGCAGGTGCGCGACATCCTGGCCGAGCAGTATTG
>Ga0209515_10006112_pt1 | contig 15184 bp, 14 predicted proteins | sample Subgroupgradi54m_FD_187454 | JGI IMG/M metagenome (GOLD analysis project Ga0209515, IMG submission 187454) | Subsurface groundwater microbial communities from S. Glens Falls, New York, USA - GMW60B uncontaminated upgradient, 5.4 m (SPAdes)... ...
AAGATTTTACAAATTCAGAATATTCGTCCAGCTGAACTTTCAGGAGCTCGTTCGGTTCTTCGTCGCGTTTTTTCTCCAAGTTGCTTAGATAGTCCTCAATATTTAATTTGCGGGAATGGAGATTAATCTGGACCGAAAAATCCAAGGCATTTAAAAAACCCTGATAGGTGCTGGTAATTATTTGTTGTTCCTCTTCTGACTTGAGGTCGAAATTAATGCCCTCAACAAAAACAACTTTCCTTAAGGAGCCGTTTTTTAAAACCACCACCCCGTTTTTTACGTCCTTAATGGCAACAACCTGCTGAGTTTTTGCTGTTTGAGTTGGCATTTCCTCTATCTTACCTGTAATCTATCCTCCTAGCCACTTCTTTCTCTCCGGTTAAGCGTCTTATTATCTCATATCGTTCTTTGAATTGTTTTTGGGGGCCGGCTAAATTTACTAATGGCTTCTCTCTTCTTGGCAGGGCGGTTTTAGATGTTTGGAGCCATTGTCTCAGTCCCTTTAGTCCTTCTATTCTTGGGATTCCGATTTTGGCTGTCTCTAGCGGTAAGCCATGCCGCTCTTTTACCAATTTCGCCGGCACGGTGGATGGCTGTGTTCCTTCCCGGGAAGTTCTTGGCTGAAAAACATAAATCTTGGGACGCCAGATATTATCAAAAAGGGCGCGGAGAAAGATGATCATCGGCCGACCGTTTACTGAAACAAAAGCCAGAGGAAGGGCAATGGCAGCTACCACCAGCGTGAGCATAAACCAAATGAGGGGAGTAAGGACGAGAAAGAGGATCACGGAGACACCGCCCGCCGCAGCAACATAAGCAAATTGCCTCCACGTTAAGGGACCAACGATTTTGTCTTCTGTTTCAATAAATTGCGGAACTTGAAATTGAGCCAAAGTTATTTTGGTAAATCTTTTAAGTCGACGATGTTTTCAGGATGGATATCTTTTGGAGGTTCGGTTTTTTGTTCAGCGGCTTCTAATGGCTGGTCTCTGGTCTCTGGTCTCTGGTCTCCAAACGGATCAACTAATGTCTGCGGCCCGGAATAATGGACTACTCTTATTGGTGACTCCTCAGTTCTACCTATCTGTGGTTCTCTTTCTGTCACTCGCCCTGAGCTTGCGGCTCGACTTTGCTCACCACCAATCTCCAACCTCGCCGCCATTGGTCTCCCCACTGCTTCCTGTTTCCCATTTCCCATTTCCTCATAAAAACTCGGTCTCACGAGTGTTTCATCCGCGGGCCTCACTGATTCGGTTTCTTTTTGCTCTTCGTGGAGAATAAACGGCCTGTCTCGATTAACTTCTAATCCTTGTTTACTGCTTCTTGTTTCCTGCCCGCCCGGGGCAAATGCCGGTCTCATAATTTCCGGCTGTGGTGCGAATGATGGAGCTATTGCTGTTGAGCTGGGAGCAGGAACACCCGTTATATGGTAGTTGAAAGTAGCATTAATTTCGGGAATGAGAGGGTTTAAAATTTTAACTTGGAGTTCGTGGGCTATCTCCTCTGCTAAACGTTTATCGATAGTGGTTTCACTAACGATTTCTCTCTGAAGATCTTGAGGGTGAATGAAACCCATCATGATATAGCCGACGATCTTCACAACTTTAAACGTTCGTTCTTCGCCGAGGTGGTGCGCTTCGCCGATTGCCCAGAACATATGAGTGATTTCGTCGGAGTTAAGGGCATCTCGAAGAGCTTGAGATATGGCGTCGTATCTTTCTAGCCTTTTTTCTAATGGTATTTCTTTCATTAATTTTAATTTTTACATTTAAACAGCGAGCACAGAGTGAGAAGCCCCTCTGGAGCTTTCAAAAAGCTGTTGAAGGTCTGCAACGAGCTTTTCTGGCACTGCCCGTTCAGCTTTCTTAAGCTCGATCTCAAGCGCTCTCGCTGCCTGCTCGTCACTAAGACCTAGATCTGTCTGCCTCCGCTCGACCTCTTCTGTGATTTTTATTTTCGCCCCTGCCTGAACTGCATCCCAATGCTCCTTGAGGAGAGCAATTTTAGCAGGGGCTGGCATCCCCAGAAATTCTACCTTACCGACACCACTAGCTGTAGTAAGAGGTGGAATGAACCAATCTTGAAGTGTCCCTAACCCTTCTACGCCTGCTTCGCTTAAGTTTTTTGATCCGTCACCGCGGGTTGATCCTTTTAATCGTCGCAGTGCATCTGCCCTGTCCATAGCAATATAGCGTCTTTCAGAAGCCCCATAGATGTCCGCCATAGTAGCGCCCGTTTCGTCGTCACCAAACATCTGATAGCCAACTTTAAATTTCCCAGGCCTTTTTTCATCCGGTACATTGGAGGAAAAAGTCCTTCTTTGAAGTTTACCCATGCCGGTTGCGGTGACAACATTTAGGTCTTTACGGAGGATCTCTTCTACCTCGAGGCTTAATATATATTTGATGCGTTCCACCTCTTCTTTATCCCCATCTTTGATGGCTTTTTCTAAGCGAGGCCTATATGGCTCCATTGCCCGGAGTGCGTCGGGAGAGATGCCTGAATCAACGAGATCTAATTCTGCCTTTTTTAAGCCATAGAGGTCTCGATCGAAATCGCTACTTCTGTCAATATCTTTCCCATCTTTATCCTTCTTTTTCGTCGCCCATTTTATAATATCTTCCCTGGCTCCAGGAACGAGCTCCCAGTCATATCCTTCTTTGATCATGTTTTTCAACATATAGGCTCTATCCTCCTCCTTTAAGCCGGCATACATATCAGATTTTTGGTACGGTGCTAAGTTCTCGGTTTTCTTAAGAAATTCCGCTTCGCGAGCCTTGGTTATCGCGGCGTCTCCTTTTACCGCTTGTCTCCCGACGGCTCTAGCAGGGGCGGCAAGATGTCTCCCGAAAAATCCTTTGTTTGCTCCCAAATTCTCAAGCTTTTGAAGTCGCTCTCGGGGTAGCGCCTTTCTGATGGTTCCGCGCCCGGCCTTCAGGCCGTATTTTTTTACTCTTGCTTGGACCCAAACTTTACCTGCCGCTGCTGCTCCCAGAGCCATAGCGCCACCCGAAATGCCTATTTTGTTAGAGACAAGAAGCCCACCCAAAAGGAGCCCTACAATTAATATCATCCCCCCAAGATACTCACCAAAAGTTGCGTTAGTAGGCGGAATAAAACCCTTATTGGCTAATTGAGTCGCGAGATAGAAGAAAAACATAGCAAAGGGGGCAAAAAGGAGCCAGCGGGTAAAGCTCTCCCACCACATACTCCAAGGATTACCCCCCCCAGGGATTTTTATATTTGGGAAAATCCAGGCGATCCAGGCTAAAGGTAGAAGAATGATAAGGATAGCAAGAGCTATATATCTTATAAAAAGCATTGAGGCGAAGGCCATTAAAGCAAGAAATCCAAGGAAGCTGAAAATGGCCGTAAAGAGGACGCTTGCAATACTCTTAGCCGCCACCCCAACAATATTTTTTGAGGCAATATCGCTTGAAGATGCAGATGTTCTAGCTACTTCGCCAATTTGTTGGTCAGCTACCCCGCCGATACCCACGGCATCTTTAAAAACAGCAAAAGAATTTGTGGGATCAAAACTGCTAGCTGCCCGAAAAGCTTCTGTTATTTGGTTAACCGGGCTGATTAACCAATTAGTAACTATAAAAAAACCAAAATTTATAAGAAGAGCTGCGATAATAACCCTGGGAAGAGCCTTTTTATAGTTGAAGCCCTCCCATCTAAGCATTGTGCCAAAAGCAATCACAACGAGGGCCACGATAAAGCCCATATTAGCAACACCGAGAACAATTTTATGCCCAGTGTTAATTATCGACTCTTTCCCCATGGCAAGGCCGTTATTTAAGTCCAGAGCAACACCAATTAACTGATTTGCCAGCCATAAGAACAGCCCCGCTATAAAAAGTATAAGGCCGTTGATAAGACCAGCGAGACCTTTTATTATGTCTATAGCTACTTGATCAAGCGTACCGCAGAAGAGTCCTCCTATAAGGCCATGACAAGGGTCCCAAAATTTTCCCTCCCACGGCCAGGCTGCGTTAGCAGGAGCGGCAAAAGCAGTAGTTATAATAAGCAGCAAAAGAAAAACAAGAAGAGCTTTAGGGAAAGTTCTCGAAAAATTCATTATTATACTTGCTTAATTATACCTTTTTATCGCGGAAAATGAGGGTGAGTTTGTTAATATCAGGCATTGATAAGTTAGCCGGTCTTAAGCCCGGTGAGATATTCAGTTTTTGAAGTCGCTTCTCGATCTCTTTTTGAGGCAATGTAAGTCCTTCACGAAGATTATTTAAGATGGTTTTCCTCGGCTGCTTAAAGAGAATTTTAATAAATTGATAATATCTTTCGGCCTCTTTTTGGCTTGGCTGTTTTGAATTTGGGCTAATTTTAATGATGGCCGAATCCACTTTCGGCGGCGGCCGGAAAGATTTTTTAGAAATATAGCCGAGGATTTTTGGCTCTCCCCAAAATTGGACACTGGCCGCGAGCAGATTCATGTTGCCTTGTCCGCCAGAGCCTTGGCGGCGGCGGAGCGGCTCGGCCGCAATTCGCTCCGCTACCTCTTTTTGGATGGTGAGAACAACCAGTTTCGGCTTTTTCTCCAGCTCACTAATTTTTCTTAAAAGGTGCCCGGTGATGTAGTAGGGAATATTTCCCACTAGTTTCCAATTTTCATTTTTCAATTTCCAAATGAAATCCGGAAGCACCTTGAGGGCATCGCCTTCAACAATTCCACGTTTTGGTAATCGTGACTTGGTACTTGACTGAGAACTGAGAATTGTAAATTGAAAATTCTCCTTAAGAAAATTTGCCAATTGTGGGTCACGCTCGATAGCAATTATTTTTTTCGGCTTAGCGTTTAGGATATGCTGCGTAAGCTCCCCATGCCCCGGTCCGACCTCAACAATCGTGTCGTGGGGAGTAATCTCCAAGGCCGCGACGATTTTCCGCAGAGCTTTTTGGTCTCTCAAAAAATGCTGTCCTAACCTCCTTGGCATTAATCGAGGTAGATTTCCTTCTCCATGAATTCGCCGGAGAAACCATCAGCAGAGCTAAACTCAATAAGTTCTGGGGGGATTTCGTAAAGGAAACGGGAGGCAAGACCGTAAAAACCAAGAGTAAGGTTATGTCTCGCGCGGGTCATGGCAACGTACATTAGGCGGCGCTCTTCTTCAAGTTCAGCTTCGGAATATAGGGACCGCTCATGAGGAAGAAGCCCCTCGTTTACACCAGCGACATAAACCGAATCAAATTCCAGTCCTTTAGCCAGATGAATTGTCATCAGTTTTACGCTCCTTTGATCTGGCTGGGATTTGATCCGCCGGCTGGCGGAGTCCGAAGGATCTAAAAGAGAAATCCGCTCCATGAATTCACCCAGAGATTCGAAAGTTGAAGCAAAATTAACCAATTCGCTCACATTTTCAATTCGATCATCGGCATTCTCAAACTTAGTTCCTAAAAGTTCAAAATAATTAGTAGTTTTAAGGAAAAAACCGATCAGCTCCAGAAGCGAGAGTTTCTCGGCGAGGGTCGGAAGATTCTCGATGAGCTCTCTAGCCGGCGCTTTCCTAAAATTTTTCTCTAAACGTTCTCGACTTAATTCATCTCGGGGATTTAGGGCATATCTTAATCCAGCCACTAGATCCTTAATCTCTTTCCGCTCATAGAATTTAAGCCCACCAAAAACTTCATAGGGAATCGCGTTAAAGCTCAGGGCCTGTTCAAGGGCGCGCGACTGGGCATTAGTTCGATAAAGAATAGCAAACTCTTTCAACGGATTCTTTAGAATATCGTGGGCGATGGCCCCAGCTTCTTCCTCGGCGCCGTCAGCTCCAATAACCTTGATTGGGTCGCCTGAGTCATTTTCGGTCCAGAGATCCTTGGGTCGCTGGAATTTATTATTACCGATAACGGCGGCCGCGCCTTTCACGATATTGCTTGTCGAGCGGTAATTTTCTCCAAGCTCAACAATTTTTGCTTCCGGCCAGTCGCGCTCGAAGTGCAAAAAATTAGTGAAGTCCGACCAGCGAAAGCCGTAAATTGCCTGTTCATCGTCGCCCACAACGTTCAAGTTGCGATGCCCTTCGCCTAGGAGCTTCACCAAAGCATATTGGGCTAAGTTAATATCCTGGTATTCATCAATTAAAATATAGTCGAAGCGATTCTGATATTTTTTGAGGACATCGGGCTTCAGACGGAAGAGCTGGACCACTTTTTCGATTAAATCATCAAAATCAAAAGCGTTCTGGCGACGGAGCTCACCCTCGTACTTGTTAAAAACTTGCCCTAACCAGTTATCTGGTTCATCTAGGCCAAGCAGATTGTTCTTAATTTTAGAAATTTCGTAGCGGGCTTTGGGAGGCGAGTAGCGTTGGGGTAAATTGAGAGAGATGAGCGCCCTCTTTATAATTTTCAACGAATCGTCAGCATCGAAGATGACAAAATTTTGGGCGCGGCCGATGGGCTTTGCCTCCTTCCTTAGGATTTTTGCACCGAACGAATGAAAAGTGCCAATGGAAGGAGCGCGTGATTGAATACGGGATGCCATCTCCTTGGCAGCCTTATTGGTGAAGGTGATTGCCAGGATTCTCTCGACCGGGACACCAGTATTAACCAAATGGACTAATCTTTGAGTTAAGGTACGGGTCTTGCCTGAGCCGGCTCCGGCAACAATGAGCATCGGCCCCTCGCCGTACTCTACGGCTTCTAATTGGCTTCTACTAAGGGGAATTTCCACTCCCAATTTATCCACTTTGCCCTTTTTAGGGGTTCGAGCTAGCATAGTAAGGCTATTAGTACCATACTACACAAATTACTGGCAGTTCTCACAATGGTGCCACCTCTACCGGTGGTTCTTGTTTTGTCAGTAGTCGGGGCGAATTTGCTTTATGTTAATCAGATTTTACCGGCAGAGTTGCCGAAAAATGCATTGGCAGAAGAGGTAAGCGCTTCGGAGCAGGGTAACACGGCCCTAATCAATGATGCTAATTTAGCCGGATTAACGGCGGCGGATTCTCCGGAAGAGGCAGTTGGGTATGTTCTAGTTGACCGGAGTTCATTCTTAAACCCTTCAACTCTCTCAACGAACATTACTTCTTCGAGAAACGGTCTTTTAATGTACAAAGTTGCCGATGGAGATACGGTTTCAACCATTGCCGCACAGTTTGGAATCTCGGTTGGCACCATCATCTGGGCAAATAATCTTAATGTCTCGGGCAGAATTAAGCCGGGAGAGGAGATCGTTATTCTGCCTGTCTCGGGTGTGCTTCATAAAGTGAGGCGAGGAGAAACTATCGCATCTATTGCTTCTGCCTATGGAGTGGAGGCAAAAAATATAGCCACTTTTAATGGGGAGACCCTTAAGGCGGGCGAGACGGTAGTCGTGCCGAATGCTCGGCCGATTAGCCCGGCTAAAACGAAAGCGAGCCATTCTCCTTCTGGATCAAATTCGTCTGAAACCACCTCCGGCGGCTACTTTATCTCGCCGGTCACGAATGGCTTGAACTGGGGCAAATTGCATGACGGCAACGCGGTGGATATTGCCGCTGCTTGCGGAACGCCGATTGTGGCCTCGGCAACTGGAGTAGTAACTGAAACTGGATCGCCGGGAAACTGGAACAGCGGCTACGGAGGATTTGTAAGAATCTCACACGCAAACGGGACCGCTACTTTTTACGCCCACACCTCGGTGAACTTAGCTGACGTTGGGGATGAAGTCGGGCAAGGAAGCGCGATTGCCAAGATTGGACGGACCGGACAAGTACACGGAATGACGGGGTGTCACGTCCACTTTGGGGTTTCGGGCACAAGGAACCCGTTTGCGCGGTAGCTACTCCTCTCTTATCCGTAATTGAAACGCCTCGGCGACGTGAGGAGCTTCGACTGATTCACTTGCTTCCAGGTCGGCGATGGTGCGGCTGGTTTTCAAAATTCGATAATAACCGCGGACTGACAAGAGTGAGCGGTTAAAAATTTGTTTTAGGAGCTCGTTGGCGTCTTCGGTGAGGGTAATTAGCTCCTCGCACTCCTTAGAACTCAACTCTGAATTAGTAAGTTTTTTGAGGCCGGCTTTTTGGAAGCGATTGGTCTGAGTTTCCCTTGCACGGCGAACCGCATCTTTTAACTTAGTTGAACTACTTGGCGCTTTTTCCAAACTCTCAAATTTTAATCGAGGGACATTAATTTGAATATCAATCCGATCTAAAAGGGGCCCTGATATTTTCTTCTGATAGCGGAAAACCTCATTGGCGGTGCAGCGGCACTCTTTCTCTTCGTCACCCCAAAAACCGCAAGGGCAGGGATTCATAGCTGCTACCAGAGTAAAGCGAGCCGGGAAAATAAGATTGCTCTTAGCGCGAGCAATAATAATTTCGCCGGACTCAAGCGGCTGACGGAGGGCCTCTAGGAGATCCCGACGGAACTCGGGAAGTTCATCCAAAAAAAGTACTCCTCGGTGGGCTAGACTGATTTCGCCTGGCCGAGGATTCGATCCTCCGCCGATGACGGCCACCGGCGAGGCAGTTTGATGAGGGGAACGAAATGGGCGGCTACGAGCATAACTGCCTTTCAAGAGTCCGACCACGCTCCAGATTCGAGAAACTTCAATTGCCTCCTCCAGAGTAAGGGGAGGAAGGAGAGAAGTGAGTGACTTAGCGAGCATCGTTTTACCGGAACCGGGAGTCCCACTCATCAAGACATTGTGACCGCCGGCAGCCGCAATTGTGAGCGCCCTCTTGGCAAATTCATGTCCTTTCACTTCAGTAATATCGGTATGGGCATTGTCCTCGGGCTGAAACTCGGTTTTGGGGTGGGGCATAACGGTAGCAATTTCTCCCAGGTGATTAATAAGCTCAGATAAGGTTCCCACAGGAATAATGACGAGCCCCTCGACTAAGCTTGCTTCATTGGCATTTTCTTTAGGCAGGAAGAGTTGTTGCATTCCTATCTCTCTCGCGAGAAGAGCAGTATTAAGAGAACCGGGAACTGGCCGGATTTCACCGTTCAGGGCCAACTCACCGATAAAGATTTTGTGAGTTGTGGGAAAAGGCTTAATTTGCTCGGCCGCCAATAAGTAGCCCACGGCAATGGCCAGGTCAAACCCCGCACCCGTCTTTTTTACGTCAGCCGGGGCAAGGTTAACAGTAATTTTGCGGTTCTCTTTAGTCGGCGGATTAAAGCCAGTGTTTTTAATAGCCGAGCTCACCCTTTCCTTAGCTTCATTCAGCGCCTTATCGGCTAAACCGACAATATTAAAACTATGAAGGCCGACATTTAAGTCGACCTCCACTTCAATTAATTTAGCATCAATGCCCTCGAGTTCGGCAGAATAGACCTTCGAGACGGTCTTAGCCATGAAGTTTCTGCTTGCACTCTTTGCAATAACGTGACTCCGGGTCGATCTCTAGTAGTTTCTCCTCAATTTCTTTGCCACAATTCTCGCAGATACCATAGGTTTTGTTTTGCATCTTGCTTAGAGCCGATTTGACTCTCCTTAAGCGTCGGCGAATAACCTCAGCCAGAGCAACCCTTGAGGCCATTTCTTCAACCTCATCTGCTTGCTCCTCTTCGCTTTCTCCCGCGGTCTCCAGGCGACGAGGATCAACTGTTTCCAGCTCTTTTTCCAAACGAGTTTTATCCCCCAACAACTTGTCCTTGAATCGTTGAAACTGCCTTTTTATCATTACCTTACTTAAATTATCCTAGAAACAATTTATAGCGTCAACTTAATGATTATAGTTCGGCTGGAGGGTATAATGAATCTACCATGATCTGCGGCGTAAGGGGTGTGCTAAAGCGAAAAGATGGAAAATCTGTTGTAGTTGGAGTTGGTGGCATCGATTTTAAAGTGGCAGTACCTCTCACGACGAGCGAGCAGCTACCGATGGTGGGCCGTGAGGTAGAACTTTTCACCTATTTTCACCTGAGAGAAGGAGGAGTTGAGCTCTACGGATTTTTAAGCGAGCCGGAGCGTCAATTTTTTGAGGCGCTTATCACTGTTACCGGCGTCGGGCCAAAATCGGCCTTAAGCATCTTGGGTGTGGCCCCGGCAGAAGAGTTAATGACGACCATTGCTAAGGGAGAAGTAGACCTGCTTCAGAGATCTTCCGGAATTGGCAGGAAGACAGCGGAACGAATCGTGCTTGAGCTGAAGGACAAGCTGGGAGATCGAGGCAGTGGGGAGGTCGGGGGCCTAATGGAGGCCGACAGCGATATACTGGAGGCACTTTTGAGTTTGGGTTATCGCAGAGAGAGAGCAAAAGAGGCAGTGAAGAAAATCGACCCCGCCCTAAATTCCGCTTCGGAGCGGTTGCGAGATGCGCTAAAGAAAATTAGAAACTAGCCGCCCAAAGATTGGGCGAGCCTCGCCCCTTTGGGGCGGGAAACTAAAAATTGATGGACAGAGTGCTAATAAGAATTAAAAGATTTATTCCGAAAGCTATCTTTAATTTTCTCCAGCCATTTTATCACTGGGGGCTGGCTTTTGTTGGAGCGCTTCGGTACAGGTTTCCAAGCCGATCACTTAAAGTGATTGGAGTAACGGGGACATCAGGAAAAACGACGACGGTTGAGCTTCTTTACGAGATTTTTTCTGGAGCTGGGTTTAAGTCGGCCGCAATTTCCAGTTTACAGTTTAGAATGCCGGAGAAAACCGAGCTTAATATGCTGAAGATGACCACGCCAGGCCGATTTAAGGTCCAGAAGTTACTCAGAGAGGCGAAGCAGGCGGGTGCGAAATACGCATTTCTGGAAATTACTTCCGAGGGGATTAAACAGTATCGACATAAATTTATAAATTTTTACGCGGCGATCTTTACCAATTTATCCCACGAACACCTAGAGGCGCACGGCGGATTTGAAAACTACCGGCGGACGAAGGGCGAGCTATTTGCCGTAGCGCCAATCCACATTTTAAACAGCGACGATCCTAATTTTGAGTTTTTTAACCAAATCCCGGCTAAAAAGAAAATTGTTTACAGGACAGCGGATTATCCGAAGGATCTAGAAACTCAGCTACTGGGTGAATTCAACAAAAATAATATTTTAGCGGCTATTACCTTTGCCAGGGAAGAGGGCGTTTCTCCGGAAATTATAAAAGAGGCGGTAAGAGAATTTTCTGGCTTGCCGGGGAGGATGGAGTTTGTTGATCCGCCAGCCGCCAGTGGCGGAGGCGGGCGGTCCTTTAGAGTATTAGTTGATTATGCTTTTTTGCCCCAGGCATTGGAAAAAGTCTACGAAACATTGAATAAGCTAGGTTATAAAAAATTGATTGCGGTAACAGGGGCGTGCGGCGGAGGACGGGACAAGTGGAAACGACCAATTTTGGGAGATGTAGCGGCGAAGTTTTGTGTGAAAGTATATGTCACGAATGAAGATCCATATGACGAGGATCCAATGGCTATCATCGATGAGGTAGCCGGCAGGCATAAGGAATTTATAAAAATCTTGGATCGGCGAGAGGCAATTCGAGAAGCACTTGCGGCGGCGAAGCGCGGCGAAGGGGAAGTGGTTGTTATAACCGGCAAGGGAGCCGAACCCTGGATCATGGGTCCGCAGGGAAGTAAAATTGCCTGGGACGATAGGGAGATGGTTCGAGAGGAGTTCGCGAAGTTGGAGTGATAACGCCCACCCAGGTTTTTTCTTTTTAGAAGCTCCTCTCGTTGGTTGAAGGTTGTTAGAAAGTTCTTGTTTAAGCCAATTTTGAGCGATTGATAAAGTGTTAATTATCTAGTATAACCATCGGGTACCTTAAGAAAACTAGCTACTTACGATTTGATTACAGCCTCCAGTTTATTTGTGGAAGGTAAGTTGGAAGCCGTAATCAAACGATTCATCTGCGACAACCGGATGAGGAAGGAGTTAAAAATGGGTACGACAACCGGCCAGAAGGAGGGTATTGCTGACGTCTTCACTCTCGCCCTTCAGGGCAAGGCGAAGGCATCCGAGCTCGTCCGCCAAGGGAAGTACTACTGGGTGAACGACTGGATCACGGACAAGCGGTTCCCGATTCAAGAGCACGCGCTCGTGAGCCGGACGATCGAACTCGTGAAGTTCGACCACGATCCGACCTCCGAGGAGGTGCTCACTGAATTAGCGCGTCGTGGACTCGAGAGGCCTACCTACGAGGACGCCCTCTACTTCGGGATCGAGTATCCCGAGGAACAAAGGAAGCATCCCGTGGTTTTCCTTCACGAGCTGGTGCTCGATCCGGCCGGTAACCGCCTCGTCCTTGTTTTGGTCGAGGACGCCGGGAAGCGGGGCCTGCTTCTCGAGTGGTTCGATGACCCCTGGGATCGGCTCGACGCCTTCGTGGGTCGCCGCAAGTAGCTGGGTCCTTGGACCCTGAAGCCCGTCGGTGGCGACACCGACGGGCTTCTCTCATTTTTAAAAGTTATAATAACTTCTATGAAACTAACTTTTCACGGAGGGGCTAAAGCGGTGACGGGGGCGAATTATCTTTTGGAGAGCGACCCTTCGACGGATTCGACAGGCTCACCGCAAGCAGACTCAGGGCAAGTGAGCAAAATTTTAATTGATTGTGGATTGCGACAAGGGGGTCGGTATTGTGAGGTGGATAATTTCAAACCTTTTCCCTATGAGCCGGCTTCGATTGAAGCGGTCTTCATCACTCACGCTCATATTGATCACATTGGGCGGTTGCCGCTTCTCTATAAAAAGGGATTTCGCGGTAAAGTTTTCTCTACACCGCCGACAAAAGATTTTGCCCATGAGCTTCTTTTGGACTCGGAGAAGATTTTATCTTTTGAAGCCAGGGATTGCGGGGAAGAGCCGATGTATGGGGTGGAGGAAGTCGAGGGGTTGATGTCGCTTTGGGAGACGGCGGCTTACCACCAGATATTAAAAGTTAATGGCTTTGAGATCGAACTTTACGATGCTGGTCATGTTTTAGGATCAAGTTCTATTTTAGTAACGGAGGTTAAAAGCGGAAAGAGAATTGTTTTCTCGGGTGATTTAGGAAATCCCAACGCGCCGCTTATCCAGCCGGCTCAAAAAATCAGTCGAGCAGATTATGCTCTCGTTGAGTCAACCTACGGAGGGAGAGTCCACGAGGATACTCAGACGAGAAAGGATATTTTAGAAAATGTCATTAGAGAGACGGTGAAAGGCGGGGGAGTGTTGATGATCCCGGCGTTTGCCTTGGAGCGAACGCAAGAACTTCTTTTTGAGTTGAATGACTTAGTTGAGAATGGCCGCATCCCTCGGGTGCCGGTTTTCATTGACAGCCCGTTAGCCATTAAGCTTACTGCGGTTTACAAAAAATATTCTGAAGACCCGACTTACTTTAGCGATAGGGCGATAAAGCTTTTGCGCGGGGGAGACGCGATCTTCGATTTTCCCGGATTGCACCTCACTCTAACCACCGAACAGTCAAAAGAGATTAACGATGTTCCTCCGCCGAAAATTATTATTGCCGGCGCCGGAATGTCGCACGGAGGAAGAATTGTTCACCACGAGAAGCGATACTTAAGCGACCCTAAAAACACATTACTTTTTGTCGGTTACCAGGCGGGTGATTCTTTGGGGAGAAGAATCCTTGACGGGGCGAAGACCGTTAAAATCTTAGGCGAAAATATTTCGGTGCGCGCTAAAGTTAAGGCGATCGGAGGATATTCCGCCCATGCGGACCAGCCGGCGCTTATAGAGTGGCTGAGGCCGATGAAGCTAGGCCTTAAGAAAGCATATCTCGTGCAAGGAGAGGAGGACCAGATGGAGCCGCTCATGCAAAGGATTAAAAGAGATCTTTCGATTGACGTAGAGATTCCCTCGCCGGGGGAGGAAGTAGTATTATAAATGCTAGTGGAAAATCCGAAGTATAAAATTTGCGTTTCAGGGGCAGCCGATATTTCCCATTTTGGTGAGGGAGTGGTTTCAATAGCGGAAGAGTTAGGAAGGGAGGTTGTGCGGCACAACGCCGTCCTTGTTGACGGTGCAACAACCGGCTTCCCCTACTGGGCCGCGAAAGGAGCTAAGGATGAAGGCGGGATGGTCGTCGGATTCTCTCCGGCGAAAAGCGAGGCGGAACACATTAGTCGTTATAAACTCCCTCTTGATTATCACGATCTTATTGTCTACACCGGCTTTGATTACTCGGGCCGAAACCTGATTTTGACCCGGGCGGCGGATGCAGTTGTTATTGGGTGCGGGCGCATGGGGACAATTAATGAATTTACGATTGCTTTTGAGGACGGGAAGCCGATCGGGATTCTTGAGGGCGACTGGGAAACCGACGAGACTATCAAGCTTCTTATCGAAAGATCTCATCGGGCCGAGGAGCGGGAAGGCAAGATAATCTTCGCGAGAGATCCCAAGATCCTCCTTGATCAGTTAGTCAAGGTTATTGAAAGGTCGAAAAACGAGAAATAACTATGAAAGAAAATCAAATCGGCGAAGTCACTCATTATTATTCTCACTTAGAGGTGGCGATTGTTAAATTTAGCCGAAAAGTAAAAGTAGGCGAGGCTGTCCATTTTAAAGGGTCTACCACTGATTTTGTTCTAAAAATCGGTTCAATACAGTTCGACCATGAAGATATTGATGAAGCAAAAAAGGGACAGGAAGTCGGAATTAAGGTAAGCGAGAAGGTTCGTCAGGGTGACAAAGTTTGCGAGGTGGTATAAGGAGTTAATTTTACCGGCGGCACTTTTATCCTCCCTGATTATCGGAGCAGGAATGTTTGCTTTGCCTTACTTGTTTAGTGCGAGCGGCGTTTTAGTTGGCGTTTTTTATTTGATTGCCGCCGCTTTTATCTTTACGTTAATCCATTTACGTTATGCGGATCTAATAGAGCATACCTCCGGAAGGCACCGATTTGCCGGCTACGCTCAACTTTATTTCGGCAAAGCGGGGTTTTGGCTGGGAGCAGTTGTTACCGGGATGGGGCTCACCCTTGTGCTCACTGCTTATCTTTCTTTGGGGCCTGTTTTTCTGCGGCTTCTAATCCCCGCTTTGGGGGATTCTTTAAATCTTTATCTTTTTTGGGGAGTGGGGGCGGCAGCAATTTTAGTGTCACTTAATCGGCTGAAAAATTTTGAATTTCTGGTAACGCTTGCAATGCTTTCTATCATTCTGGTTCTTTTTGGGATTGGACTGGGCAAGGGAGACGTGGCCAACTTGCCGTCATTTAATCCTGCCCTTATTTTTCTCCCATACGGAGCAGTTTTATTTGCTCTCTACGGTCGGCCGGCAATCTCTTCCCTGAAGAGCT
>Ga0209515_10006114_pt1 | contig 15179 bp, 15 predicted proteins | sample Subgroupgradi54m_FD_187454 | JGI IMG/M metagenome (GOLD analysis project Ga0209515, IMG submission 187454) | Subsurface groundwater microbial communities from S. Glens Falls, New York, USA - GMW60B uncontaminated upgradient, 5.4 m (SPAdes)... ...
ATTCGCCGATTAACATATGCCAATGTTGTCTAAAATGTTAGCGCAGCTAAAATTTTAGCTACAACAGTGAGCACTTCATGCTTTTTCCTAAAAAAGCAGGAAGTACCTTTATCCCCAGAAGTGGTTACTTATCCACAGTATTATACACTTCCCTCCACTTCTCTATCAATATACACCACTCTGATACATACAGCAATATAAAATAACCACTTTGCGGCATAATAAAAAGTGGCTTTGGTAAGCCACTTAAATAGATACATGCGTGAATATTTTTCGGTTATCCACAATCCCCGATACAGACTAATGCGGAATGAGGTAATTTCCACTAAAACATGCGGTACAGAAATCTTTTTCCGAGATCTCTGGATACCCGGCTATGCAGGACGCAGTATCTACTACTGCTCGGATGGTGCCTTGAATACTCAAATACCCAAGATAGTCGGCTCCGATCTCTTTTCGGATCGCCTCGACATTGCCTTTGTGATCAGCGGCGATCAGTCGGCGCTGGGAAAGTGCGGTAGGAACTCCGTAGTAGCATGGCGTCATCGGCGGAGGAGAACTTGAGAGAAGATACACTTCACGTGCACCGTTCTCCCTCAACAACTTCACGATCTTAATCGATGTACGTCCCTCCACAATCGAATCGTCCAATACGACTACGCGCTTACCCTCGATCACCTGTCTGATAACATCGTGTTTAATGCGATGCTTCTCATCTCGTTCGGCAACCGCATTGATAAACACGCGGCCCGAGTAATGGGATCTTATGATCCCTGACTCTTTAGGTATACCCGAAGCCCGTGCATATCCCCGTGCTGCGGCAAGCCCTGAATCGGGAACTCCTATCACCACATCAGCATCAAGCGGATGCTCCTTAAACAGTTGCACGCCCATGCGCTCGCGCACCATCTGTACCGTTCTGCCTAAGAATATACTTGCCGGATGCAAGAGATAAATCATTTCAAAGAGGCAGAAGGTCAGTTGACGCGGCATCTCGTCGGGTACGCTTTTGATAGATATACGCTGAAAGCCCAATGATGACTCTCGGCTTATTTTCACCATTTCGCCGGGATGGACTTCATCTACATAATGACCGCCCAATGGATTGAACGCCACTGCTTCGGAGGCCACCATAAGCGCACCGCCATTGGCGCCAAGTACAAGCGGACGATTGCCGCTTGTATCCCGCACGCCGTACACCGCGTCATCGTAAAGAATAACAAGCGAATACGCTCCCTTCAGAATTGAACATGCATACTGAAGAGCATCTTCAAATGTTTCTTTGCCGGATGATGAGATGAGCGCTGCAATGAACTTTGTATCTGTTGTAACATCCGGCTTGTAGCGCGGAAACATGACCTTCAACTCATCTTGCGCGATCTGACCATTATGTCCGATATAGAATCTCTTCCCTTTCGGATTTTGCCTGGTCCGAAATAGACCGGCAATCGGATGCGCATTTTGAATGTTCACGTCTCCCACTGTTGTCCAACGGACATGTCCGATACCTGCCCGCCCTTTCATCCTGCCAAGTTTGCTTTTCGAGAAAGCAACCGCAACTTCCCCCATACCGCGCGAAAGATAGGTCATCTCCCCATCAGAGGTAGCAATGCCCGCCATATCATGGGCACGGTGTTGAAGTTTTATGACGCCAACGTAGAGGTCGGGTGCTACATTACCGTCTTTGCGCACAATACCTACTACACCGCACATTGAGACTCCTTTCAAAGAGCAGCTAACCCGCCAAAACATTTATGTCTTATTCTTATGTAGTATCACAAATAACCAACTAATAGCAAATAACTTATCGTTCGAGCTTGTCGAGAACCTACCGCTTATAAAAATAAGGAATTTCTCGACAAGCTCGAAAAATACGCAGTAGGTCTAATATAAAACGGAGCTTATTTAAGCTCCGTATTTTTCTTTTGCGTACGCGTGTGTGCGCGCAATTATATTCTTCACCCGCCATGGACGCACAATACTCACCGATCCCAGCTGAACAGCACTGACTCCAGCATTAAGCATTATGCGCGCATCGCGGCTATTCATGATACCGCCACATCCGACTATCGGTTTATAAAATCCCCTCTTACGGGCATTTTCAATCCATTCAACTACCAGCCAGAATATCGGCGCGCCCGAAAGTCCGCCTCCACCAAATTGATGGAGAGGCGAAACGACATCATTCCCCCACAGATTTTTCCAGTCAATGTAGCCTGGCAGATACCCAAATAGAATTGTGTTAGACACACAGATCGCATCGCACGCGGGATGTTCCTGAATTTTGAGTGCAAGCTCCACCGGCATCAGCGCATTGATCTTTGCCACAAGAGGAATCTTGAGGTCGGATGCGATATCGAGCGTGGTCATTATCTCTTGCATCAAAGGTTTATCGGCAACACCAGTATTGGGACAGAAAAGATTCACCTCAAGACCAATGGGAGCCGCAAACATTGGCTGATGAGGCCGCCTGTAACCCCTTACCTCTACAAGCTCTACGAATTTCTTCCATTGCTCTATGCGCTCTTGAGGCGTATCGGCCACCGCTGCAAATGATATAAAAAAAGGATCAGTGCGCTCCTGCCACCTATTCCTTTTCAAAAGATTATCCGCCCCCGGACCGCTCAATCCCACTGCATTGAGAACAGCTCTCTTGCGGATATTAGTCTCAATGCATCTGGGAAAAACCTCAATGGGCTGAAGTGTATAATCCGTAAGCGGCATATTGCCAGCTCGCGGATCCAAGGTCGTGGTCTTCGCGACAAACGTCGAGCCGGTGTAATCAAGGCCGAAATGCCGCCACCAGCGATGATATGGATATCCCTGCCCGAAAAAATTTCGGGCACCCGATGCGTTCATCACATATCCGAAATCAATTCCGCGTAACTTCATATTAATCTCCCCCTGCCGTCTTGTGTACGCCACTCACAAAACACTCATGCTCCGCCCGCATCACTTCTTCCTCAACATCCTCGTACAATTCGCCCGCAACCGAGGAGGCAAAAAAATCAGCGATTCCCGTTTCGTCCGTACGCTCCGGCCGTTCCACAAACTCAAAAAACGGTCCTTGGGCAGGTGTCAGCGTCGCATCAAATCGCTTGGCAAATATCTGCTTAATGGGACCAAAGAGATCTGTCCTCTGCTTCACGTTGCCCACAAAATGAAACCCCTTACCTCTCATCTCGGCTACAAATACCTCGAGGTTGTGAATCCCGTACGCCACGTGCTGCACGCTATGATCGCCATGCATGCGCAGAAACGACTCCACATGAGAAACCGCCATACGACTGATCGGACGCACCAATGCAATCCGAGAACCGCCATTCTCAAGCCCGTAGAGCTCCATGCTTGATTGCCCATGAGGCGACGCGTCAGCAGTATGATGAATCTCACGAAAACCCAAATTAGCAATATAAACATACCGCCAAAATTGAATATCCCACACCGCATAGGTAATGTGATCTTCCTTGAGCCACTGCCATTTTTTCTTCTCTGGCATCGCACTATCCTTATGTTAAAGAACCAGACTATTTACTTTGAACTAACAGAATGGTATCGCTCACAGAAGTAAAATACAAGTATGCCCATACATATAAAAACACCCATTGGGTGTTTTTATAATGTGGTGCGGAGGGAGGGATTCGAACCCCCGTAGCCCGAAGGCGCGACGTTTACAGCGTCGTGTAATTGACCGCTCTACCACCTCCGCATATTTCGTTTTACTGTCAGAAAAACGCCCTCCCCTATTTTGCCAACAGAAGCCGAAGGCGAGATTCGAACTCGCGACCTACTGTTTACAAAACAGTTGCTCTACCACTGAGCTACTTCGGCACAATCCCTCTATACAAAAACTCTACACCTGCGTCGAGGGAAACTTCTGTTCATCCGAAACAGGCCGCATTGTAGATCGTTGAGTTCTTCGAGGTCGCAACGGAGCTGACGGCTCCAAAGTCACGCGAGCTGGACTCACGCGACGTCGAGGTCTTACCTCCTGCATGCGAGTGGCTTGGGGCATAATAACCGTAGTTGCCTGAAGTACCATTGCAGGAGCGGGTGCTATTGCCTCTTCTTTCTGCACGGGAGCTGTGTATTCACGACCAGCAACTTCCTCTTGTGTTATCTCCGCTTCTACAGGACGCATCCGCTTCATCAAGCGGATTATCCTATTATCAAAGCGTAACACCGCAATGTGCGTTTTGAAAAGCAATTTGGATACCACTAGTCTTGTCTTCTCGTGATAGTGGCGTTCTCTATAAAATGACCTAAAATGAAAAAGATGCAGAAAAAGTCTCTGGATCTTTGCTGTATTTTCCTCAAGCAGAATAGAAATATTCTGATCAGGAATCAGCTCAAGATCCGGAATTTTCTCTGATACGCGTCGCCAGAAGAGGTAGGTGCTGACACCAAGGACACACGCGAGAAGAATATCTATGTACATGAGAGAACGCGAAGCGCTTGCCGAGAATTTAAATATGTAAACATTTCAATATTTAAACTTGCGACGTGAAGCGAAGCGAAACACGACAATTCATAACGCCTACATCTCAAGGCGCACAAATCGTCCTACTTTAATATTTTCCCCGAACCTGCCGATAGACTCATTAAGAATATCCCGTACTGTCTTATCCTGATCCTTTACAAACGGCTGATCAAGAAGAGAAAAAGCCCCGAAGTAAGCCTTTAATTTCCCATCAATAATCTGCTCGACAATGTTGGTAGGTTTATGAAGCGCATTCGCCTCCTCTGAAAAGAGCGCTTTCTGCGCATCCCACTGTTCGCGGGGTACCGCGTCAAGCGAAAGATACATCGGCCGCATAGCTGCAATATGGAGAGCTATATCATGAGCAAGCTGCTTGAATCCCGGATTGCGGGCAACAAAATCGGTTTCTGAAAAAAGCTCGAGCATGACGCCTAAACGATCGTTGGTATGCACGTAGGATTCTATGATACCGGCAAGCGCATCTCGTCCTGCGCGCTTACCGGCAGAACTTCCAAGCTTGCGTTCGATAATTTCAAGAGCTTTGGCAGTATCGCCTTTTGCTTCTTCAAGAGCTTTTTTGACGTCAGAAACGCCTGCTCCTGTTTTTTCCCGTAATTCTTTGATGAGTTGTGCGGAAATCATACTCAAAATTTAAAGCTATAAAAATGTACGAAACGAAAAGAGTTATTCGCTAGCTTTCTCTACGCGCTGATTTTTTCCTTCTTCAAGCGCTTCTGCGAATTTGCCGAGCATGAATGTCACTGCAGGCAATGCGTGATCATTGGAAGGAATAGGATACGTAATAAGGTTTGCATTTGCATTGCTGTCGCAAAGCGCTATTACCGGAATTTTCATTTTGTTTGCTTCCTGCACCGCGGTGGTATCGTGAGTTGTATCAATAACCACTACTGCGTCAGGCATGCGTGAGAGCTTGCGAAGTCCATTGAAAAATCGGTTGAGTCGGGTGATCTCATCATCCTTTCTCGCACGCTCTTTCTTGGTATACTTATCAAATCCGCCTGTGTCTCTTTCTTTCTCAAGCACCTGCATGTGCTCGATGCGCTTTGAGATCATTTTGTAATTCGTGAGAGTGCCTCCGATCCATCGTTCGATAAAATACGGCATGCCGGTCTTTTCTGCGGTCTCAAGAACCATATGGCGAGTGCCCGGTCGAGTGCCCGCAAAAAGAACCATGCCTCCCTTCGCTGCGATCTCTCGCAAAAAGTCAGTTGCTTTCTTTAATTTCTCTTCAGTTGTGAGGACATCGATAATGGCAATGGTATTTCGCACGCCGAAAATATACGGCTTCATTGCCGGATGATTTTTTGATTTTGAATGACCCAAATGAACCCCTGCTTTGAGCATGGCTTCGATTTCTTTGGTCATAACCGGCACTGACTCCGCCGTTGCCTCGCTTTGAGTTGCTATGTCGTTCATGCGATACAATATAACCTAAAGCTTAAAGTTCCGCAAGGCCACCTTTATTTCCTTTGTCTGCATTGCCCCAAGGAGCCTATTTTGCTAAACTTTGCCTAGTAAATACGCCTCATTTTACATGGATCCGCTCCCCCTCTTAAAACAGTATTTTGGGTATGAAAACTTCCGGCCTCGGCAGGAGGAAATCATTTTGCATACCCTCATGGGAAAGGATGCACTTGTCCTCATGCCTACCGGAGGGGGCAAGTCACTCTGCTATCAGCTTCCCGCGCTTGCCATGAATGGCATGGCCGTTGTCATCTCGCCCCTTATCGCGCTCATGAAAGATCAGGTTGATGCCCTTTCTTCCAACGGTATTCCTGCGGCATTCATCAACAGCTCCCTTAAAGCAAGCGACGCCTCCCGCATCATTGGAGATGTAAAAAATGGGCGCATTAAAATTCTCTACGTCGCTCCCGAGCGCCTTGCCGCTCCGGGATTTTTAGATTTTCTTACCTCCATACCTCTTAGCCTTATTGCCATTGATGAAGCTCACTGCATCTCCGAATGGGGCCACGACTTCCGTCCCGACTATCGCAATCTCCGGAAACTGCGCGCACACTTCCCGTCCATTCCGATCATAGCGCTCACCGCCACTGCTACCGAGCGCGTGCGCGAAGACATACTCGGCCAGCTCAAGCTCTCCTCTCCGCGCGTCTTTGTCTCCAGTTTCAACAGACCCAATCTCACCTACGCCGTCCACCCTAAACAAAACGCCTTCGACAAACTCATACAGATTTTAAATAGGCACAAAGGCAAACCTGTTATTATTTATCGTTTCTCCCGCAACGATACGGAGAAGCTTGCCCTCAAGCTCAACCGTGCAGGCATTAGAGCGCTCGCCTACCATGCCGGCCTTGATGCTGATACGAGGCGCGAGACCCAAGATAAGTTTATCAAAGACGACACGCCCGTCATTGTCGCTACCATTGCGTTTGGCATGGGCATAGACAAACCCGATGTACGGCTCGTCGTGCACTACGACCTTCCCAAATCCGTGGAGGGCTATTATCAGGAAACAGGGCGCGCCGGACGCGACGGCCTGCCAAGCGAATGCATATTATTTTATTCCTACGGAGATACCTCCAAGCACTACCGCTTTATCAACGAAATCTCCGACCCCATCGAGCGCAAGCGCACCGAAGAAAACCTCAAACAAGTCGTGTCCTACGGCGAGCTCTCCACCTGCCGGCGCAAATTTCTCCTCTCCTATTTCGGCGAGGCACATACGATTATTGACTCCTGCAACTCATGCGATAACTGCACGGGCGGCACTGATACCGCAGACGCCACGCTTATTGCCCAAAAAATCATGTCTGCCATTCTGCGCACCAACGAGCGTTACGGCGCCTCATATATCGCAAACGTCCTTACCGGAAAAAATGATGAGAAAATCATCATGCATCAGCATGACAGCCTTTCGGTATACGGCATTGCCAAAGACTTTAAAAAAAATCAGATCGTGCGGATCATCAACGCACTTTGTGGACAAGGGCTTCTCATACGCCGCGGCGATGAATACCCCACCTACGCCCTCTCCCTGCGCGGAAAGCAAATTTTAAAAGATAGGGAGACGGTGTTGCTCTCCAAACTCGTCATGACCGCTCCCAAAAAAGAATCCCGCCCGTTATCCAGCGCCGCCCCTGTAAATCCCTTCCTCTTTGATGAGCTTCGCGCGCTGCGCAAGCAATTCGCCGAAGAGCTCAACGTCCCTCCGTATGTTATTTTTGGCGACCGCACGCTCCAGGAAATGTGCCAATATCTTCCCAAAGACCAGGAAGAACTCTCCGGTATCTTTGGCGTCGGATCGCGCAAACTCGAGCAATTCGGCGCCGCATTTCTCAAGATTATTACCTCCTATATCCAGCCCCAGGGCCAATGAAAGGCTCGGATTTGCAAAAATACTTATTCTATGCTAGAATAGCTCTACTATGAAGAAAGATATCCACCCAACCTATCACCAGGCAAAGGTAGACTGCGCATGCGGTAATAAGTTTACCGTGGGATCAACCAAAACACTCCTTGAGGTTGAAATCTGCTCAAGCTGCCATCCATTCTATACCGGTACGACCAAAATGATCGATACCGCAGGACGCGTGGAAAAATTCAAGCAGCGACTTGCCAAGAAAAAGCAGTAACGATGCCGCTTCTCTCTATCCTTATAAACCTAAGGACTTTTTGTCCTTTTGGATATTATAAGGATTCGAGAACTGGTGTCGTTTTTTTGTGCCCACCACATGAACCTCGACGAACTTATTAAGCGTAAAGCAGAATTAAGCGATCTCCTCGGAAGCCCCGAGGTTCTTCGCGATCCCCAAAAAGTAAAAGAGTTTTCCATGGAATTCGTCAGAATCGACAAAGAAATCACTGCGCAAGAACGCATTATTGATCTTGAAAAAAGAATAGCAGATGCGCAAGTCCTCACCCAGTCCGATGATGAAGAAATGCGCATAATGGCGGCAAGCGAACTTAAGAACCTTACCCGCGAACGCGAAGATATGCAAAAGAAAAAAAATAACGAAGACTTCCCTCAAAGCATTATCATGGAAATCCGGGCAGCTGCCGGAGGCGACGAGGCATCTCTTTTTGCCAAAGAACTATTTACCATGTACAGCAGATTTGCCGAAAAAAAAGGATGGAAAACCTCCCTTGTCGATGAGTCAAAAAACGACGTAGGCGGATACAAAGAAGTCGTCTTTGAAGTTGACGGTGAAGATGTCTATCGCCTGCTTCGCTGGGAATCCGGTGTACACCGTGTACAGCGCACACCGGAAACCGAGAAAATGGGACGCATTCATACCTCAACGGTTTCCGTTGCCGTCATGCCCAAAGCAAAAGAAGTTGATCTCGAGATCAAACCTCAAGATATCAAAGTGGAATTCTTTCGTTCATCAGGCCCCGGAGGACAAAACGTAAACAAGGTAGAGACCGCAGTACGCGTCTATCACCTCCCTACCGGACTTATTGTCACTTCCCAAAACGGACGATCACAGCAGCAAAACCGCGAAAAAGCAATGGAACTCCTCCGCTCACGATTGCTTGATGCCAAACTCCAGCAGGAAGCAAACAGGTTAGCTGCCGAGCGGCGCGAACTCATCGGCACCGGTGACAGATCGGAAAAAATACGCACCTACAATTTTCCTCAAGACCGCATCACCGACCATCGCGTCAAAGAATCCTGGCATAATATTCCCGTTTTCATGCAAGGAGAAATCGACTCACTGATAGAAACCCTTGATGCCCAACTCGGACAGCAAAAAACATCCCGATAACGGGATGTTTTTTGTATCAATGTATTACAGCGCTGTCGTAATTTCCTGGGCAAGAGCAATAATTCGATTGGAATAATACTTACAAATAGATTTCGTACACGTTGCACTTCCGGAAATATAAGTTTTTGCCGCTGCAATCTCCCCTGCATTTGTCTGGGAGGTTGCACCTGCACGAGCGAGAAATATAGCAGCAGCTTGAAACGCATCTTCCGGATTCCATGGATTAGGAGGATTATGCCCCGTAAGCTCCGCTACGCTGTCAGAGAAATTAAGCCATGTACTGGGGATAAATTGAGCCGGACCCATAGCTCCCCCGCAGCCATAATTAGGCTTGCGAGATACCGGCATGGAATCGGGATTTAATCCCAAACTTGAAGTAATTTTGAGATACGCATTCTTTTCAAATTCAGCGTTTTTAGGCTTGCCAAGGTTTATATAGCATTGGTACAGATCACGCTTCCAATTGCCCGTACCGAGATTTGTACCCACAGTGAGCACTCCGTCTTCAAACTGTTTTCCCGTCTCCACTTCCAAAAGGGCTAGAAGAAAAGCTGTCCTAATACCCGACCTTTTTGCCGCTAAATCAGCGACACGAAGAGCGGTTTCTGCCGTAACACCCGTTTTTTCCAGGTAAAAAAGCTGGGTTCTCAAAGCGGCAATATCTTTTTGTTTTGACTTAAGCAGCTGCTGGAAAAGCGCTTCTTTGCCTTTGGTCAATTTAAGCAGCTGATCTTTTTCCTGTTGCTTTTGCGTGAGCGACGTACGTTCAACTTCCTGTAAAGCCTTCAAATCCTCTTGTTCTTTTTCCGAATCCTCCAAATCCTGCTGCTGCTTCTGAAGCTCTGTACGGTCATCACGAAAATTCTTCAGTGAATTTTGAATATTTGTCTGCACTTTATCTACCGCATCTACAGACCTAAAAAAGCTCGAGATATTCGTATGTTTTAAAAGAATAGTAAGAGGATTTTCTTCGTCATAGCTATATAAAAGAAATATGCTTGCCGAAAGTCCCTGACGGGATTTATTTATTTTTTTTGAAAGTTCCGCAACCCCGGATTTCTTATCAGTTATTTCAAAACTTGTTTTTTTTAACGACAAAGCAAGACGGGAGATTTCGATCTCTCGGCGCCTCACTTCGCCGTCCAATGTTTTCTTTGCACTCGCCAAACTTTGCGTCTCCTGATGCGTTTGACCGATAAACGTATCCAATTGCTGGGCTTCTTGTTCCAGCTGATCAAGATTTTTTTGCACCGCAGCCCGCTTTTCCATATCAGTCTCGGCATGTGCAGAATACTGCGCCGTCAAAAGACCCGCTGCGCACAACAAAAAAACCAATGATACGGTGAATATATTACGTATACGTCCGGAAACAATGAGCATAATCAAAAGAGTAGCTAATTTCCCCTAAAATGAATTATACCAAGAGATGAGAAGACAATAAAGAGAGTAAATCTCTTTGTTGCGACGTCGCTCGGGTACTATGTAAGCTAAGAGCTTACATATACCTCTCGCTAGTCGCAATAAAGTCACAATGTCCCCCGTTGGGGGGACATGATTTTATCCTGTAGATTGAAGTGTGAGTAACTTTATTTTTCTTCTGTTTTTTCTTTTTCCGCTTCTTTTACCGCTCGTTTTTCTTCCTGTTCAGTCTTTACTTCTGCAACCTCGCTTGCATCCTCACCCTGTTCAAGCGCCTCAAGTTCTTCAGTCGAGCGCGGAGTCTCTATAAGGGCTACGGGCTCATCGCCGTCAGCAGTGATTTCCACGCCTGCGGGCAGTTTAATGTCTTTTACCAACACTTTTGAATCAAGTGTGGAGAGCAAGGTCAGATCAACATGCAATTCGTGAGGCAAGTCTTTGGGCAAAGCCTCTACTTCTATTTCGTGCATTACTTTCACCAAAATACCGCCCTCTGCCTTTACTGCCGCTGATTCGCCGACGAATTCAAGCGGTACAGTAGCCTGGATTGCCTTGTCCATGCGTACAGCATAAAAATCTGCATGAATCGGCTGGCCCTTGGTAGGATGATATTCCACATCGTGAATAAGCACGTTATACGGCTTTCCTTCTACATTAAGAGTTACAAGAGTAGATTCTCCTGCCTGGCGGAATGCACGCTCAAAATCAACAAATGAGGTAACAATTGCTTGAGACTCTACGCCTTCACCATACATAACAGCCGGCAAAAGACCCTGTTTTCGAAGGACTTTTACTTGAGATCCGAGTACAGTGCGTGATTGTGCATTAAGTTCTGTCATGGAGACAGCCTATCATAAAACCCAAAAAAAGAAAAGAGCCCCATAACGGAGCTCTTCGATACACTCTAGCGAACATCCTATCGGTAAGGAAAGCGCTGTTTTATCTTAAAGACGATAGCGCAACACTTCTTATCCTCATCTTGTTCGCACATATAAACCCCTCAATTGCGCTTCTATGGCTCTGCCGATATTATCCATAACCGATATGCTACCGGTAGAGCGTATGCACTCAAGACTGTTATCTAAAACCTCCTGGATTGTCCTACCGTCTCTTAAAGCAACATCACGGGCAACTTTTATAAAACTAGGTATCTGATCCTCTGATATAGAGGCAATATGCTCTTCCCACGTCATAGATATCGCCCTTAAAGAAAGAATGGTGCTATATAAATATAATACACCATTCTTTCTATTTTGGCAATAGCAAAAGAAAATTACTGGATCTCGTAATGCATAGTCCGAGCCAAATATTGAAACGCTTCCTTCTCGCCAAGTCCCGTCTTTATTTCCTCATATTTTACCTTCACATCCCGAGCCCTATCCCGTACCCCGCGTATATTCTGGACATAATTACCAAACAGTTTGCGAAGACCCCGCACGTCCTCATCAGCCATGCCCTGCTTTTCTTTCAAAAGATGCGCAATCTTTTCAAACCGAAGCGCCTGCCCCACGGCAAATGACGGCTGACTCTCAAGCCATCCGGTAAACATAGCCGATGCCTTTCCTCGATCAGCAATATTAACTTCCTCATTTCCGTTTGCCACACGCTCAAGTACATCAACATTGCGTAGATTTCCAAGAAGTTCCCTCATTTCATTATCGCCTTCCTGGGCAAATTCTTCTATCGAACCCATGCCCGAAGCTCCAAGATCGGCGAGCGCGGTCATCAACACTTCATGAGGAACCTTTTGGCCTTTTTCTAAAGGATTCTCTAAATGAGGCTGGTAGAAAAGAGCTCCTTTAGTGATTCCCTGCTCTTTCAGTTCGGTGAGCAGCTCTCCAAGTTCGGAATTATTCTTTATCGCAACTTCATAATAAGGATATTCTTCAAACGAAGCTCCTTTAAAATCAGCGCCAAGGGCAACATCGGGATACGTTGCATCAATCCCCCATCGCGCTTTTTCCATTTGCGCTTTAGTAAAAACCTCTTCTCCTGCTTCTTCATTGGCCTGCCTCATACGCTTGATTAGCTCGTCAGCACTCTTTGCCTCATTACCCTCTGCGCCATTGGGCTTATCTCCCTCTCGCGCGCCGCGATGACGCTTGATCATGCCAATCACACTGCCGGGATCCGCTTCATCTTTTTCAATGATCGTATCATGATACGCAATAGCCATTTTGGTGAGCATTCGCTCTTCGGGAGACGCATGAAAAACTTCTGCGAGTTTATCCGCGCGCATCTCCATGGATATTGGATGTTCGGAAGTATGGAATACATCTTTTCCATCATGCAGCTCCTTCATCATTTGCAGACCGTCGCGCTCAATCTCTTTTGCCTTTTGCTCAAAGACAGGATGCATTGCTTCCATCTTGTCTTCATGCCCACGTTCTAATGATCCGGAAGGCTCATACGTTTCTTTCATAATATAGTTAATTATTTCCTAGAGCATATCTCAATAATCTGTGCGCTACACGCAGGCGTATCCAGCGGTATAAATCGCATAGGATGCTTCGGCAGCGCCGCAACCAACGGGATATCGCGCATTTGGGGCACCCGGAGCCAAAGTACCGCCTTCTACCGTGCCATAGACAAGAAATTTATAATTTTGCCCGGTAGCGTCTGAAATATAAAGATAACAAAACGAAGGCAAAATCGGATTTGGATCCTTGGGCAGGACAGGAATGTAGGTCGGCGCGAGTCCCGGAATAGACGGATTAGGATCAGCGCCACTGCTATAACAATTTGGCGTAGTACCATGCCATCCGGTGCTTACGGGGTATTTCCCATTCGTATCATAAAAGAGCTCAAGAGCCAGCCGCACTTGATTCATGTCAGCAATACGCCTTGCATTCCTGGCTTTTATCCGTGCCGTATTGAGACTTGCCAGCACTACGCTCGCAAGTACGCCTATGATTGCTATCACCACCAAGAGTTCGATAAGGGTGAATCCTGATCTTGACGATCGCCGTCTTAAAAAGAGCGGATATGTCCACATATATTATTATTATAAATTAATTACCTAACTTTTTGAGTCTTATCCAATAATGGCGAAATAACCTTCATGGGAGGAAGATCGGAGCGGCCCGAAAAAAGAAAAAAATAAACCGATACGCCCACTATCACAACTGCAATAGCCAGAAGAATAACGTTAGCTTGCCTCCCATCCCTAATCGCCCCCCCGGAGAGACGGATAATAGCATTGGTGAAAGCGCCGTATTCTCGAGATAGATTCAATTGCGGAGCTTGAGAAGAAGATTGAGAAGTTTCTTCGTTGTATTTCTTAAGAATATCCATAGTAAAATTACTACACTATCTTTTTTCTTTCTAATGAATCTGATGAATCCGACTAACCGTCCCGAAAAGAGTTAACTTATTCTTTACTACCTCGAACATTGCTTTCATCGCAGATTCATCAAGCTTATACATCGCTACCTCGTCGGGATTATCGGCTATAGTCCGTCTTAGCTCTTGAGCATATGCAACTCGCATATCCGTATTAATATGGATATTTGCAATGCCTGCCATAATCGCTGCCTTAATCTGATCATCGGGTATGCCGGAACCCGCATGAAGCACGATTGCTACTTCACGGGGTACAATATCTCGAATTTCTTTGATCCGAGAAATATCAAGTACCGGCTCATCAAGAGAAATACCATGTATATTACCCACCACAATCGCAAGCCGGTTCACGCCCGTCTCCTGAACAAATCGAAGGGCTTCGGCAGGTTTAGTATAATCATCGGCGCTTACCTCTATTTTTTCTTTATGCACTTTTGATTCTCCTTTCAGATATCCCAATTCGCCCTCTACGGAAATATCGGGATTTCTTGCATGGCCGTAGGCGACAATCTCTTTGGTGCCTGCAACATTTTCTTCAAATGATTTCGCAGATAGATCAATATGAATTGAATCAAAACCCGCATCTATGGCAACTTTTGCCGCGATCACGCTTTTCGTATGGTCTCCATTCAAAAAAATTGGAATATCAAAATCCTTCCGGAATGAATCCCGAATCGCTATAGCTTGAGTGATACCCATATGCGTACGCTCCCCTTCCGAGGCGCCGAGTATCGCGGGAACGCGCAACTCTGCGCACGCCTCTACAATGGCGCGCGCATGATCCAATTCTGAAAAATTAAAATGACCCGTAGCCCAACGTTCTTTGAGGGCTTGAGATAATATATTCTTAAGATCCATGTTCATGCATTATCCGAATTCAGAAGGTATCTTAAGTTTGGTGAATAATACATATCTATCTACTCTTCTGTCATTCCCGCGAAAGCGGGAATCCAGATTTTGTTCTCAAACAAAAGAGGGTCTGGATTCCCGATCAAGTCGGGAATGACAGAAGGAAGCATTATTCACCAAACTCATCTTATACCATCTCCAATTAGCTCCTATACACAAAGGATAATGTTGTCATTCCCGCTTTCGCGGGAATGACAACAGTCAGTGGGTTAATTGAAGATAGTATAAGATAAAAATATCATTAATGATCCGCGTACAAAAGGGAATTATACGAGTAGCCA
>Ga0209515_10006116_pt1 | contig 15170 bp, 10 predicted proteins | sample Subgroupgradi54m_FD_187454 | JGI IMG/M metagenome (GOLD analysis project Ga0209515, IMG submission 187454) | Subsurface groundwater microbial communities from S. Glens Falls, New York, USA - GMW60B uncontaminated upgradient, 5.4 m (SPAdes)... ...
CATGCGCACGACGAGCATGATCGCACATTCGCCCAGCCATCAGCCATCAGCCATCAGCCATCAGCCATCAGCCATCAGCCATCAGCCATCAGCCATTAGCCATTAGCCATTCGCCATTTGCCCTATCATGATGGCCATGGCCTATCCGGTATCGACAACCATCGAACCGCAGTTGGCGAATCGCAACCGGCTGACGACCGCGTTCCGGATCATCCTGGCGATTCCGCATCTGATTCTCGTCGGCGGCCTCGGCGCCAGCATCGCCATCCGCAGCGGGGGCAGCGACACGACGTCGTTTGGCGGCGAAACGGGCCTGCTCGGCACCATCGCGATCCTGCTCGCGGTCTTCAGCTGGTTCACGATCGTCATACGCGGTGTGCACAACCCCGCCATCCGGCGCTACACGCAGTTCTACCTGCGCTGGCGCGTCCGCGGGCTCGCGTACGTCATGCTGCTCGCCGATCCCTACCCACCCATCGGCGACGGGGCGTATCCTGCGGCGCTGACCTTCGACGAACGCGACAACCCGCGCGATCGCTTGGCGGTGGGGTTCAGGTTGATCCTCGCCATCCCGCAGTTCGTCGCGTTGTTCTTCGTGCTGTGCGCGTGGTGGGTGACCACGGTCGTCGCGTGGTTCATGATTCTCATCACGGGGAAATACCCGCAGGGCCTGTATGACTTTGGCGTCGGCGTCATGCGATGGCTGATCCGCGTCGAAGCGTACATGCTGCTAATGGTCGACGACTACCCGCCCTTCTCGCTCACCTGATACGGAGCGGGGGCCTCAAAGGCGCCGTGGCCTACATCTGCGAATTCCTGCTGATCTGACAACCCCCCGGGCTCCGGACTCGTCTAACCTCAGCGAGGAAGGTTCGTGTCCACATTTCTGCAGGATTGGCGTTTCGCGCTCCGCGGGCTGGTCAAGCAGCCCGGCTTCACGCTGGTCGCGCTGATCACCATCGCGCTGGGCATCGGCGCCAACACGGCGATTTTCGGCATCGTCAATGCCGTGCTGCTCCGGCCGCTGCCGTACAACGCGCCCGACCGGGTCGTGCTGCTGTGGAGCCACTGGACCAACTGGTCGAAGACGTGGCTGTCCCAACCCGAGCTCGTGGACTACCAGCAGCAGGCGCGGTCGCTGGAGCACGTCGCGGCGTTCAGCTCGACGTCGTTCAACCTCACCGGCGGCGGCGATCCGCTCCGGGTGCTTGCGGCGCAGGTGCAACCGGAGATCTTCGCGGCGCTCGGCGCGCAGCCGATTGCGGGACGTGTGTTCACGGCGGACGAGGACGTCCCCGGGCACGATCACGTCGTCATGTTGACGGAAGGCTTGTGGCGGTCGCAATTCGGATCGGATCCGTCGATTGTGGGGCGCGCGATCCAGCTCGATGCCAAGCCGTACACGGTCGTTGGCGTGCTGCCGGCCGCGCTGCGGCTGCCGCTCGACTACGCGAACCGGACGTTCACGCAGATCTGGGTGCCGCTGGCCCTCGAGCCGAACAACCCGCAGGAGCGAGGCAATCACGGCCTGAACGCGCTGGGGCGTCTGCGGCCCGGAACGTCGCTGCCCCAGGCGCAGGCCGAAATCGACACGATCACCGGCGGATTCCTGCAGCTCTACCCCAACAACTACGACCGCGTGTTCGGCCTCACGCTGGTACCGGCACCACTCGAGGTCTTCGGCGACGTGAGGCCCGCGCTGGTGGTCCTGCTGCTCGCCGTCGGCGCGGTCTTGCTCATCGCGTGCGCGAACGTCGCCAACCTGCTGCTCGCGCGGTCGGAAGGGCGCCAGAAAGAGCTCGCGATCCGGATCGTCCTCGGCGCGGGGCGCGGCCGGATCGTGAGGCAGCTGCTCACAGAGTCGATGGTTCTCTCGGCGATTGGCGGCGCCGCGGGCGTCCTGCTGGCGTACGGGTTGACGCGCGGCCTGATCGCACTCGACCCGCTGAAGATTCCGCGTGTGCAGGACATCGCCGTCGATGGGCGCGTGCTCGCGTTCACTGCGGCGATCTCAGCCATGACCGGCATCCTCTTCGGCATCGTGCCGGCGATCCAGTCGTCGCGCGCCGATCTGCAGCCGGTCTTGAAGGAAGGCGGCCGGGATTCGCGTATCGCCACCGGCTGGCTGCGTCGCGTGCTGGTGGTCGGCGAAGTGGCGGCGGCGGTGGTGCTCGTCGCCGCCGCGCTGCTGCTCGCGCGCAGCTTCGCGCGCCTGCTCGACGTGGACGCCGGCTTCAACCCGTCGCACGTGCTAACGCTGCGCACATCGCTGCCGAACCAGACATATGCGGAGCCGGCGGCGATGGTGAAGGCGTACGCCGAGGTGGGCCGCCGGCTGCGCGAGTCGCCCGGCGTGCAGGCGGCCGGCGCTGTCACCGGCCTGCCGCTCGCGAGCACACGCGGCGACTGGGGCATCCGTCTCGAGGGGCAGCCGGTGAACCATCGGAGCGGCCTGGCCGCCGACTGGCAGGTGGTGACGCCAGGCTACTTCGACGCGATCGGCACACCGCTGCGCGCGGGCCGTACGTTCACCGATGCCGACGCCGCGGACACGCTCCTGGTCATCGTGGTCAACGAGACGATGGCGAAGAAGTTCTGGCCAGGGATCAGCGCGATCGGACGGCGCCTGACGATGGGCAGCAACGACCGCTGGATCACGGTCGTCGGCGTCGTCGCCGACGTGCACCACCGCGGCCTGGACATCCAGCCGCGGCCCGAGATGTACCGGCCGCACACGCAGTTTCGCTACGGTGGCGCCAACGCGCCGGCGGTGTCGACGATGACGTGGGTCGTACGGGTGGCCGGCGATCCGCGCGCGGCGACGAGCTACGCACGCGCCGCGATCCACGCCGTGGACGCGCACCTCGGCATCTCCGACGTGGCGACGATGGATCAGGTGCTGGCCGACTCGACGTCGGACCGCCGGCTGAACATGCTGCTGTTCGCGCTGCTCGGCGGTCTCGCGCTCGCGCTGGCGACGGTCGGCGTGTACGGCGTGGTCGCCTATTCCGTCACGCAGCGAACGCATGAGATCGGTGTGCGCATGGCGATCGGCGCCAAGCCGGCCGACGTCGTGCGCATGGTGCTCAGCGAGGGAGGCCGGCTGGCGGCGGCCGGCGTCGCCGTGGGATCGGTGGGCGCGTTCGCCGGCGCGCGGTTGATTCGCGGTCTGCTCTTCGAGGTCAGCGCGACCGATCCGTTCACGTTCGCCGGCGTCGCCGTCGGGCTGCTGGGGGTTGCGCTCCTCGCGAGCTACATCCCCGCAAGGCGAGCGACACACGTCGATCCGATGATCGCGCTGAGAGGAGAGTAGCTCGCCACCACAGTGGACACGGGGGACACGGAGGTCAAAACGTGTTTAAACGGGGCTTTCCCTCCGCGTCCTCGTATCCTCCCCCCACTACTTCAGTGATATGCCGGCGCCAATAATGAGCAGCCTGGTGCGCGGCGTGGCGGGATACAGATCGACCGCGCCCGGGTTGATCGCGTAGAAGCGGACGTCGAAACTGAAGGCGAGGTGCGGTTTGATGAACCACCGCCCGCCGCCGCCGAAGTTGAGCGTCTTCACCCTGTCCGAGTTCGGCGGGTAGTCCGTCAGCCCTTCCGGCTCGATCGACCAGGTGGACGTCCCGAGCCCCACGCTCAGATAGCTCCAGCCGGATCCGTTGCCGAAGTTCAGCGACAGCTGCGGCGAGAGTGATGTCAACCGCTCATCGGTCGGCCGAAGGGGCGTCTTGGTCGTGGTCGTGGCCATGGCAGTGGCCGTGGTCGCAGCCGTCTCCGGTGTCTGCCGCGCGCGGCCGATCGCGAGCTCACCGCCCACTCCGAACGTCACGGCGCGCAATCGCAGCGGATACATGTGCACGCCCACCTGCACGCCGAGGCCGGAACCCGGCAGCTCCGCGACGGTCATGCCGCGGCTGAGCGCGAGCAGCGGGTCGTCCGACGGAAACTGCGGAACCGTAGCGTGCAGGTCGACCGCGAACCACGGGATCGGCGGCGGAGGATCCTGAGCGAAGGCCGGACGCGCGAACGACGCGAGCACGACGGCGAGACACGTGACGACGACGCGCATGTGAACGCCGAGCATTGTACTCGTCATTGATTCGGTGCGAGGCGCGCCCGCAGCTGCTGCTGCAGATCGTCGATCACCACGAGGCGCGACAGGTCGCGCGCGTGGCGCGCGAGCGCATCCTCCGCGGCGCACCCAGACGGCGCATCGACGAGACGGCGGCCGAGGTCGTAGCAGCGTGCGTCGGGATCGCCGGCGAGAAACAGATGGCGCGCGCCGAGCCACTCACCGTAAGGACGCGGCACCGGCCGGTCGACGGTCGCGCCGAGCAGATTGCGGCCGAGATACGGCAGCGGCGCCGGATCGATGCCGAGCAGCGCCAGCACCGTCGGCGCAAAATCGATCTGCCCTGCCGGCCGTGCGCGGGCGCCCGACAAGTCGCCGGCCTGGCTACCCGGACTGCCTTGGCCGTTGACGCGGATGAACAACGGGATGCGATCGTTCAGCGTCCACGCGATGTCGTCGCTGCCGATCCCAATGGTGCGCGCGAGCGACGCGCTCCGCGCGAAGCCGGCGTCGTGGTCGCCGAACACAACGATGAGGCTGTTGTCGAGCAGCCCGTCGCGGGCCAGCGCGGTCTTGAAATCCTCGAGCGCCTGATCGAAGAAGCGCATCGTGTGCAGGTAGTTGCCAAACGACGTGCCTTCCAGCGCACCGAGCTTCAGCACTTTGTGCCGGTCGGGGAACGCGTCGAACGGATGGTGCAGCGACAGCGTGATGAGCCACGCGCCGAACGGCCGCGGCAGCTGCTCGAGCCTGGGCACCATCTGCTGCAGGAAGTCGTGGTCGTTCAGCCCCCAGCCAATCTGCTCCGTCATCCGAAAATCCGGTTCGAACAGGCTCCGTTGGAATCCGTACGCCGGGTGCATCACCTGGCGGTTCCAGAATCCGGACTCGAACGCTACGGCCGACAGCGTCGTGTAGCCGTGCTCGGTGAGGACGCGTGGCAGCGCGGTGTAGTGATTGCCGGGAAAGCGGAAGGCTACCGCGCCATGATCCAGCGGCAGCAGCGACGTCATCGTCGTGAACTCGGCGTCGGAGGTGCGTCCTTCGCTGGTCTGATCGGTGACGTTGGTGAAGCGCAGGCTGTCGCCGGTCCATCGACGCAGGTGCGGCATCACCTCCTGGGCGTCCACGGTGAAGTCGACGGCGAAGTCCTGCAGCGACTCCACCTGCACGACGATCAGATTCTTGCCACGCGCGTCGGCGAAGTGGGCTCCACCGGCGCGCAACGGCTCGCGCTCACGGAACCAGTCGACCGCGTCCTGCACCTGCGCCAACGTGACCGGCGGCCGCAGCCACGTGCCGCGCACGTAGTTCCACGTGTCGTACGCGTGGTAGCCGAACGGCCCGAGCTGTTCGACAACGGAGCGCGCGCGGAACATCTGATCGAGCCGTGTGGACGCGAGGACGCGCGGGACGGACAACACGGTGGAGCCTGCCGCCAGCACCGCACACGCCGCAACCGCCGTCGTCACCACGCGGACACGCGACGGTGGCACAGGCTCCGGCCCGCGCCCCAACCAGCCCCCCAACCGCACGACGAGCCAGCAGGCGAACGGCCAGTCGATCAGAAGCCACAGCAGGCCGGGCGTGAACAAGCTGCCGACCGAGCCCCACACGTGCCCCGTCTGGTGCACGGCGAGCAGCGCGGGCGTCGACAGGACGTCGCCGAAGAACCGGTAGTAAACGACGTCGGCGAGGATGAGGAGGGAGCAGAAGATGCCGATCCCCAGCAGCACCCACGGCCGCACGCGGCGCGGGAGGATCAGCAGGCCGAGCACCGGCACCACGATCGCGACGGCGAGGATCAGCCAGTAGGCGACGGCGGTCGGCTCGAGCAGCGCGGCGTGGGTGAGGACGAGCGGCTTGGTCGCCAGCGTTGCCGCACACCACACCACGTCAACGATCGCAGGGCTGAAGCCCGCGATAGCTATGGCCCGGGGCGTCTCCAGTGTGGCCCGGGGCGTTTCTGGTGTGGCGCGGGGCTTTAGCCCTGCGTGCTGGCGACGAAGCGCGAACAGTCCCCACAGCGCGACGAGAAGCGGCAGCGGCGCGACGATCCACGCCGGCGGCGGCACGACGACGACAAGTGCGCGAGGCTGGCGCGGCGCCACCTGCGCAAACCACGTGACGCCCTCCTCCACCATGTCCCATTGCAGCCAGTAGAGGCCCGGCGTGGCCGGCGCGAGGAGGCGTCCCCGTAGCGCGATGCGCGCGCCCGGCGCCACCGGCGCGTCGCCGAGGTCCGTCCGGATGCCGTCGTGATACGGCACCGTCCGCGAGCGGTGCGCGAGCTCCCGCGGCACGAGCCACAGCCAGTGATACGACAGATGGACGCGCGCGGAGTCCCACGCGCGCTCACCGCTGTTGGCCAGGGTGAGCGGCATCGCCACTTCCTGCGACGTCTGGAGGAGCCGCGGCGAGGCGACGGCAAGGGAGAACGCGAGTGGATACGGAGGCCGCGGCACCGCGCGGCAGGCTGTCGCGAACACGAGCGCGACGAACGCCGCGCACGCAATGAATCTGATAATCGGGGAATCGGGTAATTTGGTAATCGATTACCAGATTACCAGATTATCCAATTGCCAGATTCATCGTCGCTATTGATCGTCGTCGTCGATGGCGGCGCGGTTGGCGGGCGTGACGAAGAGCGAGCGTCGCGGGGGCGGCGCCGGCGACTTCGGGCCGCGGACCGACCGCCAGATGATCTCGTTGAGCAGCGCGTCGGGCGCGCGATCCTCGACCGAGAAATCCATCGCGAGCGATTGTGCCGCGCCGAACGCCGAGGCGAGGTTGCGCTCGCCGGTCGGCACGCGCGCGTCGAGCCGGCGATAACCCGCAAGGTTCGGCGTCCCGACAAACGCGTTGTACATCGGCGTCGCGGCGGCGTCGTACTGGCTCATCGGTGGCAGGCCGAGGATGAGCTCGATCGTGCGCAGGACGCCTGAGGTCGTGTAGAACGTGTGGTCCGTCGCGCTGCGCTTCGCGAACGGGCTCGCGACGAGCAGCACCGACCGGTGCGAGTCCACGTGATCGGGCCCGGCCTGCGCATCGTCCTCGACGACGAATATCGCCGAGTCCTTCCAGTAGACGCTGTTGGAGATCGCTTCGACGACGCGGCCGACGGCGACGTCGTTGTCGGCCACCATCGCGCGCGGCGTCGGCGCGCCGACTCTCGTCCCCGCCGTGTGATCGTTCGGCAGCCGGATGATGTTCAGCTGCGGAAGGCTGCCGTCCGCTTCGAACTGCCGGAACTCCTGCAGCCAGGTGTCGACGCGTTTGGCGTCGGTGATGTCGAGGTCCCAGCCGGCGTACGACGGCGCGACGACGCCCTTCAGCCCGGGCACCGATTCGACCGCGACGACATCGCCGTTCAGCGATCGCGACGCGTGCTCGACGAACTCGCCGTAGCTCCGCACTGTGACGTTCGCGCGGCGCGCGTAGTCCCAGAGGTAGCCAAGCCTCGGCGCGCTCAGGTTGCCGAACGGGTTACGCATGAATCCGCCGCCTTCGGCGAGGTACAGCCCGCCGCGGCTCGCTGCGGTGGTCTGCCACATGCGCTCGATGAAGTCGCTCGCGTACGCCGCGGTCGAGTACGAATGGCCGTTGTAGCTGACGTCCGCGTCCACGTAGAAGTTGTCGAAGACGACGAAGCTCTGCGCCAGCGCGTGGGCGTTGGGTGTGATGTCCCGGCCGAAGAGCGTGAGCTTCGGGTCGCCGTTGCCTTCGGTCAGATCGCCGAGGATCTGATCGTACGTGCGGTTCTCGCGAATCACGTAGAAGACGTGCTTGATCGGCGAGCTGCCGCCGACCGTCTGCGGGATCGGCGATCCCACCGGGATGCCGGCCGGCCTCAGACGGGTGGCGTCGCTGTACGGCGTGAGGGAGAGGACCTTGCGCGTGAATTCGGCCAGCGCGGTGCGATCCGGCGCCGGCACGATGGACGCATAGCCCATCAGCCGCGTCTCCATGCCGCCAGTGAACGGGTTCGCCGCCGACGAGAGCCCCTTGCCGTTGATGATGAGGATCTGCTTTCCGTCCCGCGAGAAGACGGCGCCGGTCGGATACCAACCCGTCGGGATGAAGCCGTCGACAAAGCTGCGAGCGCCGTTGCTGATGTCGACCACCGCGACGGCGTTGTTGTCGGCGTTCGCGACAAGCAGCGTGCGGCCGTCCGGAGACACCGACACGGAATTGGGCGTGGACGTCTGCGGCGCCTCGGGGTACAGATTCGGCGAAATCTGCTCGATCGCGTCGCCGGAGAACGTGTCGAACACCCAGACAGCGGCGCTGTTGCCGCAGGAGACGAACAGGCGCTTGCCGTCGTTCGAGAGCGCCATCGCGTTGGGATGATCGCCGGCCGCCATGTCACTGACCAGCGTCAGCGAGCCGACGGCGTACGCGCGCACCGACGCGCCGCCCCAGAGCGACACGTACACCAGTTGTCCATCCGCCGACGGCAGCGTGGTGTACGGCTCGCTCGGCAGCGTAATGGTCTTCGTCACCGTGCCGCTGGCAACGTCGATCGCCGAAAGCGTCATGGCGAAGACGCGCGTCGCGAACAGCGTGCGCCCGTCGCGGCTGATCGACAGCCCGCCGGCGAAGGTCTCGCCCGCCATCGCCGGCAGCGCGAACGTCCGCGCGCGCGTGATCGTGCCGTCGGCGAACGTGAACTCTTGGATGTTGTTCTGCGCGGCGCCCGCGGAATAGAGCTTCGTGCCATCGGGATGCCACACGAGGCCGTACCACGCGCTGTCCAGCGGCGTCGTGCTTTTGAGGGTCCAGTTCGCGATGTCGATGACGGTGAACGACGGCTTGTTGATCCCGTTGTTCGTCACGACCGCGTAGCGGCCGTCCGGCGAGACGATGAGATTGAGCGGCAGGCTCCCGGTTTTCAGATGACGCCCGGCCGGCGCGACTCTCCAGCCGTTCGGGAGCAGGGTCGTACCGTCAGTGAGGGCGCCGGGTACAGACGTCGTGACAAGCGGCGCGGGCTGCGCGCGCGTGAGGATCGCGTTGGCGCCGACGGCCAGGAAAAGCACCGCAAACCCAAGGATCGACCGACGGATCGTCGCGGGGGAGACGACGACAGAAACCATTAAAAGACTACTTGTCCGTCAAGCTGGTGCCGCAAATTACCATCTAAAGTTCCAGAAGTCAGTACCCAAATTTCAAGAAGTCAGGTTTTTTCAAGAAGTCTCAATCTAAGAGTTCGAGAAACGTGCGCCGTACGACATAACGAACGAGGTCCCGCTTCCCCTGTAGGCCCAATTTGCGCAATAGGTTGGCCCGATGTGTCTCCGTCGTCCGGCGGCTGGTGCACAGGGCAAGTCCCGATCGCCGGATTGCTCAATACATCGACGCGCAAGCAAGAGCACTTCCCGCTCCCGGGCGGTCAGCGGCTCATAGGCATCCGTCGAGGCAGCGCGAGGCTCACGTACTCATGGTGACGACAGTACGATGCACGCGCGATAATGCCCGGCATGCACATGACGATGTGGCACGACATGTTCGCGCTCGGGCTGCCGATCGCGGAGAAGATCCTGCGGCCGATCCTGGTCTACCTGTTTCTGATCGTCGGGCTGCGGCTCGCCGGCAAGCGGGAGCTGGCGCAGCTCAACCCCTTCGACCTGGTCGTGCTGCTGACGCTGTCCAACACGGTGCAGAACGCGATCATCGGCGACGACAACACCGTGACCGGTGGCGTCATCGGCGCCACCACGCTGCTGCTGGTCAACTACGTCCTCGTGCGTGTTGTCTCGCGCCATGAAAAGCTCGAACGGTTCGTGGAGGGCGAACCGGACGTCTTGATCGTCAACGGGACGATCCAGACGGACTGCCTGGACAAAGAAGCGATCAGCCTCGTGGAGCTCGAGGCCGCCGCGCACAAGCAAGGGTTCGCGTCGCTCGACGAAATCGATCGCGCGGTCCTCGACCCGAGCGGAAGCATCGCGTTTTTCGGGAAGAAGCCGACGCCCGATACGACGCGACACGAAGAAATCATGCAACGACTCGATCAGATGGCGGCGCAGCTGGCGGCGCTGAAGGCATGAGCGCCCGCGACGTGGGAACGCAGAGGTTTTTCTTCTTTGCGATCTTTGCGACCTTTGCGTTCGTCGTGAGCATCGTCGCTCAAACACGGCCGCGCGCGCGCGACCTGGGCATCGTCACCGGGATTTATCCCAGCGGCGCGCTCAATGCGATCACCGACGTGGAGGGCGTGCGCGTCGGGCACACGACGATGATCGAGGGCGATCGCGTGCGGACCGGAGTGACCGCCATCGTACCGCACGCCGGCAACGTGTTCCAGGACAAGGTGGCCGGCGGGGTGTTCGTCGGCAACGCCTTCGGCAAGCTCGCGGGATCGACGCAGGTCAACGAGCTCGGCACGATCGAGACGCCCATCGTCCTCACGAACACGCTGAGCGTCGGCACCGCGATGGACGCGGTCGTCCGCTACACGCTCGCGCAGCCGGGCAACGAGCAGGTGCGGTCGGTCAACGCGCTCGTCGGCGAAACGAACGACGGCGGGCTGAACGACATTCGCGGTCTGCACGTCACGCGCGAGCACGTGATCGCGGCGATCGCCGGCGCGAAGGGCGGGCCCGTGGCGGAGGGCACCGTGGGCGCGGGCACCGGCACGGTGAACTATGGCTGGAAGGGCGGGATCGGCACCTCGTCGCGCAAGCTCACCCTGGAGCCGGCGCCGAGGGGACGAGGGTACATCGTCGGGGTGCTCGCCCAGACCAACTTCGGCGGCAACCTGACGATCGCGGGCGTACCGATCTTCCGCAGCCTGCAGCCGCCGAACCGGCGTTCCGCCTCCGCCGACGGCTCCTCCTTCGCTCGCCCTGATCTCGTCGAAGGGCGAGCGTCGGCGGACGGGTCCTGCATGCTCGTCGTCGCGACCGACGCGCCGCTCGACGCGCGCGATCTGCGCCGGCTTGCGGCGCGCGCGATCTTCGGCCTCGCCCGGACGGGATCGTCGTACAGCAACGGCAGCGGCGACTTCGCGATCGCGTTCTCCACCTCTCCGGACGTGCGCAGCCGGTTCAACGACACCGTTGCGCGCGCCCACGTCATCCTGCCGGCCGACGCGACCTCTCCGCTATTCGAGGCCGCGCTCGAGGCGACGGAAGAGGCGGTGTACAACTCGCTGTTCCAGGCGACGACCGTGCGCTCGGCGAACGGCACGGCCGAAGCGATCCCCATCGACCGCGTCCGGGAGCTGTTGAAGAAATGAAGATCTATCTCGCGTGTACCGTCCGCGGCGATCGCGGCGGCGTGCTCGCCGGCCGGGCGATCTGCGAGCGGCTGCAGCACCACGGCCACGAGGTGCTGACGACCCATCTGCTCGCCGACAACGTGGAAACGGCGGAATCGCAGCTCGCGGAACGCGATGTGTTTCGCCGCGACCTGGGATGGCTGACGGCGTGCGACGTGCTGGTCGCCGAAGCGTCGGGATCGAGTTACGGGGTGGGGTTCGAGGTCGGCTACATCCTCGGCCGCGCCCGCGAGAGCGGCCAGCGCGTGGTGCTGCTCTACGATGCCGCGCGGCGCGACAAGGTCTCGCGCCTCATCACGGGGAACGACGACGCGGCGTGCACGACGTTCGGGTACGGATCCATCGAAGAGCTGACCGCCTTCATCGACCGGACGCTCGGCTGACCGCCACGGCTACGGCGATCCGCCGACGCGATCACGATGGACATCACGCCCCAATTGTGGATGAGGCGCAGGAACAATCGCGCCCGGCATTGACGCTCATCGGCTCAGCCGACTACGATTCGGAGTTCTTGACCACCAACGTCTCGGCCCGGCACATCTCCCTTTCATCGATTCGCGATGCGGCCGGCGCCGTCTACCACGCCGCGATCCGCACGCCGCTGATTCGCGTGGAGCTCCGGAACGCGGGGGTCACAGGAGGCGTGCACCCGGAGCTGTATCTCAAGCTCGAAGCGCTGCAGCCGATCGGCTCCTTCAAGATCCGCGGCGCCTACAACGTCGTCCGTCAGCTGACGCCCGAGCAGTTGAAAGACGGCGTCTGGACGGTGAGCGCCGGGAATGCGGCGCAGGGCGTGGCGTTCTCCGCGCGCAAGGCCGGAGCGCGCTGTTCGGTGATGGTGATGGACACCGCACCTGCCACGAAGATCCGCGCCATCGAACGGCTCGGCGCCTCCATTGTCCGCGCCACATACGACGAGTGCTGGGAGACCGTCGAATCGCACGGGTCCGATCGCATGACCGGCTACTTCGTGCATCCGTTCGACGACGACCGGTTCATCGCGGGCAACGCGACCGCCGGCCTCGAAATCCTGGACGATCTGCCAGACGTCGATGCGATCGTCGCGCCGCTCGGCGGCGGGGGGCTGCTCGCCGGCCTCGCCGCGGCCGTGGGCGAGCTGAAGCCGGACACGCGCATCTACGCGGCCGAACCGGAGACGGCGGCGCCGCTGGCCGCGTCGCTCGCCGCGGGCCGGCCGATGGCCTTCGACAACTGGACCGCTTCGTTCGTGGACGGCGCCGGCGGCAAGTCGGTGTTGCCGGCGATGTGGCCACTGCTTGCGGCGCTGTCGGGCTCGATCGTCGTCTCACTGGACGATGTCGCGCGTGGCATGAAGCTTGTCGCCGAGCGGGCGCACGTGATTGCCGAAGGCGCCGCAGGCTGCGCGATCGCCGCCGCGCTCAGCGGCCGCGCGGGCACGGGTAAAGTCGTCGCCGTCGTCTCGGGCGGCAATATCGATCTCGCGAAGTTCGCCGTGCTCATCGGCGCATGTGACAAATGACCCGATATATCAGCCACCCTCCCCTACCCAGCCGCATCAACCGTCTCGAAGATCTTGCCGTCGACATCTGGTGGAGCTGGCACGCCGAACCGCGCGCCGTCTTCCGGCACCTCGACTACGGGCTGTGGCGCGCGACCGCGCACAACCCGGTGCGCATGCTGTGGCTGATCACGCGCGACAAACTCGACGCGGCGGCGGCGGATTCGGCGTTCCTGGAGATCTACGACCGCGCCATCGCCGCGCTCGACGCGGCGCGCGCCGCGCACAACACGTGGTGGACGAACACGCTGCCGCGAGTCAACGGCCAGACGATCGCATACTTCTCCGCGGAGTTCGCGCTGCACCAGTCGCTGCCGATCTACGCCGGGGGCCTGGGCGCGCTCGCGGGTGATCACTGCAAGGAAGCCAGCGACCTCGGCGTGCCCCTGATCGGCGTCGGCTTCATGTATCCGCAGGGCTATTTCCACCAGAAGATCTCGGCGGAAGGCTGGCAGGAGGAAAGCTACGAGCGTCTGAACTGGGCCGACGTGCCCATCGAGCCGGCCCTGACGCCGGACGGGAAGCCGTGTATCGCGGCCGTGCCTCTCGGCGACCGATCGGTGCTCGTCGCTGTCTGGCGCGTGCGCTTGGGCGGGGTCACGCTCTACCTGCTCGACACGAGCCTCGAAGAGAACGCCCCATGGGACCGCGAGCTGTCGGCGCGCCTCTACGGCGGCGATCGCGAGACGCGCATCCAGCAGGAAATCATCCTCGGCATCGGCGGCGTCCGCGCGCTGAAGGCGCTGGGCGTGGACCCGGGGGTTTTCCACCTCAACGAAGGTCACGCCGGCTTCGTCGTCCTCCAGCGCATCCGCGATCTGATCGAACAGGGCTACTCGTTTGACGACGCGCTCGCCGAGATCCGCCACACGACGATATTCACGACGCATACGCCGGTGCCCGCCGGGCACGACGCATTTCCGTTCAGCCTCGTCGAGAAGCATCTCGCCGGGTGTTGGGGCACGCTCGGCGCCAACCGCGACCGTTTTCTCGCGCTCGGCTCGTACGACAACGGCGGCGGCACGCTGTTCAACATGACGGCGCTGGCGATCCGCTCCGCGGGATCGACGAATGCGGTCAGCCAGCTGCACGGTGATGTCACGCGCGCGATGTTCGCGCCGATGTGGCCGGACGTGCCGGAAGCCGAGCGCCCGGTGTCGGCCGTCACCAACGGCGTGCACGTCCCGACATGGATCGCCGCCGATCTGTCGGATCTGTTCACGACGTACCTCGGCGCCGGCTGGATCGATCGGCACGACGATCCGGGGCTGTGGGAGGGCGTGCTCGCGATTCCTGACGAGGAGCTGTGGAGGGTCCGGCAGTCGCTGCGCCGCTATCTCTTCACGTTTATCCGCGAGCGCGCGCGCCAACGATGGGTGGAAGAGCGCGTCGGCATTCCGCGCGTCGTCGCGGCCGGCACGCTGCTCGAGCCTGACGCGCTGACGCTCGGGTTCGCGCGCCGCTTCACGGGTTACAAGCGGCCCGAACTCGTGTTCCACGATCCGGAACGGCTTGCGCGCATTCTCAACGCGCCCGGACGGCCGGTGCAGATCATCTTCGCCGGTAAGTCGCATCCGGCCGACGACGTCGGCAAGCATCATCTGCAACGGGTCTACAAGCGCGCGCTCGATCCGCTGTTCGGCGGGCGCATCGCATTCGTCGACGACTACGACCTGCACGTCGCGCACTTCCTCGTGCAGGGGTGCGACGTGTGGCTGAACAACCCGCGCAAGCCCCTCGAAGCGAGCGGCACGAGCGGCATGAAGGCGGCGATCAACGGCGTGCCGCATTTGAGCATCGGCGACGGCTGGTGGGCGGAAGGCTTCACGGGCAGCAACGGCTGGGTGATCGACGGCGGCGCGCCGGCGGACAACCCCGACGCGGTGGATGCCGCGGATGCGGAGGCGCTCTACCGGCTGCTTGAAGAAGCAGTCGTCCCCGCGTTCTACGATCGCGACCACTCGAACGTCCCGCATCGCTGGATTGCGACCGTCAAGGAAGCGATCAGAACGGTGGCGCCGCGCTTCTCCGCCCGTCGGATGGTCAAGGAGTACGCGCAGCGGATGTACGCCCCGGCGCTGGAGCGGACGGCAACTCTCAAGTCTCAACTCTCAAGTCTCAAGTCGGAAATCTGAAGTCTGAAATCTGCAATCTGAATCGCCCGCGTGTCCATGGGCTACAATTGCGGGATATGCCACGCAAGTCGGTCGCCAAGTCGCGGTGCGCGCTTTGCGGCGCCAAAGAGGTCTCGGAGCCGCGCGGCGAAGAGA
>Ga0209515_10006117_pt1 | contig 15168 bp, 8 predicted proteins | sample Subgroupgradi54m_FD_187454 | JGI IMG/M metagenome (GOLD analysis project Ga0209515, IMG submission 187454) | Subsurface groundwater microbial communities from S. Glens Falls, New York, USA - GMW60B uncontaminated upgradient, 5.4 m (SPAdes)... ...
GAGCCGCTCGCGCCATGCGACAAAGACCCGGCTACGTGCGAGGCCGAGAGTAACGATCCATGCGGCACGCCGCGTGGCTGGGACCAGGTCGACCAAATGCATGACGAGCTCGACGCGATCAGAGCGTCGGCCGAAGAGCTGCTCGACACGCACAATCGCGGGCAAGTCATCGACAGTTGGCGGGTGTGGATCGCGCTGTTCTATGACCCGAACGACGACACGTATGACCAAATGATCACGGAAATCCAGCAATGGCAGGCTGAACTGACGGCGTCCAAGCCGAAGCTACCGGAGTGCGTGCCGCCGACGCCGGGCCCGCCCCCGACGAGCTGTCCCGCTCCAGGCCCGGCGCGCGCCAACTATTGTGCTCAGGCTTGTCTGCCATGCAAGGCTGTGGGAGGCGACTTGGCGGCGTACATCTGTGCCACAGACTGCAACCAACAAAACTGCAAGCTGGCATCGTGCGCGGTGTCGCCTGTGAAGCAGTGTCTGGACAAATGCGAGAATACGTATAACGCCTGTTTCGACTGGTGTAAAAAAACCAAGGGCGGGTTCGACCGGATCTACTGCATCGCTGCGTGCGGACGTGCTCGCGATGCATGTCGCAAGCCATGCGGATCCTCGAGTGCGAGCTTGCTCGAGTCAGACGCCGGTCAATCGGTCGAGAGCGCTGATCAGTCGTTCGCCGGTGATGCGGCGGGGTCGTCGACTCTGATCCGAGCCTCAGCTTCAGCCTCGGCTTCGTGCAGCACGACGATTTACCCGTGCAAGATGTCGAACCAGCCGCCATTTCCGTACGGTACGATCGGCGACACCACATACCCATGCCATCCGGACGATTTCGTGCTCGTGAACCAAGAACTCGACGGGCTGATCAATGAAATCAAGGCGTTCCGGGATGCGGCGAAGTTGCTCTTCGGCATCGGCCAGGCGAACCCGGACAACACCAATCCGGCCGTATACCAATGGGATGACTCGCAGGGCCATCACAAGGTTCAGGTCGGCGTGGGTCCGTTCAAGATCCCATACATCCGCAAGACCGGCCACGGGTGGTTAGGCAAGCGGTGCTTGAGGATCACCGACGGTAGGACGTCGCACGGCAATCCGCTGGGCGCTTACGTGATCGTCACGCGCAGCGACCCGCCAAGTGTCGGCGGCGGCCTGTGGGAGTGGAATCCGTTTAACGGCCGCGTCTGCAAGGCGGCGGCGGCCGCGTATAGCTGGACGTCAATCGGCTTGAATTCGGGCGTGCCGAAGTCTGCGTGTCGATGATCTCCGCGGACGAGACCCAACGCACGCGGTGGATCGGGGCGGCGACGATCGCGATCGTCGCGTGCGCCGTGGTCGTGTTCGCGGTGCGTTGGCAGCATCGGGACGTGATCCGCTGCCGCGACGTGCTGGTCGGGCTCGCTATGGGAAATATGGGCGTCCAGCGATCGATCAATTGGGAGGTACTCGAAGCGCTGAGCGGCGATTTCGGCGCGGTCTATCGCCAATTGCCGGATGAGGCCAATCGCCTGCGCTACCGCGAGGCGTTCATCGCCAAGTTCGCCGAAGGGTTTCGCCAGACCGGCGGATCGCTGGCCGCGTTTGGGAATTGGCGGGTTGTTGAGAAGAGCAATGGGCACGTCGTGATTGCGACCGACGCGCCGAGCCGCAATCAAACGGTGCTGTTCGATCTGAACCGCCAGACGCGCCTGGTCGAGAAAATCGACCAGCGGCCGATCGACCCGTCGCTCGTGCCGACGGCGCCGCCGCCGACCGAGTCAAGCGAGGAGATCGTCAACAGCGCTCCGGTTGAGACGCCGCCGCCGGTGTTGTCGCCGCCGAGCGTCGAGCCGTCGATGTCATCCGACGCACCGGCAGCGCAGCCGGCGGAGTCCGCGACGTGTCCGGTGTGCGGGCAGCCGGGCGCGTCGCATCCGGACGATCCGGCCCAGAGTCCGGCGGAAGGTAGCGGGCAGAACACAGGGAGCAGCAAGCCATGACGCGCGTCGACCACGACACGTCGGTCATCGCAGCCGGACAGAGCGCTCGACGCCGGTCCGGTTGGCGGCGCTCCGGGACCCATTACTTGGAATACGCGACGCTCATCGCGGTCGCCGCGGCCGCGCTGTTTGCCATGAGCAACTACATTTACCGCGGGTTGGCGGGGAAATGGCGGCAGGTCGGCGACGGCTTCGGATACGGCCGCCAGTACGAACCGGGAAAGACCAAGTAAGGAGGCGAAAACGGTCGATCGCCGGCAAGTGACCCGACGGACGTCGAGTTGTCGCAACGTCAGGCATACTTATTATAGGAATGCTCAGATTGCAGATGGAGCGGGCTGATGGCAAGAGCGCGGACGGTTTTTCCGAAGAGTGCTCTGGCCGTTGGCCTTCGTGTGCTCAAGCGGGTAGCGGTTCAACCGGACGGCGCGATGGAGGCTGCGCGGTGACGCGCGGGACGCCATGGCATTAACGATGTATCTCTTCGGCTGCGCCTCGTTGGCGTGCTTAGCCTATGCGGCCTATCCGCTGCTGGCCACCAACGCCGCGATGCTGAGCGAGAAGATCGGCCGCTACCAGGTGGCGAAAGCCGACAAGGCCGCCAAGGTCTTCGACGACATGTTCGTCGAGGTCACACCGATGTGGGTCACGATCGTCTACCGCGTGGCGCCGCTGGCCGGCGCGCTGGTGCTCTACCTGATCTTCAATTATCTGATCGTCGCCGCGATCGGCTTGGTGCTGGGGTTCATCATCCCGGACATGTACGTGAAGCACATCAACGCGAGACGACGGAAGAAGTTCCAGGGTCAACTGGTGGACGTGCTGTTCATGTTGTCGAGCAGCTTGCGCGCCGGCCTCTCGCTCACGCAGGCGTTTGAAACGCTTGAGACGGAGATGGGCCCGCCCGCGTCGCAGGAGTTCGGCCTGATGATGCGCGCCCACCGCGTCGGGCTGTCGCTCGAGGAATCGATGCAAGGTCTCAACAAGCGGATGGCGTGCGAAGATCTGCAGCTGATCACGACCGCGGTGATTCTGGCCCGCGCCACGGGTGGCGATGTCACGAAGATCATCAGCCAGCTGATCACGACGATCCGGGAAAAGAAGAAGATCGACGAAAAGGTCGAGACGCTCACGCTGCAGGGCAAGCTGCAGGCGTACATGATGAGCGGCTTGCCCGTCGCGTTCGCGTTCTTCGTGCGGATCTTCAACCCGCACTACTTTGATATGTTGCTGACCGACCCGCTCGGTCACAAGTTGATTATGGCGGCGGTGGGGTTGTGGATCACCGGCATTCTCGTCCTGCTGAAAATGAGCAAGGTCGAGTTTTAAGCGGAATGTCGGACAGCTGTCGAGATCATTTGGCACCGACGTTGATGACTATTTTAAGGATACATCGATAGGCATCGGGCAGATCGCGGGGATTTCGATTGTGTCTTGGGGAGTGTCGCAAAGGGCATCGGCATGCTGTTGGCGATCGACCTCAGTTGGCTGCTATGCATCGCGTGCCTCGGCTGGGCTATGGCGCTCATGCCGGCGGCCACCGGCCTGCCCAAGCTGTCACAAATTCCCGCGTCGCTGGCAATGCCGGGCCTCGTGGTGAAGCGGCGCAGCCCGTTTTCCGTGATCCTGCGGCGTATCGGCGCGTTGCTGCCGCATGGCAAATGGTCGGAAGAGTTTCGCGCGGCGGCCATTTACCCGGGCTCCGAGTTGACCGTGGAAGATTTTCGCGGGGTGAAATGTTTGACCGTGATTATCGGCGCGTTCGCGGCCTTCGTGCTGATGGGCGAGCTGCGCCGGTTCAACATTTGGGGAATGGTGATCGCGGCGGTGCTCGGCATGTTGGTTCCGAACCTCTGGCTGCGAGGAAAGATTCGGCAGCGCAATCGCGCGATCCTGCGGCTGCTGCCCGAGATCATCGACTTGCTGACGCTGTGCGTCGGAGCCGGCGTGGATTTTCTCGGCGCGCTCAACCGTGTCGTCGCGGTGAAGGAATATCGGAATGAACCGCTCATCGATGAGCTGTCGATGACCCTGCAAGAGATGAAATTCGGCAAGCGCAAATCCGAAGCCTTGAAAGCGATGGCGCGGCGCATCGACGTCGCGGAGCTGTCGTCGTTCGTGCGGGCCATCACGCAGGCGGACCGCATGGGTACGCCGATCGCCGACGTGCTCGCGGTGCACTCCGAAGACGTCCGCATGCAGCGCTACAACCGCGCCGAGCGCGCCGCGCTGAAAGCGCCGCTGAAAATTTTGTTCCCGCTGGTGTTTTGCATCATGCCGGTGGTGGGGATCATCGTCGGTGGACCGATCTTGCTGCAGTTCGCCCGGCTGAGCCCGTTTAAATAATGCGAGGCAATCGATTACAGCTTCACTCTTCGAAGGATCGCGAGGCGCCTGGACAGTTCGGTGTGCGCTTGGTGGGCAAAGAGCCAGTCGAGCCACACTGCGTCGTCATGCAGCTTGCCGGATTTGAACTGCCGGAGGAACCGCTTGGTCGTCATGCGATATCAACGCTCGAACGCGGCCAACCGTTGGCGGTATGTCCGGCGGCTGGTTTCGAGGCGACGACGTTCGAGACTGATACCGCGTGGCATGACCGATCGACTCGCCAGGTTAGTTGGAGTCTAGTGATGCAGAACTGTCAGCAACCGCTGCGTCAGTCGCTGGAGCGTGGTGTGGGGAAGTCGGCCGAGGACTTTACGAATCAGTCGCTGATCGATGGTCAACAACTTGCCACATTTCACTACCGAGGGTTTGGGCAGGCCAGCGGCGCGTTGCTCCTCGAGATCGAGGAGCAAATCTTCTGGATTGGTCATAGTTGGGATCTGCGAGGTGATCGCCAAGACGATGATATCGCGCTGTCTGGCATTGAACTCGTCGGCAGAAATGATTACGGCCGGTCGTTGCTTCGTAGTGGTCAGATCGGTGAAGGGGAACGGCAACAGGACAACCTCGCCGGCCTTACAGTTTGTCATACACCGCGTCGTCAGGGTTGTCCCAGAACTCGAAGGCGGATTCCGCCAGCTTCAGATAGACCAGATCCGCGCCGGAGATCTTCAGCAGGCGGGGAAGATCGGCGAGAAGCCGGCGCTGCTCTTCGGGGGGAAACTGTTCGATCGCGCGCTCGATGGCGTGAAACGAAAGACGCATGGACGTTACCTCGTATGTCGGACGCGAACTCCGGCGATGAGTGGCTCCTCCACGACCATAACATGCAGGGCATAGAGCGTCAAGCTGCCGAACATGCGCATTAAACAGTGGGTCTATCACCCGGCCACGAAGGCGATCAGCCTGTCGATGGCGCTCATCTTCACCGCCCAGCAGGCGGTGTGGGGGGCGGACCTTAACGTGTTTCAGACGCTGCAGATCTCGGCGGACCAGCGGCGGCAGCGCGACCAAGTGCTTTCCGCCGCGGTCGTGAATATCTATGACGACCTCTACGGGCGCATGCCCAGCGAGCAGGAATTAAAGGAAGCGCTTGAGTTCCTGCACCGCTCGCCGCAGCTCGCGACGCTGACGGAACGCCTCGGGGAATCGCCGGAATCGCGCTGGCGGCTGCGCCAGTTGAGCCCGCAACGCGTGGCGAAGCGCAAGGAAGAGGCGCAGCGCATCGCGCAAGCGTCGTCGGCGATGGTCGGGCAATTCTTGCGCGACCTGGCGGCGAAGCCGGCGCGACCGGCGACGATCTGGATCACGGATGAGCTGAGTGTTGAGCCCTCGCCGGCCGTACTGAGCGGATTAAATGAAGGCGCAATCGGCCAAATCGAGTCGTGGCTGCGCGAGCCCGACACGCTCTGCGCGAACTGTGCGACCAACGCACTCGCGCCACTGCTCGGCACCGTCGGTGTGCAGGTGTCGCGCGAAACGCTCACTTCGCAAGGCTTCCTCGTCGACTACCTGACCGGCAACTTGCACATGGGGCAGTCGGGTTCTTCAGCGGCGACGGCGACCGTGCAGCCCCAGCCGACCAGTCTCCACGGGCCGCTGTACATCTCGATGGACACCGTGAGCAAGCTGGCGAAGGCCTACGGCCTCACGCTCAACCCCGTCGAGCTCTCGTCCGACGAGCTCATGGCGCTGCGCTATCCGATGATCGCCGCACTCGATGTCACGCAAGACGGTCGCGCCGACCACTACGTCGTCGTGCAAGACGTCAACGAGGCACGCGTCACGTACTTCGAGTCGGACGGCACGCGCGAGTCGCTCCCCCTGCGGCAATTCATGCAGCTCTTCACGCGCGAAGCGCTCGTCGCTTCGGCGGAATCGGTCGGCACCATGCTCTCCGAGTCGCGCGCCCGCGCGATCTCCGGCGGCAGGCGCGACGATTTCTCGTACTGGGGCCAGTATCCGAACATAGACAGTCTCTTCAAGCAGCCGTCGCTTAGCGACACGGCCCTGTCGGTCGCCATGATGTACGGCATGTCGCGCTTCGGTGGGAGCACGGCCATGAACCACTTTGGCCAGAGCATGTTCATGGCGCAGCTCAGCCAGGCCACGACCCATCTGGCCGTCAGCGCGTTCCACATGAACCCCACGACCGCGCAGATATTCAGCACGGCGGTGACATACGGCGCGAACTATTATCGGGCCAACAGCCTGAATCCGGCGATGTCAGGGTGGGACGCCTTTGTGAAGGGCGCGCTGCAAGGCGCGAAAACGTCCGGCTTCCAGCTCGCGGCCTACCACACGCTGAAGAATACCGGGTTCTACCAGCACAACCCGCTGATCGCCCAGCAGTTCACCAATGCGCTCGGCCGCTACGGTGCGGGCGACATGTCGAAATCGGCGTTTCAAAATCAGATGGTGGGGCTGGGTATTGAGTACGCGCTCGGCCAGAACATTTATTCGCGCGCGCTTGGCAACGCCTATGCTGCCCACCAACAGGGCGTGAGCGGCAGCGTTGCGTTGGAGCGCGCGGTGCTGTCGGGCGTGACGTCGGCGGCGCTGGCGAAGCTGGGCAAGGGCCTCGGCCTCTCGCCGCTGGAGTCGGGCTTGCTGGATTACCTCGGCACGGCCGCAGCGACGGGCCGGTTGAATTCGCGGAATGTTTCGGAGCTCGCCTTCGACATGGCCTACTTGGGCGGCAGCGATTCGGCTGCGCTCAAGGAAGCGAGGTATCGCATGGTGATGGGGCTGCCCGAGGCCCCGCTGCCCACGCTGCGCGATCGCGATCAGCGGTTTCGTGCCAACGAATCTTCGCAGCGCATTCTCGAGCTGGCCGGCATGGGCAACTTCGCCGCGAACGTCGATACCGCGATGAAAGGCTCGCACAACAGCTTCCGCCAGTTCGTCAACGACGGCGGCATCGCGCACGTCATGCCCTCCGCGCAGTACCAACTCGTGAACTACATGGCGAACACGCTGCACTACGCCGCGGTGAACAACATCGTCGACAAAGTGATGCCGATTCGACCTCGGGGTCTATCGGGCCCGGTCCTGGTGGATGTGAAGGCAATGCAGGAGATGAGCGCCGCGCTTCGCGGCGCCAAGAACCCTGGCCTGAAAATCAGCGGAGCCGAGCTGGGCTATGCGACGATCGAAAGAACCTTGGAGTTTTATGAGGAGTATGGCTTTCTGCCATCCGATATCACGGGAAATCGAGATTCGGTCGTTACACCAGGTGACCAATTCGCATTGCTGCACAAGAACATGCTCTTGGAATATGAGGACAAGCGCCAAACCGTTATTCCTGTTTACGAGCGCAACCTGGCACCGGTCGGTGAGATGGCGCTGGATGCACTGACGCGCAAGAAGCTCGGCGACAAGATGGTCGACAATCCGTTGACGACCTCGGCGTCGAGCGCGCTGCGGACTGGCGGCGCGTTCGGTGAGATCGGCGCCGTGCAGGATGGCAAGCCGGCTGTCTTCGTCTGGAGAACGCTTGAAGGCAAGACTCTTGCCGCTGGGTATGCCGACCTCTTTCTCCCGCAGGTCGTCAAGAAAGACAGCCATGGCGTACAGACCGGTGTAAAGAGCATCGCGCAATTGGCCGAGGATCTTCATTTTTCGGTCGCCACGCTTCAGGGCCAGCCGATGGGCGTTGTCGCCCAACAGGGCGATCGGTTGAACCTTGGCGCCAACGACATCGGGCCATATGCTTGGTTGCCGGCGCAGTTCCAGCAAGACAAAGCGTTGAAGTCAGCCGAATTCGCGTACGGGTTTGATTTGAATCGCCCGGGACTCGCTCAGTACGCCGTGCGTTCTTCCGAAATGTCAGGGTTCAGGCCTGCTCCGCAGTCCGGCCAGGCGCCGAAGGGCGAGCAGCTTGGACACACGATGTTTTTTGGCGATCCGCGCTTGAAGACTGTTGCTCTGCTCAACGACGTCATGAATAAGAAGGGCGAACTTGTCGGTCAACAATTCACGGGAACAGTTGTTTGGACTGGTTTCGCAAATCAGCGCGTGTTCGGCGTCAATTTGGGTAACGCGCAGTTGACTATCGGTGACGGCCGCGCGCTCAACGTAAGGGGGGGTCGGACCGCACAGGGCGCGACCATTCCCGATCTTCCGAATATCGGCTTGAGCTCGGGAAGCGTCTTAAATCTATCGCCGAACGGTTACTCGATTACTGGGTCGAACCCCGAGGCGTTCATCCAGAAGCAATTCAGTTTCCTGAATGTGTTATCGCAAAATGAATCGGTTGAAGCGATCCTCAAATTGCAAGGAAATGAATGGCATCCTGCGCATATCGCGAATGAGCGGATCGCGTTCAGCGATCCGATCCGCGATGGTGTGCTGGATCCAAGCAGTCAATTGCTGTTGCACAAGGGGGCGCAGCCGGGCGTGCCGTTGCCCATTAAGTTTGTCGCGGCCGGCGAAAATGTCGCGGTCGTGCTCTCTAAGGGACAGAAGATTAACCTGACCGCAGCGCCGGCGCTGCGCGAAGGAACCGGTGGTTTGCCGAGTCAAGAAGTCGGCCGTCGGCCGCTCAGCACTTCGAGCGTGATGCTGGAGCAGGGCCCCGACGGTTACAAGCTCAGTACGCCGGAAGACATCCAAGGCGTCCTGAGCCTACCAGCATACCTTTCATCCAACGGTCTGCGTGGCGGCTTACCGCTCGGCGCCGGCGCATCGTTCTCTACGCCCGAGGTCAATTCTCCAGAATTGAAGCCGCTGGTTCGCGGTGACCACCGACTGAACGAGACAGAGTTTCGGGTCGGTGCCGTAGAGCTCGATGGGCGGCTTTGGCGCAACATGCGCGGCAACATCAACGACGGGACGCGGATCAATCCGAAGCCAACGAGGACTTCTCAATTCCCCACAACTTCGCTGCTTCCATTTTCTGAGGCCACCGGCCGCTTCAAGGAACCTAGCGGTGCTGAGTGGGAGACCGTCATTCGACCAGACCAAAAGAGAGGTATTATCGGCGGCTTGATGACGGAGGCGCGCGCCGGTGATGCGAAGACTCTTGCGGGTTTCGTGGCCGGGGACGGCCTCGCGAGGCGGACAGACACGATCGTTGGTCAGGCCAGCCCGTTCGCGACCGCGGTCGGTCAAATGCTCGCCGTACCGACGCTCGATGAGAGAGGTGAGTTAAAGTCACAAGATCTGGGCGACGTCCAGCTTTTGCTGAACCGGATCGTTCATCAGGGCGCCGGGCAGGTTGTTTGGCACCCACAAAATATCTTGGCTCAGCCGGAAGGCTCTACATCGCCTAGTGAGCTGACGATGCCGAAGACCGTTGCTGTCCTCGACCGACAGATCTCCGAGGCGAGCTATTTGTTCAGCGGAAAATCGATCTACACCCAAATCGCCGTCGACCCGCTGGCGGCGTTGGCCGGTGACTCAACCGCGCGCGTTCAGGATGTCCTCCACGGCACCTATGACCTCTCGGTGCTGAAAGGCAGTCAATTCAACTACGCGATTCATCGTGATGGAGATCGCAACCTGGCGTTCAGCGCGATCCGAAACGCCCCCAACGGCCCAGTAACTTTCCACCAGGGCGTGCCTGATCTGCTAACGACCGCGGAAACCAATCCGGACATTCAATGGGGTCGACAGGCAATCGGCAGCGAGTTTGCGCGGGAAGCGTTCGTTGACCATCGGACCGGCCGTTCGGTTCTCGTAGATTTGAAGACAATGTTCTTGGATGCGAACGGCGGCGTGCGAGAGTTAACTGGCGTGAAAAGCTTCAGCGTGCCGACGTTCTCCAATCAGTGGATCGATGCCGCGGGCAAGGTAGATTTGACCGACAGAAAGTTCGGTTTGCGAGACGTCCCAGGTCTTGCGCCGACCCCGCAGAACCGGTTGGCGCCGAGCCAACAGAAGATGACGGACCTGCTCGCGAAATCCGATCCGCTAGAGGCGTTGCGCGGCAGTACATCGAACTTGCCGGAACTCCTGATGGAGCAGGCAGTCAGCCCGCCTCTTATTCCGTCCTTGAATGATCTCGGTCCAGGTTTTTATCAGTCGAAGGGTGGTCCCGACGGTCTGCTCGATCAGTCCAAGATCTTACTTCGGCCGGGGCTGCTTGGCGTGGGTGAATACCAGACCGATTATTCGAAGCTGCAAATCAGCGCTCATCCGAATGCGCCGCTCGAAACCGCGGCCGTGTTCGACCTTGATGGGCGGCCGACCGCGGATATTTTCCTCCGAGGGGGCCACACGGCTCAGTACGACGGTGCTGGCCGGCTCGCGAATTCGTCGTCCTTTGATAGTTCATTCGAATTGTTCGGCCGGGAGGGTGGGCAGTACATACCATTCTTGCGACAAACTGGCTACGGATTCGAGACGGACGGCGTCAACATGCAGCACATGCAGTTTGGCGTACACGAGGGTCACTACGGCATCTCGGACGCGACGAGCGCCGACGGTCTCTACTTCCGGCAGTCAGGTGAAGGGTTCAGGCTCGACAGTTTGAAACCGACCGACTCTGGCGGCTTGCGGGCCGTGGTGAAGGACATGGACTTGCAGGCGAAGCTTGACCTGGCACCCCAAGCCCAGCCGACGACGCTGCCAAAGGGCTTCGTTGGCCCGCCAATTCCGCCGCCGAAGGCGCAGCTGCTGAAGACACTTCCGCCGGAAGAAGATATGTTCAAGATCAATCTGCGGCCGGGCTCGACACCAGGCCAGCTCATCGCCGACCAGCAGAAGTTCCGGTTGACACTAACCGAGTCGCTTGGCGGTGTCTCGAACGTCGACTTTGCCAAGACATATATCATGAATCCCACGAAGCAGACGGCGATCGTCGAGCATCAGCTCGACGAACTGGGACGCTTTGATGCCACAGTTGGCCTCAAGGCGGGCCAATACATGTACTACAACGAGAACCAGCAGAAGGTGTGGACATCGCAGGACAACTCGTTGGTCAAGAAAGCAGTTGGCGCGCAGTTTATGGTTGAAGGGACGAACGCCGCTGGCAAGCGGATTAGCGTTGGCGTCAATGAAATGCATTACGGCTTCAAGTATGACGCAAAGCAGGGCTTCCTCTATAACGTCTCGAGCGTGAAGCAGGCTGACCATCTCTTGGATTCGAATATGCGCAACACGCCCACGTGGTACGGCGTTTTGAAGGCGGATCAGGGCCGGCTGGCGGTCAAAGACGCTCGTAACCTGCCGTTCTTTGAGGCGGACATACGCACCGCAATGAACAAGGCACAGCAAGTCGGTGCGGCCGGAGTCTCCACTGGAAAATCATCGAAGCCGCAGGCGCCAGGCAAGACGCAGTTTTTCACCAATGTCGGGGCTAACAAAATGGCCGACCGGCAGAATTTCTTGATTACCCTCAGCTCGGACCGGGGCGGCGCCTTTGCGGTCGATGTGCGCAATACGTTGATTCGAAGCCCCGTCCAGGACCTGGTCTATGGAGTGGCGAGGGATCTCACCGGCGCGGTCCAGACGGCGACACTCACCATGACCAAGGGCGGCACAGCGCAGTTCGGCAAGTCGGGCGAGCTGGTCGGAGGTAGCGGCGTGCACGTGATGCGGGCAACGACCGACCAGGGCCAGTACATTGCCCAGACTTGGCGAGACAGCAAGGTGCAGATGGGCGGCTACTTTGCGAAGTACATGGAGTTCGTATTCCGTAGGACCGGCGGTGTGGCGGTGCGAAGAATCGAGCGCGCAAATGATGTGTTCCAAAGCACGCGTGGCGACACGACGTATTCGAAACTGGTTGCGGACAACGGCGCGGTGCGTGTAATGGGCGTGCGGAATACTAACTTCGTGCCGCCGTCGCTGCAGGCGCCATCGAAGGATGCCATCCAGCCGAAGCGGGCAGGCAAGCTCAAGCCGGTCGAAGGTTACCAGGGCGTGATCGATAGAGTGGGTCGCATCACGTCGCAGAACCTGCTCTCGACGCTCTCGACGCCGTTCGCGGGCACGCTGGCGGCCGATTTGCGCTCAGCCGTGATCAGCAACAACAGTGGTCGAAATCTGCCGCTCGGCTTCAGTATGTTGCTGCCGCAAAACCGAAAGCTGACCTTCGATGCCGCCGGCCGGCCGACGACGGGAACGTATCGATCGGTCGACAAGGCGGGTAAACCAGTTGAGGTAACCCTCGTCAACGGCAAGCAGACCGCGTTCCACTACACGCGGGCCGCCGACCAGCGCGTGTATCAGGCGGGGATCAACAAGTTCATCAGCGGCCTCGGCGGTGCGGCGTCGCAGCTGAGCAAGTACCACAGCGGCCTCTTGGGTCGCGCGCACACGCTCTACGCCGCAGCCTACCAAGCGGCAAAAGCCGGCAAGTACGAGCGCGCCTCCGCGCTCGCCAAGGTCGCGCGCCACGACATGGATATCTACAACGCTTCGGCGAAAATCGCGAGGAGCGCGCAAGCCAGCGCGCAGTCGCTCGCGAGCGCTCGGATGAGCACGACTCAGCGGACCTCGTCTGCTCCATATCGTGCCCCGACCAGGGCCGAGCAGATGGCAGCCTTACAAAAGGCTCTTCAGGGCGGCAAGCTCCACTTGGCCAACGGTCAGGTTATCGACATGAATAGACAACAGCAGCTCTTAGCACTGCGCAGGGCAACTGAAGGGGGCAAGTTGCGTTTGGCCAATGGCCAAGTTATCGACGCCAACAACGTCAACAATAGACGAATCCGCCTCGATGATATCCCGTCGCTGAGACCGTCCATCCGAGTGCCAAACGGTCACGAGCTGCCGCATGGCGGGGTGGCACCTGTAAAGGTGTCCGAGCCGGCGAGCCGTACATATCTAACGACTTTGTACAACCAGCCTGTGATGCGGGTTGTGACACGTGTACCGGAGAGTCGCAGCGTAAACATACAGGATCTCGCCCTCGACGGGAACGGTAATCCAAGCGGCAAGGTTGTGAGGGATATCACCCTGGATGACCGTGACAGGCGGTATGACGCCTATGCCAAGATGGTCGGCATGCGGCAAGAGCCGAGCGTGTGGGAGAGGTTGCAGCAGGCCTCTGATTCCCTGAACACCATTTCTTTCCATACGCCATTCGGAGATATATCGTTGGCAGATCGAAAGACCAGAGAGCAGGCCGGGCAGCGCATGGCTCAGCGTGACTCTGAGTGGTCACTTCGCGCAGGCGGGATGAAACAAGATGCGCTCAATCAGCATCCGGCGATCTCGAATCCAGGAGCCGTGCCAAATCCGGACGAACTCAGGATGGTGCGAGGCTCGCTGGGCGCTCCGAAGAGAGTGGGAACGACCCCTGATGGTCGACCGATTATTCAAGAGCCTAGTCGAATATTGGAAAACGACACCACGGTCGCTTCAATTTATCCCGGTGTCCCGTCGACGGGCCCGCAAGCATTGGAAACCGGCATGGAACTTGGGCAGGCGGTCGTGCGGGGTCTTCAAGGAGTGCCGCTGCCCGATCGGGTAACCGGGGTGCCCGATGCGCGCTCATCGGTCCAGGGTTTCTTTGAAGGAGATCTGTATCGGACTGGAATCGCAACGGGCCCGGACTGGAACCGCAAGGAGAAGCAGAGCCCATACGCAATTCCCGGAGAGCTGCCGATGTCATCGGGCACGCAGGCCGACTATCATGGCTCGTCGCCGTCCGATTGGCAAAAGACGATGGACATCACGGCGACCAGAGATCCGATGCGGGTCGTGTACACCTCGTCCTCGTTGTATTCCCCGACATATGTCGCAGAGCTCCAGCCGACCGGTGAAGTTAAACCCGGCACCGACCAGTCGTTCAGGCAGTTCAGTCAGTCCAGTCAACTCGTCAATCAACTTGCCGTTTTTTACGACATGAAGCCGCAGCAAATCCAATGGTTCATGAAAAATGACCCGGACGCGCTCCGTAATGGACGGCTCAACCTCGGCCCGATTGGGTATGAGAACCTTGATAAGGCAGGTAATCACCAGCCCGGTCGACCCGACGTGGTGCTGATATTCCCTGGGGATAATTTCGCGACCGGCGCGATCTGGGGAGGCGCAAACGATGCGACCAAGACCGGCGGTGGTATTCTGCTCGGGCCGAATTATCAGTGGAGAGGGTTGGTCGACAGCAATACATTGATCCAGGGGCCGCGCCCGTGGGGGAAAGGTACCGGGGGCTATCTGGAGCCGGTCTACACGAAGCTGAACCCACGCAGCCTCTTGGACGAATCGAAGACGGTGATCCTTCCGTCGACGCTGGGTTTTGCGCCTATTGGTGGTGTACCGTTCGCGAAGGGCGCGGAATCGTATACGCCCAACGACACGCTGCGGGTCATTGGCCGTACTGCCGGGTCCTCCGGAGTCGGCAGCTCGTCGTCGAAGCCATCCAATATCTTCCCGCTCATCGGCAACGGTGTCGGCGGCTCGTCGTCGCCAATCGAGCCGTCCCTGTCGTTCCTCACCAATGAAAGCCTTGTTGATCGCGCCAACTTGCTGCGTGGTCACGGTTATACCGAGGTGACCGGTCATGGAAAATTCCTCGGCGACGGGAGCTTGTACGTCGAGGCTGATGGGTCGAAGTACATCTTGAAGAACGACGGCCAACTCATGAGCCACGCGCATTCGTACATCGATCCGTCGCGGGTGACGCTGACGATCGCGCCGGGCGGCAAGCTGACCGTGCTGGGCAGGGGCGGCAAGATCCTCGAAAGCACCGTTGATATCCGAGTCGGGCAAGGCGGCGAGCTCATCATGGTGGGCAAAGGCGGCGACCTCGTCAACAAGCACATCGAACTTCAGGTGCAGCCGGGCCAGCGGATGATCGTTGGCGAGCCGGCCACGCCGAATATCAAGGCGATCCGCGCACAGG
>Ga0209515_10006120_pt1 | contig 15159 bp, 17 predicted proteins | sample Subgroupgradi54m_FD_187454 | JGI IMG/M metagenome (GOLD analysis project Ga0209515, IMG submission 187454) | Subsurface groundwater microbial communities from S. Glens Falls, New York, USA - GMW60B uncontaminated upgradient, 5.4 m (SPAdes)... ...
TGGGATGAAAGTTTGGGTTGGGTAATGGTTGATCCCACCTGGGAAAATACCACCGGAGGTGTTGATTATTTTAATAAGCTGGATCTGAATCATTTTGTTTTTGCAATCAAGGGTTCTTCATCCAAGTCCCCGATACCTGCCGGCTCTTACAAATATAATAACCAGGATTCAGAAGATGTCAAAGTCCAAATTTCAGAAAATGACTTTTTAGGGTTGCCTCATCTGGATGTGAAAATTGAAAATACCGAACCTATCTTAGCTGGGTTTCCGGGAAAAATTAAAGTCAAAATAGCAAATGTGGGTAATGCTGTTTATACAACCCACCCCTTTTTGGTTACATCAGGACAGTTAACAGTTCTTGAAGGTGAAACTCAGCCTTTGGGTTCAATCCCTCCTTTTGGGGAAACTGTAATTGATTTAAATGTCAGAACCAAAAGCTTATTTGATAAATTTGATGATCAGATTGTTGTTTCATTGGGAACACAAAAATATATCAAAGATGTAAAGATCAAACCCTTTTTAATTTTCCAATCATTTCCATTAATAGGAGTGGGGATTGTTTCCCTGATTGGAGTAATCTATTTAGTCACTTTGGGTATTCATATTTTTAAAACCAAGCACCGCAGTAAAAAATGATCCCTCAATTTATAGATCAGTCCAGACTGCCTCACAAATCAGGGGTATATCAATTTCTTGATTACCAAAAAAATGTTTTATATGTTGGGAAAACTATTGATTTATATCATAGGGTAGCTTCTTATTTTAATAATGATGGTGCAGGAAAGACTGCCATTTTAGTATCCAAAATCTCATCAGTTGAGACTATAGTTGTTGAATCAGAATTGGAGGCATTAATTTTAGAAGCCAATTTGATCAAAAAATACTTACCTCCCTTTAATGTCCGTTTAACTGATGATAAAGATTATTTATATATTGGAATAACTAAAGAGGATTTTCCCAAAGTTATAACAATCAGAAAGCAAGATTTAAAATCTGCTAAAAAATTCTTTGGACCATTCCCTTCCAGTAAAATTGTGAAAGATACTTTAAAACTTTTAAGAAAAGTTTTTCCCTGGTGTTCGGGGAAAGGTCACAGCAGGGCTTGTTTTTACTATCATTTAGGATTGTGTCCTGGTGCTTGTGTGGAACTTATTAGTAAAGAAGATTATCACAAAATTATCAATAGATTTGCTAAATTTTTGGAGGGAAAAAAGGAAGAATTAGTCAAGGAGTTGTCCTCTGAAATGTTAAAGTTAGCTGACGGACAAAAATTTGAAGAAGCAGCTAAGATAAAAAAGATATTAAATGGGATTGCTTATTTAACCCAGGCAAATAGAGTCTCCTCTTATTTAGAAAATCCTAATTTTTTAGAAGATGAAAAAAATCTTGCTCTGGCAGAATTACAAAAAGTTTTAGGTTTATCTAAAATTCCAGAAAAAATAGAAGGATATGATATTTCCAATATTCAAGGTAAAGAGGCTGTTGGGTCTTTGGTTGTTTTAACCAATGGTGAGATAGATAAATCCCAATATAGAAAATTTAAGATTCATATTACAGGTAGGCCAAATGATGTAGGGATGCATAGAGAAATGATCAGACGCCGTTTAAAACATGCCGAGTGGTCAATACCTGATTTGATAATAGTGGATGGAGGTAGAGGACAAGTAAAAGCTATTCAATACGAAATACAAAATACGAAATACAAAATACCAACTTTTGGGTTGGCTAAAAGAATGGAATGGCTTTATCCACCTGAGGGAGAAATAATTAAATTACCTAAAAGCAGTAAAGCTCTGCATCTTTTACAACAACTGCGTGATGAATCCCATAGATTTGCAGTTACCTATCACCGAAAATTACGTGATAGAATAAGAGCTTAGATGAAAACCCTGCTCAGATATTTTCTTATAAATCTAATCTCCCTTTATGTCACCACATTATATATTCCGGGTTTAACTTATACTGGTGGAATAAAAAGTTTAATTGTTGGAGCCTTGGCATTTATGTTAATAAATTTTATTCTGGTTCCTCTTCTTAAAATTCTCTTTCTGCCCTTAAATCTGCTGACAGTAGGATTATTTGGCTGGCTAGTAAATGTTTTAGCGCTTTATGCCCTAACAACTATTGTGTCTGATTTTATGCTGGTGCCCTTTTATTTTCCGGGGGCTACAATTTCAGGAATCACTCTTCCTGCTATGGAGTTAACCACTTTTTGGGTAGCTGTGATTTCCTCACTTATGATCAGTACCATTACCCATTTCCTGCAATGGCTTGTTCGCTAAGGAGTGTTAATATATAATAAACTCCTGTGAATAAAATTAAATCATTACTCCTGCCTGTTTTCAGTTTAATTTCTTTACTATTTCTCACCACTCCAGTTTTAGCCGGGGGGGGCAACGCTTATATCAACGTTACAGAAACTGATGATCCGCATTGGATGATAGTTAGAGCCTATGTGAATCCTGCAAATGTAAATTGTCAGGGTATGACTGTATCATTCAATTTTTTAAGTCCTGAAGATGGAGATATAGTTAATGGTTCTAATGGGGGAAATACCAGTACAACTAGCGATGCCGCATATGAAACAGTAAATGGAAAACAGTACCTGCGTTGTTCTGCATATGCCAAGGTCTATGCAAAAAATTTTGAAATGAATAGACTTTTTAGAGTTTCTTTCAAAGGCTCTAATATCGATGAATACCGAGATTTTGCAGTCAGTTTTGATCAGTATAATTATCCTAATTATCTAGTTTTACTTCCTTGGGAAGAAATTCCAATTCCTTCAAGCATGCCAATAGTAGCAGCTCCTACTATGATTTACCCACAAGATAACCAGACTATTGATTTGGAAGGAGCATATCTGTTTAAGGTTAAACCAGCTGAAGGTGCTACTGGATATTTATTTGGATTATTTCAGGATAATGTGATGGTTTATGAAAATTACCGGGATAGTAAAACCTTAAGTTCTAATGGTGAGTTTGCTCTTTGGGAGGCAAATCCAGCTCATGTTAAATTTCATCAGGGAAATATCAAAGTCATGATTAGGGCTTTAGTAAATAAACAATGGACTGATGCCCGGGAAATTACTGTTAATCTAAAACCCAGAGGAGGAAATACTCCTGTGCAAACTACCACTGCTCTACAACAGACCCCTAACCCACTTGTTGTACCAGTACCTCCTGTTTTAAAACCTCCTCAGCAGATAATAGTTGTATCAGATAGCTCTGCTTCCGCAGCTTTGCAAAACAAAGTTGATGAATTGCAAAAAAAACTGGAAGAATCCCAGCAAAAACAATCTGTACTTGAGCAGCAATTAAATCAAATTATCAATTGGATTAAATCAATCTTTCCTTTCTTCAAATGAAACCAGTTATATATTTAATTCAAATAATTTTAGGAATTTTACTAATTGTGGTGATTATTATTCAACAAAAGGGGACAGGTATGGGCAGTACTTTTGGAGGGGAATCAGGTTTTTATAGAACTAAAAGAGGAGCTGAAAAATTACTTTTCTATGCCACCATTTTTCTATCCTCAGTCTTTATTTTATCCTCATTAATTGGTCTGCTGATCTAATTTGAAAGATGAAAAAGAACTTTAAGGTTTTTAAACTCTGGATTCTAGTCTTATTTAAAATATTGACCCGGAATAAGATTCCTCTGATTATAACTTTTCTAATCCTGGCTATTATCTTTTTTGCCCAATCTAAATTTAAGTTTTTCTATAATCCCAATGCTATTAGCGTAGGGTTTATAGGGACTTACCAAGAATATGATCTACCCAAAGAGGTAACAAAACTTATTTCTCAGGGTTTAGTTAAAGAAGGAATGGATGGAAGGATAAAGGGTAATTTAGTTTCTGGCTGGGAAACTAACAATGATGCCACCAGTTTTAAATTTAAATTAAAAGATGGATTAAAGTGGGTTGATAATACTCCTATTAAATCAAAGGACCTGGAATTTGTAATTCCCAATACTGAAATTACTTTTCCAGATGACAATACAATATTATTTAAACTGAAAGAATCCTATTCTCCTCTTCCCAGTCTGTTAACCAGACCAGTTATAAAAAAAGGGTCAATGCTGGGTACAGGACCTTACAAGATTACTAAAATAGAAAAATCCCGGATCTTTATTACTAAAATTGAACTGGTCAGTGCAGATGAAAGTTTACCAAATATTTCGATCCGTTTTTATCCAACTGAAAAAGTAGCCATAACCGGATTTAATCTGGGTGAGGTACAAGCTCTGCTGGGGATTACTGATCCAAAAATATTTTCTGATAATCCTAAGGTTTCCATAAAACAAAAAGTGGATTATTCCAGAATTGTCAGTATTTTATTTAACACCAAAGACAATTTTTTATCCAGCCGCTCTTTACGCCAGGCCCTGTCATTTGAAGCACCTAAGTTTGAAAATGAGCAAATAGCCAATAATCCATATCCCCCTTATCATTGGGCTTATAACCCGGACTCGAAAAAGTATCTGGCAAATCCTGAGGAGGCAAAGAATGCCATGGAAAGAGCCAAATCCAGTATTCCTGATGAGAAAATAAAATCAGAACTTATTTTAACTGCCACTCCCAATTTGGAGGGAATAGCAGGTGTGGTAGTAAATTCCTGGAAGAATTTGGGATTAAATGCTAAGTATAGAATTGAATCAGGGATTGCCCAAAATTTCCAGGCTTTGTTAATTACTCAAAGTATTCCTTTGGATCCTGATCAATATTTTCTCTGGCATGCCACCCAAACCAAAACCAATTTAACCAAATATGATTCCAAAAGAGTGGATAAGGATTTGGAAGATGGGAGAAAGATTATTGATGAAGAGGATAGAAAAACTAAATATTATGATTTCCAGAAAATCCTGTTAGAAGATGCCCCAGCCATTTTCTTATATTTCCCCAAATACAACATAGCTTACTTAAAAAAGAAAGAAACTCTTCTAAATAAAATCCTGAGTCTCTAGACCTTGAGGTTGAGCTTTTTCTGGTCTTGTCCTGGCAATATAAAAATCAATAATAGTTTTTACATCCTTATTCAAATACCCAGATTTTGGGAATAGCAGTTTTACTTTTTGCCATCTACCAAGTAGCCTGGAAAAATAAAGCTGTTTGACTCAATCTGAATCAGATAATATATCTTGTATTCTTTAACCATTATTACTATCATTAATTCATGAACGATAAAGATGTCAAAAAGATCACCAATGTTTTTGATGAAAAATTCAAACTATTACTGGGAGAGTTGGCCAGAGTTAGAAGTGAAATATCTGGTTCAAAAGCCACACAATTTAGACAATACACTGAACTATCTAGAATAGGTAAGGATATTGCAAGGATTGATAGTGTTCTAGAAAGTCTTAGTGAGGAATCCAAAGGACACACCAAAAAGCTAAAAAAGATAGATGCAGTTTGGGATCAAGTTGTTGAAATAACTTTGGGATTAGAAGACATAAAAGAAAAAATGGATTTTCAAGCTGAAACTTCAAGTAAATCTAATGATAATGTGGAAAAACTTGATAAAAGGGTTACTACGGTTGAATCTCACCTTGGAATATCTGTTCTTCCAGAGCTTGCTATAATAAGATAAATTGATTATCCATTTAGATCAAGCTTTCTGATCCTGATATTTTTAGGGGTGACTTCTACTAACTCATCATCACCAATGTATTCTATAGCATTTTCCAAAGTCATTATTTTGGGAGTATTAAAGTGTTCAGAAGTTCCCTCGCCTGCAGACCTGTTATTAGTTTGTTGCTTCTCCCGGCAGACATTAATCCAAATATCCTCACCTCTGGAATTTTGCCCAATTACTTGTCCTTTATAAACAGTTGTCCCAGGCCCAATAAATAATTGTCCCCTGTTTTGGGCACTTACTAAGGAATGTAACTTAGAAACTCCTTTTTCATGCACCACCAAAGATCCTTGTAATCTATCCGTTTTAATTCCGGGATCTTCTCTATATTCAAAAAAGGATGATGAAATTATCCCTAAGCCCTTAGTGTCTGTGACAAATTCACTCACATATCCAAAGAATTCTTTGGTGGCAATAATAAATTCCAAAAATACGATGTTATTTTCTGTTTGCATATCCTGAAGTGCTCCGTGTCTTGTACCCATTTTTTGCATTACTGATCCGGAATACTGCTCAGGCACTTCAATGGCAACTTTTTCATAAGGGGTTAAGGTTTTACCATTCTCTACTTTTTCTATAACCTGAGGCTTACCAACCTGGAACTCAAAACCTTCCCGTCTAAGTGTTTCAATCAGTATTGCCAAATGCAGTTCTCCCCGGCCTTTAACAATCCACTCACTACCTGAATCCTCTACTTTCAAAGCCACATCAGCTTCCTGAGCCTTATATAACCTATCCTTAATTTGTCTGGCTGTTTTAAACTCACCTTCTTGCCCTGCCACAGGTGAGGTATTAACGCCAAATCTCATCTCAACTGTTGATTGTTCAATATGTAAAAGCGGTAAGGCAATTGGATTTACAGGATCGGCAATAGTTTCACCAATGGTGATATCCGGAATACCTGATAAAGCAATAATATCCCCGGCATGAGCTTGCAAAATATCTACTCTTTCCAGTCCCTCAAAACCCATTAGAGAAGTTAGCCTGAACTTTTTAACAATACCATCTCTGGTGATATGAGCAACATCTTGACCCATTTTTATAATTCCATTGTAAACTCTACCTGTGGCAATCCTGCCTTTGAAATTATCATAAGCAGTGTTGGTAATTAAAACCTGCAAAGGTTTGCCTTCTTCAACTTTTGGAGCAGGAATATATTCTAAGATGGCTTCAAAAACAGGGGAGATATCAGTCATTTTGGATAAATCCGGTTCCTTGCCTGCTTTACCTTGTTTTCCGGATGAATAAATGGTGGGAAACATGGCAGTTTCATCATCAGCCCCGAGCTCCATAAATAAATCAAAGGTTTTGTTTAACACATAATTTATTCTGGCATCTGGCCGGTCAATCTTGTTGATTACTACAATAATTTTCAGCTTCATTTCTAAAGCTTTTTTTAAGACAAATCTGGTTTGGGGCATTGGTCCTTCTTTGGCATCAATCAACAGCAAAGCTCCGTCAGCCATTTTTAAAACTCTTTCCACCTCTCCACCAAAATCAGCATGGCCAGGTGTATCAATAATATTAATTTTTGTATCCTTATAGTTTACTGAAGCATTTTTGGAAAAAATAGTAATCCCTCTTTCTCTTTCCAGATCATTTGAATCCATGATTAAATCTCCCTTATCATTTGCTTCTTTTGAAATATGGGTGTTGGACTGACGTAAAAGAGCATCCACCAAAGTGGTTTTACCATGATCAACATGGGCTATGATAGCAACGTTTCTAATGTTAGTCATATATTTCTCCTACCAAAAAACCCCGTACAACGGGGTTTCCAGCAGGTATCCCATTCTAACATTTTGATCTCAAGATAACAAATAATGTTTTCTGAATGGAGTAGTGAGAAGGATAATTAGTAGATCTAAGGTAAGGGGAACTAATAAATAAAGAGAGCTGAGGCGGAAGAATTTAGATACTGCTTCTAAATTTTGGCTATTTAGATAAAGCCAAATATCTTGTAAAAGTTGAGGTTTCCAGAAATATAAGGTTCCCACAACTAATAAAATTACTACCAAGATTGCTACCACAAATCCAATAGTTCCCTCTATATCCTTTTTTGATGAAAACATGGTATTGGAAATTTCAAAAATTAAATATAATCCTAAAATAATTTGCCACCAGGATAAATTTTGTGAAGTTTGGGCAAAATATAGTATTCCTAGAATTGATAGCATCCCTAATAAAACTGGAGCTACCCCTACGATTGTTAACCTAAAAGGATCCACTTTTCCAATCTGCACACTGCCTAATTTAACTCCCCCTTCTTCTACCTCTGGTAAAACTGATATTTCCCCAACAGGTACTAACATTATTCCTGCTGTTAACAAATGAGCAAGTTCATGAACAATAGTTCCTGGTAAAAAAAGTACTGCTAATGCACTTACCACAGCCTTATGATTTTTAAAAATTCTATAAAAAGTAATTGACAAAGCTTTAATTAACTTTTTTGATAAGAAAAAAAGCAACACAATCTCTAATGTAAAAGATAAAACAAACAACATTAACTAAAGTATATCAAAATAAAGTATCGAAGATTGACAGTTGAGAGGCTATCTGTTAATTTAGGACGCTATGTCTAAAATACATATTTTGGTGACACTTATTTTTCTCTTTGTTATCCCCTCATCTGCCTTAGCTTATGATTTTAACAGCCCGCCCAATAGGATTGTTATTCCATCTTTGGCCATCAATCTGCCTGTTTCAACAGCCAGAATTGCTTTTACTACCTGGGAGGTAAGTTTGACTGGTGCATCCTTTGGAGAATCAAGCAGTTTGCCGGGTAATATTGGCAATACTGTTATTTTTGCCCATGTTAGACCTGGACTTTTTTTGAACTTACCAAAAATAAAAGTAGGAGATATTCTCCATGTTTTTACGCCCAAAGACTGGTTTACTTATAAAGTTAAACAAATTCAAGTTGTTGACCCGGAAGATATTTCAGTTCTAAATTCTTCCTCAGATTACGAACTGACTGTTTATACTTGTATTGGAGAAAATTGGGCTCAAAGATTTGTGGCCAAAGCTGAGTTGATTAACTTAATTCCTCCAAATATGCAATCTGAATTGACTTTTAAGCTAGGGCTGTGATATAAGCTTTGTTACCTTTCCTGCCTATTAGCTTATGAATCAATTGAACTGGCAGGTAAAAAGATATCTTCTTCTTTCCCTTCTAATTTGTCTCCGTTTGTTTGCCGGTGTTGGTTTGTTACCGGAATTATTATTTAGCAGTCTTAAATTGTTTTTGAGGCTGATTTTTATCCATATTAAGCTGGTTTTATTATCAATTGCAATTTTATTATCCTGGCAGTTTTTAGTTTATGTTAATTCTTTTCTAAGCTCCCTGCCTAAATTTGATTTTGATACTTTAAATACTCTTTCTGTTCCTCCAGCAATTTCAATTTATGACCAAAATCATACTCTGCTGGCCAAATCCAACAGAGGGTATTATCAGATTCCGGTTGACCGGTCACAAATATCCCCCGTAGCCATAAAAGAAAACCTTATTTTCTATAGTCAAATTATGGCTGATAAATTACTGATTGAAAAGCCCAGTCTAAGAAGGGCCATTAAAAGAAATATTTTAGTAGGCAGAATAAACAGACTGCTTTCGCAGGATCAGGTGTTAACTGCCTATTTTAATACTCTTATTTTTCCGGATCATATTATTGGTATTGAAGCAGCTTCTGAGTATTTTTTAAGTAAAAATGCTGCTAAATTATCTTCAGAGGATTTTCAGTACTTAACCCAGCTGGCTTTAAATAACCAAACTCCAACTCAGAAATATCCACTTTATAAAAGGGCTTCGGATGCTGTTGATTTTGTGCTGGCTGACTTAAAATCAAATTATCCCAAGATCTGGCAAAATAATCAGCAGATCAGTGTTTTAACCTCCATTGATTTAAAATTGCAAAATTACCTTCAGCAATTTGTCTTAGCAAATTTGTCAACTACTGATGACTTAGGACTTACTATTGTTGATCCTGACTCACATTCTTTAATGGCTTTGGTTGGTCATGCTGATATTTCGGATAAATCAGTAATCTTTAGTTCAATTAAAAAAATTACAGATGCCAAAGAAAATATACTGGTGCAAAATAATCTGGAAATTCCTATTCATCCACCTATAATTGTTTCTTTGAACCAGGGTTTAAGTAACAAAAATTTGATAAATCAGTTGGTAGAAATTCAATCTGAAAGGAGGTGAAAAATGGCAAAATTAAAAACAAAAGCAACTAAGGATCTTAATTTGGAAGTAGATTCCTTACTTAATAAATCCAGAGTTTGGGTGGGACTAGTAATTGTTTTACTGGCAGTAGGAGCTGGTATATATCTGATGAGCAATGGTGCAAAAGATAAAGAGAAAAGTCAGATTGCTGACCTGGTTTCTCCCAACCCTAGTGCTATAGAAGTAAATCCCAGTCCAGTAGCCTCTGCCTCTTCAAAACCCACTGCCTTGGTCAAGAAAGTAAAAACCTTAGCTGATACCAATGGAAAAATAGAGCTAACTGTTCAGCCAGGAGACAGCTTCTGGAGAATTTCTGAAAGAGCTTGTGGAAACGGGCGGTACTTTTTGGATATTCAATCTGATTTAGGTTATACCAATCAAGCTATTCATCCTGGTGATAAGTTAGTAATAATTTGTCCGGAATAAGACAATAGAAATTGGATTTGGAAAATTATATAGAGTATAATTCGTCAATGGCAATTGAGCGTGATCCCCAGTTACATAGAGAAATAGATACATACTTAAAAGGTCAGCAGGGGTATAGTCCTTTACCACTTGGAGCTGAAGCTAGGGCTGTTAGAGAGGCTGAAGAAATCTTTAGAGAGCAAAGAGAAAGAGGTTTCTTTGAACAATCAGGGGAATTATATGTACCAGCAAATGATACTAATCTTACCCAAGAACAAGTCTGGCATACAGTACAAGAACTTTTAAATATTGCAGGAGTAGCCTTATCAGGTATACTGCAATTTGATACAGAACATGCCATAGAAACATTTCTTAACAGAGGGGAAGATTACTATTCGATAATCCATCGTAATGGTCCTCAGGATACTCTGTTGAGAATTAGAAAATTTAGAATAATTGATGATAGAGTGGAGACTTTGGAATTTGGAGATATTACCAGGAGATTTGATAGCGGGAGGGATGATACCTTCTTTGGTTATTTGGGGCCAGGGGTTTATGTACTTTTTCCTGCTACAGGTGAAAGGTGTCCTGTTTATTCAACTGCTGCAGCCAGAAATGGCATAGAAGGATTATTCAGACAAATAGTGCAATAGCATCAATTTTTTAAAGTTGACAGACTCTCTTACAATTGATATGCTCGCTCCATGAATAAGTTTGTGCAACTTGCTTTAATAACATCTTCATTTTTCATTTTCTCTTCACCAGCTTATGCTTTGCAAATGGTTTATCCCTTTTTTCCATCACCATCACCCACGCCCTATCAGGAAATTATCCCTCCTTCTTATACTACTTATACTACCCCAAGTTCTCAAATTATTGAGTATCCTATTGGTACAAGTATCCCTAGTCCAACATTTTCACCTTTTCCAACTCCTTGGGCAAATCCTCCTCAACAAACCTATGTTGACCCCTACCCATCCACACCACCACCTTCTCCTTACCCAATACCACAGCCAGAGTTTATATCTCCAACACCTCCAGATATGATCCCAATGAATCCAATGATATCAAAAATCTCACCAAATAAAGCAAATCAGGGAGACCGTGTGACTTTAACTGGTCTAAACTTTAGTTCGGATGCCCAAATATATGTAAATAATATACCGATGCCTAAGTATTCTTATATTTTTTCAGATGATAACCAAAAATTGAGTTTTATTTTGGATACTGAGATACAATTTGAAATTAACAAAACTTATGATGTCTATGTCAGTAATGAGGGGGGTTCCAGCAACAAAGTAGCCTTGATTGTAACTTCACCTGTGAAGCTGGAAAAAATTACTCCGGGTTTTGGCAGCTTTCGTCAAATCACCCAAGCTTCTGGAAAAGGTTTTGGTTCATCAACTGGATCATTAGTTTTTATTTATAAAGGAGTTTGGGTGGCTGCACCAGTTCTTTCCTGGAATGATTCACAGATTCTGTTTAGAGTACCGGCAGTGTCAGGGTTCAAAACCTATCAAATCCAAGTTAATATGGGTAAACAACCAAAGGGAAAAATTGCTTATGTAAGCAATACTATGCAGTTTGATGTTCACGAGGGACAACCCTTTATTCAATCAATTCTGCCAAAGAGTGCAAAATCTGGTCAGATAGTGACTATGACTGGTTTGGAGTTTGGAAATAAACCTGGAAAAGTTGAACTTATCTCGGGTGCAAAAAAAGGAACTTCTGCCACAGTTATATCCTGGACAGAGGACAAAATCCAATTTGTAATTCCTAGACTTATTGCCAACACTGAATATCAAGTCCAGGTTACCACCCGCGATGGCAGACCAAGCTCAACTGTTTACTACAAAATAGGTAAGTAATTACATTACCCACAATTTAAATACTATAGGTTGTGAGCCGGGTGGGGGTCGAACCCACGACCAATGGATTAAGAGTCCATTGCTCTACCACTGAGCTACCGGCCCTCGTCGAAACAAGACTTTAACTTCCAGTCTAAATTAAAATTTAGACTTTCAGTTGACGTCTGTTCCTCCTCTCAAAATTGTTTCACAATTTTGTAAAGAAACACAAAAGACACCAAGGTATTATATCAATATTAAGAAGAGAATTTTAACTTACTAACAAAACTCCTACAAAGCTAATTATAGCAGCTAAGAGTTTTATTAACATTTTTTGTCTTTCTTTAAGTAAAACCATGGAAATTAAAACTGTTATAACAGAGGAGATAGGGAAAATAGCAGCAATTTGGGCTGCATTTTGCCCGGAAAAGTAAGCAAAATTATATGTTAAATATGCAGTCCCATAAATTAAACCCATTAAACCTATTTTGGGGAAAAATTTATCTTTTGGCAGAGCAAGTATTTTCCCAGTTGATTTAGGGTTAATCAACCAAATAAAAATTCCTGGAATTATAAAAGCTATAGCAGAGAAAGTTGCTACATCAAAACTTTTTAAAATTATAGAATCATTAATTACCCCTAAAGCCAAAAAAGTCCCTGCCAGTAAACTATATATTTCTCCCTTTTTAATTTGTAATTTTTGCTTTTTGAAAGAGATTGCTACCACAGAGGCAAGTATTAGAACAGTTCCTAAAACTTGTTTTAAAGTAAATGGATTATTTAAAAGTATCACTGCTCCTAGGACTGTAATAATAACTCTGGAATTAAACAAAATAGTAAATATAGATGCTTCTGTTTGTTGTAAGGCCTTAAAGATAAAAATGCTCATTAATCCATAAAGAACAGATACTAAAATTAAATTTGGTGTTAAAGATAAAAGATTATCTGGTAACTTAAATCCATGGATTAAAGCATATACTGAAAGCAAAATACCTGTTAAAAATTGAAACCAGACAGCATAAGCAATTGGATCACTCTTGTTATCTTTTAACAAAAATCTTTGAAAAACCCTCCCAAAAGATTCAGCTAAAATACTGATTAATAAAAATACTTGCCAATGCACCATCAAATTTTACTAGAATTGTTAATAGTTGCATATAGGTACTACATATGTATAATCTGATAAAGTCACCCTTTATGCCAATAAGAGTTGAAAAAGCCCCTCCTAACCTTAAAATAGCTTGGCCTACAGATTCTCTAACTGGGGAAGAGATAGGATTAGTAGCAAGTGGAAGAGTCCAAAGACCTTTACGCCTCTTAATAGCTCAAGCAATTGTTGATGAGTCTGCATATCTTTGGGAAAGTCAAAGTAAGATTGATCCTTCAACCCGCTTAGGTAGAAGTGATTCAGATTTAGCTATTAACTCAGGATATGCTGAAGTTGGAAAGGTTATTCTAATTGCAGGTAGTAAGCCTTCTGATCAAGTAACAGACATACTTAAAAGAGATCCTACTGGTTCAGCCCTTTTAAATAATAGATTACGAGAGATGAGGGGAACAGGTAGATTAGATTTTGAGGCTATTGGATTTGAAAGGGGAATGGAGCGTTTTAAAGATTTTTATAATCAGGCTGTCAGAGGTGGTATTAGGTCTGATAGACGAGGACCTGGAGATTTGCTAAGAGAGTGGGTAGAGCTGCCTGTTTTAAGAGTTGTTACTGGAGCAAGAAGGGCTTTCTCTGGAGCCAGATCCTAGATTTAAACTAAAGAAGAATATTTTAAAGGATTAGGAATAAAGTTTATTGATAGACTCTAGATCTATGGTCAATTTTTAAAATATTGATTATTTTATCCTTGGGGTTTACTTTATATATTATTCTATAAACACTTACATGAAAGGTAAATTTCCCAGTCAATTCTCTTGATAATGGTTTACTCAAACTGGGGTCTTCTTTAATTTCATTTAAAGCAGAAAGGATAGCTAACTTATAAATTCTTTTAAGTTTTCTTAGCTGTTTTTGAGCGCTTTTTGATATCCGGAGTTCAAACATCTAATTTAAGCTCTTTTTCCAGCTCTTCCAGAGTAATATATTGACCATCTTCTATTTCTTTTTCTGCTTTCTTTAAATCCTTCATTAACTTATGGTTGGATAATATTTCTAAAGTTTCCTCAATTGATTCAAGTTCTTCTGCACTTAAAAGAACTGCCTTAGGTTGACCATTAACTGTAATGGTAACCCTATCCAGTTTTTTGTTAACTTTATCAACTAAATCAGGTAATTTAGCTCTAACATCAGAAATGGGAATTAAATTAGTCATAAATTTAATGTACAACAATGTGTACAACTTGTCAATATCTGCTTGTGTCTTATAGTTTGTAATTCAGCTTCAAATAGGGTATAATTAGTGGCTAATGAAACACATGCCCGAACAAAAAGGGATGAGTATTGAAGATATTGCCATTCAACTTGGAAAAGGTCAGATTCCCTTGTCCCTGAGTAGTCTACCTGACCGCTTAACTTCTGGATGGATTGGATCAACTTTGTGGGATGAGTATATAGATGTAAGGGTGGGTATAAGGAAATCACATACTCCTTTGTCCAGTGTTTACTTAATTAATAATGAATTGGCATATATTGATCCTCTTATTGACCCAAACAATGCTCTTAAAACAAAGAATGATCCTAGGTATAAATTAATAGGTAACTTATATCCTAGATTTGAGGAAGGATGTTTTGATTTAAAAACCTGGGAAAAAATTCTATCTGGTCCTGAGTTGATGATGTTTCATGTTTCAGCATATGGCTGTAGTGTACTGATTAAAACAGAACAAACAGATCCAGCAGCTCTTCTAGAGCCCGGAAAATTAGAAGTAGAGCATGTAAATATATTTAATACCTCTGATCAGTTAAACAAAAGGATCTTAGAAGGAGTTATTAAAAAGTACTTACCAAAAGGAAAAAGAAATTCTGAAAGAATTAGTGCATTTGAAGCATACGTAGAAAAAGAACTCTTTGCAGGTATACCATATGATATGTATATACC
>Ga0209515_10006122_pt1 | contig 15157 bp, 10 predicted proteins | sample Subgroupgradi54m_FD_187454 | JGI IMG/M metagenome (GOLD analysis project Ga0209515, IMG submission 187454) | Subsurface groundwater microbial communities from S. Glens Falls, New York, USA - GMW60B uncontaminated upgradient, 5.4 m (SPAdes)... ...
CGCTGCCGGGCGCGGAACGGGCGATGAGGCAATCGCTTGAGGTGATCCAGGCCACCAGCCGCTGGGCGCGCCGCGACACGGCCGACCTGCGTCAGTGGCTCGGCGCGCGCTAACTTCCTAGAACCGGTTTTATAAATGCCTGAGCACGATCATCGCACACGCCACATGGAAGAACGCGCCGTACATGACGGGCAGATACTCGTACCGGATCACGAGGCGACGATAGTGCCCCAGCCACGCGAAGAGGCGCTCGATCTTCCAACGCCGACGGTCGCGGCGCAAGGCGCGGCCGTCCTGGGTCGGGGGCTTCACGCGATTCGTGCGGTGGGGACTGATGAGCTCGATGCCCCGCTGCGCCAAGCGCGTCCGCAGCGGATCGCTGTCGTAGGCCTTATCGCCGATCAACCGCGCGGGCTTCTGGCGGGGATGGCCGGGGCTGGAGCGCGGGACGGCGATCGCGTGGAGCGTCTGGTCGACGAGCGTGACTTCGCCGGGCGAGGCCGCGGCCAGGGCGCTTCCCAGAGGAAGACCCGCGCCGTCTGCCACCACCATCCACTTCGTGCCTTTCCCCCGCTGGGTCGGGCCGACGGCGAGCCCCCTTTTTTCGCGGGGGCGAAGCTGCCGTCGATGAACGCTTCGCTCCAGTTGAGGCGACCACGACCATCCAGCTCGGCGAGGAACGCCCGCCAGAGCTTCAGCCAGGTCCCGTCGTCCTCCCAGCGGCGCAGGCGGCGCCAGCAGGTCGCCGGGCTGGGGTACTCCGTGGGCAGCGCCTTCCAGTGGGCGCCGGTGCGCAGCACCCAGAGGATGCCCTCGAAGCAGGCGCGGTCGTCTGCCCAGGGCCGACCCCGCTTGTCCTTGCGGCGCGGCAAGGTCGGTAAGTGGGGAGCAATCTTCGCCCATTGGGCGTCGGTCAACAAGGGTCCGAAGGCCATCGGCCACCCCTCCTCGGGTGGGATGCGCCTCCTCGTCCGGGGCCTCACGAACCCAGCGTAGCATGATGCGCTCAGGGAGCAAGTCCATTTATGAAACCGGTTCTAGAGAAAAGAAACGCCGGTGACGGAATCCATCGCCGGCGTTGTGGTTTCTGGATGCAGCCCGCGCTTCAGTCGCGAAAGAGAAACACCGCGGCCGTCAAGGAGGCGCCGATGAGGTACACGGCCACGGTGTTGGTAATAAAGTACGGATAGACCATCAACAGCACGCCCAGCACCATCGTCTTGGGCAGCATCTGGCGCTTGCCGTACATGAACGCGACAAAGCCCACCGCGCCGAACAGCATGCTCGCGACGAAGTCGGGGATCATTCCGAGAGCCTCGTCATCGCGTCGGCGTCATCGGCGCCACCCCAATCCGACTCCTCAAGGCATGTTGTTTCCATCGAAACGGCGAGAACAGCGACGGGCGATCCATCCGCAACGCGGCTCTCTAGCGTTCCGCGTCAGTCCGCGCGGTCAAGAACGCGGAATTAAGCGTATACATGAACTGCCGGGCCTGCTTGTTTTTGGCGAGAATCCCAAGGCTCTCAAGTTGTGCCAAATCCTTGCGCGCGGTTTCATAGACGACCCCAAAATTGCGCTGATATTTAGCAATCGTCCCCCGCTTTTCCTTCGAGGTGGCCAAGAATCGCAGGAAGCGCGTCTGCCGCTCATTCAACTGGATCTGCCGCTCACGAAGATTAGCAAACAAGATATCCCTACGATAGTGCTCGGTGATTCGCTGAAGAATCACTTCGATGGCCTTGACCACAGACTCCGCCATGTACAGCAGGACGTAGGTCAGATCTGCGTCGGAGTCCTCCATGTCCTTGAACACTTTGTAGTAGCGGCTCCGCGTTTCCTGAATAATTGACGAAATCGAGAAGTAGCGGAAGAACTCATAGCGATGTTTGAGCAGATACCAGTAGAACAGCGCCCGAGCCGTGCGCCCATTGCCGTCGGCGTAGGGATGGACATACACCAAATAGGTATGAAGAATGGACGCGCGCAAGATCGGGTGGATGAAGGGCTGCTGCGCCTCCTCGTTGATCCAGGCAGCGAGTGCTTGCATAGAGGCCTCGACAGTGCCAGCAGGCGGCGCCTCATAGATCGTTTGGCGGCGTTCGTTCACCACGAACACGGGTCCGTCACGAAACCGACCGGAGACGGCCCCGTCTTCGAGGGTTTTCTCAGTCACCATCCGTTGAACGGCGTGCATCAATTCGACAGAGCACGGCGCTGCACGCTGCTCGAGCACATACCGCATCACGCGGCCGTTGTTCAGCACCATCTGGTCGCTCGTATCTCTTGGCGGCTTGCCTTCGACGATCAGCTCGCGAGCGCGCGCGATCGTCGAAAACGCCCCTTCGATCACGCTGGAGAACATCGCCTCTTCGACAAGCGCCTGCTCGGTCAGCTCCGCCTGAATCTCATCCTTCACCACGCTGTAGAGCGAGTCTTTCCCGTGCGAATCAACCTGGTGGAGTGATTCATGGAGTTTCGGTGTGAGCACAAACCAGAACGGATGATCGGCCTGGTCACGGAACGGCAACAGATCGGCTTTGGCTTGGCGGAACTTGACGAGTTCCGGCCAGAACTCCTCGAGCTTCAGCTCAGGAGGAAGTCGATAGCCGACCTCATCCTTTGTGTAGTAATTGAGCATGTAAGAGTGTATTAAGTTGTTCATATGCATACTCTTAATTTATTCCTGAATAAATTAAACTACTAATTTACTACTATCTAATTACCATAGAAATGCCATCTCGGTCAAGCTGTCGGCGGGCCACTAGGAGAAGCCTTAGTCAAGGATAGGACGTGACCTCATCCTGCCGAGGAATGGCGTGCCCCGGCGCGAGGAGCACCGCGTCATCGGCGCCACCCCGATCCGGTTGCGCAGCGCAAACCGCTTCCACTGAAACGACGAAAACAGCCGGCTCGGTTCCATAGACGACTCTCCGCTCGCTCAAGTCTAGTGTATCTTTTGTGTATCTCAAGTGTAACGGAGGTCGCGGTGCGTCGGAAGGCGCCGGGTCAATATGGGAGAGAAGCTGCTTCTGTTGATTTCGCAGGGTCATCTGAGACCCATCCCGAGCTTAACGCCTCGGCCTGCTCTAATACCGTCTGGGTCGCCTTGTCTTGCTTGTCCGGAGGATAGCCGTGCTTTCGCAGAATGCGTTTCACGAGCACACGCAAATTGGCACGGACGTTCTCGCGGATGGTCCAATCAATGGTTACATTGGCGCGGACAGTGGCTACCAATTCTCGCGCGATTATTCGGAGGTTCTCGTCGCCTAGCACTTTGACTGCACTGTCATTGGTCTCTAATGCGTCGTAGAAGGCCAGCTCATCTTCTGAAAGACCAAGCTCTTCGCCGCGTCTGTCCGCCTCCCGCATCTGTTTCGCCAGACCGATCAGTTCCTCGATCACCTGAGCTGCCTCAATCGCTCGGTTCTGATAGCGGCGAATCGACTGCTCCAATAGCTCAGCGAACGACCGCGCCTGTACAACATTCTTGTTCTTGCGCGTGCGCAGCTCCCCCTTGAGCAGCTTCTGTAGGAGCTCGACGGCGAGATTCTTCTGCGGCATGCCGCGCACCTCGGACAGAAATTCATCGGAGAGGATCGAGATATCTGGCTTCGCGAGCCCTGCCGCGGCAAAGATGTCCACCACCCCTTCCGGCGTCACCGCACGCGAGATAATCTGCCGCACCGCGTGATCAAGCTCTTCCTCGGGCCGCGCATCGCCCAACGCACGCTTGGCCAGCACCGACTGAACGGCCTGGAAGAACGCTATGTCGTCGAGGATGCGCAGCGCCTTCTCATGGGGAACGGCAAGCGCGAACGCCTGCGACAGCTCACGCACGGCGCGGACGCATCGGTCCTTGCCATCCTCCTGTTTCAGGATGTGCTCCTGCGCCTCCGGCAGCAGGCCGAGCCGTTCCTGCGGCGTACCGGTCGTCCACTTCGACCAATCAAGGCCATGGAAGAGGCCATAGCAGATCTCGTATTTTTCGAGCATCACGGCGACCGCCTCATCCTGATCCAGCGCTGTCCGTCCAGTACCGCCGCTCTCCGTGTAGATCGCGAGCGCAGCCTTCAGCTCGTGGGCCAGGCCGAGGTAGTCCACTACCAGCCCGCCGGGTTTGTCGCGAAAGACGCGGTTCACGCGCGCGATCGCCTGCATGAGGCCGTGGCCGCGCATCGGCTTGTCGATGTACATGGTATGCAAACTGGGTGCATCAAAACCGGTGAGCCACATGTCCCGAACGAGTACAATCCGTAGGGGATCAGCGGCATCACGGAAGCGGTTGGCCAACGCCTCGCGCCTTGGTTTGTTGCGGATGTGCGACTGCCAGTCGGCCGGATCGGACGCGGAGCCGGTCATTACGATCTTGATCGTGCCCCGCGCGTCCTCCTCGTCTGCCCAGCGCGGCCGTAGCCGCGCGAGTTCACGATAGAGCTCCACGCAAATGCGCCGACTCATGCAGACGATCATTGCCTTGCCGTCCATGGCTTCGAGCCGTTTCTCAAAGTGATCCACGATGTCTGCGGCAATGACTCTCAGCCGTCTCTCAGCCCCGACGATTGCCTCAAGCTGCGCCCACTTGGTCTTGAGCCTTTCCTTCCGCTCGATTTCCTCGCCTTCTGTCGCTTCCTCGAAGTCCGGGTCGATCTTCGGTCGCTCCGTCTCATCCAGGGCGAGCTTGGCGAGCCGACTTTCGTAGTAGATGGGCACCGTCGCGCCGTCTTGCACGGCGCGCTGAATGTCGTACACGCTGATGTAGTCGCCAAACACCGCGCGGGTGTTGGCGTCGTGCTGTTCGATGGGTGTTCCAGTGAAGCCAATGAACGAAGCGCGTGGCAGCGCGTCGCGCATGTGGCGCGCATAGCCGTCGATGAAGTCGTACTGACTGCGGTGCGCTTCGTCCGCAATCACCACGATGTTCCGCCGCTCGGAGAGCGTCGGATGTCGGTCACCTTTTTCCTCGGGGAAGAACTTGTGAATCGTAGAGAACACCACGCCGCCTGCCGCGACCGACAGCAGCTCGCGCAGATGCGCGCGGCTCTCGGCCTGAACAGGCGGCTGGCGCAGCAGATCGTTGCAGCGCGAGAAGGTGCCGAAGAGCTGATCGTCGAGGTCATTGCGGTCGGTGAGGACGACGAGGGTCGGGTTCTCCATTGCCGGCTCGCGGATGATCCGGCCGGCATAGAAGGCCATGGTGAGGCTCTTGCCCGAGCCCTGCGTGTGCCAGACTACGCCGATCCGGCGGTCACCTGGCTTGCCGCCGGACTTGCTGCCCGACTCGTAACGCCCGCGTTCCTCGGCAACCCGATCGGCCTCACAGCGCAGTTTGGCTGCGCGCAGGGTCTGGCGCACGGCTACCTGAACCGCGTGGAACTGGTGGTAGCCAGCTATCTTCTTCACCACATGCCCGCTACCATCGTCCTCGAACACAATGAAGTCGCGTACGAGGTCGAGGAAACGCCGCGGCGCCAAGACGCCTTCGATGACCGTTTGCAGTTCCGGTATGTGCGGATTGGCGAGCCCCTCGCCGGAGACGGTGCGCCACGGCTTGAACCACTCGCGCCCTGCGGTAAGTGTGCCTGCGCGCGCTTCCACCCCGTCTGAGATGATGAGCAGGGCATTCGTCGCGAATAGCGACGGAACTTCGACCTTGTAAGTCTGGAGCTGCTGGAAGGCGGTCCACAACTTTGCATTCTCATCCGCCGCGTTCTTGAGCTCGAGCACCGTGAGTGGCAGGCCGTTGACGAAAAGCACAATGTCCGGCCGACGACTGTGCTTATTTTCGACAACGGCGAACTGATTAACCGCTAGCCAGTCATTGTTCGCTGGGATATCGAAATCAATCACTCGTGCCTGCGCGCCGCGGATCGCGCCCTCAGCGGTGCGGTACTCGACCGTCACGCCGTCCACGAGTAGGCGGTGCGTAGCCCGGTTGCGCGTGATGAGGTCTGCCCCATCGGGGCGCATGAGCTTGCGGAGGGCGTCCTCCAACGCCTCGGCGGGCAGCGCCGGGTTCAGCCGAGTCAGTGCATTACGCAACAGCTGCGCCAGCAGGACTTCGCAATAGTCGCGTCGTTCTGCGGTTGGCTCGCCGGGGGGAATCTCCTCACCGCGCAAGACTCGCCAACCAATACCTTCGAGCCACGCAAGCGTGGCATGTTCAACGACGGATTCAGTGAAGCCAGTCATCGGAGCGGTCGCTTACTCATGCCTCACTGAACAGCGATCATCTCGCATTCGTTCCGCTGCTATTTCGGGAAATTCTTGCCGTTGACGTGTTCGTAAAACCCAGTCGCCGTAATTCTCGCACAGCTTCGAGAAGTCGCAACTTACTGAAGAAGGGCAAGTCAACCGGAATGTTCCTCGTTGGCTCACAGATGATCCCAAATACTACCTCATATTCCGACGGCGTGATGTTTGCCTCGGGGATAACTTGCTGCACGATCGCCCCAAACCTGGTTCTGATTTCCGATCGGAAGTCACGTTCCAGCAGCAATCGAGCAGAGACCGTACCTTGCGCGAACAGATGACTCAGCGTTGCTGAGCCGTGGTAGTCCTTGATATGATAGAGCTGCTTCCCGATAGACAATAAGTCGCATACCTCGATACGGCTACGACCTCCTCCGTAGGAGACGGCTTTGGCGTCAAGAAGGGCGAGGGATTCGGGATTGGAGGTCGCCAGGTTTCCATTGTAAACTCCCTCGGTATCATTGGCCTCAGCGTTTGGCAGTCTCCTGGTTGTATGCTCTGGGATTAGCCGCAGGTTCTGCACCACTTGCTGAATGAGACTATTGGCCACTTCATACCAATCTCCGGCCATAAGGATGCACCGAATAGTTGAGTTATTGGGATCAGAAATTTCCGTCAAAACACAGTCGTACGCTGACCAACCTTGCATGCCTGGCGTCCCATCCGGCCTGACTGTGCATATCTGGAGGCTGCGTAGTCCGCCAACTGTTGGCGGATTGGGAGCCAGCCGAGTTCGGATCGCAGAGAATTGTAAATCGATAGCGGGAGGAGGTGCGCGGCTTCCCTCGATCCTGAACCATTGGACCTCTTCCCAGTTCACAATCTCAGGAGGTGCAAGCGTGACGTCGTGGTGAGGGTTCGTGGCGAGAACTGCGTCCAATGCCACATCAAGCCGTGAGATGTCTGATGGATCCCTCACCAAGTTTATGTTGTTGATGACCGGATAGCGGTGCTCCACACGACGGCTCTCATATGCGCGCAGGAGAATCGAGCAGAGTTTTGGAAGAAGGTTGATTGGGTTGCGGGTCCAAACGATGCATGGATCTTTCCCCCCGATCTGCTGAGCTAGAGACGGGTGCGCCGAGGTACCGAAAACCCCTCGCAGGAGACCCATCTGACCCTCAATATCAAATGACTCGATGGTTGTGCCTTTGCTTGTGCTGACTCGACGATATTTAGCGAAGTTGTCATATGTCGAAATGTCGACTGATTTTAGCGTGTTCGGTACTATGAGGGACAATGCGGCGCGCAGACCAAACGAACGAACGAAACAATCTTTCCTCAGAAGATGCCACCCGGTACCAAAGCAGACCGAGAAAAGGCGACCCCGCGCAAGGATGAAGAGAATGGCGCCGGAGCTGGCTGAGTATAACTTTTGAAGCTTCTTTTGAGTCTCGGCGGGTAAGTACGTTACCACGCGGGTGGGTGCGAGATGGTAGGCCTCACGAACAGTGAGAGGCCGGGCTGGGCGTCGTCCGGCAGATGCACTTCCATATGCTCGACACCATCCCGAATCGCTTCGTCAGGAGTAGTGACGTGCGACTTCAGAAGGTAAATGCTAAGTTGTTGAGTCCTTGGCCCTGACACTCCTATACTCCATTGTTATTGCGGCACTCAACAGGTGCCGGGTGCTCGTAATTCGCCTGAGATGAGCTTGGGTAGCAGCGTGTCGCGCAGAGCGGCGAGGGTGTGGGATTCTCGTTCATTCTCAGCCATCTTCGTGAGTAAAGGCCGGGTGATACGCGAAAATCTCTGGATCATGTGATCGGCTGGCTTGACGACTTGCGTTGCCGCGATCACTTCGGGACGCACGGCTGGATAGGCTCCGCCGTCCGACAAGTGTGAGAGAGCTTCGATGTTCTCTGCGGTCGTAGCCGCACAATACACGAACTCTGCATACTCAACTCTCAGTGGGCGAAGGACGGCAAAACCTGTGCTACCCGTAAGCCCCTCCTCAAAGATGAGGGTGTACGAACCATTGCCAGGTCGCACCGTGCCGACGATCGTGTCTCGTGGTCGTAGAACGCGCTGCGCACGACTCGGCGCGTCTCGGTGCCCATAGGAAGTCACTGCTTCGATTCGTCCCCACTTTGTGTTCGATAGATCGACATAGTGAATGATGTCGGGGCGTGTTTTCTTCGACCATATCTCTGGATTCAATGAGGAGAGGTCCGCCAGAGTCCTTACCTCCCACCCCTTCGGAATCTCGCCCAGTTCGGTGTCTACGAGGCTGCCTGGGAACAGATCGGCGAGGGGCTTGGGGAGGTCGGGATTGCGGCCTTCGGCCTTGGCGCGGACGGGGTCGAAGTCCACGAACCACGACTTGAAGAGTGCCCGCGCCATCGCCTCCAGCGTCTCGTTTATCCGCCGGTTCAGCTCGATCTTGTCGTCGAGCGTCCCGAGGATGCAAGCGATGGCACGTTGTTCCTCAATGGGTGGAAGCGTAAGGGAAACCTTCCGCAGTTCGCTCTGCTTGATCCCAAGGACCGTTGTGCCACTTGCCCTTGCGAGGAGTTGGTCCTGAACGTATCCGGACTGCATGAGGAACTTCAAGAAGCCGTTGTCGAGAACTCCTGGCTTTCCACGAAGGGCGATAAGCCGCTGCGCGAGAGCAACGCGCTCAGTACCCAGTTGTGCGACCTCGCCCAAAGGAGCCTCGGTTGTGATAACAACGTCGCCGGGTTTGGGAATCCCGCGACGCATCCACAGCTCGTAATCTTCAACTGCGATGAACTCGTCTGGCGTCTCAATCCTTCCATCCTTTACGATCTTCGCTGTAATGAGCGGGATGCCGAAGGACGTTTTCTGCGGGGTCTTGCCCCGGTAGTCGATTAAGACTGTCATGCAGTCTTCGAGCGGGCTGGTAGTCCAGTCACCCGCCATAGCTAGATTCCTTCAGATCCTGCCGAGTGGTGACGAAAACTTTGCGAAGCGCTTCTGTCGCCTCATGCTCCTGAACATCACATCCTCACTGGACTTCAGGCACCTTGGTCAGCAGATCGAACAACACCGTATTGATGTAGTAATTGGACCGCCCCATCTTCTTTTTCCGTAGAAATCCCTCGTGGGATAAAGTGTCCAAGTATTTTGTGGCCGTCAGCCGCGACACCCGCAGGTCGGCCATAAGAAACTCGATTTTCGTGTATGGATGACAGAACAGGTTATTGATCAGATCCTGGCTGTAAAATCTGTGCTTGTCTCGAATGCGGTGCTTGTAGTCGAGCATGGCCTTGCCAATGCCTTGCACAATCGCGATCGTTTGGCGGGCGGTCTTCTCGACCCCGTCGAGCATGTAGAGTACCCACGCCTCCCACGCCTCGTCATCACGGACGGCCTGCAACCGGCGGTAATACTCGGGCTTTCTCTGAGTGATGTACCGGCTCAGATACAGCACAGGGATGTTGAGTAGTCCCTGTTGCACCAGATACAGGATGTTGATGATACGGCCCGTTCGACCGTTACCGTCGTAAAACGGGTGGATACTTTCGAACTGATAATGTGCCACCACCATTTTGATCAACGGATCGAGCGTGGACATCTCGTCGTCATTGAGAAACCGTTCCAGGTTGCCCATCAGCCGAACGACCTCGCCTGAATTTTGCGGAGGCGTGTACACGATCTCGCCGGTCTGTTGATTCTTTAATACCGTCCCTGACAGGGTTCTGAAACCGGCCCGGTTGCCTTCCAACTCAGCCTGAATCTCCAGAATGTGCGCATTGGTGAGCCGCTCCGTCTTCCTGACCAGCGCGAAGCCCTTCTTCAGCGCGACGGCATACCGCCACACCTCCTTCGCCGCTGCGTTGGAGGCGACGTTCGCGAAGAGCTCTTCTTGAAACAACTCGTCGTGGGTCGTGATGATGTTCTCAATGGCGGAGCTGTCTTTGGCTTCCTGTAGGGCCAGGGTATTGATCAGGATGGCTTCGTTGGGGATCGTCCCCGAAACCCCCTTCAATTCCGCCAAGAATCGATGGGCCTGGGCCGCCTTCTTCAGGATTGGGACCGTCTCCAGATTAATCTCTGGGGGCAAATTAAGAAGACGAAAGTCTTGTTTCATGGGCTTAGGGAGAATGACATGTATATTTTTTTCATTATTCTATACATATCAGAACCCACCTGCTTACTTTTTGACAGTTTTTGATCTGTCAAAATCCTAGAGCTTTGAGGTTCGCGGTGATCGCAGTATCCAGCTTGGCGGCCTCCGCCTGCTGTTCGCGCAGCGTCAAGGTGAGCCGTTTCATCTTCTCCTCGAACGGCTCGCCGTCGTCCTCCTGCGCCTCCGCGCCGACGTAGCGTCCCGGCGTAAGCACGTGGCCGTGCTTGCGCACCTCTTCCAGCGACCCGCTCTTGCAGAAGCCGAGCACGTCGGCGTATTCGCCCGCCTCCTTTTCGCCACGCCAGGCGTGATAGGTAGCGGCGATGCGGGCGACGTCCTCGTCGGTTAGCTCGCGATGGGTGCGATCCGCCATGCGGCCGAGCTTACGAGCGTCGATGAAGAGCACGTGGCCGCGGCGGTCGCGGAACTTGCCGTCCTTGCGGTCGCGCGCGAGGAACCATAGGCACGCGGGGATCTGCGTCGAGTAGAAGAGCTGGCCCGGCAACGCGACCATACAATCCACACGGTCGGCCTCGATCAGGCTCTTGCGGATTTCGCCCTCACCGGACTGATTTGAAGACATCGAGCCGTTGGCGAGCACAAAGCCGGCCATGCCCGCGGGTGCGAGGTGGTAGACGATATGCTGCACCCAGGCGAAGTTGGCGTTGCCCACCGGCGGCGCTCCGTACTGCCAGCGCTTGTCATCGCGCAGACGCTCGCCACCCCAGTCGGAGATGTTGAAGGGCGGATTGGCAAGGATGAAGTCGGCCCTGAGGTCGGGGTGACGGTCGTTGTGGAAGGTATCGCCATGAGCAATCTGGCCATCAATGCCGCGAATAGCGAGATTCATCTTGGCGAGCCGCCAGGTCGTGTAGTTCGACTCCTGGCCGTAGATTGAGATGTCGGCCTTGGCCTTGCCGCCGTTGCCGTTGCCCTTGGCGTGCGCACGGATGAACTCGACCGATTGTACGAACATGCCCGAGGAGCCGCAGCAAGGGTCGTACACCCGACCACGGTAGGGCTCGAGCATCTCGACCAGAAGCTTGACCACACAGCGAGGCGTGTAGAACTCGCCGCCCTTCTTGCCCTCAGCGCCGGCGAACTGCGAGAGGAAGTACTCGTACACGCGACCGAGCATATCCTTGGCGCGACTTGATTCGTCGCCCACTTTGATGTTGCTGATGAGGTCGACGAGCAGACCGAGTCGGGTCTTGTCCAGCGCCGGGCGGGCATAATCCTTGGGGAGCACCCCCTTGAGTGCTGGATTGTCGCGCTCGATCCCCGCCATGGCGTCGTCGACGAGCTGGCCGATGGTGGGCTGCTTCGCCTGGGCCTTGAGATGGGGCCAGCGCGCCTCGGGCGGAACCCAGAAGATACTCAGGGCGCGGTATTCGTCCGGGTCTTCGGGGTCTGCACCCTTGGACTTCTCCGCCAAGAGCTTCCTGTGCTGCTCCTCAAAGGCGTCGGAGATGTACTTGAGGAAGACGAGCCCCAGGACCACGTGTTTGTATTCCGCCGAGTCCATACTGCCGCGCAACGCGTCGGCAGCCTGCCATAGCTGCGTCTCAAACCCCAGATTGGCAGCGGTATCCTTTGTGGAAGCCGAGCGATTGTTCCCCTTTGCCATTTAGACTCTTCCAAACCAACTCATGTGCCGTTGCTCACCACACATACAGCCTTCGACGATGTCGGAACTGTTTGCTCGTCCGAGAGGTGATCCACCTCTCGAACTCATCCGAAATCGCCACACGCCCCCTACCTTGAAGCGAATCGCCGCTCGGTTAGCATAGCACCTTCATGAGAACAGTAGGGCAAGTGTAGCCAGCTGGAAATGCAACCAGGTTGGTCCTTTCGGCGGAACTACGAAGGCCTGACGGCATTGCAGCTTTCTGGAGAGGAGTACGAGAACGATAACCAGCAAGGAACATCCCTCAAAATGGCTATTCTTCAGTGTCGGTTCCCAACCCGTCCTGCATATAGTCGACGACAATATTGATGATCTGCTTGATCGTGTCATTGCAGGACTTGAAGGCCATGCGCTCGAGCACCTCACTCCCATATTTCCTCAGCACGTCGCTGATCAGCGCATGGATGAAGGACTGTGTGGCGGCATCGACTCGTTCAAAGTCGAGCACGACGTCCTCGCGATTCTCGAGAGCAGGGATGATGTCCCGGAGGCGAATGTCCCTGGCGGTATCTTTATTTTCAGCGAACGCCCCGGCCTGATCAAACACGCTGATCCGTTTCATATGAATCGCGCGTGCTTGTACCGAGCCTTCTGCCTGTCTCTGACGGCCGTGCTGTATGTTTTCCGGATGGCGCTTAACAGCAACGAAAACTCCTCGGTCTGATCCAGCGTAATATCGACCCCGACGACCGTGCCCTTCCAGAATGGGAGGCTCTCTTCTTTAGAATGCCTGTCGTCAAATGGGTCCGCGCTAAGACGGAGCCGCTTGGTGGCTGGTTTCTTGAGCAGTTTATAAAACCCGCTCCCGCTATAGATGACGAAGAAATCTCGGTTCACGCTGGCAATCGACTTAACGAAAAACAGGCCGGCGCCGGCATTCTGTTCGGTCCCGCCCTCTCTTCGGGTGGTGCCGGTAATTCCTGGCATCAGGGCCAGCCGGATGGCCTCTAAGTCGGTCTCCGCAGGATAGGATTGGTTGATCGTCGTCTTAATCCCCACTCCGGTATCCGCGATGCCAATACGGATCGAATTGCTTTTCTTGTAGTACTGGGCGCACAGGAGGGCCCCGTGTTCGGCCTGCGCGTGCTCGAGGACATTCCTTGCCAACTCACTCACAATGTATCCGATGGTCTTGGCCTGTTCGGATTCAAGATGCAGCAAGGGGATCATGTCCGTGATGAATGTCGTCAGCTGGTCCGATGTTCGTATCTGCGTAATGGGAATGAATCGGCCGGCGGGTTCATGCTCAACCACGCTGATGTCGGACAGCACGTTCAACATCTTGAACAGTCCCATGCGCACCACATAGTGCTTTGACTTGGCCTGCAATCTTTGGCAACGAACGTTGCCGGGTTGTATTGTCAGGCCAAGCGCGGCAATCATTGAGAGCACGACGGGATGCACTGAAATCCATTTATCATTGGCCGTGATTTCCAATGAGTCCGGAGAAGAGGGGTCGAAGCCTCGAAGAAAGGAGTCAATGTTACCTAGAAAGGCGCTATTCGGCAGATGGATCTTCATGCCGATATTTTACCGGGAATCCCGGTAAAACGTCAATATACCTAAATTCCAGGTACATGGCCTCACGACGCCAGCTTAGCATGGGCTCATTAACAGGCAACACCATTGATGAAACCGCTTCTAGCGAAGCGGCGATAGGCTAGCATAGAACCTTCATGAGAACAGCAGGGCAAGTGTAGCCGGATCGTAACTGGACAGCCGTTGACGACGTCGAAAACTATGCGCTCAGCTTTCAGAGCTGTCGACCCTGCTTGACGGCGTCGGTGGGAGGCCATAAGCTGACTCTTCTCGATGGCGGCTATCCTGCAGGTAAAAAACGTCAGCAAGGCGTATGGGCCTTGCGTTATTTTCGACGAGGCCTCCGTGACGCTCAGAAGCGATCAGAAGGTCGGATTCATTGGGCGCAACGGGGCGGGCAAGTCGACGCTCTGCAAGATCATCATCGGGGAGGACTCGGCGGACTCGGGCGAGATCGTCCGGAGCGCGGACCTGCGGCTGAGCTACCTCGAGCAGCACGATCCGTTCCTCCCTGACGACACCGTCCTCGGATTCCTCACCCGCCACACGGGGCAGGAGCCGTGGCGCTGCGGCGAGGTCGCCAGCCGCTTCCAGCTCAAACATCAGCTCCTCGAGGCCCCGGTCAAAAGTCTCTCGGGCGGCTACCAAACGCGCGTTAAGCTCACCTCGATGCTCCTCCGAGAGCCAAATTTCCTCGTCCTCGATGAGCCGTCCAACTACCTCGACCTCAAGACGCTGATCCTGCTCGAAGAATTCCTCGAAGACTTCGACGGCGGCTTCCTCATCGTCTCGCACGACCGCGAGTTCCTCAAGAAAACTTGCGACCATACGCTCGAGGCCGACACCGGGCGCCTCGCGCTCTATCCAGGCACCGTCGAGGAATACCTCACCTTCAAGGCCGAGCAGCAGGCGCAAGCCGAAAGCTTCAACCAGACCGTCGAGGCCAAGCGCAAACAGCTGCAGCTGTTCGTCGACCGCTTCGGCGCCAAGGCGACCAAGGCCAGCCAGGCGCGCTCCAAAATGAAGCAGATCGAGAAGCTCAAAACGATCGACATCGCGCAGGCGCAAAGCACCGTGCAGATCAAGATCCCGGCGGTGACCCGGCGCCAAGGCGCGGCCTTCCGGTGTGAAGACCTCGCGATCGGCTATCCCGAGAAGCTCGTGGCCAAGGGCATTCGGATGGAAGTGGAGCAGGGCGCGCACGTCGCGGTGCTGGGCGACAACGGCCAGGGCAAGACGACGTTTTTGCGGACGCTCGCGGACGATCTGGCCGCCAAGGGCGGTACGCTTAAGTGGGGCTACGGCTGCGAGATCGCCTACTACGCCCAGCACGTCGTCGGCGCGCTGAATCCGGCGCACGATGTGTTCACGCACCTGGAAAGCCAGGCGTCCCAGTCCGTCACGCGCCAAGAGTTGCTCGCGATGGCGGGTTCCTTCCTCTTTAAAGGCAACGACGTGAAGAAACCGGTCTCGGTGCTCAGCGGTGGCGAGTGCGCGCGGCTGTGTTTGGCGGGACTGCTCCTCATGAAGCGCTCGGTGCTGCTGCTGGATGAGCCGACCAACCACCTGGACTTTGAAACGGTCGAGG
>Ga0209515_10006123_pt1 | contig 15157 bp, 34 predicted proteins | sample Subgroupgradi54m_FD_187454 | JGI IMG/M metagenome (GOLD analysis project Ga0209515, IMG submission 187454) | Subsurface groundwater microbial communities from S. Glens Falls, New York, USA - GMW60B uncontaminated upgradient, 5.4 m (SPAdes)... ...
TGGCTGGCTGCTGGCCTTGTAGCCTTTGGGATTGGCCTGTTGGCGCGTATTTGGCTGGCGTTTGGGGCTGGATGGCCCATCCGCAATCCCTGTCTACCCTCTCGCGAGGCGAAGAATACCCCAGTAGACCACATCAAGCCGAATCAAGTAGCTTGATACAGACCACCCAACAACCACCAACCACAAGCACCAGATGAATCGCCTCATCAAGTAGCTTGATGCCGTCTGTATGGCGGCTATTGTGGCTTGGATTGCTTGGTGTTATTGCTTTGTTGTCAAGTGCTTTATTGAATTAAATCAACAACTTACAACAAAACATTACAGAACTATCGCAGCCACGCAACAGGCTCCCACAGACCCCTCAATTACACCACAGCACACACCCAAACACCACCGACCATCACCCATACACACACCCCGCACGGTGACCCAGCGCATGCGCGCCTTGCACCTCCTGAGCACACCTTCACCCACACCATGCGGCGCTCGGGTATGGGTAAGTTGGCCACACACAGCCACGCCACCCGGCGCATCCACCACCACACCCCACACGAACACATCACAACTGGGACGCCATACAGGCTCCTTTAGGGTCCACGCCATGGCGCTGGCTTGGCATCTGTGCTCGGCATGCTCGCACTGCCTTCTACACGTCCACACGGGCTTTTCTCACCAACCAGCGCACCACGCCCCAACAAATTGGCGTTGCCTTGGTGCCTTGCTGTTAGTCTTCAGGAGTGGCGATTTATCGAACGCCAATGGCTGTGCCCATGTCTCTCAGCTCGGCTCCTGTGGGGCTGGTTACCAGCTCTGTGCCATTCACCCAACAGATATCTTTTCATCACCCGGCACGCCACCGGCTGCGGCCCTGATTGGACTTTAGGGTGGTTTTCTGAGGCTGGTGTAGGGGTTGGCCCCGATCATGGCCACGTGTTGGCCTGCCTGTGGATCTGCAGCACCCAGGTCAACGGCTTTAATCGGCCTCAGAGCCGCTATCACCCCTCAAAGCACCCAGTGCACCGGGCCAGGTGCCGCAGGGGGCCTGTAGCCCCTTCTAGGCGGTCACTTCCACGGGGGGATTTTCCCGACCATTCCACGTTTTCACCTCCACATGGATACCAGGATGGGGCTGGATTTCCCGTTTGGATGGCCTATGGCGGCTTCAGAGCTTCCACGCGCTATCGCCGCACGCAATACAACGCCCATGGCCACCGCGTCGCCTACAGACCCCGTATAGGCGGCTCACCTCCACCCGGCTCTGTGTTCTCGGGCGTTTTTGCCACCCACACCGTTGCGCTGGCCACTTGCAGGCATTTGGGGCTGGTGGTTGGGGCTGGTATTGGATATGGGGAGGGGGGGGTTCACAGCGCACCGCTGGCAGCGTTCGCCTTTTCACCACCCCATCTCTTTGCCATGGGGCTGGATGCCGCTGGGCTGCACGCCAGCACAGTACCATCGTCGGTCTTTCCTTGATGGCGAGAAACGACGCGGTTTATGATGGAAAAAGAGGCCCGACGATTCTCTCTCTGCAATTCGCTTCCAGCGTCGAATTACAGAGGTCTAAATGGCAGAACAGAAGAGAGCACTCCGGCTTGATGCCGGCCAATTCACCAGGCTCATCAAAATTACCCGCGCCACATCCCGCTACTCAGAGCGCGATGTATTGGTGCTTATGTTGGGGCACCACACCGGTATGCGGGTAACCGAAATTAGTAGGATCACCGTGGCCGACGTGATGCAATCGTCCGGCAAACTACGCCAGGAGGTGAGCTTGCGCGAGGCCGTGACAAAAGGTTGCCGCCAGCGCTGCGCATATCTGTCCAGCCGGGGTCTGATTGACGCCATGGAAGCCTATCTGGAGTACCGCAAAGCCCATGGAATTGGAACCGAGCTGGGTGATACCAGATACAGGGGTTTGCTGCCGAACCAGCCATTGATTTACGGCGCCCGTGGTGCTGCCCTGAGCCAAAACACCAAGCGGCGCACGCTGGAGACAGGCGAACGCCGCGACTACAAGGCCTGCGACAGCCTGCAGAGTCACGTTACCAGGCTGTACAAGCGGGCTGGCATCAAAGGTTCAAGTCACAGCGGGCGGCGCGGGTTCGCTGGCAAAGTGCTGGCCAGCACAGGGGACATGGAGACAGTCAGGGTGCTTCTGGGTCATGCCAGCATGGACTGCTCACAAAGATACGTCGATGTCGATCCTGCGATTCTGAGCGAGATGTTCTCAAACGCACTGTAGCTGTGTATGATGGTACTCATTGAGTTCTATGTAAAAGGAGCCGCATGGCCGTTCCATCACAGAAGATGACCATCGCCCAGTTTTTGGCGTGGGAAGAAAACCAAACCGAGAGACATGAGTTTTATCGAGGCGAAACCTTTGCCATGGTAGGGGGCACTGCCAGGCATAACCGCGTAATCCTGAACTTGGCCAGCCGCATTGGTGATCACCTGGACGGCACTGCGTGCCAGGTCTTTGCAGAGAACATGAAGGTTCAAATCCCTGACGGTGTGCTTTACCCTGATGTTGTCGTGACTTGCGGAAAGTCCGTGGCCGGTGACGAACAGATCGTGACCGACCCCAAGCTCATCGTCGAGGTTCTGTCGCCTAGCACCAAAGGCTATGACAGGCGAGACAAATTCATCCTCTACCGGGCCTTGCCATCGTTGCGCGAGTACGCCTTGATTGATCCTGCGACGCGGCAAGTTGAGGTCTACAACTTCGTAGAAGGCGGTGCTTGGATATTGAAAGAGCAGACGAACGGAGCAGTGCTTACGCTGGCCAGTATTGATCTGAAGCTGCCCATGGAATTGGTCTTCAAAGGCGTGGAGAGTGAATCGCAATGAGTATGGAGCAAGTTGAGAGTCAGCAGTCCTTTTTGCAGGCTGCAAAAGCGGAGTTGGGACTGACGTGGGATGCATTGGCAATCGCAGCAGGGATAGAGCCACGCGCGCTGAAAAATTACCGGCTCCCAGATGAATCACAGAACCATCGCGGGATGCCAAAACTAGCGCGCCGGGCTATCGAACAACTACTGTTGGCGCACGAGAAAAAGAATCGCAAGAAAGTTGCGTGATTTCCTATTGCAATGGTACTCAATGGGTACTATACTCAAACCATGAACACTAAACCCAAATTGACTTTTGCACTGGCCGGTGAACTGGTGTCAGAGGCTGCGCACGCCAAGCGCATCCTGGTCGATGCCATTCACCGGGACAAGGCATGGCTGGTGCCACAGGCCGAGTCGGTGCTTCGTCAACTTCGCGCCCAGGCGCAATAGGAAAACTCCACCATGGGAACCCCTCATGACAAACCGGCAGATGATGGCGGTCCGCTGTACCCAGTGCGCGCACGCGGTATGTTTGGCTACTCGCTGCTGTGGGTGCCACAGTCACAAGTGAGCTGGTACAAAGAACAAGAGAATTCCCGCCCTGCAAGTGCTCCGGGCTTGTGGGATGGACATTGAAAACGTTAAAGGAAAGCAACCATGGACTTGCAGACACAAGAAGACACGGCACGGCTTGCGGAACTGGCCTCGAAGCTGGCGCAGGCGCGCGCCAAGTCCACCGAATCAGAAGCAGAGCTGAAGAAGGCGGAGCGGCGCGCTGAACGCGCTGCAGATGCGGTTTCCGCATTGCGAGAGGAATACGACCAAGAGCGCTTGCGCCTTTGGGGCTCCAAACCAGATATTGCCGCCCTCCTTGAGTCGGAAGGAAGTATGGTTTTCTACTACGCGGGCGAGGCAATGGCCGACGCTTTCGGACTGGGCTGGGGCTTAACCTGGAGCGATACCAAGCAGAGAGTCCTACACATCCGTCTGAATCGCGGTGAAGTGGGGGTTGTGGAAAAAGCGATGGCGGCGGTGTTGTATTTCGCTCCGTTCATTAAGGCCAAGAAGGGAATGAAGCGGTTTGGCGTTTATCACAACGAGAGCGGTGATTTCGCAGTCGAGCTGCGGTACTCCATGAAAACCGGGGCCGCGCATATTGTCCGCATGCACCTCGGTCGGGAGGATGGAGCGACAACGTTCCATTCTTTGCGCGCCGCCCTGCTTCACATTCAAGAGAATCACTGGGTCGAGGACATCATTGAAATGCAACAAGCGACGGCACTACTTGCCTAACGCAGTGCCAGAGGAAAAAGCGTGTCGGTACCAGCAAAAACAGTAGCGCAGCGTCAGGCCGATCTTCGGCTACGTCGTGCTGAAGAAGGGCTCACGGAGGTTCGTGGTGTCTACGCAAAACCAAAGGATCACGCCAAGATCAAGGCGTTTGCCAAAAGCCTGCTAAGTAAGCCCGGTCAAGCTGCAAAAAGCACTTGACGTTACGCGTAACGCCAGGCATAATCTAGGCAAGAAACAAACAAAGGAAAAGCATGGTTGAGAGATACCAGCGGCAAGCCAGAAGGCTTTCCAGTGGCATCACGGAGAACCCGGTAGCGGGAAGCATGCAACACCGTACTATTTGAAGGAACCAGAATCATGAAACTTTTCGCAAACACTTTAATTAAGACCATAGCAATGTTGGTTGCGATATTCGTTGCTAACTTTGTGTCGAAGACTTACTTTGCACATTCGGATTTTTCATACTGGGCAATCGCATGTGTGTTGGGTTTTTTGTTGTTCTTTGCGATTGATATTACAGAGCGACGATCAAGGCATGGCAGTGCCCCAACTGATCGGGAAAGGACTTAACTATGAAATCCGCTATGGAAAACGCCGGGATTGACAGGGCCTCATTGCACAGCCTTATCAGGCTGCAAATGGACGAATCAGCAAAGCTGCCCGTAATCAAACGCGCGCTTGAAATCCAGTCGATCGAGATAGATAGGCGTATTGGTCAGGTGTATCACCGATCCGCATTTCTGACCATGCCCCTTGCTCTATTGTTGGCCATCTTTGAAATGATCGTTACGAGCTTACTGGTGGGTGGCCTTGTGTTTATGCCGGTGGTTGCCTTCGGCACGATCCAAGCTGCCACCTCTGACGCTACATGGGTGGGTCCCGCGTTGCTGTCAGCGGCCACGGCAAGCCTATGCTGGGGTATCGTACTTTTGGGTGACAAGTTTCCATTCGTGTCTACGACTTTGAATTCCTATGGACGCTTCCGATTGGTGGCAGGAGTTGGTCGAATGAAGGACTTCGCGCTCGTGAACGGCATCCAAAAGACCTAAAGGAAACACCATGTTTAACAATTCAAAACCTTATGCCCCTAGGCAACTGAGTTCCAATGAACTGGCGAACTTCCGCAAGAAAGCTAGCACCCGAGCAAGTGTTTTCTTTGTCTTGACGCTCCTGCTCATTTTGGCCCCAAGCTTCCATCCTGACCTGGCCTTAGAGCTATCGGATGAACGCTGGAAGATCCTTGGTCCATTCTCTATTCTCGTTATGCTGGGGATAGCAACATCATTTCTCGAACAGTGGGTGAATTATCGGCCTGTATATAGCACTGAAACGGATGAATGGCTCTGTCTGGCCAGGAAGGCGTGTCCCGAGGTTGACCAGTATTTGATTGCTGTCCGAGAGCAGGGTAGGCAGTTGACCGGGACGGAATCAATTCAAATCAAGCGGTTCTATGGGGATGATGTTCGCCTGTATGTGCGTTCTCAATTGGCATCCGTCGGTGATGCCGGAAAGAATTGAAGGAATTCAATACATGAATGACCAGGCCATCACCTTGAATCCCGTTGACCGCGCATGTTGCGTTGTGCTGAGCGGCGATAGAGGTTTCGATTCGCAAATGCTCCAGACTGCATCCATGACAGTTCAAGGTGGAGGCAATCGGTTGCTCGTGATCGGTGATCGCGAGCCATGGATGACTGCTTATCTGCCAAGTATTGACATGACAGAGTTCTATCCGGCAGACACCCCCTCGCCGTCAAGCAAAAACTGCGTGCTATTCGATGGCCGTGCACGCCGGCCAGTGGCCAAGTAACCAAAGGAAACCTGTCGATCACACCGCAAAGCCATCAACGGCTTTCCAGTGCGATCCGCACACCGAGCGCCAGGTCGGCGAAATTTAACGGAGGTTGACTATGAAGAAATTGGCTTTAATCGGGGTTGTGATGACTGTCTGTGGATTTGCCTTCGCGCAAACCAATATTGGCGACGCATGTGCAAAGCCAGGAGACTTTTCGCAAACGGGCGATGACGTTTTGTTGTGCGGTTCGCAAGGGTGGGGAAAGTTCAGCACGGTAGGTGAAACCTTTTTCCGCATCACTTACTCACTCAGTGAAGATGGAAAGGCTATAGGGTCCGGCTCCATGTCCGCGCGGGATGGAAAGCCTGTGTACCAGTGGGATCGCCACATAACGACGTATGCCTCTGACGCTAAAAAAGACCAAAGCGGCAAAATCGTCATTACCCAGGCCGATTTGGAAACGGGTCGTTTCCTCACGTTCGCACCAGTCCTAACGACCGATGGAAGGATAAAGATGTATGTGTCCGTGAACGACTCACTTTTGAAATCCCTTGATCCAGTATCGGTCGGCGACCTCACGATTCAAACGCCAGTTGTGAGGCGGGTGGGCTCCACACAAACTTTGGTAATGGACCAGGACAAAGAAATGGTGATTCAGTTGCCGAGCGCAGCAAATGATGGAAGCGCCAAGTACACCCTCAAACTAAAAGCAACTGCGATTTGAGATCGGCGCACCGTTCGAGGAAAGCACTAAATGGACGCAATCAAGACAAAGATGATTCAAAAGTTAATTGATGTCGGCACGGGGAAGGTGATGCACATCTATCGTGGCCAATGCCCGGAACCCGTAGCGGGTCAGCAGACTCGTGATAGCGGATGCCCTGCCTGTAAAGCGCTTGATGCTGCTGAAAAAATGATCTCGACCAAATCCTGAAGGAAAAGCACCAGTGCGAACAACCACAGAAATATTGAAGCGAATAGATGCGCGTTTGGTCGAATCAGATCGTGACGTTCTTGTTGCCGCGAAAGCTGAAATCGAACGTCTTCAAACGGTGGCCAAGACGCGTGGCGATTTGCTATCAAAGATTTACAACTCGGCTACAGAGCTACCCGCAGACATTGCGCGTGCGCTCCAAGACTTTGCCGACGGGCGATGAAGGAAAACAACACCATGGACAACATGTCAACTGATCGGGCTGCAGCCATCGAAAGTGCTATCGCATTTTGGCTTTCTGCCTGCATTACATTTTCAATCACTTTTTTTGGCGCAGACCTAATCGGACGAAGCGGTTCGTTTTGGCCAACCATGGCATTTGTATCGGTCGGCAATGCTGCAGGTTGCTTGTTGGCATTTCGCGCTGTCCAGTCCACGATGTTGGCCCAGCGACTTAAGTAAGAGGAAAACACTTTTGCAGGAAAAGATGACAGTGTTGGCTGACCGGGCTTTGCCCACGGCACAAGGCCGTCCCCAGTTCCAGTGTTTGGCGGGGGTGGGGTCGGTCGCGCTTCGCTTCATGCCTGACGGCATAGGGTGCGTAGATGACTGAGAAGGTGAAGAAAACGCGGGCTCCAGGAGCTGGGGTGAAAGCGGATGATGGCGCGCTCACTGAGCGTAAGCAGCTTCGCTTGGATGCGGATACAGAGGCCCTGTTTTCTAAGCTTGGTGACGGCAATGTTTCGCTAGGAGCCAGAGAGGCAGCACGCCGCCTGGTAGAGCACAAGGACACAGCGAAATTTAGTGCAAAACGTCACGAGTTGCGTCAACCGAAGCCTTGATACATTCGTTATTAGGGTGTATCATTAAGAAACTCTAGGAACTACCATGTACCTGACTCAAGCTCAACAAGATAGTGCCACAGCGGCGATGGCTTTTGCCAGGGCATGGAATGCGGCCTGCAGATTGAATGGCCCGGCGATGCTTGAAGCCTTGAGTGCCGCCAATGCAGCCGCTGTCGCGGCCGGAATTGACCCGGCGAAAGTCGGCCTGAATTAACAAGGAAAAGATGCCATCCCAAATGCAGCGTGTCCGCTCCGGGCAAGCCAACTACAAAAACTCGCCTCTTGCGGTGCGCAACACAGCTTTGCGCCGTGCTGCCACCCTTTGCCCTGTGAAAGTCGGTTCGCCTGGTGTGGAGCGATTGTTGAAGGCGGGCCGCATCACAACCGTCCTTGAGTATTGCCAGGCTGTGGAAGCCATGGGTGCCCAGGTAGACAAGGATCGCGAGCCCTTCTTGCTGGTTGATGATTTTGCCAACCCAGGAGAATTCGTCAAAGTTTCGATTTATGACTGCCGCATCAAGGCTGTTGAAGCGCGCAGCGGTAAGTGCTGGATCGACGTTCGATCTGGGGAACTCCTAGTGGACGCTGATACTGCTGTCTATTGGAAGTAGAGGAAAAGATCATGCTGACGAATTCACAATCCTGCACTGACGTGGAGACCATCGCCATTGAGAAGGCCAACTTGGGTGCCGGTGCGACCGTGGCCAGTCTCCGACGCAAGACTTACGACTCCCACGACCTTGTGATCCTGGTAACGAGTGCGCAGGGGAACATAGAGATCACTGTGACGAGACGCATGCTGGCGAGACACCAAGCGGCTGCCAAAGCGGCAATCGCCGTTTGAAGGAAAAGCTATGACGGTCACAAAACAGTCCGTGGACTCCCTCTTTACCAAGAGCGGTATGGAGCAAATCATGGTCAAGTTTATGGACCTGACTGGCGCGACTCCCTCGGAACGGACCCTTCGGTACATGTGGGAAAGAGCAGCAACGCAAGTTGCGCATAGGGATTTCGGCCTTGTCGGGGTTGGTCTGGGTTGTTCTGAAACAAAGTCTGGGAGTGCTCAATGGGTTGAGTTCCCTCGTGAATTTTTCATTTTGTAAGAGGAAAGCATGGCTTCCCCAAAGGTATACAGCAGCAAACTAACAGCAGCTCAAAACGAGGCTTGCCACAAGGCCGAGGCGGTGTCTGGTTTGCCGCCTATTGGCTTGGAGGATTTTGAAGCAGGCCGTTTGACGGCCAAAGAGTTCTGGAGGTTGAATTTGATCACGGCGCACGACATCTACGCAACGATCCAAAACATCAGCTTCCCCATTGAGGATTGAAAACAGCAACCATGAACACTACCAGCATTCCCATCATTGTCTCTGGCATTGCTATCGGCATTTCCGGGGGAATAGTCTTAGTCGCTAACCCGTCGTCACTGGTTGGGTTTCTCGTCATTGCCCTAGGCTGCTGCATATCTACTTTAGGGGGCGCGGCCCTGCTTAGTCGTAGGCTAGATGGCGGCGGCGCTAGTTCGAGCCAGTTCCCTGGAGTACGCGGCATGTCAACTAACGCAATTGCGGTGTTCTGTGTTTGTGTTTGCTTGGCGATCGCAGCCGTTGGGTATCGCAGTTACACCAAAGACAAAATGGAGGCGGAACGTCTTGCCGTCTCGATACAGCAACTGGACGCTTTGGGCGACGCCATTAGCGCGTACACAGCAAATCAGAGCACGTTGAAGTAGAGGAAAGCATTTTGAACAGCATGGCTTTGCCCTCGCCACAAGGGCTCACCCAACACCCCTGTCTATCGGTGGTGAAGTCAGTCGCGCTTCGCTACATGCGCGTTTGCGCATAGGGTTCGAAGATGGATGAACCGGTTAAAAAGACACGGGCTCCTGGTGCTGGGCTGAAAGCTGACGACGGAGTTGTTGAGCTGGAGCGAAAGCAAGTGCGCGTTGACCGGGCAACCGAAGAGCTTTTGTGTAAGGTGGGCGGTGGTAATTTTTCACTTGGAGTGCGTGAGGCAGCAAGGAGATTGCTGGAACACAAAGACACAGCGAAATTTACTTTAAAGCGGCATTCTTTGCGTCAACCAAAGGGTTAACTTTTTCGTTATTAGGGTGTACAGTTAACATATTGAAGAAAAACGAAAACCATCTTGGATGCTGGTTGGAAGAAAGCGATGACAGCGCGGCCATGCTTGAGCCGGTTAACGCCGAGTTAGTAGGTAGCCAGCATCCAAGATGGAAGACTCAAATAGTCAAAGGAAAAGCTGTGAGTTCGCTCGGAGAGCCAGTCGGAAAAGAAGAGCTTGAATCTATGCAGAAGAGCATGGAGGAATGCACATGCCGTGTGGGAGGTCCGCGAGGCCCAATAGGCATCGTCGAGCGTGTTTATCAAGGGCGCAAGACGCTGGCAGTCAAAGCAAAGGTGCTTATGGAGTCTGGCGCAGTCCGTTACGTCGACGTGATCGACATTCGTTGTTATTGAAGGAAACCATGGTTACTATCTGCGTCCCTGTTTTTGACGAAGCCGCCGATGTGAAGGCATCACCATGTGCATGGACAATTCGCGTAGAGGTGGCCGCAGTTCAAGCACACACCTTTGCCTGCCAAACCAAAGACGGCTGTTTCGTTTCAGCTCATACCAAGCTGGCTGGATGGGGAAAGCGTGTCGTGCTCTCCACAGAGAGACTGGCTCGCGATTTCCGCACCGCAATTGATGCAGTCATGCGAAAGCGCCATGGTGACTCAGTTGAACTGATTCTGGAGCCTTCGAGTAAGCGAAAGAATGAAGCAACAGATGACGCTATTGCTTTGGCTAGGATTCGAGAGAACAATTTCGTGCCAAACAAAGCGCCAAAAATCTAATCAAAGGAATTCATGGACAACCCGACAATATGGCTAATCGTCACCGCTTTGGGCGGCTTCTATCTAGTCATTACAGTTCTGGAAAAAGCGTTGAAAGAACTCAAGCTAATTCGACAGCTCCTTGGCGATATGGACTTAAAACCAATTTCTATCGAACAAGCCGGGCAAGGCTCAGAACTGAGAACTATTGCCTACGAACTGTATTTGCTGCGACGAATCGCGGAGGAAAAGGCCGGTGTTAGTGAAGATGATGTAATTGCCAGGGATAAGGAAAGCATGGATAAGAAATTTGAGAAGTTGCGAGAAGTCATACATAAACGTGAATCCGTCTGAACATCAAGGAATTCATCGGATGATCTGTTTATCCCGTTTGGCTATTGCAGCCATCGGTCTGATGGTGGTCACTGCCAGTCATGCAGCCGAAGACTTTTCCGCCTGCCCCCAGTTTTTCGCCAACGCCAAATCGCCTGTGGTGGCCCTGCGCGCCACGAATCGTGCCCTCTGCTACGACGCGTTTGCGATTCTCCATTCAGGGGAAAGCAAGACAGCCGTCTTCGTAGCGCAGAAGCTCAACCGGGCCTCCGTAGCTGACGCCGATGAGAAGCGCAAAGACCGATTTTTCCCAGATGCTCGACTGCGCTCGGCAGAACGGGCGGAACTGGCAGATTACAAACACAGCGGTTGGTCAAGAGGTCACATGGCCCCGGCGGGTGACATGCCAACAGCCCAAGCCATGGCCCAAAGTTTCTCTCTCGCCAATATGGTGCCGCAAGCAGCCAAACATAATGGGGGAGCATGGGCAAAGTCGGTCGAGATGGCCACCCGGAAATACGCGGCTCGGGCGACTGGGGACGTGTATGTCATCACCGGCCCAGTTTTTGCCCCCAGCATCTCTCAAAGTGCCAGCATCGGCCCAGGCAAAGTGCATGTGCCGACTTACCTTTATAAGTTGGTGTACGACCAGGACAAGAACAGGGCATGGGCGCATTGGCATCTCAACGATGACGCCACCCGTGGCTCCAAACCTATCAGCTATGCCGAGTTGGTGAAGCGAACCAGGATAGAGTTTTTGCCTGGGGTTCATCCAAACGAATGATCGTCTAGATTGAATCTGGCGTTCACCACCAACCCGTAAAAGGAAACCAATGACCACATTGACGCCTCGTGCTGTCCCTGTTCTTTCACCATTTCGTTGGGCGTGGCAATCAGTGCAACTTATAGGGCGAGATTTAACGGCATTTGCAGCAGTATTAGTTTTTCTGTATGTCGTTGCCTTCTTTCTTAGTGCATCGACGCTTGCTGTGACTTGGATTTTGCTGGCAACGTTTAATGCGGTGATCATTCTCTGTTCGTTGCTTGACTCTGAGCGATCATTGACCACTTCGCGACTTTTCGTGCTTGCCATTAGTCGTCAATCACTGTGGCAATGTGTTTGTTTTTCCGGAATTGTGATGATGATGCATGTTCTGATGGTAGTCCTGACACAAAACTGGCTTTTCTTCTACAGCTCAAAATTCTCGCTAACCAATGGCCCGCTAAGTCCTCGTTTTGAATTTTCGCTTGCAGTTTTTGACGTGATGTTTCTTCTGAAGGTTAGGCCCCTGAGCATCGCGTTAATGGGAATGACACTTCCGGTGATTTCGGGTCTTTTCCACTTTTCTTGTGTTCAACTGGGAGGCGCGAAGTATTGGACAGCCTACAGACTAAATTGGCAAGCTACGGCAAAGAATCCTGTGATCGCATTCACACTGATGATATTTCTTGGGTGGCTTGTCCCCTTTGGACTCTTGGAAGTCCCGATGCTGACACCTTTCTTTGTCCTCTGGTTAGCAGGGTTCGTCTACGTTGGGTACCGCGACATTTTTTTGGGCAAATCCGAAAATTCGAAGCCAGTTTCTGTAACAGCCTATACCCCGTTGGTGCTTGAGGCGGAACCTCAGTAAAGGAAACCTGTGCCAGTAAAGAAGCTCGCCGAGCAGGAAAAGGCAGTCAAGCCCAAACCAGGGCGTGGCGGCGCCCGACCCAACACTGGACCCAAACCCCTGGAGCCAAAGATTCGTCGCTCTGTGGGCCTCTCTGCGCGTCAGTGGGTCATCTTCGACGAGGCTGGGGGGAATGACTGGTTGCGCCTTGCGCTCGACTCGATGCAAACAAGAGTCCAGAAAGCGCTTGACGATGTTTGAACTGTGGTGCATAATTCATACATATAAATTCAAAGGTATTGCCATGAATCTCGGTGAAAGCATCCAGGTCGAAGGTGCGGTTGTTCGCAAGGTCAAGAGCGCTCAACCGACGGGTCAGTATGTTGCTACAGGGCTTGATGCCGCGAAAATGGCGGCGCAATTTTTGGTAGTTGCTGTTGGTACCAAGAACACAATCCAATGGGCTGATGGACGCACCGAGCGAGTGACCGACGCAAAGTTGGCCCAGCTCCAAAACGCCCATAGCTGGTCTGCAAACTTCTAGGAAAAGCGAGACCTACTCTACGAGCTGACACAGGGCGTGACCGATTTCCTGGCAAAGCTGTTGATCCTCGGTCAGCGCTATGCCATCCAGTCGGGCACCGAGCGGCTGACGGAAGTCGTATTGCGGCATGTGGCCAACACCAAAATGCAGCTTCTACAACCGGCCCTTGCAGCATTGCGCAGTGGCGATCCCAGGGTGATGCGCAAGTTTGATGACCTCCTGCCGTCCGAAGAGCACCTAAACGCCATGATGTTGATGTCAGGTACCACGGCTGAAGTGTCGTTCTTGCGGGAGATGCGTTCCCCGGCAATTACCTCTGTCACGTCCCCGGTCGTAGTTGCTGCGGATGATTCTGAGGTGGAATACCCAGTTGTTCGACCAGCTCCCACAAACCAGCGACAACAGGCGAAGGATTTGTCCAACCAGGACAATCCTCTGCAAGCACTCCACCAGGCAGGATGGATCACAGAGGATGCATTGGAGTTCTCACCGGCCTATCGGCTTCGTACTGGAAGTTGAACGCTTCCCGGATTGTTTCAATATGCACCTGCTGATAACATATGCACATGTGCAATCTACCCTTGCCGACACGTGACAAATAGAGACCAGCTCGCCGCCTTGATCAAGCGTGCGAACATCACCCGCGCAGAGGCCGCGCAACACATTGCAGACGAAACCAAGCGCCCGTGCAGTTGGCGGACGGTGCAGGCGTGGCTGGCCGATCCTGTTCTGGACAGTTCCAGGGCATGCCCAGATTGGGCAATCACCGTACTGACTGCTCGCCTGAAAAGCCTCAAAATCATTGCATAAAATATGCACATGTGCATGTACAATCGACACATGGACTACGCCGGAAATCTCCCGCTATGAAGAACCGCAGCATCACAGTGCGTGGAGCCGACGTGACCATTTCGACTCGCCACGAGCAGGACTACATTGCATTGACCGACATGGTTAAGGGGTTCGACGGCGGAAGCGCCCTTATCGAGCAGTGGCTGAAGAATAAAGACACAGTCCTGTTCCTGGGCGTGTGGGAGCAAATCAACAACCCTGGTTTTAATTCCCCCGAATTCGAGGGAATTAGAAACGAGGCCGGGCGCAACAGTTTCTACCTTTCGGCAAAGAAATGGATCGACGCCACAGGCGCAATCGGCCTGCATGCCAAGGCCGGTAGGTACGGCGGAACCTACGCACATCGCGACATCGCCTTTGAGTTTGCCTCCTGGCTCAGTCCTGAGTTCAAACTGTACCTCATCAAGGAATTCCAGCGGCTCAAGGACGAAGAGGCGCGCTCCACGTCGCTGGAATGGAACTTCCAACGTACGTTGGCCAAGGTCAACTATCGCATCCACACCGACGCCATCAAGGAACACCTTATTCCGCAGCAACTGACCAAGGCGCAAACCGGCACCGTCTATGCCAGCGAGGCAGATCTCCTCAACGTGGCGATGTTCGGTATGACGGCCGCCCAATGGCGGCAAGCAAACCCAGATCAGTCTGGGAACATGCGCGATGCCGCCACCCTGGAGCAACTGGTCGTGCTATCCAACATGGAGAGCATCAACGCAGTTTTGATCCATCAGGGCTTGGCAGCACCGCAGAGACTTGCGCAACTGAACGCCAACGCCATAACACAAATGCGATCTCTGGTAGGCATGCGCACGGTGAAGCAATTGGGCAAGGCGCAGTAGACATTTAGCGTTGCAAATCAAAGGCAAATATCAAATGTTCGGAAGATCCAAAGAAGCGTCCACGCTTCAACGCAAAGTTGAGGACCAATCGAGTCGGCTTGGTGAGTACAGTGATGTTCTGCGCGCAATTGCGGCCCAGCTCGACATCAACGACTTTGCCGCACCTGGCTTGGTTGACCCATTACGGGCAAAGAACAAAATCATGGCGGCGCTTCAACAGCGCGCCCCGGCCAATGACCAACCTGCGGAACCTGGTGTTGAGCAACGGCCCATCACTGCGAAAGTTCATCGAATTGACCTGGCAGGATCGATGGAGGTCGTGATTGCACTCGGTGACACGCCCAATCTGGAGCTGCAATGTGACGACAAAGCGTTTCTGAAGAAGGTGCTTACGGCAATCAAGGGCGACACACTCACCCTGAGCACAGAGCCGACGATGATCGTT
>Ga0209515_10006126_pt1 | contig 15149 bp, 15 predicted proteins | sample Subgroupgradi54m_FD_187454 | JGI IMG/M metagenome (GOLD analysis project Ga0209515, IMG submission 187454) | Subsurface groundwater microbial communities from S. Glens Falls, New York, USA - GMW60B uncontaminated upgradient, 5.4 m (SPAdes)... ...
CGCCGGTCGACGGGATCAAGGCGATCCTCGCGGGCGCGCACGCCGTGCAGCTGGTGTCGGCGATCCTGCGGCATGGACCGCCGTACTTCAACGTGATGCGCGAGGGCCTGGCCCGGTGGATGGAATCGAAGGCGTTCTCGTCACTCGACCACGTGCGCGGCCTGATCGACGGCCGCGCGACCTCTGCCGACCTTTTCGGGCGCGCAAGTTACATCCGCACTCTGCAGAGCTGGACCGGCTGAACGGCCCCGCGTCCCTAGCAGGTTGCGCAGTCGAGGACGTACGCGTCGCGTGGGGTGCGGCGGAGAAAGTGCGTGGCGAGGAGCTGCTCCAGAAGCGCGTCGCAGGTGACGTCCTCGAGCCCCCACAGCCGCCGGATTTGCGGCCGAGTCAGTTGCAGACCCGGCATCTCGAGGTATTCGGCTTGAACCAGGTGCAACCAGTCGGTCACCGCGCTCTGCTGGGGAGTCATGGTCTCAGTTGATAGCAATCGCGGTGCCGCCGCGAAGGCACGCGCCTCACCGATGCGCAGTCGCGGTCTGCGCCGTCAGCGGCGACGTGGTCGGTGCGGGGGTGTTGACGAGGAGCAGGAGCGCACCAGCCACAACGGTCAGCGGCGGCGCCCAGAAGGCGAGCAGGAACAGCCCTTCAACGACAGCATTCGGCATCGCGTCCTCCATGTCACGCCGTCGCCAGAATCGGCGAGACGTCAGCGTTCGTTCCGATGGTCTCGACACGGCCGAGACCGCAGCGGTTGATGCGGTCGCCCAGCGTCGATCGTTTGATCTGCAGGAGTTCCGCGGCGCGCGACTTGTTGCCGTTGCTCACCTTGAGCGCCCAGCCGATCAGGTTCGCTTCCAAATCGCGAATGCGGTCGTCGAGCGATACGGGTGCCGCGCCCTGCGGCGGCGCCGGCAGCGGCGCGACCGCCGACAGGTTCGGCGGCGGTCCGCCCGCGTGCAGCAAGATGCTCGCCGACATGCAGCCGATGCGGACCGTGCCGCAGGTGCACGTCTGCGCGATGCGCTCGCACGCGTTCTCCAGCTCCCGCACGTTGCCCGGCCAGCCGTACCGCAGGAACGCCTGCTTGACCGCCTCGGAGACGGGCGGCACGTCGTCGCCGCGCCGGCGGAAGTACCGCTCGATGAAGTGATCCATCAGCATCGGGATGTCTTCGCGGCGCTCGCGCAGCGGCGGCAGGGCGACCGGCAGCACGTTGAGACGGTAGTAGAGGTCTTCGCGGAACTTGCCGTCCGCCACCATCTGCTTCAGGTCGCGCTTGCTGCCGGCGATAATGCGCACGTTGACCGGCACGGTGCGCGTGCCGCCAAGGCGCTCGACCGTCCGGTTCTGCAGCACGCGCAGCAGCTTCACCTGCATCGACAGCGGCACATCGTCGATGTCGTCGAGGAAGATGGTGCCGCCGTCGGCGAGCTCGAAGCGGCCCGGCCGATCCTTGATCGCGCCGGTGAACGCGCCGCGCTCGTGACCGAAGAGCTCCGACTCGATCAGCGTTTCGGAAAACAGCGCGCAGCTCACCGCGACGAACGGATGATGCTTGCGGCGGCTCGACTGGTGGATGAGCGTCGCCGTCACTTCCTTGCCGGTGCCGCTCTCGCCCGTGACGAGCACGGTGCTGTCGCTGTTCCCGATGACGCGCAGAAACTCGAACACCGCGCGCATCCGTGCACTGCGCCCGACAACGACGGTGTCCATGGTCCAGGGGGTGGGGGTGGTCATGGCGTCACGTCACCGAAGGCGCAGGGTCTCGAACTCGGGCATCTCCTCACGGAGGGCCGTTTCCACACCGAGATACAACGTCATGTGCGCGCTCGGGCACCCGGCGCACATACCAGTGAGCCGCACGTCCGCCGAGTTGCCTTCAATGTCCAACAGCTCGATGTCACCGCCGTCGGCCTGCATGAATGGCCGCACCCGCGCGAGCACCGATTCGACGCGTTCCTTGGTAATCATGCCGAGGACAGGGGCAACCGACGTGCCACCGGCGGGGCCGCCGGATTCCCGGAAGTTTTCGACGTTCTGGCGGCAGCGCGATTCAGCAGCAGGGCGCGAGGGGGGAATTATTCCCCACGCGCTGTCGGAAATTCCCACGGGGGGCGTGTTACACGAGGGGCCGTTCGAGCTTGAACTTCTCGACGCGGTAGCGGATCTGGTCGCGGTTCAGGCCGAGCATGCCGGCGGCCTTGGTCTGATTCCACCCGCTACGCTCGAGCGCCTGCACGACGAGCGACCGTTCGAGCTGTTCGAGATCGACGCCGCCAGCTGGCAAATCCACCTGTCCGGTGAGCCGGACCGAACCACCGGACGTGACGGGGAAATCCCCTGGCGTCAGCGTCGTGCCCTCGGCCAGCAGCATCGCGCGCTCGACGACGTTTCGCAGCTCGCGCACGTTGCCGGGCCAGCCATACGTCTTCAGCCGGTCGATCGCGGTCGGCTCGACGCCCCGGACACGTTTTCTGAACTCACGGTTGTAGGTGTCGACGTAGTAGCTGATGAGCAGCGGAATGTCACCGGGCCTCGCCCGGAGCGGCGGCAGCTCGATCGGCAGCACGTTCAGGCGGTAGTACAAGTCCTCGCGGAACCGCCCCTCGCGGACTTCGGTTTCAAGCCGTCGGTTCGTGGCCGCGACGACGCGGACGTCCACGCGCAGATCGACGGATCCGCCGACGCGCTTGAACGATTTCTCCTCGAGGAACCGCAGCATTTTGGCCTGCAGCCCCGGCACCATCTCGCCGATCTCGTCGAGGAACACGGTGCCGCCGTCCGCCGATTCGAGCAGCCCGCGCTTCTGGCGATCCGCCCCCGTGAATGCGCCGCGCTCGTGGCCGAACAACTCGCTCTCGAGCAGCGCCTCGGGCAACGCTGAGCAGGTGATGTTCATGAACGGCTTCGACGACCGGTCGCTCGCGTAGTGAATCACCTTCGCGGCCAGATCCTTGCCGGTTCCGCTCTCGCCGGTCAGCAGCACCGTGGACGCCGGGCTGCCCGCAATCTTCTGCAGCAGCGCGCGCACGCCGACCATCACATCGCTGTCCCCGACGATGCGGTCGATGCTGTAGGGCTGCGCCTGGCTGGCGCGCAGCGCCCGCACCTCGCGCCGCAGCTGCGTCGTCTCCAGCGCCTTCGCCACCAGCAGCGCGATCTCATCGACGTTGAACGGCTTGTTGGCGTAGTGATACGCGCCGTGTTTCATCGCCTCGACAGCGTTGTCCACACTCGAGTACGCCGTGAGCAGGATCACCAGCGTGTCGGGATCACTCTCCTTGATCTGTTTCAGGACCTCGAGGCCGTCAGCGTCCGGCAAACGGAAATCGAGCAGGACTAAGTCGACGCCCTCTTTGTGCCGTTCGAGGGCCGCCGCCGCCGTGTCGGCTTCCAGCACGCGATAGCCGTCCCGGCTGAGTCGATCGGTGAGGGACCAGCGGATCAGTTGCTCGTCGTCCACGACGAGCACGGTCGGCGCGTGCATGCGGTCTAGTATAGCGGCGGCAGTTTTTCGGTAGTGTCCGGCGTCAGCGTTCTCGGTAGTGTCCGGCTTCAATGTTTCCGGTAGTGTCCGGCTTCAATGTGCTCGGTAGTGTCCGGCGTCAGCCGGACCTAGCCGTTGCGTGAGCCGTGCGCGCGCGAGACCAGGTCCGCCACGTCCTGCATCTCCAGCGGCTTGTTGACGACGCAGTAGGCGCCGAGCCTCAGGGCCTCGGCCGCGACTTCGGGGGTGCCGTACGCCGTCATCAGCACGACCTGGCTCCCAGGGGAAAGGGTTCTGATCGTCGAAAGCAGCTGAAGGTTGCTCGAGTCGGGCAACCGGTAGTCGAGCATGATCACGTCGACCGGACGGGGAGTGTCCTTGAGCGCCTCGACGGCTCCCTGACCATCGCCCGCTTCCAGGACGCCGTAACCACGGTCCGTCAGGGTCTCGGCGAGCGACCACCTGATCAGCGGTTCGTCGTCGACAATGAGCACCCGGACATTCGGGGATTTTTTCAACATGGACGAAAAATCTCGCGCTGTGGATCCGCTTTCCATCGCGCCTGAATGAACTAGCATACCCACCACGCCATGACCCTGTTCAAGACTCGGGCCACATGATTGCCCCCTCCGATCTGAAGCCGCAGCCACGGTCGTCCTTGCCGATCAACCGCCCGCTGCTGGCGGTCTCCGCCGGAATGGGGGCGGTGATCTTCATCGTGGACGTGACGACACCGCCCGCGTTCGGGATCAGCGCGCTGTACGTCATCCCACTGCTGCTGAGCACGCTGACCGGACCGCCCCGCGTCGCATACATCGGGGGCTGGGTCGCCTCGGCCCTCGTGCTGGCTGGGCACCTGAACGTGCCTTGGCCGGTCATGCCCTGGTTCGTGGTCGCGAACCATGCCATCGCGCTCGCGGTGATCTGGACAACCGTGTCGGCGGTCGTGCGGTCGCGCGAGGCGTCGCTCCGCCTCGAGGAACGGACGCGCGATCTCGCCGACGTCAGCTACGCGCTCAACCAGTCGGCAATCGTGGCGATCACCGACACGCGCGGGATCATCAAGTTCGTCAACGAGAGGTTCTGCGAGATCTCGAAGTACTCGCGCGAAGAACTGCTCGGGCAGGACCACCGCCTCCTCAACTCCGGCTACCACTCGACAGAGTTCATCCGCACGTTGTGGACGACGATCGCGAACGCGCACATCTGGCGGGGCGAGATCCGCAACCGCGCGAAGGACGGATCGATCTACTGGGTCGACACGACGATCGTGCCGTTTCTCGACGAACGCGGGAAACCGTATCAATACATGGCGATCCGGTACGAAATCACCGACCGGAAGCGATCCGAGAAGCTGCTGCGGGAGCAGGCGGCGCTCGCGCGCCTCGGCGAAATGGCCGCCGTCGTCGCGCACGAGGTGAAGAACCCCATCGCCGGCATCCGCGGCGCGCTGCAGGTGATCTCGTCGCGCATGCCGTCCGAGCAGCGCGATCGCGCGGTGATGGGCGACATCATCGCGCGCCTCGATGGACTGAACGGCGTCGTCGAGGATCTGCTCGTCTTCGCGCGTCCGCGCGAGCTGCGATTGGGGCCGGTTGACGTGACTGCGCTGCTCGGCAACACGGTGGACCTGATTCGGCGCGACCCGATCTTCAGCGCGATCGACGTGCGCATCGACGGCGCGAGCGGCGTCGTGCAGGTGGACCCGGCACAAATGCAGCTCGTCTTTCAGAACGTGCTCATCAACGCCGCGCAGGCGATGAACGGGCATGGCGCCGTCGCCGTGACGATCGCGACCTATGATGGACTGTGCCGCGTCGCGATCGCGGATGCCGGCCCCGGCATGCCCGCCGAGGTGCGCGACCAGGCGTTCGAGCCGTTCTTCACGACGAAGAGCCGCGGCACCGGCCTGGGCCTTCCCCTCGCCAAGCGCATCGTCGACGCCCACGGCGGCCAGATCCAGATCGACATGCCGTCCACCGGCGGCACGGTCGTCACGCTCCTGCTGCCCGTCTCTCGCTAATATTCGACTTCGTCAGATCCGCAGTGAAGCTCGTGTCCTCTAAGCCACGGCGGCCTTGGCGTGCCGGTCAGAGGCGTCAGGCTTCAAGCGCGAAGAGGCGGACGACGGCTTCGATTGTGGTGGACGGCGCGTTCTCGGCGAGCGCCTGCTGAGGACCGCGCGCAAGGGCATACACAACGTCCGCGGTGATCTGGTGGACGAACTGGCGGTCCGCCTCGGTGAGGCCGCCCAGCTTCCTCTTCAGACGCTCGAGCTCGGCGCGCCGAATGGTCTCAAACCGGTCGTGAAGCGCCTGGCTGGCAGTGGCTCCGCTCATGACCCCGTCTGTTTTTCACCGAATACGCCGCGGCTGCCGGGTTTCCGGCACCGGCCGCTCACTGGGGCCGTCGCCGCAAGAACCGGAACTCAGCGCCCTCCTGGACTTGGACCTCAAGCGCGGTGAAGTCGTGGCACTGCACCTCTTCCCATTCTTCGTCGAGGCCCATGATCGCGTTCGCCGAGACCGCGATCTGATCGCGCGTCGCGCCCTGGAATCGCCGCATCAGGATGGTTTCGAGCTTTTGTCGGTCGACCATAAAAGGCCTCCTACGGCTGGTCCATGTGCACGGTCAGCCCGCCGACGAACATCGCGAAGCCCAGCAGGCCGACCGCGAGGCCGACGGGCAGCATGATCATCGTCACGCTGAGGCCGAGACCAAGAACCATGAGCACGAACCCGACGACAACGAATGCCGTGTGTTCGATGAGACCGACGAAGAAGCCGCCGATCGACCGGTGCGCGGGAACGTGTGTCATGATTCCCTCCACTCGCCCGTGAGATTCGCAAGCACCGTGCCCGGCTTTTCGCCGGATTTCCGTCAAGAGGAAACGGATCGCCGACGCACGGTTTCCGGTGAATAGTTCGCGGGCGCCGGAAATATTTCGCGACATGCGGGAGTCGATTCCACCAAGATCTCGGCGAAGGCCTGCACACGGTCGCGGCACCGCGCTTGCGTCTCCCCCGCTCCGACCACACATCTCGCCTGAGGCGAAAGGAGCGGACGATGACCGTGTCATGTCGAAGCGGGTTCTGGCGGCGCGTACCGTCGAGTGCGTTGGCGCTGGTCGCCGTGCTGGCGCTGCCGGGCGCGGCCCTGTGTGAGCCAGCCGGTCGGCCGGTCACGTTCACCAAGGACGTCGCGCCGATTTTCCAGGACAAGTGCGAGTCGTGCCACCGGGCGGAGTCGATGGCGCCCATGTCCCTGGTCACGTTCGAAGAAGCGCGTCCCTGGGCGAAGTCGATCGCGGCTCGCATCTCGTCGCGCCAGATGCCGCCGTGGCACATCGACAAGACGGTCGGCATTCAGAAGTTCAAGAACGACCGGTCGCTGAGCGACGCACAGATCGAGACGATTCAGCGGTGGGTCGAGGCGGGTGCGCCGAGGGGCGATGTGAACGACATGCCGGCGCCCAGGCAGTGGCCGGACGAATCGAAGTGGCAACTCGCGGCCAAGTTCGGCCAACCCGATCTCGTCGTCACATCGACGTTGTACACGATGCCGGCCGTGGCGCAGGATGCCTGGTGGAAGCCCGTCGTTCCCACCGGCCTTACCGAGCCGCGCTGGGTTCGCGGGATCGAAATCCGGCCGTCGACCGTCAAAGGCCGCAAGGTCACGCACCACGCCCTCGCCCGCCTCCAGCAGGACGAGGACATGCCGAAAGAGCTCTTCACCAACGACCCTGACGTCGTCGGCGACGGTCTCTTCATGGAATGGGCCGTCGGCAAGAACGCCGACGAGATGCGTCCCGACTCGGGCCGCCTGATGCTGCCCGGCTCGAAGATCGCGTGGGACATTCACTATCACGCCGTTGGCGAAGAAGTCTCCGACACGGTGGAGCTCGGCATCTACTTCTACCCGAAAGGTCAGGAACCGAAGCACCGCGAGGTGCTGGCGCTCTTCAACACGTTCTCCGGCGGCAACCGCTCGCTCGACATCCCGCCCAACCAGGTGACGACGACCGAGAATTTCGTCGTGCTGCGCGAGAACGCGCGCATCGAAAACTTTCAGGCGCACCTGCACCTGCGCGGCAAGGGCATGTCGATGGAAGCGATTCACCAGGATGGCCGCCGAGAGATGCTGAGCCAGATCAGCGACTTCAACTTCAACTGGCACAACATGTACATCTACGACGACGATGTGGCGCCGCTGCTACCGAAGGGGACGATCCTCCACTTCGTCACGTGGTACGACAACACGTCGAACAACAAAGCGAACCCCGATCCGAATCAGTGGGTCGGCTGGGGCGATCGCACGGTGGACGAGATGGGCCACGCGTGGCTGAACATCACCTACTACAGCGACGACGAGTTCAAGGCCGAGGCCTCCAAGCGGGCAGCGTCCAAAGTAGGGACCAGCGATGAAAAACAGTAAGCCATGCCTCGCCGCCAGTGCGATGCTGGCGACCGTCCTCGCCGGCGGCGTCCTGGTGCGCGCCGGCCAGCAGGGGCAGGCGCCGACACCGTTCCCGCTGTCGAACACGATCCGCCCGACTGGTCAGGGCGTCACCGCGGCGTACGAAGGCTGGTTCTACAACACGGACGGCACGATCAGCCTGTTGATCGGCTACTTCAATCGGAACACCAAACAGGAGCTGGACGTCGCCGTCGGACCGAACAACCGCATCGAGCCCGGCGGGCCGGATCAGGGTCAGCCGACCCGCTTCCTCACCGGCCGGCAGTTCGGCGTGTTCGCCATCAAGGTGCCGAAGGACTTCGGCGCCAAGCAGCTCACCTGGACGCTGGTCGCCAACGGCCAGACAAACGTCATCCCGTTGCACATCAAGCCGGACTGGGTCGTGGAACCGTTCGAAGACGCGGGTTCGAAGAACACGCCGCCGGTCCTTCGCTTCAAGCCCGACGGCCCAGGGATGACGGGGCCGCCCGCCGGCATCGCCTCGACCTATACCACCACGATGCCGAACCCGGTGACGCTCACGGCATGGGTCACCGACGAACCGCCGAAGCTGAACGTGGTACCGAACCAGCAGCGCGGCCGCAGCCGTGGCGCGGCCGGTACGCCGGCGCCTCCACCACTCTCCATCACCTGGAGCAAATATCGCGGCCCCGGACAGGTGACCTTTGCAGCGGCCAAGCCGCCGATCGACAAAGCGGACGGCGGTAAGGCGACGACCACCGCGACGTTCAGCGAGTCCGGAGACTACATCTTGCGGGCGCAGGCCAACGATCAATCCGGGGACGGCGGCGGCGGCTTTCAGTGCTGTTGGAGCAACGCGTTTGTCACCGTCAGCGTGAAGCCGGCCGCCACGACCAATGAGGCGCAGGGCTTCAGCCCTGCGAGACGCTTTTCGCAGCGCTAAAGCGCTGCGCCACAGGAGAGCGGGAGTCCTCAACAGGAGAGCGGGAGTCCTCAATAGAGCGGGAGTCCTCAATCGGTGAGCGCGTCGAGGCAGCGGCGAGCCGATCGAGCGTTTCAGCCGCCAGCACGCTGGCCAGCGCGGCCTGCGCTCTCGCCCATACGTCGTGCGCGGCGCACCGGGCCGCCGCGTCGCATCCCGCGCCTCCGGGCAGGCACTCGTTCAGGCACAACGGGCCGTCGAGGGCGGTGATGATGTCGAGCACCGACACCGTCCGCGGGTCGCGTCCGAGCTCGAAGCCGCCTTCAAACCCGCGGTGCGAAACGACGACGCGCGAGGCGACGAGCCGCTGCAGAATCTTGGCGACGAACGTGACCGACGCGCGGCTTTCGCCCGCGAGCTCCGCCGCGGTCAGCCGTGTGCCCGCCGGCAGTGTCGCCAGGTGCGTCAGCACACGGATCCCATAGTCAGCCGTGCGAGTGATCTGCATCGAAGCACCTCGATAAAGACGAACAGGTTCCGAAATCTCGGCGTTCGCACACGGTGAAGGCAAGCGCAGTGCCAGGTCCTTCAGCCGCCTGTTACGCCGCCCGCATGCGGCGGCGGAAAACCGGGGCGCCGGCGACTCGAGCGAGCCACCGATACCCTTCGTAACAGTAGAACCCCGCGTCCCGTGCCGCCAGCAGCACGGCATCGTCCGGGTTGACCACGAGGCTGACCTCGATGTTCGGGGCGGCGCCGATCGGCAGCCAGTGCCGCCGGCACGCCTCGTACACGTGTTGCATCACGCGCCGCATGTCCTCGTACCGCGGCGACGGCCAGTTCTCCATGTCGGAGCCGATCGTGGGACGGAAGATGCAGACGGTCGGGAACGCCCCGAGCGCCGCGATCGCGTCGATCGCCTCGAGCGTGTTCGCCAGCGGCTCGATGCCCGCGATGATCTCGCCCGACACGGCGCCGTGTGGCATCAGCCTCGCGCAGTACTGCATCGCGTCGAAGTAGAGCGCCTGGCCGTGCACGTGCGCCTTGCCCGGACAGATGCGCGCGAACCATTGGGGATCGAGCAGCTCGACGCAGAAAGAGAAGTGGTCGACGCCAAGCGCGACCAGTTCGTTGTACCGCGTGAAGTCGTGCTCGGGCGCGAGTTGCACGCCGACGAGCAAGCCCACATCCTTCTTGATCGCCTCCACATACGGCGCGATGAACTCCAGCCCGCGCGATCCCTGAAAGCCGCCGTTCAAGTGCACGAACGTGACGCCCGACTCCTCCTTCGCCGCCCAGCACGTTTCGACGACGTCCTCGATGGTCTTGACGGCCGCCTCGGCGGCGCCGACGTTTTCCCCGGTCGTGCAGAACTGGCAATTCTGGCGCGGGGAGTAGTTCCAGAACGCGCACACCGGATTGACGTAGATGCCGAGGTAGGTTCCCTGCAGCACGCCGATCCGGTTCATCGCCACGTCGCGCGACGTGAGCCGCGTGTACCACGACGGCTCCTTCGGCAACCGCATCTGGTAGCGCGCGCCGCCGCGATCGTCAACGATCGCGTATCCGCGGTCCGGGTCGCCGGTCAGGCGATACGGCGAGACTCGAGCGAAACTCTCGGCGACCGGCACGTTCACCCAGATCTCGCGCTTCGCCAGAGACGGGGCCGGAATCGCGATCTCGAGCCCCGAGCCGAGCCCAGCCCGCGTCCGCGACACACCGCGCGCTCCGGTCAGCGGGACATCCGGCGGCAGCCGCATCCCGTGGCAGAACAGGTCGATCTCGAGTTCGCAGGCATTGAGCGGCATGCACCCTTTTGAGTTGCTTTGAGTTGCTTCGAGTTGCTTCGAGTTGCTTCGAGTTGCCGATGCGAGTCGATGCGCAATCGCAGTGCCGCACGTTTACAGGCCTGAGTTCGGCGGGCCAGGCGCACCGTGCCGGATTTCCGGCAGCCGCGCGGGAATCGGATGTTTTCAGGCCGGTTTTCAATCAGCACGCAGGTTGCACTCCTGGGTCGCGGAGGGAATCGGCATGGCGGGTCAGTGGGTCACGGTTGACGGCAACGATGCCTGCGCGGGCGTGGCCTACCAATTGAGCGACGTCATCGCGATCTACCCGATCACGCCCTCGTCCAGCATGGCGGAAGCGGCGGACGCGTGGGCGGCCGCCGAGCGCCCGAACCTGTGGGGATCGGTGCCGTCAGTCGTGGAGATGCAAAGCGAGGCCGGCGCCGCCGGGACGGTGCACGGGGCGCTGCAGGGGGGCGGACTGGCGACGACGTTCACCGCCAGCCAGGGCCTGCTGCTGATGATCCCGAACATGTTCAAGATCGCGGGCGAGCTCACGCCGGCGGTGTTCCACGTGTCGGCGCGCGCGGTCGCCACGCATGCGCTGTCGATCTTCGGCGATCACAGCGACGTGATGGCCGTGCGCAGCACCGGCTTCGCCATGCTCTCCTCGTCTTCGGTCCAGGAGGCGCAGGATCTCGCGCTCATCGCGCACGCGGCCACCCTCGAGGCGCGCGTGCCGTTCCTGCACTTTTTCGACGGGTTCCGCACGTCGCACGAGCTGCAGAAAATCCTGACGCTGGATCCGTCCGCAGTGCGCGCGATGATCGACCAGCGCTTCGTGGACGCGGCGCGCGGCCGCGGGCTGTCGCCGGATCACCCGGTGCTCCGCGGCTCGGCGCAGAACCCCGACGTGTTCTTTCAGAACCGCGAAGCGGTCAACGGTTTCTATCTCGCGACCCCCGCCATCGTGCAGGACGCGATGGACCGCTTCGCCACGCTCACCGGACGCACACACTCGCTGTTCGAGTATCGAGGCTCGCCCGACGCGGAATCCGTGATTGTGATCATGGGGTCGGGCGCCGAGACCGTGGCGGCCACAGTGGACGCGCTCGGCGGCGGCGCGAAGGTCGGCGTGTTGACGGTCAAGCTCTACCGGCCGTTCAGCGTCGACCATTTTCTCGCGGCGCTTCCGCCAACGGTCCACTCCCTCGCCGTCCTCGATCGCACCAAAGAACCGGGCGCGATCGGGGAACCGCTGTATCAGGACGTGGTGACGGCGTTGGCAGAAGGTGTGGCGCCACGAACGATGGCGACGGTCATCGGAGGCCGCTACGGTCTCGGATCCAAGGAATTCACTCCCGCGATGGTGAAGGCGGTCTTCGACGAGCTCGCGAGCGACACGCCCAAGCGCCACTTCACCGTCGGCATCGTCGACGATGTGACGGGGCTGTCGCTGGCGGTGGACGAGACGTTCCAGATCGAGCCGGCCGACACCGTGCGCGCGGTGTTTTTCGGTCTCGGGTCGGATGGCACCGTCGGCGCCAACAAGAACTCGATCAAGATCATCGCCGAGGACGGCGACCAGCACGCGCAGGGTTACTTCGTCTACGATTCGAAAAAATCGGGCGCGGTCACCATCTCGCACCTGCGCTTCGGCCCGCGGCCCATTCACGCGCCGTACCTGATCGCGCAGGCGTCCTTCGTGGGCTGCCATCAGTACAACTTCCTGGAGCGGTATGACGTGCTCGCCGCCGCCGCGCCCGGCGGTGTGTTCCTCCTGAACGCGCCCTATGGCGCGGACGAGGTGTGGGACGAGCTGCCGTTCGAAATCCAGGATCAGATTGTCGAGAAGCACCTGCGGTTCTTTGTGATCGACGCCTACGCCGTCGCACAAGCCACCGGCATGGGCACGCGCATCAACACGATCATGCAGACGTGCTTCTTCGCCATCTCGGGTGTGCTGCCCCGCGCGCAGGCCATTGCACAGATCAAGCGCGCGATTGAAAAAACGTACAAGAAGCGGGGTGACGCCGTCGTGCAGCGGAACTTCGAGGCGGTCGATGCGACGCTCGCCCATCTCCACGAGGTGGCCGTGCCCGCGTCGCCGACCGCCTCCCGTCGTCTCCCCGCGCTGATTCCGGACCACGCGCCAGACTTCGTGAAACGGGTCACCGCCGTCATGATCGCGAATCAGGGCGACCGCCTGCCGGTGAGCGCCTTCCCGGTCGACGGCACGTGGCCGACCGGCACGTCGCAGTGGGAGAAGCGGAACGTCGCGACCGAGATACCCGTGTGGGATCCCCTGCTCTGCATCCAGTGCAACAAGTGCGCGATGGTCTGCCCCCACGCCGCGATTCGCGTCAAGGTGTACGACCCGGCGCGGATGGCGGAGGCGCCGGCGATGTTCAAAGGCACGACGTACAAAGGACCGGAGCTCGAGGGTCACTACACCGTGCAGGTGGCGCCCGAGGACTGCACCGGCTGCGCGCTCTGCGTGATGATGTGCCCGGCGAAGGACAAGGGTAATCCGCGGCACAAGGCGATCGACATGGCGGCGCAGGCGGCGTTGCGCGAGGTCGAGCGGGAGAACTACGCGTTCTTCCTCGGGCTCCCCGAAGCGGATCGCGCGGCCATCCGCCCGGATGTGAAGAGCACGCAGTTTCTGCAACCGCTCTTCGAGTACTCGGGCGCGTGCGCCGGCTGCGGTGAAACGCCGTACATCAAGCTGATGACGCAGCTCTACGGCGACCGCCTAGTGGTCGCGAACGCCACCGGATGCTCGTCGATCTACGGCGGTAACCTGCCGACCACGCCCTACACCGTGAACGCCGACGGCCGGGGGCCGGCGTGGGTGAACTCGCTCTTCGAGGACAACGCCGAGTTCGGCTACGGCCTGCGGCTGTCGATCGATCAGCACGAGCGTCGCGCGCGCTCGCTCCTGCGGAAACTTGCGCCGCAGCTGCCCTCGGGGCTGGCCGACGCGATCCTCTCCGCCGATCAGCGCACGGAAGCCGGCATCCAGGCGCAGCGCGCGCGGATCGTGGAGCTCAAACGGAGCGCGAGCCTTTCAGGCGAGCGTCATCCGATCCTCGATCTCGCCGACTACCTCGTGAAGAAAAGCGTGTGGATCGTGGGCGGCGACGGCTGGGCGTACGACATCGGGTACGGCGGCCTGGATCACGTGCTCGCCAGCGGCGCGGACGTGAACATCCTCGTGCTCGACACCGAGGTCTATTCCAACACCGGCGGCCAGCAGTCGAAGGCCACGCCGACCGGCGCGGCGGCGAAATTCGCCGTCGCCGGCAAGTCCGGCAACAAGAAAGACCTCGGCCTGATGGCGATGGCGTACGGCCACGTCTTCGTCGCGCAGGTTGCATTCGGCGCGAAGGACGCGCAGACGCTGAAAGCCTTCGTCGACGCCGAGGCCTACGCGGGACCGTCGCTCATCATCGCCTACAGCCATTGCATCGCGCACGGCTATGACATGGCCTTCGGCATCGACCATCAGCGGCTCGCGACCGACTCCGGCTACTGGCCGCTCTATCACTACGACCCGCGGCGCGCCGCCGCCGGAGAGACGCCGCTCGTGCTCGACTCGCCGGCGCCGAAGATCGACGTCTCCAAGCTGATGGCGACCGAATCGCGCTTCCAGCTCACCGCACAGCAGGATCCCGAGCGGTACCGCGGCCTCGTCGCCCGCGCACAGCAGCAGATCCAGCGGCGGCTCGCGCTCTACCAGGAGCTGGCCGGACGGTCGGGAGGCCACGCATGAAGCTGACGACTCGCTACCTCGGGCTGACGCTGGCGCACCCGTTCATGCCGGGCGCCTCGCCGCTGGTCGATCACATCGACACCGTGCTGGAGCTCGAGGACGCCGGCGCGGCGGCCATCGTGATGCACTCGCTGTTCGAAGAGCAGGTCACGCGCGAGCGCTTCAGCCACCAGCAGCTGCAGGCGATTTCGCACTCGTCGGCCGAAGCCTCGTCCTACTTCCCGGCCGGCAACGGCTACGCCCTCGGCCCCGATCGCTACCTGGAGCAGCTGAGCCTCATCAAGCGGCGCGTGGGTGTGCCGGTCATCGGCTCGCTCAACGGCACGACGGCGGAAGGCTGGCTGGAATACGCGCGGCTGATCGAGCGCGCCGGCGCCGACGCGCTGGAGCTGAACTTCTATCACGTGGCCACGGACCTGATCGAAGACGCCTGGTCGGTCGAGCGCCGCGTGGTCGACATCGTCGCGGTCCTCGTGGAGTCGATCGCGATTCCGGTCGCGGTGAAGCTCTCGCCGTTCTACTCGGCGCTGCCGCACCTCGCGGCGCAGCTCGATCGCATCGGGGCGGGCGGCCTCATCCTGTTCAACCGCTTCTACCAGCCCGACATCGACCCCGACACGCTCGAGACCGTGCCGCACCTGCACCTGTCAGACCCTTCCGAGCTGCTGCTGCGGCTGCGCTGGCTGGCCATCCTGTACGGGCGGGTGCGGAGCTCGCTGGCGGTCAGCGGCGGCGTCC
>Ga0209515_10006127_pt1 | contig 15148 bp, 19 predicted proteins | sample Subgroupgradi54m_FD_187454 | JGI IMG/M metagenome (GOLD analysis project Ga0209515, IMG submission 187454) | Subsurface groundwater microbial communities from S. Glens Falls, New York, USA - GMW60B uncontaminated upgradient, 5.4 m (SPAdes)... ...
GAGAAAACAATAGAGGTTCGAAAAAGGAAGTCATTAACAAAATAAAAGACCCCCCGAAGGGAGCCTTTCATCAACAGATACATCGTATCAAAGACCCCTTCGTCGTGTCAAGCAAAAAAATATTATGCAAACACAAGAACGAAGTACGTCCCCAATCGGAACTGAAGATGCATTCTTCACCAAGATCGGGAACACCAAACCTTACTTCAAAGCTGCATTTGAAGGAGAGCCGGGAACCGGCAAGAGTTGGTCTGCAGCATTAGTAGCGATTGGTCTTCACAAGAAGATCAACAGCAAAAAGCCCATAGTCCTCATCGATACCGAGAAAGCGTCGAAATTCTTGGTCCCGCTTTTTGAGGAGCATGGCATTGAGGCAATGGTCCGCGAGACGCACTCACTGGCCGACCTAGTAAAGGCAATGAAACTTTGCTCGGACGGTTACGCAGACATTGTGGTAATCGACAGTATCACTCACATCTGGATGGATTTCCAAGAGGCGTACAAGCGAAAGCTGAACCGCCAAACCTTCCAGATACAGGACTGGATGATTATCAAGAGCGAATGGAATAAGCACTTCTCGATTCCGTTGGTCCAGTCGCCACTCCACATCCTTGCAACCGGCCGTGTGTCGGATCGCATGGAACAGGAAGTAGATGAGGATGGCCGAAAAGAGTTCACCAAGACAGGAGTAAAGATGCAGGCCGAAAAGAACGCCGCATACGAGTTCGATGTCTTGGTACTCATGGAGCGCCATGAACTCATACAGCGCCAAAAGCGCGAGGTATGGCGACAGGCAACGGTACTCAAAGGCCGAGGCAATCTCCTCGATGGAAAGGTTTTCAAGAACCCTACCTACGAAGACTTTGCACCGGCAGTCGACGCAGTGATTAAAGACCCAATAGCCGCACGTTTCAGCCACGCTGAACAGGATGCGGGGGAACTGATCAAGCTCGACGAAGACAAGCGTAAATGGGTACAGCAGAAGAAACGATGGCTTGAGGAGATCGAGGGATACCTTGTCTCACTCTGGCCGAGCTCAAGCGCAGCGGAAAAGAAAAACAAAACCGACGCGCTCGAGTACGCCTTCAATACCCGAAGTTGGTCCGCCATCGAAATGATGTCGCCAGAAATCCTAGAGGATGGATTCGCGCGAGTAGTCGAATTTGGAAAGCAAAAAGTTGCTGAGGCCAAAGGCGAACTACCTCCCGAACTAACACCACAGGAAAAGTTTGACAAAGACCTTCGAGACTCAAAAGAAGACGGTCCGAAGAAGGACAAGGCTAAGAAAAGTGGCAAATAACCGATAGGGATTCGCCACTGACTCAGCCCTTGTCGCAGTGGCATGAGGGCTGAGATCGGGGGCTAATCCCCGACGGCCGACAAAGGTCGAACAGTTAACAAACAATCCGAGAGAAAACATCGATACCCATCGATGCTTTCTCTCTTCCACCACAATGGACGATCACAAACACAACTTAATACCGAACAGCTCGCAAATTCCAAATGTAATTTTGGATCTCGTCCTCCCAAGAATATCCGAGGCGGAGGCGAGGTGCTTGCTTTACATTTGCAGACGCACATTCGGATTCCATAAAGACGAGGACAATATCAGTTTCTCTCAATTCGAAAACGGCATCAAAACAAGTCAGGGCAGACGGCTCGATTTTGGTACTGGTTTGTCTCGTCCCTCGGTGAATGCTGCCCTACAAAATCTCATCAAAGTCGGTGTGATTTTCGTACAACAGCGATCCAAAGGAAATAGGTACAAGCTCAACCTGAATATGGATGTGGATAAAGTAGTAAACGAAATTAACCAGTTAAGAGAGTTAACCAGAAGTGGTAAATCCTCTTCACCAAAACTGGTAAAGAGAGTTAACACACAAAACCTAGAAAAAAAAGAGAAACCTAGTTTAGAGCGCCCTGTGCATAACTTCGGGGAAATGACCCGAGAGCTTGCAAACAAGATGACCATTAACAGAAAAAATAACCACTAAAAGAAATGAAAAAAATCAGCTTTGTAATTAACGGAAATCAAGACGACATTTATGGCAATCCGGTCCCATACGTCCGAGTCGTCAAGCGCGCACTTTGGCTACCAGAGGCAAAGCGCTACAACGGATGGAAAAGTTTTGTACGAAGGGTTTTCTACAAAGGATATCCCGAGTACCTGATGCGCGCGGCCAACACGATGCTCACCGATCTTCAACCGTTCACTACGAACTCTGGAGAGAAAGCGCGAATGGACATCCGCATCTACTGGCGCAACGGTCTCCATGGCGACCCCGACAATATCTTCAAGGGCCTCGCCGACGCGCTCTTCAAGAATGACAAATTTCTTGATGGCAGTTTTGAAACTCATTATTCACCGGACGGCAAAGGTCGAGTCGAAATAGATATCGCACTGAGCATTTAAATATGAAAACAAGAACCTACCGAAAAAGATTCATCGAGGAAATCAACGAGCAAATCTGGCGCAAGCGAATGAACCAAGAGTACGACAAGACAAAGGTCCCGTCCGTCCTCAAACTTCAGACCGACAAGATGAAAGAACTGGATGACCTGAAAGCCGAGCTCGCCCTCATTGATCCAAACGACACAACCAAACTGACCCGCACGAATCGCAAGAGCCTTGAAGTGAAGATCGGCAAGGCTGAGGAATTCATCGTGAGCTGTGATGAGACAATCAGCTTGATAAACGAAAGCATAACGAAAGATGAAGAAAAGATAAAAAATCTCAAAGAGCGGGTCGAGTTTGCAAACAACTTCGTCTATGACGACTCAAGCCATGCAAACGACAATTAAAATCCGCGACCTGAAACGAGCGGACTACAATCCTCGCATCATGCCGGACACAGAAATGGCAGCCCTGAAGACGAGCATAAAGACCTTCGGCTTTGTAGAGCCAATCGTCGTAAACAGCAACCCTGAGCGATATGGCGTGCTTGTGGGCGGACATCAGCGCCTGAGCGCGCTAGAGGCCATAATCGCGAGCGGTATCATCCCTGACGGCATCAACGAATCAGACGAACAGGGGGTCTACTTGGTCCCTGCGTCCTTTGTAAATTTGTCGGCCGAAGATGAAAAACTTCTAAACTTGGCCTTAAATAAAATTAAAGGAAAATGGGACGAAGAAAAACTCTCCGATCTTATTGTTGCTCTGAAAGAAGACCCACACATTCCCGCCTCCGGATTCAGGGAAGATGAGATCAGCAGAATTCTCGACCAAACTCTCGAGGATGAGGAAGGGGAAGAAGAACCGATAGATGACACCAAAGAGCCACGGTCCAAACTTGGCGAGGTGTACGAACTCGGTCCGCATCGTCTGATTTGCGGAGATTCAACTGACCCAGAAACATACCGAACACTTCTCGGAAAAGAAAAGGCGGACATGGTCTTCACCGATCCGCCATACAACGTGAACTACCACTCGCGCGGAGAAAAGCTGAAGGGTGAAGAATTGGAGAAAATCAAGAACGACAACATGACGCCTGAAGAATTCAAAGCCTTCATCGATGGCGCATTTGCCGCAATGTTTATGCACGCCAAAGAGGGCGCATCGTTTTATATCTGTTCGGGATGGAGCTCGTATCCTCAATTCTTGCAGAGCATGCTCTCGAATGGTTTCAGACACTCCGGAGTAATCATCTGGGTCAAGAATGTTGCGAGCATGGGATGGAACGACTACCGCTACAAACATGAGTGGATAGCAAAGGCAAAGAAACCCGATCCGAAGACGGCTGAAAGCATCATCTACGGATGGAAAGTCGGCACGCACATGTTCTTCGGCGATGGCGAATACGACGTCTGGGAAATGCCTCGCAAGGCCACTGCCCGATATCTTCATCCGACAGAGAAACCTGATTGGCTCGCAATGCGCGCGCTCAGAAACTCCACTAAAAGAAATGACATCGTCCTCGATCCGTTCGGAGGGTCGGGCAGCACTATGAACGCAGCCGAGAAAGTCGGTCGGCGCGCTTACATGATTGAACTCGACCCAAAGTTCTGCGACGTGATACGCGACAGATGGGAGCGAATGAACATAAAAAAGCAATGAAATATTTTAGTTTATTCTCAGGCATCGGCGGCTTTGAACTAGGACTACAAAAAGCATATGTGGAAATCACTAACAGAAACAAGATCGGAAAAATCAAAGATAACAAGAAAGAAATTCAGACTGCAAGGCAAAGACTGGAGTCCGCGCAGGGGAAAGGTTCTGGTCCCGCGCAACGACGAAATAGCAAACTGCCTGACAGGATGCATGACTCGGGAACACCTCATTGCGTGGGTTACTCCGAGATCGACAAGCACGCAATCAAAATCTATGAAAAATACTTCCCAAAACACAAAAACTTCGGCGACATTAAAAAGATCAATGCAAGAATACTCCCTCGATTCGACCTTCTTGTTGCCGGCTTTCCTTGTCAGTCGTTTTCGATTGCGGGAAAAAGAAAAGGATTCGATGACACGCGAGGTACTCTCTTTTTTGACATTGCTCGAATCGTCAGAATCAAGAGGCCACGCCTTCTACTCCTTGAAAACGTCAAAGGGCTTTTGTCTCACGAGCAGGGGCGAACCTTCGCTACTATCCTCCGTACATTGGATGAACTCGGGTATGACCTCCAATGGCAAGTGCTTAACAGTAAAAACTACGGAGTACCACAAAACCGCGAACGCGTCCTCATTGTCGGACATCTTAGAGGAACACCCCGACCCGAAGTATTTCCTCTCAAAGAAACAGATGGAGCAACTGACAAGAGACTTAAATCGGGAAATTCCTCGCGCGAAGTTGCACAGACTATAAGGCAGCGATACGGAAACGGCACAGGGTCCCACATCCAGCAATTGAATAATCCGAGACACTCCAACGATCGAGTGTACGGAACGGATGGAATCAGCCCGACCATCAACACGATGCAGGGAGGCAACCGCCAACCTTTCATCAAAATACCGGAGGCGACAAAGAAAGGGTACGCCGAGGCCAAGGTAGGACAGTCGATAAATCTGGCGGTCCCGAAAAGCAAGACGAGACGCGGCAGAGTATCGGATGTAGCCCAGACTCTCGACACCGGCATGCAACAGCACACGCTCACCAAAGACATGCAGGTCCGTCGCCTTACCCCGACCGAATGCGAACGCCTTCAAGGATTCCCAGACGGATGGACTGAAGGGCTGAGCGACACGCAGAGATACAAGACACTCGGCAATGCAGTGACCGTAAACTTGGTAAACGTGGTCGCAAAAAAGCTAATGATTTCAGGGGGTAAATAAAAATAACCCCGAATAACCCCGAATGAAAAATCACGCCTACAAACAGATACGACAACTCCAACGTCGCATCAAAACTTACAGAGCCGAAAAGAACTGGCTCAAAGCAGATCAGCTCAAGCACAAGGTCCGGCTCGCCATCAAAGACGCCCAAAAAAGATAGATGAAAAAGCCACGTACACAAGAAGACAAACTCAAGCGAGCAATCAGGGATGCGATAGTAATCGACCCTTTGATTTCAGTGCAGAGACTCCAAGACGCTCTCTTTGAGAAAGGATTCCGCACATCAAGTAACGGCGCGCTTGATTGGCACTACGTGGCAAAGATGCGCGACAAGGTCCATCGCCAATCGGTGGAGAATGTCGACCATCAAAAAGTCAGCGAACGAGTGGCAGAGATGAAAGAACGCTACCGTCTAGTCTTCGAGCGCCTGATACGCATCGCGTTCTATAGCGACGAATTAAAAAAGGAAGGCGTTCAACCTCCGAGCTTTCGAGATCAAATCAGCGCACTCCGAGAAATCAGCCGACTCGATGTTGCAATCTTTGGAGCCGAGCTTGATGCCGGCATCTTCGAACGACACATCGGCACGCTTGAAATAGAAAAGCGCAGCAAACCTTTGCCGCCTGAATTGAAAGCGCAGATGCTCAAGGCCTTCACAAATTGGGGAATCATCCCGAAAGAAATACTTCATGCAGAGCCAACCATCACAATCGAACCAAGCAGAGCTGCAGTGGTGGAAAAATAACTCGTTCCTCGAGGACTACCACACGCGACGCTCACTCGCGAAGACCCTCACAGGATTCTGTCTCGTGTACCTTTCGCATTACTTGGACATAGAGCCGGCATCATTCCATCCCGAGCTGCTCGATACCTTGGGAGATCACAAAGAAAAAATGATAGAGATAATCGGATTCCGAGGTAGTGCAAAAAGCACCTTCGGTTCATTGGCACTTCCGATATGGGCTGCGCTTGAATACCCAGAGCTCTACAAATTTATTCTTCCGATCGCTGACACTGGACTGCAATCAGGCATCAACATCGCCAACATAAAAAACGAACTTGAAAACAATCCGCTCATCAAGCAAGACTATGGAGAAATAAAAGGGGAGTTTGTAGCAGACTGGACTCTTGAAAGCGAAGAAGAATGGCAGGCAAAGAACATGCTCCTCTCCAACGGTGTCCGCATTCTTGCACGGTCCCGAGGGCAGAAAGTTCGAGGACTCCGACACAACCAACACCGTCCGAAACTTATCGTGGTAGACGACCCTGAAGATTTGGAATGGGTGCGTACCAAAGAAAACAGAGACAAGACCGAGCGATGGCTACGAGGCGAAGTGATACCGGCAATTGATGAACTGAACGGAAGGCTCGTCGTGATTGGAAACCAACTGCACACCGATGCGCTCATGGCTCGATTGAAACGAGACAAGACATTCAAGCAGCTCGACTATCCGCTTGTGAAAAAAGGAAAGATCACATGGCTTGGTAAATATCCCAACCAAGCCGCGCTCGATACGCAACGAGACAAGGTCGGACTCAATGCGTATCAACGCGAGTACCTTCTTAAAGTCGTACCGGAAGAAGGAGCTGACGTGCATGAAGACTGGATAAAATACTACGACAAAGTTCCTCCCGAGATGGAGAACGGACTGAGCGGCACAGGCATCGACCTCGCCATCTCAAAAAAAGAAACGGCAGACTACACCTCCATGGTCTCTGGCGTTTCGTTCGTGAGAGACGGCATGCCGAAGATTTACATCAAGCCGAATCCAATCAACGCTCGGCTTTCGTTCCACGAAACAATAGAGACGACAAAGGCAATGTCGGTCACCAATCCGTTCGGAATATTTTTCGTGGAAGATGTTCAGTATCAACGAGCAGCGATAGAAGAAATGGAACGTGCGCTCTTGCCGGTCGTTGCGATGCGCGCGGGTAGCGACAAGCGTGCGCGATTGAGAGCGATAGCAATCTACATTCAAAACGGAACGATCGTATTCCCGAGAAAGGGATGCGAAGACTTAATTATTCAACTGCTTGGATTCGGCGTAGAAGAACACGACGACCTCGTCGATGCGTTCGTGTACCTCGTGCTTGGCCTTGTGCAGCAGGGCATGCAGAATCCCGAAGTAATAGGACTCATATGAACCAACCACCAAAAACCAGAGTAGCGCGCGTGGTCCCGCCAGAGTGGGAGGAAATCATGCGTCTTGCTCAGCAAATCAAGATGGGAGAAATCGTCATTAAAATCCAAGACAACAAGGTAATCCTTGCCGAATACACCATCAAGCGCCGTACTGACAGCCCCGACGATTTCGTAGCCTTCCCACTGTAGACTGGCCCCTTGCGCCCCAATTGTGGTCCGCTATAATTTAGAAGTAAGTTGAAAATCTGCGTGCGTCCAGTCTGACTTGTAACCCAAGAGGGCTTGTGACATGAATTCGTCTCGAAAGAGATGGGCTCATGTTGCAAGCCCTTTTTTTGTTGCCAAATTATGAATTTTTTTGATAAAGCATTAAACGCAATAGGTCTCTCACGAAAAGCGAACACCATAGCGCTTGCTTCGGGTATTGGCGATGCTGACCCATTTCTCATCTGGTCAAAGTCTCGGAAGACCTCCGCAGAAAAAGCGATGGACTTGTACAACGGATGGGTGTATGGATGCGTGCGCGCAATCGCAGAAGAAATTGCAAAACAGAAGTTCCGATTATTTCAAGTGACAAAGGATGGAACGCACGAAGAAATCTTTGATCACGAATTGCTCGACTTGCTCGATGGCGTGAATCCTTTTCAGACCGGCTACGATTTGAAATACATCAGCTCGTCCCACTTAGAGCTCGCAGGAAATTCGTACTGGCTACTCGACGGAGTAAAAAGTGAGACAGACAAGCCGACTGCAATCTTTGTGCTAAACCCAAAGAACACAGCACCAATCCCTGCGAAACTCCCTGAGTTCATAAAAGGGTACAAGTATTCCGTGAACGGAGAGACTCAAATTTTCAAGCAGTACGAAATCCTCCACTTTAAATATCCTGACCCGAACGATCCATACCAAGGCATCGGTACGGTCCAAGCAATCATCGACTGGATTCAGACCGACAACTTCGCAAACGAAGTGAACATGAACTATTTCAAGAACGGTGCTCGTCTTGGAGGTTTGTTGTCTTCAGAAAACGCAATCACCGACGCGCAGATGAAAGTCCTTCGCGCGTCTTTTGAAAATCTATACAAGGGTGCAGGCAATGCATACCGTGTTGCAGTCCTTCCGAAAGGCGTGAAGTACGACGAGGCAAGCAGCAATCCGAAAGACATGGACTTCGCGAATATGCAGACAGTGATGCGAGAGAAAATCCTGAGCGGGTTCCGTGTACCGAAAACAATTCTCGGAAGTTCTGAGTCAGAAACAAATCGTGCAACAGCAGAGACTTCAAACTATGTGTTTGCTGCCCGAACCATCAAGCCAAAGCTCGAGCTTATGGTCCAGCAGCTCAATGAATTTCTCGTGCCTCGCTATGGCGAGAACCTCTATCTTGATTTCAGCGATCCAGTCCCTGAAGACAGAGCGCAGCGCATCGAAGAAATGAAAGCAGCAGTCGGCCTTCAGCCTGTCATAAGCATCAACGAGGCACGCGAGGAATACTTCGGTCTTGATGGCGTGGACAAGGGCGACAGCGTCATGACGGACTTTTCAAAGATTCCGCTCGGCAAACCAAAGCCAAAAGAAAGCAAACGATTCACAAAAAAGGGAGCTGAAAAGAAACCATCAACTCGCTATGCAAAAAACCACAAAGCCAGAAAAGGAATCTCAGAAGAAATCGCAAAGCGTTTGACCGACTCGCTCGAAAAACAAAACAAAGCAGTCGCTGAACTTAAAGAGACAAAGTGCAAGAACATCAAGGAACTTTCAGATGCAGACTACGCTCCAATCTACAAAGCGTTTGCAAGCCGCGTCACTCCATACGAAAAACTTCTGCACGAAACAATAAAGAAATTCAACGCAGACCAAAAGGAAGAAGTCCTGAAAGCCCTCGGCTTGAAAGTTTCCGTGGCCGATGTCTATGACAAAGAAAAATGGATGGGCATTCTAATTGACCTATCAACTCCGATCTTGTCTGAGCTGTACGAAAAAGAAGGCAAGCAAGCAGGATCACTTCTTGGCTTTGATAACTTCCGAATGACGCCAGAGGTAAAGCGTTCAATCGACCGTTCAGTCGGTCTCATGTCGGAAAGCTACAACGAAACAACTCTCTCACTCTTGCATGACACGCTCCAAGAAGGACAGACCGAGGGGTGGACACTCGCTGAGCTCACTGAAAAGCTCAATGCGGTCTACGACTACAGCGACGAGGTGCGAGCTGCACAAGTAGCGCGCACAGAGGCATTCCGCATCGGTAACGAATCTACGAAGGAGGCATGGAAACAGTCGGGGGTAGTGAAGACGATCAAGTGGTACACGGCCGAGGATGACGGTGTCTGCCCATGGTGCGATGAGATGAACGGAAAGACAATCGGCATCGACGACACATTCTTCGACAAAGGGGACGAGGCAACAGGGACAGATGGGTCGAAATTGCCAATCACATACGACGATGTCGGAAGTCCTCCGCTCCATGTGAGCTGCCGGTGCTACACGCGACCGGAAGACATCTCGATTGAATAAATTATTTACAAATTATTTCTAAACTTTTTCTAAAATTATGGACACACAAAACACACTCAAAAAAATAAACGAAGAAATCGGACAGAAACTGTTCGAATATCTGAACACTCCCGAGACGAAGGAGTTCCTTGAAAAGATGAAAGCAAGCGGGGAAGACTCGGGTCGGTTTGAGGTAATCATCTCAACCGCAGACCAAGACCGCCAAGGAGAGATTGTAAGCCAAGAAGGATGGGATCTCGCCCACTACAAAAACAACCCAATCGTTCTCTGGGGTCACAACTACACAGGCCTTCCAATCGGCGTGACCGACTCAATCGAACTGAAGGACGGCAAGCTTGTGGCAAAAGGACGCTTTGCACCAGAGGATGCCAACCCATTCGCTCAACAGGTCCGTCGCTTGTATGACGCAAAGATTCTTCGCAGCACTTCTGTCGGATTCATCGCAAAGGAAATGGAAGGCAACACTATCACGAAAGCTGAGCTCCTCGAGTTCTCCTTCGTTCCGGTCCCTGCCAATCCAATGGCACTCTCACTCATGAAGACCGCAAGCTTTGACAGCGTAGAGCTGATTCAAAAAGGTCTCGTGTTGGAAGAAAAAACAGAGAAAGCGGATGAGCAAGCAGGCGATGTCTGCTCGCTTGAAGACGGCACAGACGGAGTGCTTGAAGATGATGGAGAGGGAAATCTCGTCTGCGTTGCGAAAGCAAAAGAATCAGACGAAGAAAAAGGAATGAAGTCCGGCCGAGCGATATCGGCAAAGAGTCGAGGACATATTGAAAAAGCCGTAGAGGGCATCAAAGGTGCTCTCGTAGCCTTGGAGGAACTGCTCAAATCAGTTGACCTTGGGGGTGAAGAAAATGGCGACACGCCTGCTGAAGGTGGAGCCGAAGAAAGGTCGAACCCTGAACCTGAAGTCAAAAAAGATTTCAAAGAATGGAATCAAGAACGACAGGTACTCAGGATGATTAATAACATAACGAGTGATGCTCTTCGGAAATACAACGAAAAGCATCCCTCATAAATCCAACAATATGGATGAAAAGCAATTAGAAGCCATCAAGAGCCAACTTCAGAGCGTCGTTGACGACGTAATGGAAAAGCGGCTCGGTGATGCCATCTCTCCGATCGTTGCAAAGGAGACTCGCGCTATCGTTGAAAAACTTCAGCTCGAGCGTTCTCTCTTCGGCAAGGATCGCACAGGGATGTCCGACGAACAGAAAAGCTCATTCGTGGAAGTCGTGAAAGCGGCTGCCGGTATCAAGACCAAAGCGAACGAGGCTCTGATCGGCGAGCAAGATTCGCGCGGCGGATACTTGGTCGCAAAGGAAGTCGAGGCCGCAATCCTTCGCATTGCTGCGTCAGTGGGTCTCATCATGAGCCAAGCGCAGAAATGGCCGATGGGTACCGACGAGAAAGGCATTCCGAATTACACCGGAGCATTTCTTGAAGGAGAGTTCCTCGGCTTTGACGCGGTCGGTGGCGTAACCGGAATCAACTTCGGCCAAGCTAACCTGATCGCCAAGAAGTGGCAGCTTGCGTTCGTTGTGGGCAATGACTTGCTCGCAGACGCGGACGTTCAGCTTGCTGACTGGCTCCTTGCCCTCGGTGGCGAGGCGCTCGCGAACATGGTGGACAAGCAGGGATTCGCCGGCACCGGCGCTCCTTTCATCGGTGTGCTTAACCACAACGATGTCACCGTGTACACGCTCCCGACCGGACACGATACCTTCGCGGAATTCGATGTCGTGGTCGACGCGGCTGATACCATCGCAAACCTTGAAGAATCCGTTCTTGAAGGCTCAGCTTGGTACATGAACCGCACTGTGTGGGCAAAACTCCGCACACAGAAGGACACAGCCGGAAACTTCATCCTGCCCCAAGCAGGTGCAGCGTCCGCTCAGGTCCTTGCAAACAATCCGACAGGCGGAGGAATCCGTCCTGCCGGCGAGATCGGTGGATACCCTGTATACACCACTCGCCATCTGCCGGGCATTTCAGCATCGGCAGTTTCCACGAAGTTCATCATCTTCGGAAATATGAAGGCTTTGGCCTTCGGTGAAAAGGGAGAGATGACTGTCTCGCAACACGAGTCAGGAACTTTCGGTGGAAAAGAAATTGCACTCGCAGACCAGCGCGCTCTTGTTCTCAAGAAACGTGTTGCTCTTACGGTCGCACTTGGCGCAGCGTTTGTAGTCGTAAAAACCGCCGCCTCTTAATAGCCTAGCGTTTGAGTAAATCACTATGAGTGAAGAACTACTCCCATACAAAGTCCTGAAACCTATCGCATTCAAAGGCGATCGGATCGAGAAAGGATCGGTCATCCGCATGACCCCAGAGGAAGCTGAGAATATCGGCGACGAATTCCTAGAGCCGGCTGAAGAAGTCGACGAACAGGAATCATCCTCTGAGGAATCGAATGACACTGACGAATCGAAAGATTCCGACGACGATTCTGAAGATGCCGACAAGCCTGAAGGCGACGGCGAAGGGACTGAAACCAAAGAAGGCGATGAGTCTTCTGAGGAAAATGCGGAAGGTACTCAAACCGACACTAAGCCAGACGAAACTATATGAAATCAGTCTATGACGCCGTAAAGTTTCTCGCTTCGCTTGTCCCTGCAACTCGAACCGCAGATGGAAACGGAAGTGCTGTTGACACGAAGGGATTCGGGTCCGCGGTGCTTGTTGTTTCCGCCGGCGATATTGACCTTGCGGACACGAACGAGACATATGCGTTCAATGTCGAGGAATCGGCAGACGGTTCAACCGGATGGGCTGCCATTTCAGGGGCGACCGTATCGGTAACGGCTGACAACGATGTAAAGCTCATCCGCTTGGAAGGGCTCAACACCGGCAGTCGCAAGCGATACCTTCGCGCTGTCTTGGATGTCGGCGGTACCACTCCGTCAATCCCATGTTCTGCGGTCTTCGCGCTTTCCCGCGCGTACAACGAACCTGTGAACTAAGTATCCGTGATTGAATCTCGGCTCTCCCTCTCGCAATGGGAGGGAGTGACCGAGACTTAATCACACACAACACCATGGAACCACGATCATACGCACTCACAACTGTAGACAGAGTAAGAAACATACGACTTCGAATCGAGTCGGATGGTTTTGATTCTTTGTTCGCCAATCTGATAAACGGGGTGACGGACTTTATAGAAGGCGAGTGCAATCGACGATTCAAAGAAACTACCTACACCAACGAACTCCACACGGTCCATACATACGGACAAACAATGCTTGTCCTTCGACAATCTCCTGTCACTGAAGTGACGGCATTCGAATATCGGGTCGGATTGAAATCAAATCCGATGTGGGAGGCGTACTTTCCCGACAATTGGGAGCTGTTGGATGACGGAGATTCAGGGATCGTCGAAGTGTGTTCCATGCTCGAGAAATTCAACAGAGTCACTTACAAAGCCGGCTACAAAATCGATTGGGAAAATTATGATGACGAAGAACTTCATACTCTCCCAAGCGACCTGACCGACCTTGCAGAGCGACTCGTTGTGAAGTGGTACAAGCGTCGCGAATCCGAAGGAAAACTCTCGGAAGGTTTCGACAGCTCACAGGTCTCATGGGGCGCTGATTTTACAAAAGAAGATCAGGCCACTCTTAATCGTTATCGCAGGATTCCAGTCCTTTCCTAACATGGCGCTCATTGAAGTTGAAATAAAAAATTTGGCAAAGCTCAGGGATTCAATCGAAAGATATCCCTCAATCGCAGAGCCAATTCTTCAGAGAGCCATTGATGCGTCCCAAGCGGTGTTCGCAAAGAACTCGCTGAAGGACGATCCAATCCCATGGCGCACCGGCAACCTCCTCCATAGTTTCCGATTTGAATCCGGAAAACTTCAAGCGAGATGGTTTCCAACTGCACGGTATGCGCCGTTCGTGGAATACGGCCGTGGCGCTGTCTATCCGCAGAAAGCAAAGATGCTCTCGTGGATAAACGAAAGTGGCGATCGTGTATTCGCACGATTCTCAAAACCATCAAAGCCAAGACCGTTCATGAAAAAGATTGTCGAAAAATCACAGAAAGATGTGCAGAGTCTCTTCCGCCAAGCGGGAGACATCATCGTCCGAGAAATTGTAAGTCTAAGCAATTAACACTATGTCGCTCTCAGTAAATATCAAAAATAAAATCAAAGATATTCTCGACGGCGTCGTTACGAGCGGAGAAATCAAGACGGTAATGGTGGACGATTTGAAGACAAGCCCAATCATCGACCGAGACATTCCATCCTTTCCCGCAGCAATTCTCACCTCGCCAAGTTCGGAAGGCGGGTATCTGACCAACAGAGAGAACATGCGGACATATCGATTCACCGTAACAGTGATTCAGAAAGGCGAGAACCTCGAGTCGGCAGATGACATCGAGACGCTCAGTGATTTCCTTCTCGATATCTTCGATGACAACCCAACACTCTCCGGAGTGGCAAACGGCGGACTCGAACCCTCAAGCAGTACGCCCGAGGCAATCGTTTCGCAAGGGAAGTCGTACATCATCTTCACCATCACTTTAAAAGCTCACGCAAGTAAATTGCTCAACTTCTAACACCATGCAAACACAATCAAAAAACAAAGCCATCGGTGAATCTCCTCGAGAATTCTTCTTTGCAGGCGGAGGCGAATACAAACCTCAGACAGTTACAGCCAACAGCATCGAAGAGGCGGAGGAAATTTATCACAAAACCAAAGAAAAGGTCGAAACAAAATCAGATAACGAAACTCAATAATTATGTCAAAAGGAATCGGAAGACTATTCCAAGTCGGAATAGCAAAAGAAACATCACGCGGAACGGCGATATCGTCTGCAGCATATTGGATTCCGTTCTCCGAGCTCGCGCTTGAGGAAAAGGACACCAAGGTCGTAGACGACCAGTCATACGGCGTGATTGAAGACACACAAGGCCAATCAATCATCAAGCAATGGGCGGAAGGGAAGATGAAAGCGCCGATCGGCGACCGCCACTTCCCCTTGATACTGCTTTCGGTCCTCGGTTCGCTCTCTACAGGGGCCAATGCCGACGGATCAGGCAACGTCAAAGACCACACAATCAGCGTGGCTCAGAGCGCACAGCATCAATCTCTGACCTACTTCCTCGATGATCCGCTCTCAGGCGCGGATTATAAGCACGCAAACGGCGTAGCAACAAGCCTCGAAATCAGCTACGAAATGGGCAAATTCCTCGAGTATTCGCTCAATATCAAGGCA
>Ga0209515_10006128_pt1 | contig 15145 bp, 22 predicted proteins | sample Subgroupgradi54m_FD_187454 | JGI IMG/M metagenome (GOLD analysis project Ga0209515, IMG submission 187454) | Subsurface groundwater microbial communities from S. Glens Falls, New York, USA - GMW60B uncontaminated upgradient, 5.4 m (SPAdes)... ...
TCGGGGGCGGGCGGGAGGAAGCGGGCTCGAAGCTGCTCGTCGTAGGCCCGACGCCGCTCTGCATCGGAGAGGACCTCGTAGGCCTCCTGGAGAGCTTTGAACTGGTCCTCAGCCCTGGCCTTCAGCACGGGATCGGAGAAGCGGTCCGGGTGGAACGCCTTGGCGAGGAAGTGGTAGGCTTGCTTGATCTCCGCTGGGTCGGGGGGACGCCGAGGACGGCGTAGAGGGCAACCCTCACGATTCCGCGGATTTGGCGGGTTACCGAAGGGTTAGAATCCCCATGGGGAAAACAATGGCTGAACTCAAGGAAAAGGTCCAGGCTCTACTCGACAACTCCATCAACCCGGCGGTGGCGGGTCACGGTGGGTACATCGAGCTGATCGACGTCAAGGACAACACCGTGTACATCCAGATGTCGGGCGGCTGCCAGGGGTGCGGGGCGGCCGACGTCACGCTGAAGGCGGGGATCGAGCGGATGATCAAGGAGGAGATCTCGGAGGTGAGGGAGATCCTCGACGTCACCGACCACGCGGCCGGCCAGAACCCATACTACTTGCCCTCCAAGGGCTAGAGGTTCTCCCGATCGCTCAACCCCGCTGACGCCGCCCTCGCGCGGCCGGCGGGGTTTTCTGTCATGCTGCGTCTCTTCCTGCTGGTCCCGACGACGACGCGGCAGAGGTAGCGGGCACCGAGAATGCGAACGATCTAACCTGATCTGTGAGGAGTTTAGCGATGGCAAGGTGCGAAGCCTGTGGAAGAGAACTCAAGGCCGACGCGCAGCGATTCTGCAGCGACGAGTGCCATGGTGTCTTCATGAAAAGATCGAGGCAAGGTACACGGAGATCCCCCGGCCGAACCGCCGCCAGACGGCGGCGCAGGCGTGGACGCTGAAGAGTCACGAGAACGTCCGTTCTAATCGCCCAGCCGCGGCCACGGTCTGGAACCCCGCCATTGCATTTTCAGACGTTAGCACTCTCCTTCTTCTCTGTCTGAGCTGGATTGTGCCCATCTCAGGCTCACTCCAGCGCATTTCAGCGCACTCAAGCCGAGATGCTTCCCTTGGTGTGTCGCTGACTCGGGGACCTGTATGCGAGCAATAACCGCCTGAATGCTCTCGGCGAGTCCAGCCTCTCCCCATGACAGTCGGTGTAGCCGCTCACGAAAGGAAACAGGTTCGATGAAGAACGTTCAGATGACCGTGGAAGGAAACATCCTGACGATCAAGGTTGATTTGTCGAAGGAGTTTGGCCCATCTGCGTCCGGCAAGACCATCATCATAGCCTCAACTGAGGGGAATGTCGCCGTGCCCGAACGCGAGGGAAAGGTCGGGTTGAACGTCTACCGAAAGAAGTAAAGGCTCCAGAGGAAGAGCTGCCCGACTTGAGGCGCGACGCTGGCCAGGGAAAGGACCGGTGGTTCTGCTACGTGCTAGAATGCGCTGACGGGACCTTCTACACCGGCATCACAAGATCACTCGATCAGCGGCTATCGATGCACAACCGCGGTCTGGCGTCAAAGTATACGCGCGGTCGGCTCCCGGTGAGGTTGGTCTATGCGGAACCGCACCAGAACCGGTCGTCAGCCAGCCAGCGCGAGATTCAGGTGAAGAAGATGTCTCGGACGCAGAAGCGCAAGCTGGGGTCGTGTGAAAGAGGGGCACATGTCCAGTTGGGAGCGTATGACAGCCTCTCGATGGTGCTCGAAAGCCCCGGTATAGAATAGGAACAGGGACCAGTGCTCCCATGTGGCCAACGATGAGCTTCTGGAAGCCCCATGACTGAGGGCGAGGCGCTCTCGGCGATCCGCGGTAATGACCCGGCCCTGGCGGCCAAGGCGGAAACCGCGCTCTGGCAGGTCTGGTGCCGCTCGGGAATCCGCGAGGTGGACCTGCTCCTCCGACAGGGGATTGAGGCGATCGAGCGTCAGGAGCCGGAGGAGGCTCTAGCCCTGTTCACCCGGATCATCGAGCGGGCCCCCGACTTTGCCGAAGGGTGGAACAAGCGGGCGACGATCCGCTACCTGGCGGAGGATTACGCGGGGTCCATTGCCGACTGCGAGGAGACGCTGACCCGAAACCCGCACCACTTCGGGGCGCTTTCCGGCCAGGGGCTCTGCCACATGGCGCTTGGCCAGTACCGGGCGGCGGCGGCTCTCTTTAGGCGAGCCCTCGATGTCCACCCGCACCTGACCTCGGCACGCCACAACCTGGCTGCGGCCCTGTCCGGGGCGGTCAAGGGCAATGGACATTAACCGCTGCAACTGGTTATCACTCGAGCCTTCTTAAGGTCCTCTCAGAATCCGAAGAGCAGGATCGAGTCGGGGGGCGCGTAGAGGAGACCGCGAAATGCAAGAGTCAGAAAACCTGAGGCGGGCCACGGAGCTCTGGCGGGCGGCCTACCGGTACCAGATGGAGGGGGAGCTGGACCGGGCGATCGAGCACTACCAGCGTTCCATCGAGGTGTACCCCACGGCAGAGGCGCATACCTTCTTGGGGTGGACCCTGAGCTTCCAGGGCCGATTGGAGGAGGCCACGGCCGAGTGCCTCCAGGCGATCGAGATCGACCCCCATTTCGGTAATCCGTATAACGACATCGGGGTCTACCTGATGCAGCAGGGGAAGCTCGACGAGGCCATCCCCTGGCTGGAGAAGGCCAAGCAGGCGAAACGCTACGAGCCGCGGCAGTTCCCCTTTATGAATCTGGGTCGGATTTATCTCAAGCAGGGACGTCACTGGGATGCGTTGCGGGAGTTTGGGGAAGCGGTGCGAGTGGCGCCGCGCGACATTGAAGCTCGCAAGGCGCTCCATACCGTCCGCGGTCACTTGAACTAACGCGGTCCGGCGGATCTGTCGCTCGAAATCGAGGGCGCGCCTTCACCCTGATGTCGGAGCAGCGGACTGACATAACTGACATACTGGTGCTCGGCACCGGAATAGCCGGCTGCGCCGGCGGCCAAGGCCCTCCCTGCTCCCTTTCGGTCGTGTAGTTCGATCCTTTTCGTCGATCTAGGACGGGGAAGGGGGGGAGCCCCTCTTGAGCCCTCTCCGTCGTGCTGGCAGCCACCACACGACGCTAGGAGGGTGTGGGAGACTCCTAAGAGGGTAGGGGGATAAATGGGGACGAGTTTAGCTGAACGTCTCGCGCAGATCGCGAGCAAGCCGACGTGCCAGCTGACACACTACGGGCGGAAGACTGGCCGGGCCTATGAAGTAACGATCTGGTTCTTGGTCGATGGCGGCACCGTGTATCTGGTGACGATGAACATGCAGCGCCAGTGGACACGGAATGTGCAGGCGTATCCGAAGGTGGTGCTTCGGATCGTCGAGGAAACATTTCCAGGCGAGGTCGAGGTCGTCACTGACGTGGCGGAGATGGCTCACGTTGTGGAGCTCCTGAAAAAGAAATACTTAATTGCACGTCCGTACCTCTGGGTGAAGGGGAAGCCGGACGGCGCGTTTCGAGTTCGGTTGGACGGCATACAGCCCTAACCATTTGACGGGCTTCTGGCCGTCGCATAGTTCGTTCCTCCTGATCGAGCGGGGCTTCAGAAGGGGCAAGTCCCATTTGCGCCTCTCCGTCGTTCTGGCAGCCACCACACGACGCTGGGGGGGTATGGTAGGTTCATTATGACCCTCGTTTGATGAAGTCCTCGCGAGCGGGTAGTGCACGCACCACTCGAATTGCTGGGTCCATTGCCGCGCGACGATCAGGGTCACGAACTCGCCGAGCCTCGGTTCGAGCACGGTCGGGTACCGGAGGTACTCGCCAACCCTCTGCAGGCGGCTCATCACCTCCGGGCTCCGCAGCAGCGGGATGAACGGCCCGCGAACCGCGCCGCATGGCCCCGCGGCAAGCTCCGCTGCCGCCTTGCGCTGCGCTTCGGTCATTTTCTCAGGGCTGAGAGGCGGCATCCGATCCTGTAGAAGTTCCTTGTTCATTCTGATCGCTCTATGTCTTGCCTGAAACCAGGCGATTGGAAGAGGGCGTACGCGCTCGCGACGAGCAGAGCGCACGCAACCAGCAGCGCCTTTGAAAAGTCGCCGTCCGCGCCGACGACGTAGCTCACCGAGATCGGGCCAGCGATCTGCCCGGCCGCGAAGGCCGAGGTCATCGCCGCGATGAGACCGGTAGCATGCCGGCCCGCGACCTGTCGCGCCTCCTGCATGGCCACCATGGTGATCACCATGAAACTGCCGCCGACGAAGAGAGCGGCGAGCATGATCCCGGCAATTCCGCGCCAGAAGACGGGAAGCGCGACACCGAGCGCCATGACAAGCTGGCTGAGCATCCAGAGCCTGCGGCTCCCGACGAGACTCCGCAACATGGCCGCTGCCAGAGTCGAACCCGCGGTAGCGGCGCCGAAGAGCGGCCACGACCAGCCGAAGACCAGCGGGTCTGGGATGAGCTGCCGGGCCATGACGGGAAGAAACGTCGCCGGAATGATGTAGCCGAAGCCGGTGACCCCGAAGCAGAGCACTAGGCGCAACGACTCGGCATCCCATCGCCGGCCACGCTTTCTCGGCCGTCGGCGTCCGCCCGTCGCCGCCTCATCGTCCTGGCCGAAGATGCGCCAGATCACGGCCGTCGCGACGAGCGAGATCAGCCCGAGCCCCGTCCACGCTTGAGCGGAGCTCGCGTTCACCCGCATCAGCACAAGGCAAAACCCGCCGGCGACCGCGATGCCCGTCCCGACGCCGGCGAAGACCAGTCCGTTCAACTGGGGGCGTCTGGCGGCCGCGATCTTTTCCAGGCACCACGAGAAGCCGAAGACCACGACCCACCCATTCGCGATTCCCGCGAGCGCGCGCAGCACGATCCAGCCCACGAACCGCTGCTCGAGCGCCATCCCGAGCGTCACGACCCCGATCAGGACGAGGCTCCCCCGTATCACGGTCGCGGCCCGGACCCTGAGGCCCATGGCCGTCATCGCGCCAAGCAGATACCCGACGTAGTTCGCCGACGCAAGCCAGCCGCTGTCGGCCACGGAGAGCCCGGCGTCTTCCCGCATCATGGGCAGGATTGGCGTCAAGGCGAACCGGCCGACTCCCATCGCGACCGCGAGGGCGACCAGTCCCGCGAGCGCGACGGCCACGGGCGATCGAGCACCTCCGGGGGCTTCCGCAGCCCGTTCCGCACGGTCGAGCATGATTCAAGTTTAGGTTGACTTGGCCATTCAGAAAAATGAATAATTGAGAAGCTGAGGTTCTCGAAATGAGAAACATCGATCTGGGCGCTCTGGAGATCTTCAAGGCGGTGGTCGAGCAGGGCGGGATCACCAAAGCCGCGACAAAGCTGCACCGCGTGCAGTCGAACGTGACCACGCGCGTCAAGCAGTTGGAAGACCGGCTCGGCACCAAGCTCTTCCTGCGCCAGAACCGAAAGCTCATCCTCTCGCCTGAGGGAAAGCTCCTACTCGGGTACGCGGATCGGCTGCTGCACCTGTCGTCCGAGGCCGAAGCGGTCCTGCGTGGTGGCACGCCACGAGGCACGCTACGCCTGGGGACGCTGGAGAGCACCGCCGCGACCCGGCTGCCACCGATCCTCTCGCGTTATCACCTGGCCTACCCGGAGGTCCGGATCGACCTCGTGACCGGCACGGAGAGCGCCTTGACCGCCAAGGTCCTCAACTACGAGATCGAGGCGGCGTTCGTGGCCGATCCGTTCACGACCACCAACCTAGAATCTCAGCCGGCGTTCATCGAGGAGCTCGTCCTGATTGCCCCCAAGAGCTTTCCGAAGATCAGGACGCCGAAGGATATCGGTAGGAGGACGATCATCGCGTTCTCGACGGGCTGCTCGTATCGCCGGCGCTTGGAGAAGTGGCTCGGCGAAGCGAAGGTGGTCCCGGATCGCGTGATGGAGTTCGGCTCCTATCACGCCATCGTGGCCTGCGTGGCCGCCGGCACCGGCATCGCCATCGTGCCCCGATCGGTGATCCGCGCGACCCTGGGCGAGAAAGACGTGACGGCCTACCCGTTGCCAGCTGACATCTCAGACGCGAAGACCCTACTTGTTTGGCGCCGCGGCCATCAGTCCATGGCGCTCAGCGCACTGCAGGAAGAACTCAGACGCACGAAGCCAAAAGGCAGTACATGATCTGTTATTTCGGCCGCTTCCTCTGCTTCGCGGGACTCGTAGAGAGTTTCGGGAGCGATGTCTGCCCCGTTCGGCCAGACTACGGTCCCACCCTTGTGAGGTTCGAGAAGTTACGATAAGGACGCTCAGTCATGGCTGATCGTTCCAGGAACTTGCGCGAAGGCCCTCGGGCTTCGGTCAATGATGATTCAAAATCGCTTGTCTCGATCTTGTCCCGTCCCATGAGAGCGCATGGGTGCTTATGAGGCTTTTCACCTGGCTCCCGTGGGATATAAACAGACGGAAACTGTGCGATACGGTCTGATGGAGGCGATCTGGGATCGGACTGTCAATCCAGAGGTCGCGGGTTCAAATCCCGTCGACCCCGCCACTTTTTCCGTATAGTTAGCACGATCCCGCCAGACCTTCAGCCCTGCCACTTGCCCTGATCTTGCCTCTAAAGTCTTATTCCTGAAGTCCGGGGGACGCCCGGAACGGAGCATGCTAGCATCGACGACGGCCGGCCTGCTCCTCTAGTAGGGAACCGCGCGATCCCAAACAGCGACGTTCCAAGTGCGACGCGGTTTTCGCACTCTGCCACGCTGTGTCACGCTACTCAATCCTGACCGGATCACCACGGCGGATTGTGCCGCCCCGCACTACGGCAGCATACACACCGACGTTGACTTGGTTATGTTGGGCCGCTGTGCGCAGGATTCCCGGATCCCTCGAGAGATCCCCCTGCGCGAGAGTGGTCATCACGCAACGCCCGCAAGGACCGGTGATGTTCAGCCGCACCGCCGTCCCGATGGCGAGCGTGTGGCCGACCCACGCATTCTCCGCAAAGCCCTTCTCACCTGAGGCCAGCTGCACCACGATGTTTGGACGAAACCGCCGGACCTCGAAGCGGCCTTGCGGATACAGCTCACGCAGGCGATCGAGCGTGGCCGTGGTCAATAGATGGACCATGGCAACGTCGAAGAATGTCCCCTCGGGTAGCGTGAAATCGGTGACCGTGTTACGGTGGTCGAGGCCTTCCATGTCCGGCCAGTACTCCTCGGCATTGACCGCCCCGCGCTGGGCTGCACGAAATGTCACCTCGCGGTTGAGTGCCTTCGAGAGGATCTGGTTGAGATCACCCTGGTCACTGGTGACAGTGGTGCCATCGGGGAGGGTGATTCGGACCGGAGGGACTTTCGCGGCCGGACGCGCCGGCTCGATGAAGGTGGCGCGGAAATCGAAGAGACGCGGCCATTTTCGCGGGTTCTTGGCGGTCGCCGCCTTCCCGTCGGAGCTGTCGACGAGGGCGTACGCACGATCCCCAAGCAGCCCACGTTCCGTAACCTCGGTGGCGTTCAGTTCCTCTCCCATCATGGACTTGACGGGGTATCGCCAGAGCGAAACCACCGCACCAACCTCGATCGGCGCTGCGTTTGACATGCTTCGCCCTCCTTGATTGCTCAGCTCGGGACTTCCCTCTCAAGCTCGCGACGCCGAATTACAAGTAGACAGACCTGTCTAATTTCACTTTTGCAGGATGTTCGTTGGCCTTATCCGTCATACTCGCCTCCTCTCTGTCCGCGCGGTCACGTCACGCGCCTTCCACCTCGCCAGCACGGCCTCGCGGAGATCTTACGGGGAACTGGCGGGAATCATTTCTGGGGTGTACCCTCTGAGCAAGCGTTCGGGAGAGGAGGGCTCACCCATGAAGCGGCTTGCTCTCGCGTTCGTTCTCGCCCTCGCTGTCAGCCTCACGCTCCTGGCGGGAGCTGCTGGGGCTCACCACGGGCACCACGGCTTTCACGGAGGATGTTGCGTGTTCATCGGCCCGGTGAGCCCGTTCTTCCCCCATCCGTTCGGGCTGCATCGCCACTTCTTCTTCCCGCCCAGCTCCACGTTCATCGTGGTAGACGCGGCTCCCCAGCCAGTGTGGGTGCCTGGGTCTTGGTGGTGGAATGGCTTTCAGTGGGTCTGGTGGCCTGACCATTGGGTTTTCCTCGGTCAGTAGGGTGTTGTTGAGGAATCCCTCCGACTGAGTCCCCACACGCGGCTCCCACGCGGCGGGCCCCACCAGAATGCCGGTCCGACGCCGATGAACACGTGCGTCCGGATGCCCGGATGCCCATGCCAACCACGATCCCATGCGTGGCTCGGCGCGGCACCGACGAGAAGCAGCGCGAGAGCCAGAAGCACCACGAACGCCGGTTTCCTCACGATTCTCTCCCTCTCGCATCAGACGCTGCGGGGGCGTCACTCATTCACGAGAGCTCGGTTCGCTGGTGATACCTCCAGCAGGTCGGGCGATCTGGATCTCCTTCTTCGTGACCGCACTCACGCACGGAGAGACCTCACGGGCCGGAACGGAGATCGGCGGGCGGGCGCTCTCCCGATGGGATGATCAACGGCGCGCGATCATCCTCACGAAAGATGAGGAGCGTTGGCACCGACGACTGAGTGTCCGAGATCCGGCGCTCCCAGTGGCCCGGGACGGTGGCGAAGACGCCGAGGCCGGGGACCCACACCCGACGCTCCGACACCCACTCTTCCCTGGGAGGCGCGGGAGCAGGGACGCGCGGCAGAGGGCGCATGGCCATCGCCTTCACCTGCTGGAGCGCTCGGGCCATGGCATCTCCCGCGTTGACGGGCGGAGGAGGCCAGATCAAGACGGCGAGCGCAAGCAGGCCAGCCCAACGTTTCACGAGCCTATCGTAGACGCGCGGCTCGGCGCGCGCAACCTGTAGCTCTCCTGCGCTCCTGTCATTGCTGATCCTCACGCAGGCACTCTTCGCCTCACCGTGATGGGAGACAACTTTCCTTAATCGTCCACGTACCAGCAGATCGCGTCACGGCCCTCACGGCGCAGGTTCCTCGCCGAGAACTCACAAAACTCTTGATAGAGAAACCGCTCCCGGGGACCCCATTGCCAGACAGGAAAGGGGCTCGGCGTGACCATGTACGTGTAGACGTACACCCACCACCCAAAGAGGACGACCGCTTGGACCCACATGACTCGCCTCACGCCCATGGCCCCCCTCAGTTCGGGACCACCTGAAGCCACCCGCCCGGACACTGCTGGACATACGGGTAATAGCCCGGGGGATTCTGGCAGTAGTACCAGTACTGCTGGGGAGTCAACTGCTGGACGTAGACGGGCTGTGGCTCGATGACCACCGGCGGAGTGTCCGGAAACCCGTACACTGGACGTCTGACCACCACCGGGGGACCGATAAAGACGCAACACCCCACGAAGACACGGTGGACTGACACGTGAGGCCCGTCGGCAGGCCCACGAAAGCCCCGCCACGCATGGCTAGGGGCCACGCTCCCCAGGAGGACGATGATCCCGACCAGGGCCCCGACCGTCAACAAGCGGAGGGAGTGCTTCATTCTCCCACTCCTTCTTCCCGATCGTTCTTACCACGCTCTTGGACAAGGCCCGCTTCCCGCTGCTCCCCCTGGCTTCGCCTCTCTGCGCCCCCTCTCATCCTTATTAACGAACGAAGCCTCGGGTCGGTTGACACCCTCAGTGTTGGTCTGACCGGACCCAGCAATTCCGGGGACTTAGTCGACGCATGGAGACGTCCCCCAGACCGCAGGAGGTGAAATCCTCAACCTCCAAACGGTCTAGTTTTCTGGGGCAGGTCCTTAGCGCCATGTGGCGCTAAGGGTTCTTTCCCGCCCGTCTTGTGCTTTCCACTGCTCTGACCCGCTTGGATCGGACCCGCCGAATGTCTCGTGGACGGTTCGACCCGTCTCCCATGTCAGCCTGGCATTTACAAGACCACTTCAATTCGATGGTTGAGTAGAAGTTCTTAATTTCCTCGATAGATCGCTGACGGGCTCGACTGGCATCATCGATGCTTCATCCAACAATGGAGGGAGTCTAGGAGGACAAGGCTGAGTTGTGCCCCCTTCAGAGAAGGAGTGAGCCTTGCATCTAACCCTTGAAGATGCCCGGAAAATTCAGAATCAGGTCCAGCGGTTCAGTCACGCGGTGACCATGAACTCGGATGAAAGTTTCACCTGCCGCCGGCCGTGTGATACCCCATCAGGCTCCGAACAGTTTGCGAGTGATCTCCAACGGGTGCTGGTCGCGGCCCGACGGAAGATTCAGATCATGAGCAAGGTGACAGAACAGTTCGGGCCGAATCTTGTCTATGCGGTGGTGAGGTTCAAAGTCATTCGATGAAGACGGCCAGAGGTCGTGGGTTCAAATCCCGTCGACCCCGCCAGTAACTTCAGACGTTAGCAATTCCCTTCTTCTTGCCTGGGCGGGAATTGTGCCCAAATTTGTGCCCATCTCGGGCTGGATCGGTCCGAGTCCCAGTTTCTCGCTGAATCTCCCAGCCAAGTCTCACCGTGTGGGACTCTTTTGCGCTCCTACTCTTCGCGATGTGAGCGGGAGGTTCTGAATTTAAATCCCGGGGGGTTGGTTGTTGACCAAAGATCGCGCAACTGCCCGTCGTAGTTAAGAAAGCGCGTCGCGGACGGTAAACACGGGTTCAGGCCCTGACCTCGAAGCGAAATTCAAGGGCCCTGTTTGCATACAAGTAATTGCGGGCCCCCGATTTGAACCAGCGACTAGGATCGAAAGAACGGAGTGGACTGTCGCAAAAGATCACCTTTGCGACGTCCCGAGTCTTTGCCTCGAAACTCGGCCCCCTATCTCATTCAAAAGGCGCAGAGAAAGAGATTTGTGACAGGATCAGGGGGGCACGCAAGAAGAAGCTAGGTTACATCCGCTGTTGAGACGGCTACTTCGTTTGAAGCGCAAGCGCCCTAGAACTGATTGTTCTAGGGACTCACTCCCCTTAGCTTAGAGTCCTTCGGGCCTTCCGCGCTCCTACAACGGATGCTCCCGCCGCCGGCCATGGAGCTTGTCCCGGGCGGCGTTGCAGGAGGAACTGAGTGAAAGGCCAACCCGGATATTAGGGCCGCTGCCGCTCGTCAACTTGACAACATCTTGATGGCATAGTAGTATGCCATCCAGGACAATGGCTAAAAAATACAAGCGCCAGCGAATTCCCCGGACAGCGATTCCCTTGGTCAGCACGACCCAAGCGGCGGCCCTCATGGGTGTGAGCGTGAGAACGCTGTGGCGGATCATCGAGGACGGAGAGCTCCCCATTGCTGGGGTGATCGGGAATAGTAATATCTTCTACAAGGACGAGGTGCTAGCACTCCGGCGGAGGTTGTACGGCCGGTGAAAGAGTGCGCGACGGGTAGGCAGGTGAAGTTTCTCGGGGATCGACCTTGGTACCGGCGATATGCGCTAAGGACATCCACGGCTGCTGAACGTATAGTCCAGCGCTAAGGCCGTGATGCCGATGACTTTGACGACCGTGCCGAGTCTCGACGAGATCGCCGCGGATCCCTCGAGGGCGGAGCGGCTGCCGACTGAGGCGGCGCGAAAGCTCCTTGCCCGTTGCGTGATCGTACAGAATGCGCTGCTGATCCAAGCCCTGGGCGCGCCGGCGCCTGAGTTCACCGCCAAGCCGCCGCAACGCGAAACGGACCGCCCGATGCTGACCCCGAAACAGGCGGCCAATCGATTCAACATCCCGAAGCGCTGGCTGCTGGCTCATGCGGACCAGATTCCCGGCATAGCGCGATTGTCGCGGAAGATGATTCGATTCGATGAGGAAGCTCTCGACCGCTGGCTGGCACATCGGAGGCGACCAATTACGCCGGTAATAGGCAGAAGGGAGACCCAATCATGACACGAGGCGACGGCTCGATCCTTCAGAAGAGGTACACCGACAAGCGGACCGGCAAAACCCGCAAAACCTTGACTCTGTATATCAAGTATTACGTCTCAGGAAAGGCCATCGTGGAGCCGACCGGGACCACCAAGTACTTTGAGGCAAAGACGCTCCTTCGGCGCAGGCTGGGACAAATCGCCAGCGGCCGATTCGTCGGGCCGGACGTTGAGCGAACCACTTACGAGGACATCAAGGACATGGCCCTAAACCATTACCGTGCGAACGGCCGGAAATCGCTGGACCGCTTCGAGGACGCGGTGGCGCATCTGAGTCAGTTCTTCTTGCTATTCAGGGTACGAGACATCACCCCCGATCGCATTACGGCCTACATCGCATGGCGGAAGGATCAGCACGCGGCGAACGCGACGATTAACCGCGAACTCGCGGCGCTAAAGCTGATGCTCCGTCTTGGAGAGCGCGCCGGGAGGGTCCTCCTGCGCCCCTACATCCAGATGCTCGACGAAAACAATGTGCGCACGGGGTTCTTCGAGCCCGCCCAGTTCCAGACGGTGCTCGCTCGTCTCCCCGAGGACCTCCAGCCCGTGTTCGAGGTCGCCTACATCACCGGCTGGCGCGTGAAGTCGGAAATCTTGAGCCGGCAGAAGTGCCACCTCGACTTGAAGGCGGGCTGGCTTCGGCTCGAACCTGGCGAGACGAAGAACAAGAAGGGTCGTATCTTCCCGCTCACGCCGCACTTGCGGCAGGTTCTGGAGCGCCAGCTTGAGCGGTCCCGGCAAGTGGAGCAGGCGACATGCCAGATCATCCCCTGGCTGTTTCACCGCCAGGGGAAATCGATCAAGTCGTTCCGGCGGGCCTGGGTCACCGCCTGCCGGAACGCTGGACTCACGGCTCGTCTCCCGCACGATTTGCGGCAGACCGCCGTGCGGAACCTCGAGCGCGCTGGGGTACCTCGCTCGACCGCGATGGCGATGGTCGGACACCTGACCGAGTCGGTTTACCGACGCTACGCGAGCAACGACGAAGCGATGCTCCGAGAGGGAGGAGCCAAGCTGGACGCCTTTCATACCCTACACAGTCCGTCCCCCCGCCCCATCGCGATGGACAAACTCCCGACCGTCCGAGGAGGCAGGGAGGACTCACCGTACGGGGCAAGTTTAGGGCAAGTCAGGCGACGAGGACAAAAACGAGGTTATCGAGAAGTGTTTGATCCCGTTGAAAAAAGGCTGGTGGGCAGGGACGGGATTGACCCGCCGGCACCAGGATTTTCAGTCCTGTCAGGGCGAGGTGCGTAACTTCCACAGGAACGCAGGCCGCGGCCGCGCTCGCTGCGTCCGAGAAGAGGATCGGGAACTCTTGGCCTTATCCACACCTGCGACCTTCGTTGACTTCTCATAATACGCCATGACTGCCTTGTACATGTTCGGACAATCGAACGCAAACGCAGGGATCACGCTCAGCGCGAATATCCCCACCACGACAAACAACCCGCCACGTGTGAGCATCTTCATGTCTTCCTCCTCTTGAGGACGGTTCGAGATCAGTCCCCGCATAAGACGCGAGCCCGTCAGGGGTCGACCGTCCGGTAGACCCCCGCGGGCACCAGTCGGTAGACCCGCACCGACTGAGAGACGTTCTTGAGCTGGTGTTCGCCGGTGTCCTGGAGCACGTAGTGGTGCTTGATCCGGTCGGCCGTCTCGGGACCCACCCTGACCTCGCCACCCTGCGTGAGCCCCGCGGTGCGGGCGGCTAGGTTCGTCGTTGGACCGGATGCGGTGAAGGTCCAGCGGCCGCCGCCGCCGGCATCCAGCTTCGTCGCGCCCACGAGCGCCGGCCCGCTGTTGATCCCGACGTGGATTGCCACGGGCGGATAGACCCCCGCGAACTCCTGGTTGAGCTCGCCGACCTTGCCGAGGAGGTCGAAGGCCGCGCCGGCCGCATTGAGGGCATGGCGCGTGCGGCTCCCCTCGCTCTGAAAGATCACCATGAGGCCGTCACCGGCCGTCTCGTTGACGTCGCCGTAGTGGGCTCGGATGATCTCGAGGAAGCTCGAGAAGTAGGCCTGGATCATCCGGTTGAGCTGGTGGGGCGGGAGCTGCTCGGCGAGGCGCGTGTAGCCTTCCACGTCGAGGAACAGGACGGACACGTCCGCCTCGCGCTTCTCGAGCTGACGTGCGTCCGGGTTCTGCTCGAGCAGCCGCTTCACGGACTCGGGCACGAACTTGGCCAGCTCGCCCTTGATCTGCTCGAGCAGCTCGACCTTCTCCGTCGACTCCCTGAGGCTGCGCAAGGTAGTCGCGAGCTCGGCATTGCGCGCTTCCAGGTCGGCGCGCGCGGCCTTGAGGCCGTCCGCCATGTCGTTGATGACCCGTCCGAGGTCGCCGATCTCGTCCCGGCTCGCCGTCGTCACGCGCACGTCGAAGTCTCCGACGCCCATGCGCCGAGCCGCGGCCGCAACCCGGGCGATCGGCTCCAGGACGACACGGCCCAGGAAGACGACGACCGTGGCCGCCACGCCGAGGATCGTCAGTCCAGCGATGGCGATCTGCCGGTTCCGGGCCGCCCGAAGCTCCGCATCCAGCTTGTCGACCCCGAGGGTGATCCGCACCACGCCGCGGACCTGGTGGTCTTTGCCGTGGCAACCCTGGCACCTCTTGCCATTTGGCAGGGGTCGGAAGAGGGTCAGCACGCGGCCACCGTCGAGGGACTCGTAAGTCTCCTGGGGCGTGGCGGTCTCCACGGCTCGCGTGAACAGCGGATGGCTGATCCGCTCGCCCGGCTCCCGGCGCATCCGGGTGATGCGCTCGACCACCTCCGGGTCCAGGCCAGCGAGCTGGTCCACCTTCTTCAGGGTGTCGAGGTCAGCGAACGCCTCCACCCCGTTCGAGCGGTACACGTCGAGCCGACGGACGTCCTTGAGCTCCAACTTGAGGTCCCCCACGAGCCGGCGGATGACGTCCGGCCGCGCCTCCAGCATGCCGCTTTCGATACTGCCGAGTATTGAGGCGGCGAGGAGGCGGGCGGTCTCCTGGTTCGCGCCCACCAGGACCTGGGCCTCGCGCCGGATGTTCACGATCACGAGGAGGCCGAAGCCGACGATCAGGATCGCGGCGATCAGCGAGATGACCTTGACGCGAAGGCGCCGCTGAAGCAGGTCGAGGAGGATCATTGCCTCACCTGCACCTCGAGTCTCATGACGGGATGGATGGCGCACTGGATTTCGACAGTGCCGGGCTGCGGGAAACGCACCGTATCGGAGCGCCCGGGACGCTGGAGTATGTCAAACTCCGAGCCCTTTGTTTCCGAAAACACGTTGTGATTCACGCTGTCGTCGTTCACAAATGTGACCCG
>Ga0209515_10006129_pt1 | contig 15143 bp, 13 predicted proteins | sample Subgroupgradi54m_FD_187454 | JGI IMG/M metagenome (GOLD analysis project Ga0209515, IMG submission 187454) | Subsurface groundwater microbial communities from S. Glens Falls, New York, USA - GMW60B uncontaminated upgradient, 5.4 m (SPAdes)... ...
GGGGAGCCGGTGGTGCCAGCGGTAATAGCCGGGGGCGGGAAGGTTCTGCAGGGCGTAGTTGATCACGCGCACCGGCGGCCACAAGAGTCGCGCGGAAAGGGCGTGCCAGAATAGGCTGGGGCGATCCATCTCGTCCATGATGTAGAGGTAACGCGGGCGGAACGTCCACAGGTGGAATGCCAGGGAGGGCACCCAATAACGTGCGCTGTGTTCGGGAAGAAAAGCTACGGGAACGATCTCGCACCCCTGATCAGAACTGGCGGAGTGGACGGCGGACCAATCCCCGTTCCTCCGGGAATCTCCGGTTCCGCGGGTTTCCCCGGTTTCCGGTCCCTCACCGGCATCTCCGGCCCCTGGCGGCTGTCCAACCGCGAAGGACTTTGATCCATGCGTCCATCGCCGCGGCGAAAGCACGCGCACCCGCATGTGCCGGGCCAGTTCCAGGAAGAACTGGCGGTAGGAAGGCACCACGGCCCCGGACCAGAGGATGAGGATTTTCACGGGCTTTATCACGGTGATTTGAGCCTCGTTATCTTTCCCAATTGTACCATGCAGATCGCCCCAATGCATATCTGCTCCACCAGGGCCACGATCATCGCCTGGACAGCCGGAAGCAGGCCACGCAGCCGATCGCCGACCGTGAGGCCGGGGGTGCGAAACAGATAACGGAGGCATTCCTTGAGATAGAGCGCGAAGTATTTCCGGCACCAGGCGAGCAACGTGCCGCGTGCGTCCCGGAAGTGGCGCACGCGCGCGTAGCTGATGGGATGCTTCTGGTACAGGCGGATTTCCGCGCGCACCACCCGGTCCTGCGTCGCGTAGGCCTTGCGCAAAGCGGTGGCGAAGTCCCGCGGAATGTGCGGATGTTCCACTACCAGGTCCGGGCAGAACGGGATGGCGCCCACGCGGTCGAGGATGGTGAGGGCGAGATCGGTGTCTTCCCGGAAATTCACCGTGAAGCCTTCGTCGAATCCGCCCAAGGCCAGGATGTCGCGCACGCGGAACACCATGTTGGCGGTGGCGTAGGTGCCGCCGGTGGGATTGTGGAGGGAATGGGTGAAGGGAGGCTTGGGGCCGGGAGTCGGGCGCACGGCGCCTTCCACGGCGGCGGCGCCGGGATAGCGGGCAGGCAGCGACGCGAGGGCGCGGAAATAATTTCCGTCCAACAGGCAATCCGTATCCGAGAAGGCCAGCCATTCCACCGTTGCGGTGCGCAGGGCGTGGTTGCGCGCATGGGCGGCGGAAACATGGGGCAGGCGGTGTACGGTGATGCCGGCATGCGAAGCCGCTCCGGCCAGTATCTGCGGCGTTCCGTCCGTGGATCCGTCATCGATGACGATCAGGGGCACCTGTCCCGCGCCGTCGCGGAGATAGTTGGCCAGAAACCGCCGCAGCAGATCCGCCTGGTTGTAGGTGGCGAGGGCGAGAGCTATCTGGGACATTGGTGCCCCATAAAGAAGGACGAAGATTTTGCAAATTGAAAATTGCAAGTTGAAAATCGCAAATTGGGGAAACGCCCCGATTTGGCTGCGGAGATTGATTTCAATATCGCAGTAAAGAAATGCGTCGAAACGCATTCTCTTTCAACTTTCAATTTGCAATTTTCAATTTGCAATTTGAAAAGATCCCCGGTTTTAATCACACCGCCCCCCGTCCCAGCAAAACTGTGGGAAACGTCGCCATCAGGATCTTCATGTCGATGGCGAGGGAGGCGTGCAGCGCATAGTACACGTCGAGATCCACCATTTCGTCGAACTTGAGGTTGGAGCGGCCGCGCACCTGCCACAGCCCCGTCATCCCCTGGGGCACGGTCATGCGGACCTTCTGGATGTCGTTGTACCGGCTCACCTCGCGGAGCAAGGGCGGGCGCGGGCCCACCAGGGACATGTCGCCGCGAAGGACATTCCAGAACTGCGGCATCTCGTCCAGGCTGGTGCGGCGCAGGAAGCGCCCCACGCGCGTGATGCGGGGATCGTTGCTGAGCTTGAAGGTGATGCCGCCGGATTCGTTGAGGTTGTCGAGTTCCCATTGGCGCAGATGCGCGCCCACCCTCATGGTGCGGAACTTGATGAACTTGAAGCGGTGCCCGTATTGCCCCATGCGGGTCTGCACGAAGAAGATGGGGCCGCGGGAGTCGAGCTTGATGCAAAGGATGAGGATTCCGAAAACGCAGAAGAGGGCCAACAACCCGAACAAGGAACCGACGATATCCACCAGCCTTTTCAAGGCGTGGTATACCTTAACTTCGATCCCTTTCCGGAAGTTTTGGTCCATAGGTTTCCAACAATCTCCGTGCGCAAGCCTCCGGAGCGAACTCCGCCCGGATTCCCGCGGCCACGTCTTTCATGTCCCCCGGAATCGACCGATCCCGGCTCATCCATTCTCTTATTTTTCCGGCCAGGATGGCGCTGTTTTCAGCCGGAAACAGCATTCCCCGCGCCGGGCGGTCGATGATTTCGGGAATACCGCCCACGTCGCTGCCCATCAGGAAACAACCACGGGAAAGGCCTTCCAGGGCCGCGTAGGGATAGTTCTCCATCAGTGAGGGCAGAATCAGGGCCCCGGCCCAATCGTAATGCCTGTGCATCAGGGAATGGTCGCAGGGGCCGGCGTACTCCAGGTGGTACCCCTTTAAACCCGGCAGGGACTTCCCGTCCCGGTGGGATTGGAAGAAATCGATGCAGTTCGCGTCCAACTCGCGCGTGGGCGGATACATGTGGCCTACTACGCGCAAAGTCAGGCCTTCCGCATCCGCGCCCAGTTCATCCAGGGCCTGGAGCAAAACCTGAAGCCCTTTGCGATGTTCCACCCGGCCCACATAGAGCAGGTTCCCCGGTCGCTTGGCAGCCCAATCGATGGGCGTGTCCCACAGAATCAGGGGGTTGCGGTTGACGCGGACCTCCCGGCCCAGCCGCAGGGTCTTGCGCACGTAGTCCCCGGCCATGTATTCGCTGGGGGAGACGATGAGGTCGGCCCGCAGGCACGCGCGCCGCTGGAGATCGAGCAGGCAGCGTCGTTCCAGGAAATTGTCCGCGTAGGCATCCATCCATCCGGTATGCACGCGGCAGACCAGCCGGGGCCGCTTGGCTCCGTTAAGGCGCGGGAAGCAAGCGCCTTCGCCGGACGTTTCCGGGAATTCCCAGGCGTCGAAATCCGCGGGGTCGAGTTTCCGGGCCAGGTAATCCGCCGCGGTGCGGGCCCAGGTGAGGGCGTCCAGGTAATGCGGCAGGGTCCGGCGGTACCATGCGCGATACGGGTAATTCAAGCGGCCGGGACGGAAATGGTGGTTCAGCATCGCCACGCGGTGCACGGTGACGCCGCGCCGTTCCTCGACCACGCCTTCTGGCCCGTTGCACACCACATGCACTTCATGGCCTTCCCGGGCGAGCAGTGCCGCGGCGGCGGCGGAATAGGTCGCGATGCCGCCTACATGGGTCAGGGGCGGGTATTCACGCGAGAGAATGCCGATTTTCATGCGCCCTCCGAGGCCCGGAGCCAGGAAGCCAATAACAGTTCGGGGATGCGCGCGCGCTGTTCCCGCAGGTACGCGCGCTGGGCGGCCGGTACCGCCCGATCCTCCCCGTCGCAATGGGCGCGCAGGATGCGCAGCCAATCGTCTTCGTCGCCGGGGCGGGCACTCAAGGCTCCCGTGATCGCCGCCACGGCCTTCATTTCACCCGTGGCCGAGCCGAGGCAAGGCAGTCCCGCGGCCATGCCTTCGAAATACACGTAAGGGCTGTTCTCCCACAGGGACGGGGCCGCCAAGGCGGTGAAGCGCCGGAAAAGGCCGGGCCGTTCGTCCGCGGAGCAGGGTTTTTCCCAGGCGACCCGCGCCCGCAATGGCGGGGGCAGGGATTCGATGAGATAGCGCACGGCGGCGGCGTAGGGACCGGACCCGGCGCTCCCGACCAGGGTTAGGGTGGCATAGGGGCGTTCGGCGGCCAGCCGGATGAAGGCGCGCACCAGGATGATCACGCCTTTGCGTTCCTCCACGCGGCCCAGGTAGAGCAGACGATGAGGTTGGATGCGCGTGGGCCTGGGGGCATTGCGTTCCGCCCGGGCCTTGGGATCCTCCTCCGCCGGGCTCCAGCCGGAACCGCCTCCTTCGGGTAACGCACGCGTTTCGGTAACCTGCGGATGCAGATTCGGGATAGGGGACGCGATGGTCGCCTGAAAAAGGTCCGCAATCGGATCCATATCCGGAGGCAGGGGATTGGGCACATGGGTCCATCCCCGCAGCCAGGGCAGTTTCTCCTGCGCGAATTCAGCCGAGGGCACGATCAATCGGAGGGCGCGCCGCAGGGAATCCTTTTCGCGCCAAGCGCCCAGCCGCCAGGCGAGACGGGCCCAGAAGGCGGAAGGAACCGGCGCCACCAGGAAATGGGGCGTGTGAATCCGCACCAGACACCGCTCGCGCATGGCACGGTTGCGCAGCGTGAAGAATCCGTATCCCTGGAAGTCGCAGAACTCGTAGACCCGGCCGGGAACGTCGCCGGCGCTCAGTTCCGCATCCAGCCAATGGGCGTGTTCCCACAGCACGTTCTCGGCGTAGGCCAGGCGGTAGGCCAGGCCGCGGAAGGGCCGCCGCAGCCAGGGCCGCCTGCCGATCGGGGATGCGGTTTCGTCCGGATAGGCTGAAGGATTGTGGGTGTAGACGCGGGCGGGGTGGCCGGCTTCCCGGCAGGTGCGCAGGGCCAGGCGGATATAGGTGCGGATGCCGCCTCCCGCGGCGTCCGGAGGCTCGGGGTCGATGAACACCACTTCCATGTCAACGCGTCCCCGGTCCGCGGACCGCGCTCAACGGGTCCCGCCTCCGGCCGGCAGCTTGCGATCGATGAACCACGTCACGGAGCGGGGCAGAAAGCGGTGCATGGCGGCCAGGATCCGCCGGTCGTCCTCCTGGGGCTTGAAAAGGACCAAGGTCATGGCCAGATAGGCGAGGCCGGAAACCGTGCAGGCGAAAATCAGGCGCACGGCGCGCATGCCCAGGAGCAGATCGAAATCGTGGCCGGTCCAATCGAACAGCAGCAGTTGCATGGGCTTGAAGAGGTCGAAGAGTGGGCTTTCGATCTTGAGCAGCCAGGTCATGATCAAGCACATCACCGAGGTGGCGAAGGCGCATTTGATCCAGGCGGTCCATGGGATGCTCAGGTCCATCTTGCGGGTGGTGAAGATGAATCCGCCAATCACTCCCAGCGAGGTGGTGAAGGAATAGCAGAAGGCCGCCCCGCGGGCTCCGTAGAGCGGGACCAGCCATATGCACAGGGAGATGTTCAGCACCGCGAGCACGGCGCCGTATTTCAGGATGAAGTTCTGTCGGTTGCTGGCGTAGATCACGGCGGAGCCGGGCTGGGCCAGGGAGGAAAGCAGCGCGCCGGCGCAGAGGATCTGGAAGCAGTCCTTGGCCTCCGAATACGCGTGGCCGTAGAAGATGATGATGAGCTCATAGGCGGCCAGGAAGCAGATGGCCACGGTGGGGAAGACGAAGAAGGCGGAATACCGCAGGGCGTGGTGGTACGTCTTCTTCATCTTCTCGGTCTCGTTGCGGCCGTGGTGCTCGGACGAAAGAGGCAGCAGAATGCGCCACATCAGGTTGGGCAAGGTGCCGGTGAACTTCACGATCAGGTTCTGGGCCAGGTTGTAATAGGCGATTTGCGAGGCCGCGCAGTACACGCCCAGGAAGTAGTTCTCCGAGCGGGACCAGACCACCAGATCCACGAAATGGATGCCCACCGAGGACTTGTTGTACTCCAGGATTTCCTTCTTCCATTTCCCGTCCGAAGGCTGGAACTTGAACCAGCCCCGCAACAGGCCTTCCCGGCGCGCGGCGAAATAGAAGAAACCCAGGTTGACAACGGAGAACAGCAGGTTGATCCAGAACAGCGAGACCAGCCCGTAGCCGTGCATCATCACGTACACCTTGAGCAGCAGGGCCGCGGGCGTCACGGTCAGGGAATGCACGGTCTGGTAGCGGAAGACCTGGGCCCCTTCCAGGGTGGCGGAGAATATGGCGGTCTGGATGCCCGGGGTGATGGCCATGAAGGCCAGCATGAAGATCCAGGTCTGCTGCTTGGTGAAATAATGATCGGCTATCGAGGCCGAAAAGATCAACAGCCCCACCGTGGTGATCATGGCGATGGCCAGCTCGATATAGAAGATGAAGCGCACGGCGGAGAGCACATCCCCGTTGCGCCCTTCGGCGCGGAATTGGGCGGTGAACTTGGTGATGGAAGTGATGAAGCCCAACGAGATGACCACGGAGACGGTCCCTGCGAACCAGGAGACCTGGTGGAAGATGCCGAGATCGTTGGGACCCAGGGAGCGGGCCATGACCACGGAGGCGGCCATGCCGAGCACAAACGACACCGCGTTGGAGCACAGGAAATGCACGATATTCCGGGCTACCTTGCGGAGGGTATTTGACATTGGGCCTTACGGGGAGAATGCAAAAGTCAAAATGCAAAAATTAAAAGTCAAAAATGAAGAGAGAGAGCCGTCCCCTTTCCCCCAATTTTGCATTTTGCATTTTGACTTTTGCATTTTGAATTCTAATCCTTCTTCGCCAGGTAATTGTGGTAGTAATGCTTGTAATACCCGTACGAACTATACCCCTTGGTGATATCCACGTCATTGAGGATGCAGCCGAGCACGCGGGCGTTCACGTTGCGCAGGGCTTGCAGGGTGCGGGAGCTTACGGCCAGGCTGGTCTTGTTGGCGCGGATGACCAGCACCACGCCGTCCAGCTTGGTGGCCAGGATGGCCGCGTCCGTCACCGCGATAACGGGTGGGGTGTCGAAGAGGATGTAGCGGTAGCGCTTCTTCAGTTCGTCCAGGAAATGGTCCATCTTCTTGGAGCCGAGCAGCTCCGCGGGGTTGGGCATGTAGGCGCCGGCCGTCATCACCTTGAGGTTGGTGCCGGGGATCTCGCGGCATACCTCGTCGATGGTGTTGGTGCCGGCGAACAGTTCGCCGAAGCCGGGTCCGCGGTCGAAACCGAACAGGTGATGGTTCACGGGACGGCGCAGATCCGTATCGATGACCAAGGTGGGTTCGCCCTGTTGCGCGAATGAAAGCGCGGTGTTGGCCATGGTCAGGGACTTGCCTTCGCCAGGGCCGCTGCTGGTGATGAGCAAAGTCTGGATGGCCTTGTCCGGGCTGGAGAATACGATATTGGTGCGCAGGGAGCGGTAGGCTTCCGCCACCACGCTTTCCTCGTTCTGCGGGCCCATCATCAGGCCCGGATACTTGTTGCGGATCTGCTGCTTCTTGCCCTTGGTGAAGGTGCGCTTCACTTCCAGATCCGACTTCTTGGGATTGATGTGCGGGATAGTGCCCAGCAAGGTGAGTCCCAACTGCTTCTCCACGTCGTCCGGGGATTTGACCGTGTCGTCCATGAACTCGCGCAGGATGGAGAGGCCTACGCCGATGGCGAAACCCACCACCAGGGAGACCAGGTAGAAGATGATATCGCGCCGCGGCACAGGTTCGGTGGGAACCTGGGCCGCGTCCACCAGCTTCAGGCCGCCGGACTTGGATTCCATCTGGATGACCGCGTCCTCCAGGCGTTCCGACAGGCGCTGGTGGGTATTGATGTAGCGGGTCAGCAGGTTGTCGATCTGGGTGAGTTCGAATTCCTCTTGGCCCAGCTTGGGATGGCCTTCGCGGTAGTTCACGATGGCGCGCTTGAACGCGTCCAGGCGGGCGCGCTTCATGCCCATCTCGGATTCCGAGGTGCTCAATTCCTTGCGGATGACCTGCCACTGGTTCAACAGGCCTATGTCCTGCTTGGTCTCGCTGCCCTTGCTCAACATCACCATCTTGCTTTCCAGGGAGGCCATGTCCTGGCTCAGCTTGCTGTCCGGCGTCAGGGCTATCCCTAAGCGCACCATCTTCTCCTTTTCCTTTTCCAGCACCTTCATCTGCGCCCGTAGGGAATCGAGCACCTTCTCGTTGGATCCGGAGGCGGGCTTGTTGATGGTGTTGTCCAGGGACTTGAAATAGCTGCGTTTGGCCTCCAGGTTGGCCTTGTCCAGTTCGAACTTGACCAGCTCGTCCTGGTAATTCTTCTCCAGGGCGGCCAGGCCCGCCGCGTCGCCGATGCTCTGCAGCTTGGAGATGTCCGAACGGCGGTTGCGCTCCTGCTGGATCTCGTCGCGCTTCTTCACGCAAACCTCGATCTGCTCCTTGATGGCGTCGATGGCCTTGTTGGCCTCCTCGTTCTCCACCTTGCGGCAGAACACGATCAGGCTGTCCGTCGCGACCTTGACCAGCGCAAAGCTCAGGGCGGGGGAATTGGTCTTGCTGTTGAGGGTGATGAAGGACTCCACGCTGCCTTCGTTCACGCTCAGGTTGGAGGCGATGTATTCCTTCTGCTTTTTCTTGATGCCCGCCTTGGCCAGTTCTCCGGCGGTACCCTGCGCCATCCGGTCCATGAACGCCTGGCTCTGGAAGATGGCGCGGTAATAGCCGATGTTCTTGTTGCTGGACTGGTTGTCCACCAGCACCGATGCCGCGTTCACGGGCTTCTCGTCCATCACCAGTTGGGCCGAGGTGATGTAGAAATCCGGCAGCCGCTTGATGAACCACCACGTGGGCCCAAGGAAGGATGCGATCGAGAACAGCAGGATGTACCTGCCCTTGATCAGGATGCGGAAATAATCGCCAAAGGCGAGTTCCCGTGTCTGTCCTTTGGGTTGTTCGTTCATTTCTTCAGCACCGAGGAGATGACGAACCAGGCCGTGAGCAAGGCGACGATGTCGCGGGTCATCTCCAGGGTCTTGGTCCAGGTGATGGTCTTGGCGTACACGATCATCATGTCGCCTTCCGAGAGCAGCGGCAGGTCGTCCGTCTTGCCCTCATCGATGAACTTCTGCATGTCGAGCAGGAAGTCCGCCTTCTGGCCGCCGGGACTGCTGATGATGCGCACCTTGGACATGTTGGCGTCGGTGGCGGGGCCGCCCGCCAGATAGAGCATGTCGAACACCGAGGCCGATTCGCCGATGGGGTAGAAGCCGGGCTTCTGCACCGAGCCCAGGATCTTGACGTACTTGGACTTCTTGGACGAGAGGAGGATGATGCGGTCGCCGTCCATCAGCGTGGGCAGCAGCGTCAGGTCGCCGGAGTTCAGGAATTTCTGCAGGTCGTAGTAACTGGCGTTCTCGTCGCCCTGATTCTTGTGCACGATCTTCACGCGGTTCAGATCCGCCGTCTCCAGGTTGCCGCCCGCCGCCAGCAGAACTTCCTGCAGGCTCGACTTGGGCGGCACCAGCTCCAGTCCCGGCTTCTTCACCTGGCCCAGGATATACAGGGTGATGGGGTTCTCGGTCATCACGCTCACCAGCACCATCGGCGACTCCACCACCTTGGCCAGCTTGTACGTCAGGATGTCCTGCAGTTCGCTTGTGGTCTTGTCCACCACGGAAACGTCCTGGTAAAGCGGATAGTCGATGGTGCCGTTGTCGTTCACGCGCACGATCTGGGAAAGATCCTTGTCGTTCTTCACGATGATGTTGAGCATCATGCCGGCCTTGATCACCGTAGCCTGTAAGGGAGAACTCAAAAGGCAAAATGCAAAAGTCAAAATTGAAAACGGGAGGAACTGGAATCCGCCATCTCTTACATTTTGCACTTTGCATTTTGACTTTTGCATTTTGACTTCTACCCCGCCGTTCACACCGATTATACGCTATGGATCCCAAACGCCTAGGCAGGTCTGAACACAAACGGGGATTTCATCTCCACGGCCCCGCCGGACGAGGGCGGGAATATCCAACGTTTGATGCGACGTAACAGCTCCGCGGTGAAATCGGGATCATCCAAGGTGGACTCAGAACGCAATATCGACACGTTGGATACGGTGCCATCCTCTTCGATAACCATAATAACGGTCACCTTCCCTTCCAGGGACGGATTGATTTTCAGCCTTTCTTCATAGAGCATGCTGACCAGGGATTGTTTTTTATTGATGAAGGCGGCCACCTCGGACGGACTCCGTAATCCCGTGAATTTCGCGGATCGGTCCATGGATTCCGGTCTGCCGGCGTCGGCTACCCCGATTTTGGTCAGAGTGCCGTGCTTGGCGTTCTCGAAGCCTTTCATCATATTGCCCAGCGCGGCCGTGGCCGCTTCCGCGTCGCCCTTGGTCTTGGACGGAGGCGCGCCATCCTGGTTGAAGTCGCCTTTCTTTCCGTCGAACTTGGTGAGCCCTTCGATACTGCCCAGCTTCGCGTCCAGGTCCCCGAAGCCGGCGAACTTGTCCCCGCCGCCGCCGCGCGCCCGGCCTACGGCTCTTCCCGATGTTCCCGGCCCCTTGCCGGAGAGGATGGAAAGCACCGCGGCCTTGGTGATGCGCTCTTGCACCTTCACGATCTGCTGGCTCACCGTGGCGCGCGACCGTTCGATGCGGCCCAGGGCGGAGGCGTCTCCCGGAGCGCCGATGGGCGCGCGACGCGGCTGGCCGGTCCCGGGCTTGGGTGGCTTCGGCTTCGGCGCGTCCTTGCCCAGCGGCCGCAAGGGCATGATGATCTTCGACACGCGATCGGAAAGATCGGACAAGGACGGCTTGTTCAGACTGCTGTAATCGATGGAGCGGATCCCCACCAGCAGCAGGATGAACAGCAGCAGGCAGGCCGTGAAACTGGTGATGGCGGCGACGTCGATTTGATCGAATATGCCGCCCTTGTAGCCGCGCTGGGACTCATCCGGAGGCGTTGGCTTGGGTTTTTCCTTCAGCTTTTCAGTCGACATCTTTTTTATTCACCGCCAGGGAGAAACTGCTGTACCCGTTGTTGCCGCAGGTCGCCAGCACTTTCTGCAGCAGCCAATAGGGGATGGCCCGATCCCCTTGGATGACCAGCTTCCCGTTGAACGTCACGTTCTTGTCGTACTGGGCGATCTCCTCGGTCTGCTTGCGCTTGTCCTCCAGGAAGTGCGACAGGCCCGGGATCTCGTTCCCGGCGCGCTCCTGCTCTTCGGACACCATCGCCACCGGCGTCCCTTCCACCAGGATGTGGTTGGTGCTGATGGCGATGTTGAGCATCTGCTCCGGCTTGGCCTTGGAACTGCTTTCCGGCAGCTCCAGGTTCTTCGACGGCGTCACGATGTCGCCCTCGGTGGAGAAATTCTTCAGCAGGAAGAACACAAGCACGGTCAGCACGTCCACCAGGGACGTCATCTGCGGCTTCGCGAACTCCGGCGAGCTTCTGCGCTTGCCCCGGCCCAGTTTCATCGGGGGCTCCCCGTGCTTGCCGATTCCCGGTGTTCCCGTCCAGTCATTGGTACACGCCCCCGGACAGCAAGATGTTCGGGAACTTCTGCTCCCGCATCACGTCCATGGAGGTGATGATGTCTTGGTACACGATGTTGGAATCGATCAGCAGCACCACGTTGTCCGAAGTCGGATACTCCTCCTTCAATTTCTTCATGAACATGCCCAACTGCGGATAGTCGTAACCCTTGGAGGACTTGGGAATGGGATCGAGCTTGCGCCCTTCCCCGATCACCTGGAACCCGCTTTCCGAGATCACCACGGTGATATCCACGTCCGGCCCCTTCTCCTTGGTATCCGAAGAATCGGCTTTCGCCTCTTCCCCCGCGCCGCCTTGCGACGGGGGCAGGTTGAATTTGATCACGGCCAATTGGGTGAAGACCACCATGGTCACCAGAAAGGAGATCAGGATGATGAGCATGTTCATCATCGGGGTCATGTCCAGATCGATGGGCGCGCCTCCCGACGCGCCGCCGCCCTTGGACGTAATGCCGCCCCGCTTCTTGCCTCCCGGCGCGGGGCCGGATACCGAACCGCTCATCCCGGCTGTCCGGCCGGAGAGGCTCCGGGCTTGCGTTCGTTGTTGGTCTTGCGTTGCGCGTTGAGGAAGTTCACCAGGCGCAGCACGGTCTCATCGATCTGCTCCAGCAGGCCGTTGGCCTTGGAGCCCAGCCAGGTAAAGGCCGCCATGCACACCATCGCCGACATCAGGCCCAGGGCCGTCGCGTTCAGCGCCAAGGTGATGCCCCGCGCCAGCAACTTGCTCTTCTGGGAAGGGTCGGCGGACTCGAGCGCCGAAAACGCTTCCTGCAAACCGAAAATCGTTCCCAGCAATCCCACCAGGGTGCAAAGGTTGGCGAGCAGGCCCAGGTAATGCGTTCGCTTCTGCAAGCGCGGAACCTCCCGCAGGGAGACCTCTTCCAGGGCGTCTTTGATTTCCTCAGCGGTCGCGGACTGCTCATACTTCCAGATGCCGGCTTCCAGGATCAGGCCCAGGGGCGTGCCAGTGGCGTTGCAGAGCTTCCGGGCCTCGGCGATCTTTTCCTTGCGGATCAGGGCCGTGGTGTCCGCCAGGAGCTTTTTGGAGTTGACCCGGCATTTGATGAAGAAGAACCAAATCCGTTCGAATATCACGGAGAGGCCCAGGCCCAAAAGGCCAAGGATCAGATACTCGACAGCGCCGCCCTCATCGACGAATTTGGCAATTTTCATCAGGATTTCCATTGCACCTCTGCCTTCCAAGTAACCGCGTTTGGGTGATTATACCGTTTCGCGATTTTTTGATTCAATCAGGGAGCGCAGGGAAAAGCGGATTTGACGGGAATTGAAGGTTGTTTGACCATTCGGCGGCTGCGAATCATCTTGCAAACAGGAGTTAGGGATTAGGGGCTAGGGGTTAGGGTAAGACAAAGAGTGGGCGGCTGTGTCCAACGGCGGGGCATTCACTGCCGCCTCCTTGCTTTCCCAAACAAGCAAGACCGACCCCCTAAACCCTAGCCCCTAATCCCTAACCCCTAGCAGAGTATGGACTTCAGGGAACCTTCGTTTCCTACCGATTTCCCCCAAAAAACCTCGGTTTTCTTCCCGGGTTCCCTTGTGGAATCCTCCCCTTCGCTATATATTGCTAACCATCGGACACGGTTCCCCACCGGTTTTTAAGGAAGGATTTATGAAGAAGACTATCGCTTTCCTGCTTCTTGGCTTTGCCACTTTCGCGTTTGCAGGTTCCAAGACGGAGACCTCCATCGTCACTCGTATCAAATCTGGCGGCGCCGCCATCTATAAGTCGGAACAGTCGGATGAAGCGGATAAAATCGCGGATATCGGAACCGGAGACGAAATCACCATCCTCAAGCAGAGCAAGGCCCGCTCGCTGATCAAGACTTCCGGCTCCATCAAGGGCTGGGTCGAAAATTCCACCATTGAAAAGGTGAAGATCACCAGTGGCGGGGCGCACAACCTGAAGGACGTCGAGGTCGTGGGCTGGCTGGACAACCCGTCCGCCGTGTACATCTTGGACAACACCAACCCCGATTTGAACGCTTTGCCCATCGATCGTAATTTCAACAACGAAATCGTCGAAAAGAAGGACCGTGAAGAAGTCGAGCGCACCTACGACGAAAACTAAGTATATTGATTTTATAGCGGGTGGCAGGGCTGGACCTTGGACCATCTACTGGAAGGGCCTCTGATAGAGGTCCTTTTTCTTTTTGTGGAGCAAACTCCGCTACGCAAGTTGTCCCGCTGGGTCCCTGGTAATTCTTCCCTTTGGGTGCACTTCGGTGCCAAAGCTGCGGAAAGGCGCGCTCGCCCGTTTATCGGGCTCACGCTATCGTGCTCGCGTCTTCCCTCCTGCGGGCTTTCATCGATAGAGTCGTCCCAGTTTGTCGCTGGAAGGACCTCAATAGAGTCGTCCAAGTCGGTCAAAGAAATACCCCTTTGGCTGAAATCCTGCTTAACTTCCCTTTAGGCGATTCTCTCAAAAGAAAACACGAAATGAAAAGGCCCGCCGAAGCGGGCCTTTGTCGTTGTATCCAGGGTAACGGAGACGTGACGGCCTATTCTGACCGGAGTCCGATCATGGACCCGCGCTCAGTCGTTGAAACGACAGAGTCGGATCGGACTTGCGGTTACCAGCCGGACTGGCGGATTCCCTTTTCGCCGATCAGGGCCCGGATTTCGCCTTTGAGGTCGGGAAGGCCTGCGCCTGTGATGGCTGAGGTCTTTACGATTTGGCAGCCTTCCTTCTTGAAGCGCTTGTCGAGCTTGACGTCCCCGAGGTCGATCTTGTTGAGCACGATGAGCTTGGGCTTGGTCAGGAGCAAGGGGTGGAACTTCTCCATCTCATGGCGCAGGATCTTGTATTGCTCGAACGGGTCCTCGTCGCTGCTGTCGAGGATGTAGGCGAGGCAGAAGCTGCGCTCCACATGGCGGAGGAACTGGTGGCCCAGGCCTTTGCCTTCGGCGGCGCCTTCGATGAGGCCGGGGATGTCGACGAGTACGAAGCTTTTGCCCGGGCCCACATCCACGATGCCCAGCACGGGCTTCAGGGTGGTGAAGGGATAGTCGGCGACCTTGGGCGTGGCCGATGAGAGTTTCCGGATGATCGAGCTCTTACCGGCGTTAGGAAAGCCGACCAGGCCGCAATCGGCCACGAGCTTCAGCTCCAGCAGCAGCTTGCGCGATTGGCCTTCGGTGCCGGGACCGAACTTGCGCGGCGCGCGGTTGGTGCTGCTCTTGAAGGCCGCATTGCCCAGGCCGCCCTTGCCGCCTTCGGCCGCGGTGAAGGCCTGGCCGTCATCTTTCAGATCCGACAGCAACTCCCCGGTGACCAAATCTTTGATCAGGGTGCCGAGCGGAACGTTGATCACCACGTCCTTGCCGCTGCGGCCCGTGCACAGCGAGGGCGCGCCGGCTTCGCCGCGATCGGCGCGGAAAATGCGCTTGTTGCCGATGTCGTACAGGGTGTGCACTTCCGTCGTGGCCTTGAGGATGATATGGCCGCCGCGGCCGCCGTTGCCGCCGCTGGGTCCACCGAGAGGGACGAACTTCTCCCGCCGGAAACTGACCATGCCTTTGCCGCCATGCCCCGCATGGACTTCCAATTTGGATTCATCTATGAACATGGCGGTTAATTTAGTAAACGATGCCACGCGCAGCGTCCGCAGCCCACGCAAAGCGTGTGCCATTCGATCCAATCGCCCGGTTCCGGCGGCGTCCGGCACGGATGGGCTGACAATCGCCCAGAAAGCGCTTTTGGTATTTTCGGTTTGGCTGTCTTTAGCGCAAGCGCAAAGGGGGTCGCAGGCAAGGGACGGTTGCCCTGGAACCCTTATAGAACGGCCCTTGGAGAGCGTAACCCGGAATTCCCGTTAAC
>Ga0209515_10006131_pt1 | contig 15139 bp, 11 predicted proteins | sample Subgroupgradi54m_FD_187454 | JGI IMG/M metagenome (GOLD analysis project Ga0209515, IMG submission 187454) | Subsurface groundwater microbial communities from S. Glens Falls, New York, USA - GMW60B uncontaminated upgradient, 5.4 m (SPAdes)... ...
ATGTCAGCACGTTGTGCTCTGGCATTGAACCTGGAGCAGAGCGATTGGCTGCTGAGACTGACTACCGCTTGTATCCAGAAACACACCCATGAATGGCGCACGTTGCACACGGATCGGCTGGCAGAAACCATCCTGATGCAGGTAGATTTTCTGCAAGCGATGGAAGCTGCGGCGCTGACGGGCAAGCGATTGCAGGCGCGCCGCTATTTCATCCATCACCCGCAAATGGGTTTGCCTCTGGGGGTTGAGGGTGAACTTGCGTTGCCCGATCTGCCCACCGCCGGCGATATTGCCGACTGGCTGGCGCTGTCACCGGGGGAGCTGGACTGGTTCGCCGACCTGCATGGATTGAATCGCAAAACCAGCACAACGGCCCTGCGCCACTATGCCTGCAAGTGGATCGAAAAACGCAATGGCGCACCGCGCCTGATCGAAGCGCCCAAGCAGCGGCTGGCAAGAATGCAGCGGCGCATCCTGCATACCCTGCTTGATTACGTGCCACCGCACGAAACTGCGCATGGTTTCCGGGCCCGGCATTCCATCCTGACCCATGCCCGTGCGCACAGTGGCAAGGGCGTTGTGGTGCGTATCGACTTGCAGGATTTTTTTACCTCGATTCATGCGGCCCGGGTCCATGCACTATTTACCGCACTGGGCTACCCGCGCGATGCTGCGCGCGTGTTGACCGGTCTGTGTACGCACCGCACGCCCTCGGACGTGCTGCAAGCGGCACCACCCGCAGTGCTGTGGTCAACGCGCCGCCGACTGGCCGCGCCGCATTTGCCCCAGGGTGCGCCGACATCGCCGGCGCTGGCCAATTTGTGCGCGTTCGGTCTAGATGTGCGCCTGGAATCTCTCGCGCAAACTTTTGATATGGCTTACACGCGTTACGCCGACGATCTGACATTTTCCGGACCGGCATCTTGCGCGCGGCAGGCCCAGCGGCTGGAACGACTGGTCGCATCGATTGCACTGGAAGAAGGGTTTACCGTCAATCACCGCAAAACCCGGGTGATGACGCAAGCGATGCAGCAACGTGTGACTGGCGCGGTTGTGAATCAGCGTCCCGGCGTTGATCGCCGCACATTCGATCGGCTCAAGGCGGTGCTTTACAACTGCGTCAGGTACGGACCCGGCAGCCAGAATCATGCTGCGCAGCAGGACTGGCGCGCCCATCTGTGCGGCAAGGTGGCGCATGTTGCGATGCTGAATCCCGTTCAGGGGAAGAAACTGCAAGCGCTGTTTCAAAAGATTGACTGGAGCATCTGATCCGCTGGGGGAGCTAACGGCACCCCCTGTCACAGTCCACTAGGCTTTTCTCCAGAACCTACGACAAAAAGAATACTTCGCCGCGCGGCATGAAAGGCAACCGTCTGCCTTTGGGCAACAAGAATGCATGCTCGCGCCGAATTGCAAGCATGTCGCATTCCCCGTCGGTGATGATGAGCATCGGGCCATCTTTCGGGAAATCGGTGGCAGTTTGCAGTCGATCAATGCCCGGCTGCAGTACGGTGCCGCCCCGTCCTTTTACTTGAACGCGGCCGGCGATCTCTTCGGCGGGCATGTAGCCGGCATCGTGGGCCTGGGCATCGCAGAAGATCACGCGCACCGCAGGAACTTCCTTGGCCATGGCATAGCTGGCAATGGCGCCCAGGGCTTTGGCGAGCAGATGCCGCTCCATCGAGCCCGAGGTGTCGAGCACCACACCAAAGGTGCGGCCATCCAGCCAGCGCGAATCGATCACCTGGCGTGGGCGGGGGATGTCGGGCGTGGCTGATTGCCGGCGGCTCAGTCGCGCATAGGAGCGCACCCGCTCCAGCGGCGGGAAGTGATGATCAAACCAGCGCGCCAGTTGTACGTCCCAGGCAATCGGTGGCTGCAATAGGGCGCGGATTTCTTCGATCATGCCGGCAGGCAGCAAACCTCGGCCCTGATGTTCATGCAGCGCGAGACCTTTGCTTAACTGTTCTTTGTAGAAGGCATCGAGGTCAGTGAATGGCAACGCCGGTCGGCATAGCCGTCGTTCCAGCATATCGCCTTGATGTCCTGCCAGCGTCATCAGTTTGCGGATGCGACGCATGTCTCCCACGATGCGGTCGTACACTTCTTCCGCCGACAGGCCTTTGAGTTGCGGGTCGTGCAACAGGCCGATGCTGGGTGGCACACCGATTTGCATCTCAATCAACCAGGCATTGATCACATAGTCGCATGCCACGTTCCACAGATAGGGATCGCGGCCTTGCCGCCGGTCCAGATGACGCAGCGCGACGTGCAGGATTTCGTGGGCAATCACAAAACGTGCTTCCAGTTCTGAGAGGCCCACTGCCGGGTTCAGATAGATGGTGCAGGCGACTTCATCGACGGCGGCGACGCTGATCTCTTCACGGCGGGTGATCTCGGCGTTTTCGATGAATTCGAAGGCGCTCACCATGGCACCCAGCAAGGGATAGCTGCTGATGAACCAGCTGCGTGCACGTTCCGATGCCGAACGCAGTCGGGTGTGCTGTCCGCCCAGTGCATCGCGTGAGCCTGCGGCGACTTCCACCGCTTGCGCGACAGAGTTCGAAATGCCGGCCGCGAACGCATCGCTCCAGGATTGGCTCCTTGGATAATTCTGGTAGTAGGGGATTCTGGGTGCATGGACCCAGGCCGCCGGTTCAGCCATGCCGCCGATACGCGTACTCGCCGGGCTCAGCGCACTGGCCCAGGGCGGGATGCCCTGTTCGCAAAACTCTGTGTACCAGCGACATTCATCCCAGCCGGGCAGTCCATCGGGCAGATTGATATGGTCGGGCGCCACGCCCACGCGCAACGCCTTGAGAAACCGCACGATCACTACATCACATGCTGCACACCAGGCGGACCAGTGCGCGCGATCTTTCTGGAACAATTCCATCGCGTAATAGAGCAGGCACTGACCCAGTACAAAGGCCCATTGTTCTGGCCGGGCCAGTCGCTTGGGGTGCACATGGATGGCGTCGTTATGCACCAGAGCCCAGCCGTCGCGCGGGCATTGCGAAACGCTTTCACCGCGGATCAGATAGACCCGTGCATACAGCGGCGCAAACACCGGGTGCGCCTTTAACAAGGCGACGCCGCTGTCGAAGGCCTGGATGGCCGCCTGGTTCGGTTTCTTGCTCATGGTGATAGTTCAGTGGCGCGGCGATCTCATGACTTGGCATCGGAGGATTTCATCGCACGTTCAGCCAGACGCGGCAGATCACGCACCACTTCAATCATGTACCAGGCGGGCAGCGTCGTGCCCTCGTCCTCGGCCACCACAATCTGCGCCATTTCAAGACTGATTTGCGCCAGGTCTTTGAGCAGGCTTTTGGAACGATGCACCAGGGTTTGCAGCTCACCCGTGCTGTCGCTTTTGTCTTGCGGCAATGCCTTGAGCAGACGGGCGCGAAATGCCTGCGCCAGAAAGTACAGGAGGTCGCGATCTTCAGGCGCGCTCGGCCAGCGTGCTTCGCCCTTGAGAATGGCATCCAGCCGGTGGCGATCTGCAGCGAGTTTGCCGAAGGCTTTGAATTGCGCTGCGTGTTGCGGTGTCAGGCAACCATAGGCTAGTGCTTCCACGCTGTGAGGGGCAGCGCCATCGCCAAATGCGCTGAGCGCATCGCTCAACATGTGCCAGGCACGCGGTGTGGAAAACGGTTCTTCGTGTTTCGGCGGCATGCTCCACAAGTGGTCGGGGCGCTGCTGCAGATACTCCAGCACCATCGGATGCAGACCTTCCGCCTGTGCCCAATCCAGCCATTCAGATGCAGAGACTTTCATATGCACATGCACCATGCGGTTCATCAAGGCCGACGACATCGGTTTGACGATGGCCGAATCCTGCGCGCGATTGCCCGCGCCAATCACGATCGAACCGGGCGGTAGCTGGTATTCGGCAATGCGGCGTTCATGAATCAGACTGTAGAACGCCTTCTGCACTTCTTGCGAACAGGCGTTCAGCTCGTCGAGAAACAGGCAGTAGGGTTCGCTGCGGGCGATCATCGACGGCGGGCAAAAGCGGCTCACGCCATCGGTGATTTGCGGCACGCCGATCAAATCTTCCGGTGCCAGCTGACTACCCAGCAACGACACGCAAGGCAAACCAACGTTGTGCGCAAATTTCTGCACCAGCGCCGACTTGCCGATCCCCGGCGGCCCCCAGATAAATACCGGGCGGGCAATCGCCACGTTGAGCAAAAAATCGCTTAACTGCGAAGGAGTGAGTGAGGTTATCGCTTGCATGATAAAAATCCCATTGCCGAAATCGATCGGCGTGTTTTTCTGTTGAATAGCGTGAGCAAAGTTATTCGCTGCTGGTTACACATCATCGCTCTCCTCTGTGGTGCGTCCGCTCAGGAACAGATGCAGTTTTTGTTTTTCAATGCGCCGCAGGCGTCGCTCCGGGCGATACGCAGCGTGCGCCCCGGCGCGCCGCTGTTTGGCGGGCACCACCAGGGGGTTACGCGGCTTGGGTAATTTGACGATGATTTTCATGGCCTACCCCTTGACGCAAATGACCTGGCGCAGCGTATGCACGACCTCGACTAGATCGCTCTGGTGCGCCATCACTACATCAATGTCCTTGTAGGCCGCCGGGATCTCATCGACCACGCCACCATCTTTGCGACACTCGATACCCATCGTTTGCTCGGCCAGATCAAAGCGATTGAAGTGGCGCTTGGCAGCCGTGCGGCTCATGCGTCGGCCGGCGCCGTGCGAGCAGGAGCAGAACGAATCCGGATTACCTTTGCCGCGCACGATGTAGCTCTTGGCACCCATGCTGCCGGGAATGATGCCCAGCTCTCCTGCGCGTGCCGAGATGGCACCCTTGCGCGTCACAAAGAGATGTTCGTTGCCGTGTGTTTCACGTGCCACATAGTTGTGATGGCAGTTGATCGCTTCGCCGTCCGTCTTGAATGGTGGCAGATGTTGGGCCAGCACTTCGAGGGCGCGACGCATCATCTCGCGCCGATTGATCAGTGCGTAGTCCTGCGCCCATTCAACCGCTTCGACATAAGCGTCAAACCAATCCGAGCCTTCACTGAAATACGACAGGTCCTGGTCAGGCAGATTGATTTTGTGACGCGCCATATCCTTGCGTGCTGCAGAAATGAAATAGCGGCCGATCGCATTGCCGATGCCGCGCGAGCCGGAATGCAGCATGATCCAGACGCGCTGCTCTTCATCCAGACACACCTCGATAAAATGATTGCCGCCACCCAGCGTGCCGATCTGGCAAATCCAGGTCTGAGCAAATTTGTGCTGCATTTTCAACAGGCCGCCGTGTTTCGCGACGATGCGATCCAGCCGATCATTGAGTGGCCGTCCCACGCGGGCGTGCGCCGATCCACGTACCTTGTCCCACGCATGTTGTTCGAAGCCGACCGGAATCGAAGCTTCGATGGCACTGCGCAGCCGCGCCAGACTGTTGGGTAACTGACTGGCAGTGAGTGTGGTGCGCACCGCATTCATGCCGCAACCAATATCCACACCAACAGCGGCGGGAATGATGGCAGCACGTGTCGGGATCACACTGCCCACGGTCGCGCCGATGCCGACATGCACATCCGGCATCGCAGCCACGTGCGGATGGACAATCGGCAGCGCAGCAATATTCAGCAGTTGCTGCAGCGCTTCAGGTTCGATATCGTCAGTAAAAATATGCACAGGGACCCGGCCCTTGTGCAGGGTTTGCTTGATAGGCATAACAATTTCTTTCTTGTCATGCCGGGATTTTGTTTGAACCTGCACGCGTGTGCGGCCAAAAAACAAAAACCCCGGCGAGTTTCCTCACCGGGGTTCAAGAAGCTGAACGACCGGCTCGGGGCGGCAAAGTTGCCGAAGACCCCGAGCAGTCCTGCGCGGGGCTATGCGTGTTGCGTGTTGTTGATAGCCGTGTGCGGCATGGTCGTTCCTTTCCTGTAAAAAAATTGTTGATCAAAAATGATGAGGTGCGATTCTGCGATGCGCACATTCATCCTGTCAATGAATCGACATGAATTAATTTTCCATTGTTGCCATTTGCAGACGACTAGAGCGCGTCATGATATTCATGCCGGTTTCTCATTTCGATCCGGGGCAGGCGTCAGATCAGGGTTTGTAAGTTGTGGGCTTCCTGGATTTCACGATGCTGATTTGCTGGAAAACCGAAACGGCATGCAAAAACTGTTGCGAAAGTTTCAAGATTTTTAGCATTTCGGCCGTTATGGGATGGGTGATCTGCTACTTGGAGAGTGTCGTGCGTAGCTGCGTAGGAGTGTTAGCTGTGTTTGGTTTGACCCTCGGTCTGTCGGGATGCGAAAAGCTCGGGCTGGAAGATCCTGCCAAAGTCGCCGAAAAAATCGAGGCGGAGGGCAAGGCGATCGGTGGTGCTTGCCGTCATGCCGGTCGCGCTATCGAGGATTGCTATACGATGAATGGACGCGCCTCCAAGTCGGCCATGTTCGACGGCTGGCGTGAAATGAACGATTACATGCTGCAGAACAAGATCGAAGTGGTCAAGCCGGTGCTGGTGCATGCAGAGGAAAGCGCAGCGACAAAGTCAACTGCTGATCCGGCCAAGGCGGAAGAATTGCATGAAAAGAGTGAGGTGACACACGAAGAAGAGGCAAAACCGGCAGTGATCGAAGCGGCGCCGGAAGCGAAAGAAGTGAAGGAAGAGAAGAAACCGAAGCGGAAGCGCAAAGTGCCACGCAAGGAAACCGCTCAGGAATCAAGGCAGGAAGAGCCCCCGGCGCCCAAAGGCGATCATGCTTCCGGGCCGATCAATAAATGATTGTTCGCTTTTAGGGAAACGCAGATTTATTCGTCGTTCCTGCCTTCGCAGGAACGACAGGAAACCTGTTTTCTGAATAAAACCGTGTTTCCTTAGTGCGGCGGCGAGCAAACACAAAACATAAAACACAGATAAAAAAAGGCACGACCGAAGTCGTGCCAAAGTCGCAGTGCAGGGAAAAACCTTTACGTCTTAGTGCTCCTCCTCCATCAAATTCGGTTGTGGATCAAACTGCCTTTCACGACGCGTACCTTGTCGCCGACCGCGACTGCGGGGGCGTCGGCTTGTGAAAGTGTCCGGTAAGAACCGTCATCCATCCGTACCGTTACACGGTATACGGTGACGATATCGACGATCCTTTGTGCGCTTTTGCTGTGGCTGGGGAGCGCAGCGGGTTCGCCCACGGTATAGGTCATCCGTTGGTCATTGCCGACGTTGCCTGGCATGTTCAGTGGTGCGGCATCTTTTTCAATGCGCACGGCGTGGATGGCGCTGACGCTGCCGCAGTTCAGGCAAGCCACGGATATTGCTTCCTGCGCGGTGGTGAGGGGCGTGTTCCCCGTGACTGCAGGCGTGGTGTTTTGTCCGGCGGGGATCCAGCTGACGATGGCGGCTGAGCCGAGCACGCTGAACACCAGCACCGCCGCTGCAGCGCCTAGAATCAGCGGGTGCGGCTGGCGCAGCGTCACTGGTTCGTAGGGTTTGAGGGCGGTCTGTGGCATGGGTCAGGTTCCGGGAGTTTGTTGGAAGGCTATGCCAAGCTATAGGCAAACCCTGTGCCACTTTCGGACTCTGATGAAAAACCATTTCAAATCAGTGCGTTGGATAAATCGTCCGGGCCGCGCGGGCGTGGGAGTTGTCGGGCTGTGGCGACGCTTTTCATTGCGTCATGCGGGGGAAAATCGTTAAGTGCTTGATTTGATTCGCGGGCAGATTGTCGGCGCGTAGCGACAATATTCAGAGTACGTCGGACCGGTCTTTGTCTGTGCCTGTCGCCGCCTCGTTCTGGAATAGTTTAGGGTCGAGCTTGTGGCGTTCGAGCAGGCGATAAAACTCGGTGCGATTACGTTGCGCCAGTTGGGCGGCGGCGCTGACGCGGCCCTGGGTCAGGCGCAGCAGACGCACCAGGTAATCATGTTCGAAGGCGCGTCGTGCTTCGTCCAGCGTGGTCAGCGGTGCGGCATCGCTGCGCAGTGCGTTCTGAATCAGGCTGGCGGGAATCAGCGGGGTGGTGGACAGCGCGACGGCCTGCTCGACGACGTTTTGCAATTGCCGCACATTGCCCGGCCAGGGGGCGGTGAGCAGCAATTCAACTGCCGCGGGGGCGAAGCCCTTGATGTCTTTTCCAAAACGTTGCGCGCAATTGCGCAGGAAGGCATTGGCTAGTTCGGGAATGTCTTCACGCCGTTGCGCCAGCGCGGGCAATGCCAGGCCGACGACATTCAGGCGATAGTAGAGGTCTTCACGAAACTGGCCGGCGCGGATTTTTCCTTCCAGATCCTGATGGGTTGCGGAGATCACACGTACATCGACCTTGCTGCTTTGCACCGCGCCGACTGCACGCACTTCGCGCTCTTGCAGGACGCGCAGCAATTTGGCCTGCAAGGCGGCGGGCATGTCGCCGATTTCATCGAGAAAGACGGTACCGTTTTGCGCCGACAGAAACAGGCCGGGATGATCGTAGGTGGCGCCGGAGAATGCGCCCTTGCGGTGGCCGAACAATTCCGATTCCAGCAAATGCTCGGGAATCGCGGCGCAGTTGATTGCGACAAAAGGGTATTTGGCGCGTGGACTGCTTTCGTGAATCGCGCGCGCCAGCAATTCCTTGCCGGTACCACTGGCGCCGGTAATGAAGACGCTGGCATCGGTGCTGGCTACCAAGTGCGCCTTGTGCAGCACTTCGTGCATGGCCGAGCCGACGGCGATCATGCCGCTGTCTTCAAAGGGATTGCGGTTCGGTGCTTGCGGCGCGAGGCGCAAGGCTTGCTCGACATGTTCCAGTAGCGACTGGCTTTCGAATGGTTTGGGTAGAAAACCGAACACGCCGCGCCGGGTGGCGGCGACGGCATCGGGAATGGTGCCGTGGGCGGTCAGGATGATGACCGGCAGGCCGGGGTGACGTTGCGCAATCGCGTCGAACAAGGCTAGGCCATCCATGCCATCCATCTTCAGATCGGTGATCACCAGTTGCGGTGGGCTGGCGGCGATCATCGACCAGGCCGCTTCACCGCTTTCAGCCGAGGTCACGGTATATCCCGCGCTGGACAGACGCAGCCCGACCAGCTTGAGTATGCTGGGATCGTCGTCCACCAGGAGAATGCGTGCGCTCATTTTTTTTGCGTCGAAGAACGTTCGATCAGACTGCGCTCCATTGCCTTGAGTTCATCCAGTTGATCCTGCAAGGCCTTGATTTTTTTCCCATGCCGTTGACGTTCGGCGAGTTGTTCGGTCGTCATGGCGGCCAGGGCGCGCACGCTGGCGTTGGAGTGCGCATGCAGTGATTCGAGCAGCGTCAGGGCGCGTCCTTCATCATTGCCGGCGATATTCGGCTGCGCCAGCAGCAAGCCCAATTGCAAACGGCGCAGTGGTGACTTGTCGCGCTGGAACGCTTGCTGGGCGGCGGCCACTTCGTGCCGTTGTTCTTCCACGGGGGCATTGGCGATGCGTTGCACCTGTTGCAGTGCCTGCAACACCGACTGGTTGAGATCCTCCGCGACGGTCGCGGCAGATTGCGTGGCATTGGAAGGGAGCAGCGAGCAACCGGTGCACAGGCAAAGTAACAAGATGGGGAACGATTGCAGGGAGTGTTTCTTCAACAAGATCATGATTCTCTCAAACGACTGGCCGGCAGGGTCAGGCGAAAATGCGCGCCGGGCCGCTCCATGTCAAAGGGTAATAATTCTAGGCGGCCCTGATGGGCCTGTGCCAGTTCACGTGCAATCGGCAGGCCGAAACCGCTGCCGCTCACACCCGCCAGCACCTTGCCGCCGGCTTGATAAAACCAGTCGAAAATCCGTTCACGATCTGCTTCGGCAACACCGGGTCCGGCATCCTTGACATCAAGTAGCACGCGGTTGCGCCGCAATGCCAGAATGATCTTGATCATACCACCCGTCGGTGAATGCTTGATGGCGTTGCTGATCAGGTTGTCCACGATGGTAGAAAGTTTTTCATGATCGGCGATCAGTTCAATCGGCGCGAGGGTCAGTTGAAACTGGATCCCCTGCGCCTGCGCGCTCAGCTGATGCGCGGCGATGACGGTCTGTACCAGCGTGGCCAGTTGCACCGGCTCGCGTTTCAGACGGCCCAGGCCGTCGAGCGTCTGCTGGCTGCGCAGCAGCTTTTCGATCAATCTCTGCAAGTCCAGACTCTTGGCGGAAAGAATCTCGACGATTTCCTGTTGTTCTGGCGACAGGGCGCCGACGGTGCCATCGTGCAGCAATGAAGCGCCTTCGCGCAGGGCGGTCAAGGGGGTTTTCAATTCGTGCGAGACATGTCGCAGAAAGCGCGCCTTTTGTTCTTCCAGTTCGCGCAAACGCCGCCGCAGCCAGTCCAGTTGTTCGCCCAGCCGCTCCAGGTCGGCCGGGCCTTTGACGGCAATCTTGTGTTCCAGATTGCCGCTGCCCAGCGTGCGAATCGCATCTTCAAGCGCGCGAATCGGACGCGTGATAATCCAGAGTGCGCTCATGGAAATCAACGCACCCAGACTGATCAGCAGCCAGAGTGGACGCAACAGATCCTGCTCCAGTTGTTGCGATTTTTCGGTCAGCTTGTTGACGGCTTTTTCGGCCAGGGCGCGACTGAGTTCCAGCAGATCGTGGGTGGTGGCAGACAGGGCGGCATAGCCGCGCGCCAGTTCGCTCTTCACCGCCGCCGGATAGGGCGGAGTGGACAGGCGCGTGTACAGGGCTTCCTCTTCTTCAACGACGTAGTTCAACTGCGCCAGCTGCCTTTCTTCCAGCGGCAGCAAGGCCAGTTCGCTGGTGCTGTCCTTGAACTGACTGCGCACGATGCGGTAATCCTCCAGCAACGCCTTGTCGCCGAGAATGAGAAACTGTCGCGCCACCCGTTCCAGTTTCAGTGTTTGCTCCACCATGTGCAGATTGACGCGGGTGGCGTGGGTTGATTGCGCCACCGCATTGCGGCTTTGCTCCGCCAACGCGTGAATCGACTGATTGGCGCGCAACATCGCGACCGCGACGGGCAACACTGCCAGCAGAAAAACGATCAGCAACAGACGCGAAAAGGTTTTTGGATAGAGACGCATCGGGTATAGTCACCGGATTCTTCAGACCCTCAGTGTAGCAGCGCCAACTCCATGAACTTGAATCTTGTACAGCGACTGTTCTTCGCAGGTTTGCTTGGTTGCGGGCTGCCGCTGTTGGCGCAGTCGGCCGGTTTGCCGGCACCGGTGGCCGAAGCCCTGCGTCAGGCAAATCTGCCTGCCAGTGCGGTCAGTCTGGTGGTGCAGCCGGTTGATCAAGCCACCCCGTGGCTGACCCACAATGCCGACGTCGCCGTCAATCCGGCCTCCACGATGAAGCTGGTAGTGAGCGCCGCCGCGCTTGATCTGCTGGGGCCGGCCGCGACCTGGAAGACGCGTGTCTATGCGGCCAGCCGTCCTGATGCACAGGGCGTGTTGCACGGCGATCTGTACCTTCAGGGGGGCGGTGATCCCAAGCTGACACTCGAACAATTCTGGTTGCTGCTGCGTGCTCTGCGCTTGCGCGGCGTGCGTGAGATTCGCGGTGATGTGCTGGTCGATCGCAGTTTTTTTGCGCCGATCAACGGTGACACGGGTGCCTTCGATGGCGAGCCACTGAAACCGCAAAACACCTTGCCCGACGCCTTGCTGCTCAACTACAACAGCGTGCGTTTCGATTTTCTGGTGCTGCCCAATGGCGACGGTGCAAAACTCAATATCGTTGCCGATACGGCCCTGACACCATTGACTATTCGCAACCGCGTGAAACTCGTCAAGGGTCGCTGCGCAGAGTTGGGACAAGCCTGGCGCGACGCCATCAAGGTTGAATATCAGCCCGCCACGCCCGTGCCCGAAATCAGTTTCACCGGCAGCTATCCGGAATCGTGTGGCGACAAATCCTGGTATTTTTCCCTGCATGCGCAACACAACGATTATCTCGTTGGCGTATTCGCGCAACTGTGGCAAGAACTCGGCGGACGCTGGCAGAGTGAGCGCAAGTTGCGCGAGGGCGCGGTGCCAGAAACTGCCGTCCTGTTATTCGAGCACAAGTCCTTCCCGCTATCCGATGTGCTGCGCGACATGAACAAATTCAGTAACAACGTCATGGCGCGGCAGCTTTTTCTCACCCTCGGTGTGGACGAGGTGAGCCAGCCAATCCAGCCAGGCACCCCGCAACGCGCCGCACAACGGGTGACCGAGTGGCTCAGGGCGGTCGGCATCGACGCTCCCGAACTGATGCTGGAAAACGGCGCCGGCCTGTCGCGCAACGAACGCATCAGCGCCAGCCACCTGGCCGCCGTACTGCACTACGCCTGGCGCAGCCCGACGATGCCCGAGTTTATTGCGTCGCTTTCCCTCTTCGGCGTGGATGGCACCACGCGCGGCCGCTACAAAAATCACCGGATTGCCGGACAAGCGCACCTGAAGACCGGGTCGCTCAAGGACGTGCGAGCACTCGCCGGCTACGTCGAGAGTGCCAGCGGCAAACGCTACATCCTCGTGTGGATAGTCAACACTCCGCAAGCCGATGCTTCGATCCCGGTGCAGGAGGCGTTGCTGGAGTGGCTGTATAAGCAGTAGGCGGTTGCGGTCGGCAGTCGGCAGTGGAGCGCACCCACCTTTTTCGCTGGCCGCAACCGCCGACTGCCCTAGGAGGCTGTCGGACTTAATACTCTGTATAGCCAATCGACTAAGCGCAATAAGACCTGCGCCAAGTCGCTGGTTAAAGAATCGAAGCGAAAAATGTGCTGGGCGAGGGCAGATTTTCCCGCTTTTCAAGCCAATAGTTTTTCCTATTGGCGCAGGAAAGCGGGGAAATATGCACCGGCCAGCACATTTTGCAGCCGATTCCTTTAAGTCCGACAGACTCCTAGGTCAGGCGTGCTGCGACCGGGTTTATGCCGCCGTGGTGCGGAATTGCGAAACCAGTGCCTGCAGGCGTTGCGCCATGGTCGTCAGCGTCTGCGTCGATTGGGCAATCTGATCGACAATATTGACATTCACTTCCGACATGGTCGCCACCTTCTCGACATTCTCGTTGATGCTTTTCGACGCGGCGGCATGTTCGTCAATCGCATGCGTGACTTGCTCGACTTCGCGCACGGCCAATTCGGAACCGCTGCCGATCCGGTCGATCAGCGTGGCAGCGCGATTGGCGACCGCGACACTTTCGGCCGATTGTTTTTGCCAGCCTTGCACCCGTTCGCTCACCAATTGCGTATCGCGTTCAATCTGGGTCAGCACCGAGCCAATCTGGGCGGTGGATTCATGCGCACGCTCGGCCAGCCGACGCACTTCGTCGGCCACCACGGCAAAACCCTTGCCGCTTTCGCCAGCGCGCGCCGCCTCGATCGCTGCGTTAAGCGAAAGCAGGTTGGTCTGATTGGAAATATCCTGGATCGTGCGCAAGATCTCGGCAATATCAGCCGAGCGTGCGGTCAGGGAATTGGTCAAGGTCGCCACTTCCTGGGTCGCCTTGGAAATCGAGGAAATTTCGCTGGCGGTGGAGAGTACGGCGCCCTGCCCTTCGGCCGACAGGCGCCCTGCTTCGCGCGTCAGATTGAGCGCATCGCGGGTGTGTTCTGCAATCGAAACCAGGCTGGCAGAAATTTGCTCGGTGACCGCTGCCATCGAGTTGGTCGCGTCATTCTGTTCGCCCACTGATTTGGCCAGGTGCGTACTGGCCGAAGAGAGCTGTTGCGAAAACGTCGTGACTTCCTGCGCTTCGCGCGTGATGTTCTGCACCAGATTGCGCATGCTGGAGCCGATCTTGTTCATGCTGGTGGCAATATCGGCCAGTTCATCGCGTCCATGCACCACCGCAGTGTGGCGATAATCACCCGCCGCATACGCGTTCGCCACCTCCTGTACATTGACCACCGAGACCAGAATCGCCTGATTGACTGCCCAGAAAAACAAGGCCACCGGCACAATCACCAAAATGATTGCCAGCAGCATCAAGCGTTCATTGCGCACCATCTGCCGCTGGCGCTCCTGCAACGAGAGCGTCAGATTACTGTGGCCAAGGTCAATCAACTGGCTGGCGGTGTCCAGTGGCATTGTGGCCAGATCGAAGTAGGCTTTCGGGTCAGCCCCGGAATAGGAACCGATGATGCGATTCTTGACTTCCTTGCCGACCTCTTGCACTTCGTGTTGCAGTTTTTCCAGCAACTCCTTGACCCGCTCGCTGTTGGTGGAATCGTAATTCCAGGTGCGTTGCCAGGTATGCTTGGCCGTCTCCGTCAGCAGCAGCCCGGCACCATAGTCTTCCATGATCTTGCCGACGGTGAGGGCGTCGGGAATACTGGTCGCCAGAATCTTTGCCCCTAGGCCGCGGACCCGCCCCAGATGTTCGGTCGCTGGCAGCAGGTTATTCAACACGCTATTGATCATGTAATAACTTTGGGCCTGCTGGTCGAGCACCAGACCGGATTTTTCGGCCACTGCACTGCTGACCTCAAACAATTTGGCAATCAAGGCAGTGTGCCTGGCAAACCGCTGGTTCACAGCCTCCTTGCCGAAGTTCACTTTGACATCCTGCCAGCTGTCATTCACGCCGGTGACCAAATCCGCGGCCAGATAGCGGTTGCCATGATCGCCAGCGATTTTCTGCAGCTGGCCCCAGGCTTGCTCAAACGCCTGCTGTTTGGTCTCGATCAACTTCATCTGCGCCTTGACCTGCGCTTCGTCATCGGTTTTCAAGGAAGACGACAGGCCGCGATATTGCTGCAAGGCATAAATCGCATCGCGCAGCGGCAGAATATATTCGGTGCCCTTTAATTCTTCCTGCACCACCCGGATGCGGTCATGAAAATTGGAAAACACCAGAAAGCCCAGCCAGCCCACCAGCAACACCACCGCAGCACCCGCCATGGCGAATTTGGTGGAAAAACGAAACTGTGCCGTAAAGTCCTTCAATGATTGGATTTGTAATGGCATCACCCTCTCCAAGGGAACTATATCAAGCAAAGATTACGGCTCCCCCCTGCAAAACTTGAGATCAGATCAAGGCTGGATCGCCTGGCTGTCTGCATGATGCGATTGAACAAAAAAAAAGGCGGCCCACAGGCCGCCAAATACCTTCACCTAGGAGAACTCTTTACACGTCGCTCAACTCCAGCAACAAATCTTTTGCGTCCACTTGCCGACCTGGCGTG
>Ga0209515_10006132_pt1 | contig 15139 bp, 17 predicted proteins | sample Subgroupgradi54m_FD_187454 | JGI IMG/M metagenome (GOLD analysis project Ga0209515, IMG submission 187454) | Subsurface groundwater microbial communities from S. Glens Falls, New York, USA - GMW60B uncontaminated upgradient, 5.4 m (SPAdes)... ...
CGAACCAGCTAAACCAGCAATAGTCACATTGAACAAGGCAATGCCGCCGCCCGGCACGATCCCCTCCTCCATACCCGCTCTCGTAGCGGCAACAGCGTCCTCCACTCTCTGCTTTAACTCCTTCTGGGCGGTCTCGGTCGGTGCGCCGACTTTAATCACCGCCACGCCGCCAGCAAGTTTTCCCAATCGCTCCTGCAGCTTTTCTTTGTCAAACTCGGACTCTGTTTTTTCTAATTGAGATCTAATCTGGGTAACTCTCTTATTAATTTCCTCTTTGTCTCCCCCTCCCCCGATAATAGTGGTGTTGTCCTTGTTAGCAACAACTCGATGAGCTTTCCCTAAAGAGGCGATGTCAACACTCTCTAATTTCTTGCCAATATCTTCTGAAATAAATTCAGCTCCGGTAACAATCGCAATATCTTGAAGCATCTCCTTTCTCCGGTCACCAAATCCGGGTGCTTTAACGGCCAGCGCGGTAAATACCCCGCGGAGTCTATTGACGATCAAGGTTGCCAGAGCTTCGCCTTCAATGTCGTCCGCGATAATAACCAACTCCTTTTTGCCGCTCTGAATCATTTTTTCTAGAAGCGGCAAAAGTTCATTAATAGCGCCCACTTTCTGGTCAGTGACTAAAATATACGGATTCTCAAGCACCGCTTCCATCTTGTCGGGATTAGTCATCATATAAGGAGAGATGTATCCCCGATCAAACTGGAGGCCCTCAACCATTTCGTAAGAACTGCCGATAGTGTTTGAATCGTCCACCGTGACGACTCCTTCGCTGCCGATTTTTTGCATTACTTCAGCAATCAATTTTCCTATTTCCTCATCCTTAGACGAAAGAGTAGCTACTTCCTGAATTTTCTTTAAGTCGTCGATTAATTCTTTCTGAGCTTCCAGGCCGGAGATGACGGATTTGCTGGCACGCTGAAGCTCTTCGGCCAGATGAATGACATTAAATCCTTTCTCGCTGATAGCTTTCTCGCCCTCTTCAATCATGGCTTGCGCCAAAACGACTGAAGTGGTGGTACCATCACCTACATTATCATTGGTTTTTTCGGCCGCTTGCTTAATAAAATCCGCTCCTAGATTTTCGTATTTGTCCTGGAGCTCAATTTCTTTAGCAACGGTGACGCCGTCAAAAGTGACCTGGGGGGCACCGTAGCCTTTTTCAATCACCACTGCCCGACCTCTCGGACCCAAAGTCATCCGGACTGCATCGGCTAGTTTATCAATCCCTTTTTTAATTGCTGTTCTTGCTTCGTTATTAAATTTAATTTGTTTTGCCATGTTTGCTATTCAATTATTGCTAAAATATCATCCTCGTCGCCGACCAAGTATTTTTTACCGTCAATTTCGATTTCATCAGGACCGTATTTTTTGAAAAGAACCATATCTCCAACCTTTACTGACATCGGGATTACTTTTCCATCTTCGTTGTATTTTCCGGGACCAACGGCCACTACTTGACCCTTCATTGGCTTTTCCTTGGCGGTGTCAGGAATCACAATACCCGACTTGGTAATTTTCTCTTCTTCAAGTGGTTCAATAAAAACGTGGTTTGAAAGTGGTTTCAAGTTCATAAATCAAAAAGGTATTAGTTTCGACTACAATTTATAGGGTAGAAGGAGTATCTCTGTCAAGTCTTCTCAGGACTGCTTCTATCCGGCTGGTATCGGGATGGAATTCCAACTCGTCGTCGCTATAAATGAATCTCGGCTTATGGCCAAGGGAGTGGGGTAGACTGGATTCGATTCGTTTAACTTGGTCTTGTTTTAATATCCTTTCTATTTCGTTACCGAAGCGGTCGCCGAGCAGCCATTCCAAAAACTCCTTCAAGAGAGATCGACCATCACTAATATATCGCGAGTCCCTTTTATAAGTCCGCGGTGGATTTATCCAGTCATTGGCTTGAAAAAATCCCCTAATTTGATTTTCGTTTCCGAGCACCGGTACCAGGTTTTGGTAGAGGTGATTCCAGTATTCGTTATACGGCGGACTTAGGCGATAGCTTTTAGGAGTTACGAAGTGATTCAGACAAATTTTATCGGAAGCAGTTTCTCTGTGGTTTAGCTTACTTCGCCGCCATCCCATAAACTCAAAAATTACAACAGCGAAAAATCTGGCAGTGAAGATTCTCCCTTGTTTTACGCCAACGATAACATCGAAGTCCGATTTTTCATGAATTTTACCGGTAGCTAACGAGCCAGAGGCAAGCACAAAATCCGTGAATGGGACAAACCGAAAAAGCCGTACGCGTCTTAAAAATTTCCCCCATTTTTTTCTCCCAAGCTCACTGAACATCATCATCGCATAGCTGCCCCCCTTCTACAATTTACTATACCAAAATAGCGATCGCTATTTTGGTATAGTAAATGCGGATTTGCGTCCTGTTAAACTTGCTTGGCATCTCTATTCGTCTTCGGATTGCGGTCTCTCCAGGACCACTGGCTCAATGCCGGCGGCTTGACCGCTAATTCTTAAAACGTCTTTATCAATTTTCCCTAATTCCTTATAAGCTACATTATAAGTATTAACCGTTGTCCCTAAGTGAGCGCCCAACTTTTTCATATAATTTTCGTAACTTCCGATGTGCCGCTCCAGTTCCCCAACCCTTTTCCTAATTTCTTTTGCTGATTCCTCAATTTGTAATGCTTTTAAGCCCTGGAGAACCGTCTGAAGATAGGCAAGAAAAGTGGTAGGCGAGACGATCATTACTTTTTTCTCACCGGCGGCGTACTGAATCAAGTCGCGAGTAGCAGATTTGACGGAACCGATCTTATTAACCAGCAAATCATAGTAAACGGCCTCCGAGGGGATGAACATAAAGGCGAATTCCATTGTCCCCTCTTCCGGCTTGATGTATTTGGAAGTTTCGTCAATGCGATTCTTGAGATCGTCCCTGAAAGCCGCTTCCAGCCGAGCGCGTTCAGCTTCGTCTCTTGTATCCAAAAGACGATTGTAATTTTCCAGGCTAAATTTTGAATCAATGGGAATAATTTTTTCTTTTACGAAAATAACCGCGTCAACCGCCGTGCCGTCTTTAAACTGATATTGCATTTGGAAAGTTCCCGGTGGCATGACATTTTTTAGCACTGTTTCCAGATAATATTCGCCTAAGACGCCTCGCTGTTTTGGGTTCTTTAGAATGTCTTGTAAGCTCTCCAGTTGCTTTGCGATGTCTACCACCTGCTTCTGTCCTTCACCGACTTTGGTAAGCTCTTGGGTGATTTCTTTAATAATTTTTGTACTCTCGCCGAATTGCCGTTGAAGAAGTTTAGCGGATTCTCCGAGCTTGGAATCAATCGCTCGAGTGATTTCACTAATCTGATTTTGGAGTAAAAGCATGGACTGACTATCTTCGGCCTTGCCGCGCTTTAGGAGAAGAAAAACAACCACCCCCAGGAGAACTAAATTAGAAACAACAAGCAAGGTTTCCATGGCACACTAATTATAAACCAGATAGTATAATGGAGCTATGAAACGAATCGTCATTTTGGGGGCTGGATTTGGCGGGTTGCGGGCGGCAATCGTGTTAGGGAAAAAGAGTAGAGAATTAAGGAATAAGGGGTATCAAATAACCTTAATTGATAAAAATAACTACCACACCTACACTCCCCTTCTCTATGAGATCAGCACCACCTCCAAGGAAACTGCTAATTACCTCGATTTGAAATCAGTTACCACTTATTCGGTAGAGGGAGTTCTACTTGGTTTTCCAATTGAATTTATTCAAGGAGAAGTCATCAATATTGACTTACTCAATAAAAAAATTCAATTAGCGGATCAACCCGCCGCCGCAGCTTCGGCGAGGCAAGTAGAATATGAGTACCTTCTAATTGCCCTTGGTGCGGAAACTAATTTCTTTGGTATCCCCGGTCTTCAAGAAAATGCTCTGGAGCTCAAAAGCTTAAATGACGCACTAAAGATTAGAGACACTGTCTGGGAGATGGTTGAAGGCGCCGCGACTGATGAAGCAGTGGATATCGTAATCGGCGGAGCCGGCTCAACCGGGGTAGAGCTGGCGGGAGAGATCCAGGAATGGATAAGCCAGATGAGGAAAGAGGGGCATCGCTGTAGGACTAGCGTCACCTTAGTTGATGCCGCGTCTACCATTCTTAACGGTTTTGAGCCGAAAATCATTAACCGGGCTACCGCACGGCTTAAAAAACTTGGTACTAACATTCTCACTGCAGAGAAGGTGTCAAAAGTGGAGAATGGGAAAGTGTTCTTGGAAAGCGGCAAGATTGCCTCCTACGATATTTTAATTTGGACTGGAGGAGTGAAAGCCAACTCAATCATTGATAAACTGCCTTTCAAGAAAGAGAAGCAAGGAAGAGTGGGAGTTGCTGATGAACTACTCTGCGCGCTCGAAAATCCGGATCTTGAAGTGGGAAACAAAATCTACGGAATTGGGGACATAGTTTGCGTTCATGACTCTCGTGGCAGACCGGTCCCGATGGTGGCAAGAGCAGCCATTATTCAAGGAACGATTGCAGCTAAAAATACTATTAATGACATTAATGGGAGAAAACTTCGCTTCCGGTATAACCCAAAAGAATATCCTTACATTATTCCCATTGGCGGCAAATATGCCATTGCCAAAATCGGCCCGATTATTATCTCCGGATTTTTCGGCTGGATTCTAAAAGGACTAGTAGAACTTAATTATTTAGATTCAATTATGCCGCTCCAAAGAGCCCTTAAAATCTGGCTAAAAGGACTAAAGATATTTATTCAGAATGACAGATTGGGATAGAAGTAGGTAAGGATTCAAAAAATTATCTGCAGGTTACTTGCTTAGTCCCTAATTGTAGATTTATACAAGGATTATTCCATGGACAATTGTAGCTTTGTCCACAAGAAGTTAGTTCTGGTCTTGTGCCGGCATTCCAATGAGTACAACTTGCGTTCTCGTGTAACTCTACAAGGCCGTACCAGGCGGCAGTGCTACCGCAACTAGGTACTGATCCGTTGAATCCGGGAGTAACATTGGCTCCCGCATACAATATATACCCTGAACAACTAAGGTAGTTAGCGGTACAGTCTAAGGAAGGTTCCTTATCTTGAATGCCGTTACAATCATAGTCAAAACTTCCGTCTCCTCGATTAACAGTAAAATAACTGGTCTGGCCAGGCCGAGCATTGGCATTACTGTCGTAACAGTCACTACCATTAGTCACATAACCACTGGCTAATGATGCTCCTGAACAAACACTTTCGGCAGTGCTTCTGCCATAGCCATCTCCATCTCCATCCAAATAGCCAGTAAGGTTTTGCCAAACACTCGCATTACTATCATTGCAGTCAGAACCATTCGGTGAAGCACGCCAACCAGCGGCCAAGGAAGCCCCAGAGCAAATTGATTGTACGCTGCCTACAGTGACCCCATCTCCGTCAGAATCCTGATAACCAGAAAGATTTTGCCATTTCGTACCATCAGCGTCGTTGCAATCTGTGGTGCCGGAACGAGTGTAGCGTCTTTGGTATCCCGAAGGTTGGCTGTCTTGAGCTAATTGATCAGTCGCATTGGGAGCATAACCGTCATTATCCGCATCCTTGATCCATAAATAAGTTTTCTTCAGCTGACCGGAAATAGCAATTGTTCCATTAGCAGTTATTGAATAACCAGAATTCCAAACAAAAGTTGAACCGGCTGGGATAGTTAGGGTGTAGCCGTTTAAACTCAAACTGCCGTTATCTACACCATCCACTCCGCTTATCGTACAACTCGCTCCTAGTGTTCCTGAACCGCCCAAAGAAACTCCACTGCAAGGATCGGACCAAGCCATGGTAAATTTGTTCTCTTTTCCATTTCCATCCACTGCGATAAAAGTTGTGCGATAAGTTTTAGTGCTTGTATCTTCCACTATCCACTCTCCCCGCCATTCATTATTCTCGTTTCGCTCTAAAACAATTTCTTTTATGGAGGAATCAAGTTCTGTTACTGCCTTTACTAAAGCGACTCGATCCGGCTCTTCTATTTTTACAATTAACTGCTGTCTGTCGCCTAAACTGACTTTTCGGGGATTGATATCAACTTCTTTAAATTTCGGTCCATCAACTAAGGGGCCTTGAGAGATGGCGTAAACTTCCTGGCTGTCTATCAGTCCACCCCGGGGCAGTTTATCCAAGTCAAAGAGAAATAATTGAGCATAAGCAATCAACCCTGCAACAAACAAGAGGGAGAAGACTATTGTGAGCCGAACTCGGATAGATTTTTCTTTCATTTCCCCTTATAAGGCACTGTTAATCCATCGTACGGCTCATGAGAAATATTGCTCCATTTTTGCCAATCGAATCGCGGAGCAGTAAAGCGGTAAGAAACCTCTCCTTCTCCATTGCCAAAGATTAGAAGACGGTGATTCTCCGGTTCCTTCTTGTACCGCACCTTTTCATCGAAGGTGGGAGTTAAAAGCACTACAAGATTTTGCCAACTTTTTCCAAAATCAGTGATTTGGTAGAAAAGCCAAACGTCAGAACCGGTTTCTGCCTTATTAAAATCAATAACCGCGCAATAGGAGCCAGGCCTTCCGCACAACTCATTTTGCGATAGAGCAAGAACGCCGGTTGTTTCTTCTTTCTGTCCTGTCATACCCGGCAGATAAGTTGCGTACCTTAAGCCGTCAATTGAATAAATCGGGTCAACTGTCCCAGTGGTAATTTTTCCGGAACCGCCACCGACGGTAATCGTCCCTGCAGTATTCAAAACATTCAATTGCGACGTGCTCGCCGGATCCACGTAGTAGCCGGTGTTGTCGCGGTCGTACATAATCGTGGTCCGCAAATTCCCATTTACATCCAGCTTATAGGTAGGCCCGGTATCCCCGATGCCGACGCTCGTTCCATTATCAAAAATCTGCGAATTCCCAATCGTGCCGGTGCCGGTAAACTTGCCCAGATAGTTCACTGTTCCTCCACCGCTAAGACCTCCTACGGCAGCAGTGGTTTGAGTAGTGCCATCCCCAAACTTAAGACCGCCGGTGCCTAATTGAAGAGCTGGGCCGCCGCCAGCATTGGAGAAATAGCCAGCAGGCTGGCTGGCGCTTGAATTTTCTGCCTTGATTCCGCCTCCGGAAGTAGTCAATTTGTAGTTGGAGTCCGGACTGGTCGTCCCGATGCCGACGTTGCCGTTGTTAAATTCATATTGCATATACGGCTGCCCGCTTGTACTTATTGCCTTGACATTAAACCCAGCTACGCCAACCATCCTAGCGGAAAGGAGTGTTTGGACTGCTAACGCCGGATTTATATCCAAGAGTGCACCCGGCCCCGCCGTCCCGATACCAACGTTGCCTTGGTCAGTAATCCAAACTCTACCAGTCATCGTGCCACCATTGTTCACATCAATTTGAAGCAATCCCTGGTTCTGACTCACATAGCTCCCTTTGATCTGAGCGGATGCAAACACTGTCCCCAATCGATTGACTCCTAATTCAATGGATCCAACATCTCCGACATCTGCTAGTGTTGGGTAAACCTTAAGTTGGGGAGATATACCACCACTGATGTGCAACGATGAAGATGGCCCCGTCGTCCCGATGCCGACGTTGCCGGAATTCGTATTATAAATATTCGCTCCGCTCGTTGTCCAAACGCCGGAGCCGCCAGCAGTGGTTTGAGTAGTGCCATCCCCGAACTTAAGGCCGCCGGTGCCTAATTGAAGAGCTGGGCCGCCGCCGGCATTGGAGAAATAGCCGGCGGGCTGGCTGGCGCTCGAATTTTCTGCTTTGATTCCGCCTCCGCTGGTTGTGACTTTATAATTTGGGTCTGGAGAAGTTGTCCCGATGCCGACGTTGCCGCCATTGAAATAGGAGACGCCCGATGCTCGTAAGAAGATGTTTTGGTTCGCGGAAGCATCGTACATGTACATGAACCCTGCATTTCCGTTATCCCCGCCGCTGATGAAAACCTGGCCCACGAGATCATCGGCCACGCGCCTCACTATAAATCCTCTCGCGGTCCGAGCGATGCCCCCGTTGCCGGAGGCGACGGAGATGTCAAGCCCATAGGACGGACTCGTCGTCCCGATGCCGACGTTGCTGCCAGAAACCGTAACTACGCCGCTTCCTCCAGGAGGGGCCTGGGTGGGGTTAGTCCAAGCAAGGACTTCCTTGATAATGAAAAAGAGGGCAAAGCTCAAGATGATGATTGAGATTGTTGCCAGCACATACCTTAAACTAAGCCGCAAGTAGATCATGCTTATCGAAGATTGCTGTAATTATAGCACTTCTAGCCCAAGATTTTGTGAAGTCGTGAGTATTTCCGGCAAATTGGGAGATTGGCGCACCAGTTATCTAGCCCGTAGTAGCGACCAGCGCGAACTGCGGCGAAAAACAGAAAAACCGAAGCATAGATAATGTGTTCATCAACGATGAATCCATGCTCCACTTTGGGGAACTCTAAGACGGGGAAATAATATGCGAGCATCAGGATAGCGCCGAAGAAGGAAAACATTCGAACTCCAATCCCAATGACTAGAGACGCTCCAAGTTGGATCAAAAATCTTCGTAATGCCGGCGTAAAATATCAGCCAGCCCACCGCTAATCTGGAGATTAGCAGAAACTTAGCCTCTAAATTGCTCAACATATTTTATTTTTTACCTGAATCTTTTTTAATCAGCTGCCATAACCGGATGACAGCTAGCCAGACAAGCACTACAACACCAATCCAGAAAAGGCCGACGAGCAATCCTCCCAGCCAACCCAAACCGCCAAAGCCGTAGTTCATCATCTCCCCATTACCCCAACCTTGCATCATCGTTGTAATTTATATTTTTTACCCTCGACCTTTTAATTATACCTTATTTGTTAACAGCAATTTTTCATCTGTTCTCCTAAAACCTTGTAATCGGTTGCCGCAAAAGCGACATTAAGGGAAAAGAGAGCAGCTATCCCGGCCACCAATATTTTTTTCAACATGATTTTGTGTATTTTAATTATTTTAATTTAGACTCGACCTTTTTTAATAAAACTGCGTTAGTGGCGACAATAATTGAGGAGGCTGACATCAGTAGCGCCGCGACCTCCGGCCGCAACGACCAACCGAGCGAATTGTAGAAAAGTCCAGCCGCTATCGGAATCGCCAAAATATTATAAATCGTGGCCCAGAAGAGATTCTCTTTCATTTTCCTGACGGTAGCTCGGCTCAAGCGAATGGCCACCACAATGTCATAAGGATCCGACCGCATAAGCACAATGTCTCCGGTCTCAATGGCGACATCAGTACCGGCGCCGATAGCAATGCCGATATCGGCCTGGGCTAGGGCTGGGGCATCGTTGATTCCGTCCCCCACCACCGCCACAAATTTACCTTCGTCCTGAAGTTTCTTTACGTAGTCGGCCTTGGCTTCAGGAAGGACTTCGGCGAAGACCCGATCTATGTTCAATCCCCTGCCGACAGCTTCGGCTACTTCCTTGCGATCGCCGGTAATCATTACTACTTCGATCCCAAGAGCTTTTAAGCTGCTTACTGCTTTCTTGGCATTTGGTTTTACAGTGTCGGCAGCGGCAACGAGGCCCGCGAGGTTTTTATTAACTGCCAGCAAGCTTAAAGTTTTCCCTTCCCGAGCCAATCGGGAAATAGTTTCTCTCGCTTCGGCAATCTCAATCTGATTGTCAATCATTAATTTTTCCGTGCCGGCAAAAACTGTTTTTCCGTCAATCACAGCTCTCAAGCCATGGCCAGCAATAGATTCAAATTTTTCTATCCGTTCAAGCGGTAAGGCATTCTGCCTCTCGGCTTCCTCTAAAATAGCCCTGGCTAACGGATGATTTGATCCAGTTTCTAAACTCGCTTCATAGCGGAGAATCTCTTTTTTAGTGAAGCTGCTAAAAGCGACAACATCAGTTATTCTTGGTTTCCCTTCGGTTAAAGTCCCGGTTTTATCCAAAACGATGGCATTAATTTTAGAAGTATTCTCTAGGGTAGCGGCGTCTTTAATCAAAACATTGTGTTTGGCGCCGATGCCGGTGCCGACCGCCACAGCTGTGGGCGTTGCCAATCCCAAAGCGTCAGGGCAGGCAATCACAACCGCGGCAATAGCGAAAGTTAAAGCGGCAAGAAGTGTCGCTCCCGCCACAAAATACCAACCCAGAAAAGTGGCTAGCCCAGCGCCGACAGCCAAAATGACAAGCCATGAAGCGGCCCTGTCAGCGATTCTTTGACCAGGCGCTTTGGAAGTCTGGGCAGTTTCAACCAGCTTAATGATTTGAGCTAGCACGGTTTCCGCTCCGACTTCGGTGGCTTTAAACAATATTCTCCCGTTTTGGTTGACCGATCCGCCGATTACTTTATCACTAATTTTTTTGGATACCGGAATAGATTCGCCGGTAATAAGCGACTCATCAATAGCTGTTTCTCCCTCCGTTACTTCTCCATCAACCGGCACTTTGTCGCCCGGCCGTAAGACCACAATATCGCCATGGACAATCTCGGCGCTGGGAATAGTAATTTCTTTCCCTTCTTTTACCACGACCGCCTGTGGAGGCACGAGTTTAAGCAGGGCTCTTAGGGCATCGGAAGTTCCTCGGCGGGATTTCATCTCCATCCAATGACCAAAAAGAACAAAAGTAATAAGAAGAACGGCGGCTTCATAATATGAATCAGGATAACCGAGAAAAGTGAGGCCAACGCTAAAACCATAAGCGGCAGTAATACCGACGGCAATCAAAACCGCCATATTGAGCGTCCTCTGCCTTAATGCCTTGTAAGCTGAATAGAGAAAAATCCAACCGGAATAAAAGAAAACCGGAGTGGCAAGGATAAAAAGCAGCCAAACAACTGGAACGGGAGTCGGCAATGGAAATCCTAAAAGTTTTTCGCCTAACGGCGAGTAAGCAATAATCGGGATTGAAAGGAATAAGGCGAAGAAAAACTTTCGTCGAATATCTTTTTCCATCATTCTGGCCATCTCTGCGCCGGCTAAACCGGTATGCTCCATCCCCATCGTCATCGCCATACTCAACCTAAATCTCTCCCACCAAGACATCTCGGAAGGTGACTCCATTACGTGATCTTTGTGATTCTCATGCATTGCACACTCTTCAAGTTATTCGATTTACAAACTAGGCTCTACCGAGCCGATTATAAGAACTATCATTGTTTCTGTTCTTGTTGGCGATGAATGAGCACACCGATGCCTGAAGAGATAGAAGCTAGAAGTAAAACGGTAGCATCATTAAAGAGATGTGCTTGCGATAAACCCACTACGGTTCCTGCCTCACCAGCAAGCCAAGCTCCGAGTATCGCCATGAATCCGATGATACCGAAAGCACTAGTTAAGAAATGTAGAGCTGATGACCATTTCATAAATTTAAGTAATTTTTATCTCTCGACCTTTTATTATCATTATTTCTGGCGTGAAAGCTTATAAACCGACAGGATTTCCTGCACCGCCTTCTTATCCTTGCCTTTTTTCATCTGCTCAATGACGTGAGTTGATAAATGGTTTTCAAGCATCAGATTTTCAAAACTAGAGAGCGCCTCTTTCACCGCCAATGACTGATGAATAATATCAACGCAGTATTTATCTTCTTCGATCATCCGCTCCAATCCTTTAACTTGACCGTTAATTATCCGCAAGCGTCGAATGACCTTTTTCCTGATATCTTCTCTCATGCACTCATGATACCCCCTGGGGGTATCCACGTCAAATAGGCCTTATCCACAGGAAAAATTTGTCTTGATTCAAGTAGAGAGAGCTTATATAATGAGGTATTATGAAATACGAACTGCCCCCTCTCCTCTACGCCTATGACGCCCTGGAGCCGCATATTGACGCGAAGACGATGGAAATCCATTATACAAAGCACCATCAGGCCTATATTGATAAGCTAAATACGGCGCTGGAGAAATATTCCGAGCTTCAAGAGCGACCGCTTGAAGATCTTCTGAAAAACCTAAGCAATCTCAAGGTGGACGAAAAAGACAGAACGGCTATCAAGAACCATGGCGGTGGTCACCTTAATCACTCTCTCTTCTGGCAAATTATGGGGCCGAGGAAAGAGCCGGACGAGGAGTTGATCAAGGAAGTCGAGGCAGAATTCGGCTCAATTGATAACTTTAAAAAATTATTTAGTGAAGCTGCCGCTAATCACTTTGGCAGCGGCTGGGCATGGCTCGTGAGAAACGAGGATAATAAGCTTCAGCTCTACTCTCTACCTAATCAGGACTCCCCTTATTCAAAAAATCACACGCCGATTATCGGCTTGGACGTTTGGGAACACGCTTATTATCTGAATTACCAAAACCGCCGACCGGAATACATTGAGGCATGGTGGAACGTCTTAAAATTGATTTAATCGTAGTTGCCGGGCTTTCCCCAGTACTTCTTTAGTTTTAGCCCTGGTATTCGTATTCGTCTCTCCCCTCTTAATCTTTTCATCCATTTTCTTCACTGCTTCTTCTCCGAGCTCCTTCAACTCATGGTAAAATTAAGGATATGAGATTTCTTGTAAAAACTTATCGGGGTCTTGCTAGAAATAAAAGATATACTCAGTTCTTAGTGCTTCTAAGCTTCCTTTTAACTTTCGGCGCAGTACGTGCGATCACCCATCTCCAGCGGGCCGGTCTTTTACCAGACCAACAGGGAGCATTACATATCCACCACCTCGTACCCGGCATATTTCTCGTTTTGTTGAGCGGCTATATAGGTATTTCCTTTTGGCACAATCCCAAGCTACGCCTTGTTACGGCGGTACTCTTTGGTATAGGAGCAGCCCTCACTATAGATGAATTCGCTCTTTGGTTATTTCTCGAAGATGTCTATTGGGAGAAGCAGGGAAGAGCTAGCATAGATGCTGTTATTATTGTAGCAACATTACTTACGTTAAGTTTTATCCTTAGTGAGGCACACGATCATAAATGGCTGAAGCGTTTACAGGGTAAACTTCAGAGTCTGCAATAAAAATTAAGTATATAGTTTCATGGAAGAAGAAAGTAACATTCAGGAAATCAAGGAGGGGTTCGAAAAGTTAGAAGGTGTTTCTTGGAACCGGTATCTTGCCATCACGACTGCTTTCATTGCGGTGACCGCCGCTATTGCGACTCTGCAATCCGGGAATTTCGCCAATAAAGCATTGCTTGAGAAAAATGATGCTGTTCTTTTCCAAAGTAAAGCTTCAGATCAGTACGCTTACTATCAGGCCAAAGGCATAAAAAAGAATCTTGCGGAGGGATTGTATATCGAGACAAAAGACAGAAAGTTCCAGGAAGATGCCCAAAGATACAAAAGCGAGCAAGAAGAAATAAAAAAACAAGCCGACGAGTATGTAGGGCAGGTCAATGAATCTAACGCCAAATCTACCGAGTTTCTTGAAAGACACCACAAGGCGGCCATAGCCGTCACCTTCTTTCAGATCTCAATTGCTTTGTCTGCAATGAGCGCATTGCTTAGAAGAAAGCTCTTTTGGCTCTTTTCGATATTACTACTAGCTGCTGGTCTAGTAGCTCTTGTTTGGGCATTTGTCTAACAGTCAAATGATTCTTACTTGCTCCCCTTGTTGGACCTGCCTGCCGGCAGGCAGGCAAGTTCAGAACCTTGGATTGGGTAGTGGTAAAGAAGGAATTGGCTGAATTAGGGTTTATCTAAAAACAAAGGCCCGCACGTAGACCTTTGCTACTATGAACTACAAGAAAAACGACCCTTACCTAGATCGCTCTCCTTTCTCTCTTGATTTTTATTTCCAGTGATTGCTAGTAGGTAGAAGTCGGTTTCTTTCTAGGCTGCGTCTCGGACTTTTTCTTTGGAGTTGCCGTCGACTGTTTTGTAGCCTTGACCGGCTTAACTTTATTAACTGATTTGGCTTTATTAACACCTTGATGTGATGGAACTGAAGTCGAAGAACCAGCACCTGTTTTAGCTAGAGCATCTCCTCCACCCAAAAGTAAGGCAACCACCATCAAACCCGAAAGAGATAATAGAATTTTTCTCATGAGACTTTAAAGCTTGCGGCTTTTATTTTTATCGACCCTTTGTTCCTAAGACTAAATAAATTATAAGGCATAATATGAGGCAGTCTAGTGGCTCCGCTTGTTGGATACGTTCAGAACTTTGGATTGGGTGAGGGTAAGGCAAGAAATGAATTTGATTAGTAGCTCAGCTCCTCTTCGTAGGGGAAGTAAGAATTAATCTAACTGCCCTTCGAAATCTTTTGTTCCGTCAATAACAAAGTCTGCCAAAAGTTGAGGATTGTGTTTTTCTATATATTCATCCTCTTGTGGCTGCCACACGTTTTGCCAGACATAATCGACTTGCTCTCTAGGCATCATTTCTCGAGCTATACCTCGTTTGAGGCAAACCTCTTTAGGCGTTTCCACCCAAATTTTCAAATCCCAATCAAGGTTAAAAGTAAAACTGTAGCAACGCTCGAGACAAAATCCTGATTGGACAACAATTTCCTTTGCAGCTATGTGAGGTTCTGCGTGCCAGTCATAAAGCCGATACATAAACTTATTGTCTTGCTTGAGCGGCTTAATGACGTCGTTAATAAATCTTTGGTCATTAAATGCTCCCCATATCATTTTGTCCTCTATGGGCTCGAAGTAGCCATCGCCATTAATAAAAACAAAATTAGGCAGTAACTTCTGAAGATAATCGGCTAAACTTGATTTTCCCGATCCTCCTCGTCCATCTATGGCAATTGTGAAAAAGCGGCCATTCTTTGGATGATGCGAATCGATTTTGAGCAGTCGGAGGAGTATATTCATATACCGGATTTGAGGAGAAGGAAGTTAAAACTATTTTAGTTTTTTATTTTTCCAATATTTCTCCCACTCCGCAAGCTCACTAAGAGTTTCCCTCTTTTTAACTCTATCAGTGAGGAAAATACCATTTAGATGATCTATCTCGTGCTGAAAAACTCTGGCGTGAAAATCGTTCGTGAGTTTATAAATAACTTGTTTACCTTCTCGATCTAAACCAACTACTGTGCACGTTCGAGGTCGTGGAATAAGAGCCCTGATATTAGCTGAGAGGTCCCCTTCCCAATCCTCCTTCTTCTGCTTGGAGGGTGAAACTACTCTGGGATTAATAACGATAGTCAATGGAAAATGCTTTCTACCTGGATATCGAGGATTTTTGGAGTCAACACGAACAACAATAACTCGTTTATTCACGCCGACTTGCGGCGCCGCAAT
>Ga0209515_10006133_pt1 | contig 15137 bp, 19 predicted proteins | sample Subgroupgradi54m_FD_187454 | JGI IMG/M metagenome (GOLD analysis project Ga0209515, IMG submission 187454) | Subsurface groundwater microbial communities from S. Glens Falls, New York, USA - GMW60B uncontaminated upgradient, 5.4 m (SPAdes)... ...
TGCGTGCTTGCCTGGCTGTCGCCCTTGCCCGTTTGGTTACTTCCCTTTCTTTCTTGAGGAATGGAAATGCAACTGCAAACGGGTGTTTCAAGGCGTTTGTTCTTGATTGCTCGAATTGATTTATGAAAGCCCTTCTTGCCATTGAACGAAATTTTGTCGCAGTGCTGTTTGAAAAACTTGTTCCTAGAAGCATGCTATTAATGCCGTTTTGGACTATTTCCCATTGATTTTCTTTTTCTTTCATTGCTACTTTGTATACTCTGGGAGACGCGCTCCATAGTCTTGCGCCTGCTGAAGTGCCTATTCCATGCGCAGTCTGCATAGCCGCCAATAGATGGCTGGTCATTGCAACTTTCTGCACCTCGTGGTATACCTGGTTTTCATCAATAAGCTTGACGAGTTTTAAATGTTCCTTCAAGAAACTATCGCCAAGACTCTTAGGCATAGTTTCCTCTCCCACGCTTTTTTGCACGAATGTTTTTACTTCTGCATGCTCCCACATAGCTTTCACCAAATACCACTTCCTTTGGGGAAGATTTAAACCGTTCGCTTTTCAAGGCGAAAAGAGTTAAAATGCTTGCATTTCGCATATATTATTTCGTTCGAATGATAAGGTGGCCTTTGAATGCTTTGGACTGTAAAGTATGCGCCGCAAACCGTGGACGAGATTGCGGGAAACGACGAAGGAAAAGCGTTCGTGAAAAAATGGGCTTTAGAGTGGGACCGGAATAAAAAACAAAAGCCCTTGCTCGTTTCCGGGCCTTCGGGAAGCGGAAAGACGGCTTTGGCTTATGCGTTGGCGAAGGAATTCGGCTGGGTTTTGGTGGAATCGGGCTCTTCCGAAGTGCGCAATGAAAAGAGTTTGCAAAAGCGTTTCGGGCACGGGACGACGCACGGGCTGATGGGAAGAAGGCTTTTGCTGATAGACGATTTGGATTCTGTTTTCGACAGGGGCGAAGTGCCTGCTTTGCTGGAATTGCTTTCCAACGCTTCGCAGCCGGTTTTGCTTTGCGCCAACGACGTTTGGGACCCCAAGCTTTCAAAAATACGCGCCGAATGCTCGCGGGTGGAGTTAAAGAAGATAAACAAGACCGCAGTCAGGAAGGTTTTGCTCGAGATTTGCGCCAAGGAAAAGCTTTCGGGCTTGGAAGAAACGGTTGAAGAGATCGCCGTTTCGTGCAAGGGCGACTTGCGGGCTGCGATAATCGACTTGCAAAGCGGTTTCGTTTCCGAGAGGGAGAGGGAAGCGGACGTTTTCAAAATGCTTTCTTCCTTGTTCAAAGGCTCGTTCAACGAGGCTTTGAAGCTCGAGCCGGAAAATTTCGACTTGTTCTACAGGTGGATTGAAGAAAACATCCCTGCAGAGTACGAGTCGAACTCGGAGATAGCAAAAGCGTACGACTGGTTTTCGAAAGCCGACGTTTTCAAAGGGAGGATTTCGCGCAGGCAGAATTGGGGGTTGCTCAAGTTCGTGAGGGCGCTTGCCTTGGGCGGAGTGGCTTCGGCAAAGAAAGCACCTTACCGCAAATTCTCCCGCTACCAATTCCCTTCGATAGTGAGAATGCTGGGCGCGAGCAAGGGAGAGCGGAGTATGGTAAAAGAAATTTCTTTGAAAGCGGGGGGGAAAATGCATTGCTCTTCAAAACAAGCTTTCTCATCGCTTTTGTTTTTGCCTTCCAACGCATGGGTGCCTTTCGGTTTTACCGAAGAGGAACAAGGGCTTTTGAAGGAATTGCAGAAAGAACGGTCTGCCAAAGCGTAGAGAGATATTACCGTTCATTCTCTTCGGGCTTTTGAATGAACTTGAATATTACGACGAGCGCGAACGCGGCTAGCAAGACCCAAAAGTAGTTCTTCTGCAAATCGCCCACGCTTTTCACGAAAAACTCGTTGATTTCCTCGCTCAAGCTTTTTTCGCGGGTGAATTCCACATCCCACTTCCCAAGAATCGGGCCGGTCCACGTTATGACGTTCTTTTGCCTCAAGGCCCCGGGATCCGGCGAGACTTTTATTTCCTGCGCGTCCGAAGGCACTTCGATGGTAAAGCTCATGCTGTTTCCCAAGCTTATCTCGCCATGCGAGGAAATCAATGCGATCAGCGGCGTGTTCAAACTGTATTTCGTAGCCCTTGAGGAAACTGGTTCTAAGCGCATTACCTGCTCGGCATCGTACTCTAGGGTGATGCTTGCCGCGTTGGGATGGATTTCGAATTCGCGCGTCGCGACTATGCGGAGGTTCGAAACCCCGCCGGAAAAATGATAGCCTATGTTTTTGGAAAACCTCTTCCAGTCGAGCAGCGTGCTCTGCCCCAAGCGCAAATAGTAGTCGAACGCTTCCTTCTCCAAATCGTTCTCAAGAAAGAAAATGGTTTTTTCAGTAATGCGCGCGTTGCCGTCTTCCAAAACTTTCACGTAAATAGCGAAAGACTGGTCTAGGTAAGCGAACGCTTGGGTGCTGAAAAGCACGAAAAAAACAAATACGGCAAATGCCTTCATGAAAACCTTTTACCGCAATTGACTTAAAGGGCTTTTTGCTTGATGCAATAAAGAAGTTCGAATGAAGAAGGCTTTCGCTACCTTTCCAATTGCTTTGTTTTTCGTTTTGACGCTTTTCGCTCTAGCGATAGCCCAGCAGAATTCACTTTCAGCAGCGTTGTACTCTTCTGGCGAAGTTCTTGTTTTGGAGAAAAAGCACTATTCCGACGTTGGTTTGAAGAAAGCTTTTTCGCAGGTTTTCTCGCTCAGCGAAGGCTTTGACGAAAGGCAGTCGAGCGAAAACATTGCCGCGAATCTTGCTGCAATGGAGGATTTTGCCGAAAGCCATTTCGAAAAGCAAGGCGTTCAAATAGTCTTGTGGTTCGGCTCTCTCGATTCTTTCGAGGAAAAAAGCGTTTTGCGGCAAACGCTTTCCCTCGGAAAGCCAATGCTTTGTTCCCACTGCTATTCCTTCAAAACCATGACTGTTGATTGGGAGGGAAAACCAGTGCATAAATCAATAGAGCTGATTTTCGACCGCAGGATTTCGAAGAACGGTTTTGTGCATACCCCGTCTTCTTCCGAATGGGTCGGGGAGGAAATAGCGTTCGGCGCGACTTTCTTCATGCCAAACGGGAACACCGCTTGGGTTTCGGTAATGCGGGAGGGGTTCGGTTGATGTACGCTAGAGCACAGTTTTCTTTGGAATTCCTGGTTTTTGCTGCCGCATTCTTCGCTTTCCTAGCCTTGTTCGCTTCCGTTGGAAGGCAGGCGTTCGAGAAAAGCGTTTTTCTTTCGAATGAAGTTTCTGCTGAGGAAAAGCTTGCAGGCGTTTGCTTTTACATCGACTTTTTCTCCCTTGACGGCCTGCATTCTTTTTCCCAAAAAAACTTTGAGGGCTTTTCTTCGCAAGGCAGGCGTTTGTTTTTCGAAAACCATTCGGTAGAGTGCAATTCGCAATTCCGGTTTGAGGGAAGCGTTTTGAAAGTCGAAAGCAATGCAATAGAGGTGCGTTGATGTCTCTGGCTTGGGATTTCATGGCTGCAAGCGCGGTCGTCTTGGTTTTGGCCTGGGCTTTCCTGTCCGTTTTTTCACTTTCCGCGAATTCCTTGAGCGAAAACGTAGCTTGGGCTGAAAAGCAGCGCGCACTCTTTTTCAAAGCTGATTTTCTTTTGAAAAACTGTTTTCCTGACGGGATTGCATATTGCGAAAACGGTTTTTTGTTTTCGCACAAAGCGCATCAGCGCGCAAACCTTTCTTTCGGAAGCGGGGGCGTTTGCATAAAGCGCTTGGTTTTGCAGAAAAACAACGCGCGAGTATTGGTGGTTTGCAGTTGAAGGCATTCGCTTCTATAGAGGCTGTTTTGGCTTTGCTTTTTGCGATTCTGGCGTTCTCGCTAATCTTGCCTTCGTTCCATTCGCAGCCTTCGTTTTTGGTGGTTTACCAACAGCAAATTGCACAAGATTTCATGGAAGTTTCCCTTTCTGATGGCGAAATCTCGGCCGCGATACGGGGTTTCCACGATGGCGATGAAGCTTCGCGGGAATTTTTGCTTCAAAAGTATTCCTCCTTTGTTGGCGAAACGGGCGATTACTGCGTTGAATTGAATGCCGGCGGGCGTGAGTTGAAGGTAAACTGCAATTTTACTCCCGCCTCCAAAACAATCGCTTCGAGAATAGTTTTCAGCGGAAATGGTTTTTTTGAAGCAAGGCTTTCAGTGGGATTCCACTCCTGACGTTAAAACTCCCCTTTCCCTATTCTTTCGAATTCAAGCTTATTTCCACGATTCCCGCATTTTTGAAAACCGTTTGAAATTCCCCTTTTCCGAATTTCGTTTGGTTCAACTCGACGTCAAAACCGAGTTTTTCTTTCAGGGACTTGTTTTCACCCGCACGAGCGTAGGCCATTTCGATCGTTTGCGTTTCCGGATTGAATGACAGCGTAGTTTCCGCTGCGAACCGGATTTCCGCAGTCAATTCGCTTTGGATTCCCAGGGTTTCGGTCTGCATTGCGAAACCCACTATGCGCTTGAAAGCCGAAAGCTGGATTTGGTCGATTACCGTTTCGCGCGTTTTTTCCTGCGCTTGCGCATAGACCGGAAGCAAAACCAAAAGAAAGGAGGCTGAAGCGGCTAGGACGAGCATGAATTCTAGGGAGAGTTGGGAGTGTTTCATTTTATTTTCGCTATTTCTTGGAACGCCTTGTCCGTCGCATTGCTCAAAACCTTCTTTCCTTTTTCTGCAGTGTTTTGCAGTTGCGTAATCAAAACCAACGCAACCGCAACCAACGCGGCTATCACAATCAAAAGTTCTGCGGAAACTTGCGCTTTGTCGTCCATTCCCAGCAGGCCTTTTTCTTTCCCGGTTTTTCGCATTACGCTAATTCGCATTCGCGCTTTCGCTTAAAGGGTTTGGTTGAATTTTTTTAAACGGGAAGTTTAACTAAAAATTAGCTTGGAAGGGGTTGGAAAGGAGGACTGCAAGCAAAGCGATTAGCGTTATGGCCCATACGCCCTTATTCCAAGCGAAAACCTTGCTTCCGTCGAGGGGGAATATGGGAATGAGGTTGAACGCCCCTAGGAAGGCGTTGACTGAAACGCCTATTGCGGCGAGGGTTGCAAATTCGGGGGAGGAAAAGCCTATTGCCAAAAACACTAATGCTAGGAAAAGGTTGACAAGCGGGCCTGCAAGCGCAATCTTGCCGTTTTGCTCTGTGCTGATCCTTCTTCCGAAGATGTAAACGGCGCCGGGCGCGGCGAAAATGAACCCGCCGTCGGTCAAAAACGCGATGAACAACGCCGCGAACAACCCCGTGGTCCAGGCGCGGTATTCGGCGTGCGCACCGTAGCGAATGGCAACGAACTTGTGCCCCAATTCGTGCAATACGAAGCCGGCACCGAGAGTGAACAATACTATCACGAAACGGTCGAAGGAAAACGAGCCGACGGGAAAAAGCGTGAAAGCCAATGCAATAGTGATTACTGAAATGCCGATGTGCATTGCCTCGATTCGGCCTATGGAAAAGTTCTTGGAGGCCATTTTCTCTTTCATTTCCTTTTTCTTGAGTTCAAAAGTCGATTCGCTCTGTTTCCACTAGCTTAATCGTGTGGGGGTTGAGCACTCCAGCATATCCCAGTACGATTCCCTCGCCTTCGGCGCCGTTGGAAAGGCTGACTTTGATTTTGCTTCCGACTTTTCCGTCTTCCAACGCAGTTGCGGGAAGCGCGTCGTTCAAGAAAATGGTCTGGTCTCCTTGGCGAACGTGGCGTTGCACGAAGGCGAACACCCTGTCGCCTTTCTTCACCCCGCGCAATGCCGGTTGGGCGAACCCCGCCAAAAGCGCGACGCCAATGCTTATCGCAATTAGCTTCCAAGCTTCGTTGAAAATGCTCTGCTCGCCCAAGCGAAGGAAAGCGTTGATGTATCCAGAAAGCCCGTACGCGACTAGCGACAGCGCAGTCAAAACCATCGCGGTTTTCAAAGACAAGCTTAAGTTCATTTTTTTGCACCTTCATCCGTAGCTCTTTTGCTCTTCGGAATTTCTCTTGAGGACGAGCGAAGGCCTTATCGCGCCTAACGCCTTTTCGAAATGCTTTTTGTCGACTGTTTTCGAGTTTATGTTTTCCCTCAACGAATTCATTCCCGCCTCGCGCACCAGCGCTTCCAAATCAGCGCCGCTGTAACCTTCGGTTTTTTTGGCGAATTCTTCGAAACTCACGTCCCTCCCAAGCGGCATTTTTGCAGTATGCACCTTGAGAATATCCAGTCTAGCTTTTTCTTCCGGAGCTGGCACTTGCAATAGCTTGTCGAACCTGCCCGGTCGCAGCAACGCAGGGTCGAGAATGTCCGCGCGGTTTGTCGCGGCTATTACGACTATGTCTTTCATTTCCTGTAGTCCGTCCATTTCAGCCAAGAGCGTGTTGACCATCCGCTCGTTGACGTGCGAATCGCCCTCCCCGCCGCCGCGGGCGGGTGCGATTGCATCTATCTCGTCGAAGAAAATTATTGTGGGTGCAGCTAGCCTTGCTTTGCGGAATATTTCCCTCAACCCTTTTTCGCTTTCCCCGACCCATTTGCTCAGCAGTTCGGAACCGCGCACTGCGATGAAATTAGCTTCGCTTTCTGTCGCAACTGCTTTCGCGAGAAGGGTTTTTCCAGTTCCGGGCGGTCCGAACAAGAGAATTCCTCTTACCGGGCGAATGCCCATTCTAGTGAAAACTTCCGGCCTTTTCAGCGGCAACTCAACAGCCTCCTTCAACTCTTCCTTCACTTCCTTCAAACCGCCTATCTGCTCCCACTTCACGTTGGGAACTTCTATATACACTTCCCGCAGCGCGCTCGGGCGCACTTCGCGCAAGGCGTTGTTGAAATCAGCCTTTTCGACCCTGATTTCGTCGAGGATTTTCTGCGGGATTTCTTCATCCTCGAGGTTGATTTTAGGCAGCATGCGGCGCAGGGCTTTCATAGCCGCTTCTTTCACGAGGCTTTGAACGTCAGCTCCGACAAAACCGTGCGTTTGCGCGGCTATTTCATCCAAAGAAACGTCTTCCTTCAAAGGCATTCCTCGAGTGTGGATCTGCAAAATCTCTTTCCTCCCTTTCTTGTCGGGCACGCCCATTTCTATTTCCCTATCAAAACGCCCTGGCCTTCGCAAGGCAGGGTCTATGCTGTTTGGACGGTTTGTCGCGCCTATTACGACCACTTGCCCCCTGGATTTCAACCCATCCATGAGCGTGAGCAATTGCGAAACTATTCTTTTTTCCACTTCCCCGACGACCTCCTCTCGTTTCGGTGCGATGGCATCGATTTCATCTATGAAAACGATCGAGGGGGCATTATTTTCCGCGTCCTGGAAAATATTTCTCAGGCGTTCTTCAGCCTCGCCGACGTATTTCGAGACTATTTCCGGCCCGTTTATCGTAATGAAATGCGCTTCGGATTCATTCGCGACGGCTTTCGCCAAAAGTGTTTTCCCGCATCCAGGCGCGCCGTAAATCAAAACGCCTTTCGGCGCTTCTATCCCCAGCCTTTCGAACAATTCAGGATGCCGCAAAGGCAGTTCTATCATTTCCCTCACTTTCTGCACTTCGTCCTTCAAACCGCCGATGTCTTCGTAACTGATCGTTGAAATCCTTCCTAATTCCTTCATCGGCTCTTCCTTGAGCACGACTTCGGTCTCTTCGCTCACCTGCACAAGCCCTACCGGCATGGTCTGCGCGACAGCGAAGGGAAAAGAAGAGCCCATTACGCTTATCAAGAGAGTATCGCCTTTCGCGAGCGGCTTTCCTACGAGATTGCGTTTCACGTATTCGTTGAAGCCGGGCGCATAGCGCGAATGCTGGTTGGGCGCGAGCACGATTTTCTTCGCGCTTTTGATTTCCGCTTTGGAGATTTTCACCCTGTCCCCCAACCCTACGCTTGCATTCTGCCTTAGGATTCCGTCCATCCTCACTATGTTCAAGTTTTCGTCCTGCGGGTGGGCTGGAAGCACGGTCGCTGCGGTGGTCTTCCTTCCTTTGATTAAGACAACGTCGCCGGTTGTAAGCGTGAGAATGCGGCGCGCGTTGGAGTCTATCCTTACTATGCGCTTGCCGTAATCGATTTGCATTGCCTCTGCGACTTTCAAGTCTATTTCCTTTGTCATGGTAATGCCACTCCTTTCACCGTATTCTTTCAATTAAGCTAATTATACTCACTTAACTAAAATCGTATCGCCTAAGGGGTTTTTTGCTTTTGCAGCAAAATGTATCATGGGGTTTTTTGTTTTAAAACTTATAGCCTTAAACCCCCAATTTCGCAGACCAAAAGGCTTTTTTTAAGGCTTCGGCAGAGTTTTGTTGGTGGGAATTGCGCATGGCTAACGAAGACGTTGTCGTTTTCATAGGAATACTGGTAATAATAGGCTTGATAGTAGGCGGAGTGTTTACCGCGCAATTGCCTTTGCAACTGGTCATAGCCGCTTTTCTTGTGATAATGGGCTTGGTTTTATTCCACCCGAACGTCGTTGAATTCAAGGAGTACGAGCGGGGCGTAATGTTCAGGCTCGGGAAATACCGTAGCGTTGAAGGCCCGGGCTGGGTAGTCTACTTTTCCACTATAGACTCTTTCGTGAAGGTTGATTTGCGCACGCAGGTTTTGGACATCGAGCCGCAGGAAGTAATTACGCAGGACAACGTGAAAATCACCATCGATGCGGTGCTTTACTTTCGCATTGCAGACCCGAAAAAGAGCGTTGTTGAAATTCGCGACTTTCGCAGTGCCGTCTCTCACTTGCTCCGCGCTCAGCTGAGGAACGTGATTGGAAGGATGCTTTTGGAAGAGGTTTTGGAGAAGACTGAGGAAGTGAACGTGCAGTTGTTCAACGTCGTGAAGGAAGTGGAAGACAAGTGGGGAATCGTCACTTCGAGGGTCGAGATTTCCAGCATCGAACTGCCCGAAGGATTGCTTTCAGCAATGCAAAAACGCAGGGAAGCGGGAGAGTACAAAGAGAAAATGGAGACTGAAGCGAGGGCAAAGCAAGTTTCGTTGGAAATACTCGACAAGGCATTGCGTTCCATCAGCGACCGTACCATTGCATATTTGTATTTGGACGTTTTGAAGCACGTTGCCGAAGGAAAGAGCAACAAGATAATCTTTCCTCTTGAATTATCGCGATTGGCGAATTACATTTCCGAGAAAAGCGGTTGGGCGAAAAGCGAGAAGGGCGAGTTGGATGAAATAGCGAAAACACTTTTGCAGTCCTATCACGAGCAGCAGAAAGAGTCGATGGACAAAAAGATTGGCGTTCAAGAATCCGGCGGACAGCAAAACCCCCAAGAAAAACCGGCAAAAAAGAAGTAATTTAAACCTCCGGCTGGTTTTGTGTTTTGACTGGAAATGCTTTTTGACGTGGAATTCGCCGTAATCGTTTTGTCCCTATTGCTCCAGCTTTCCGCGGCATTCTTTTCTTACTCCATTTATTTGCGGCATCGAAACTATATGCCGTGGCTGGCAATCACCATTGCTTTGATTCTCATGACTTTCAGGCGCATGTTTTCTCTCTTCATTTCGATAGACGCTTTTTCCGAATTCGGGATGGAAATCTCGTTCTTGGACCGGGTGGTGGTCCCGCTGATTTCGAGCTCGGTGTTCTTTTACGCTTTTTGGAGCATAAAGCAGGAATTCGATTCTGCAGCAGCGGCTGCCGACAAAAGCGCTGGAAAAATAAAACGCCTTTCAAGAATCTAAAAAACCGCTAGCCCATTCAACCCAACGGATAGGTTTCTATGAACGCGCCTACCGCAAGGAATACTATCGCCCACGCTAAAAGTTTGGCGATGTCGTAGATTATGACGGGAAAAATCTGGCTCTTGTAATCCCCCCTTATTATCGCCGCGCTCAGAATTCCTCCCGCGAGTGCTGCGGCCAAATACGACAGGAGTTCGAAAATGCCGTGCGGCAGTATGCCGAGCAAACCCAAGCTCACTCCCGTAACCTGCCCGCCGAACACTCCCGTTACTCCCGCCCCGCCGCTCAAAACGTAGGCTTTGCTGAACTCCCCTAGGAAAACGCCTATCACCGATGCGTTCCAAATCAAAATGAAAACAGCCCCGGCGCCGTAAACGATTGAGAAAACGATTACGAACAACAAGACTTGCAAATTGTGCGTGAATATTTTTTCGAATGCGTCGGCGACGTTCAAAGCAGCCCCGAGCAGCACGCCCTGCACGCTTTTGAGTTCTTGCTTTTGCGTTTGGAAGAGCATTGCGCTGTTCTGCTCGGGCAAAACCAAATACCAGAACGTGAAAGCCAAAACCAGTCCCAGGAAGAAGGCGGCGAGGACCCTGAACGCGCCGTAGTGCCTTGCAAGCACGCTGCTGCCCAAGAATTTTCCTTTCTTTTCCTCTATTTCGACTTCACACTGGAATATCTTCAGGAGGAACGGGATGGAAGGGAGGCCGATTAGGAAGAGGAATGCCGTGGGCGCCTGCTCCAAGCCTATCATGTGCACGCCCGCGACCGCGATGGACACGAATATGAACGACTGCAAGAGTATTTCGAGCGTGTTGGGCGTCACGCATTTTTGCTCGAGCCAAAACTCCAAAACCATTCCGCCAGCACCAAAACTCTTACCGAATTCTTTCTAAATAGGCTTTCGAAAGAAACATTATTAAATGGAAACAATGCAATTTTGTTTTTCTGAGCGTTATTTCAAGCCGCTAGTTGCGTTTTTATTCACGCGCAGCGTAAGTACTATCAGAAGCCGCGCTCGTGGCTTTTTTTTCGATGGGAATTAAAGGGGTTGTTTCTGCTTTGCCTGAAGACGAAAACGCGAGGGAAGCTTACTTGCGCGGAAGGCTCGAGGGTTTGAACGAGCTGATAGGCGTTTTGAAGGAAGCGATGTCTGAAGGCGGGAGCGAGGCGTTGGAGAAGAGCATGGTGGAACACATTTCCAGCGAACTCGAGGAGATGATCGGCGAGTTCAAAGGAGCTATTCCGGAAAAGCAGCTGCGAAAAGTTTCGGAACAGCATGAAGAGCTGAAGAAGGCGGCCGAAGAAAGCCAGCCGTTGAGCAAGGCGCACGTGAAGAAGGCGGACGAGCTGATGAAAAGCCTTTTGGAAATGCAAAAGTGATTTTTCGTTTTAGTTCTTTTTTGAAGAATATGGTGTTTGAAAAAAATGTCGAGCGTTATTTTCCCAGGGAAGGATATCGCTGTTAGCGAAGAAGCCCAGCCTTCGCAAGGCACGGCCGAGGAAAACGGCGTGGTTTACGCGACCGTTTTCGGTTCGGCAAAGCTGGAGGGAGGAGTAGCTTCGGTCGCGAATGCGAAAACCCCGCGGTTGTTGAAGAAAGGGGATGTGGTGCTCGGAAAAGTAGAAGATTTGTTCGACCAAGTCGCATTGGTTAGCTTCCAGCCTTTGGAGAAAAACGTCGTTTCGTCGGCAGACCGCGCTTTCCTGAGGATTTCCGAAATCAAAGGGCGCGCCGGCGGGTTCGTGGAAAATTTCAAGGATTTTTTGCGAATAGGCGATTTGATCCGCGCGAGGGTGATTGAAGTTACCGATTTGGGTGTTTATTTAACTCTTGCAGAAAACGGCTTGGGAGTTTTGAAAGCGTTTTGCACCACTTGCAGGATGGAGTTGAACGAGAATTTGGAGTGCAAGAACTGCATGCGAAAGGAAAGGAGGAAGATGGCAAATGAGTGAAAAGAAAAAATTGGAGTTTTTGGTTGAAGAAAAGGGCGAAATGTCGGTTTTGCTGGAAGGCTACGATTTGGGGTTTGCCAATCTGCTTGTTGAAAAGCTGATTCAAGACAAGAGCGTGGGTTTTGCTGCCGTCGATTATGTCCATCCCAACCAGCGCACTCCCGTATTGAAAGTCAAGGCGAAAAACGCGAAGAAAGCCGTAGCTGACGCGTTGGAAGAAGTAAGGAAGGAATTTTCAACACTCAAGCTTTCAAAACGCTGATTCGCGATTGATTGAAAATGAAAAAGAAAAAAACGCGGTTTTTTGACGTCCCCCTTTCGCTATCGCACGTTTTGCTGGTTTTGCTCGCGCTGGGCGTGGCTGCGTATGTTTTCACCCAAAACGTCTTGTTCGCCTTCGTTTCCTTCGCTTTGATAATAGGCCTGTTCATTTCCGACTTTTCGCTTGAGCAGGGTTGGAAGCAAAACGCGCTTGAGCTTGCATATGCGTTGGGCTTCGCAATCGCCGCTTGGTTTTTGCTTGGGTTTGTGCTGCAAACGGATTCCCCCATAAACGTTGTGACGTCGTGCTCGATGCTTCCAACGCTGCAGAGGGGCGATTTGGTTTTCATAAAAGGGGGGGTAGAGAAAGCGCATGAAGTAAGCGCCTCTTTCGCAGACTTGTCTTCCATAAGCGTGCACAAGGGGTTGTGCTATTTGAATTCCATTCCAGTTGCATGCACCGACCAGGCGATAATTTCCAACAATACTGTAGGCGAGAGTAAGAACAACGACATTATAGTCTTCGACCCCAAGCCAACAGGCCCGGGGTTGTTGATTCACAGGGTTTTCGCGAAAATCAACACTGAAAGAGGGGCTTTTTATTTAACTAAAGGAGACAACAATGCAGTCTTGGATCAAGAAAACGGGCGCTTCTCTTTCGTAGCAGAGAAAGACGTCAAGGGAAGGGTTGTTTTCACCATTCCCTACGTAGGCTACCTCAAGCTTTTCTTATTCCTGCAGTTCGACGTTCCTGCAGGATGCGACTCGGTTTTAGTGCGCGCGTAGGAAAAGCGGAAGAAAAAGTCTTATTAATTCATTCTTACGGTAAATATACGCTCGATTTTGTTTGAGGTTGGTGGGGGCATGGAGTTAGTAATTTCAGACGCTTCTTTCTTCAAAAAATGCATTGACGCGATAGTGAATCTAGTCGACGAAGGCACTTTCATCGTTTCTTCCGACGGCTTGCACTTGCGGACTATGGACCCGTCGCAAATCGCGATGGTCGATTTCGTCCTCCCAAAGAGCGCTTTTTCAAAGATCGAGGTTGAAGAGAAGACGAACGTCGGCGTCAACCTTTCAGACTTGAGCAAAATCCTCGCGCGCACGCGCGCTGGCGAAAAATTGAGCATTAGCGTGGACGAGAAAGACTCGAAACTCTTGCTGGAGTTTTCCGGCGGTTCGCGCAGGCATTTCAAGCTCCCTTTGCTCGAATCTTCGTCCGTGCTTCCTAAGGAACCGAAAGTGGAATTCGATTCAAACATTAAAATCAAAGGCAGGCATTTCAAAGACATTCTGCACGACGCCGGCCTTCTCTCGAGCCACGTAGTCCTACAGGTGGACGATTCCGAATTCGTGGTGGAAGCGCACGGCGACAGCGGAGATTTGCACGTGCAAACGAAGAAAGAAGGCCTTATCGCCATGACGACCAAGAGCAAGAGCAGGTCCATGTTCCCATTCCAGTATCTTGATGATATAACGCGCGCTTGTCCCGACGAGACTGACATAAGCGTTGACATGAAGAGCGACGCGCCGATCAAGATTTCTTACGAAATCAACGACGCGAAAATCGCTTACTATCTGGCTCCGCGCGTGGAAAACGTTTGAAGAGCGTGTTTTTTATTCTTGTTTTACCCGCTTTAGTCTTATGCCAGAAACCGCAGAGCCTAATTACTTTGAACTAATCAGAGACGCTTATTTTGAAAACCACATTGCTCGTTTTTCCAAACCGAAACGTGCACGAAAGGATAGACAAGCTTTGGCGCAAGCTTACAACTTTGCCAAACGCCATTTGGCTGGAAGGCGGAAAGACGGTTCTTCCGAGCTCTCGCATTCTGCAGGTGTTGCTTTGCTCGCTGCGCAGGACGGCCACGACCTAATGCTGATAGCGTCTTCCTTGCTTCACGACCTTACCGAAGATCACAATGTCAAGGTTTCCGAAATTCGCGGGAAGTTCGGTAATAATATTGCGGAGGATGTTGACATGATGTCCGACCCGCGCTTGCTCGTTGACAAAAACCGCATTCCCGTCCTCAATGAAAATAATGAATTTCAATGGATTTGGGCTAACGCCCCCCTCTACTACCAGCTCCCCCAAACTCCGCCGCAGTACCACAAAGAGAAGAACGAAGCGAAGTATGACCGTATGGATGCGGAAGGAAAGGTAAGACAGTGGCTCCTAAAGGGCTATGACTTTGAAATGAATTTTCCCAGTCTTGACGCTTTGGCTGTAGACCGGCAGCACGAGTATAAGACCGTTTTTCGCAGGAGAATGCCAGAGATTTTTGCGCGCTTGGACCCGTTAATGCTGGAATATTTCGCACGCCGCTGGTTTAAAGGCGAAAAAATTCGGTTGCCAGCGTTGCCGATGCCTAAAGAAAAAATACTGTTCTTTCCCAAACGGTCCGATGTAATCGCAACCACCCTTCCTCCAGCGAATTCGAAATCTATTATCGTTTATTCGCCCGAGGTCGACAAGCCGCACGTTGATTTTGAGTTGGAAATCCCAAAAAAGTATGACCCTCATTTTACCCAGCAACTTCTTGCTAATCTAAGCCCAAAGTCAATCACAACCGGGCGCTCAATGCTCAGGAGGCCTATGCAGCGGAGCGCCGGCCATATTTTCCGCATAACGCTTGAAAACAAGTCGGAGTGGGATGGTTTCATGCGGAATTTGAGCCTGTTTCACTACCGTTATCTGGTGAAGACACCGCCGAGACACGAAACTCGCGTTTCTCGCACTTGGCACGCCTGAACAAACATTAAATACCCCTTTTCCAGAAAGTTTTCGGGTGGGTTCGTGGTTGAAACAAAGCTTATTGTGAAATATCCGTTTCTCTCTCCCTCAAAAGAATTTATCGGCGAGGGGGTTTCGCAAATGGACTTGAAGGAAGCCGTTGCTTTTGCAAAAGACTGCTTCCAAAGGGAAGAGCATATAGCGAAAGACGCTGCGCGCGAGTCGAAAAATCTTCTTCTTTCTCGCTTGATGCTTTATTCCATAGGACAGGGTTTTTTGCGCAAATTCGCTTTCCTAAAAGCGAGGGAGTATTCGAGGCTTTTGGAAAAGGAGGAAAAGAAGGTTTTGTTTGATATGGCGAAGGATTTTTTCCCCTCGCTGCAAAACGCTGACGGCGGGTATAAGGTTGCTTTAGTTGAGTATTTGCAGTACGGGCGCAGCCTTCCGCAGGCGAACGTTCTGAAGGGAATGGTTTTCTTCAGC